>WNFQ01002116.1_pt1 | contig 15937 bp, 10 predicted proteins | sample 5400171 | NCBI WGS metagenome assembly WNFQ01 (sample SAMN13153356, study PRJNA577476) | soil metagenome | isolation source: 20 cm soil under Madrone tree | place: USA:California | collected 2016-06-14 | reverse complement strand
CGGAGGACCTGCCGAAGGCCGATCGCGAGTTCATCGGCCTGAGCCTCAAGCGCGAGGAGCGGGAGTGGCGTCAGAAGGAGTCGCTGCGACGGCGCGTGCTCATGACCGCGGTCGGTGCACTGGTGGTCGTGACCCTGTTTGCAATTCTTTCATTTTTTGAATGGCGCGAGGCGCTCAAACAGGAGCAGGCCGCCGAGCAAGAGCGCGTTCGGACCGTGTCCGCGGTCGAAACGATTTTCTTTACCTTCGCTTCCACTGGAGAAGGCAAGGGTGACCGCGCGATCGCAGGTTTGGACCGGGACATAACGCAGGATCCGTCGGATGTGGCCGCCTATCTGTCGCGCGGCATCATGTATTACGTCACCAAGCAGGACAGCGATCGCGCCGCTGCTGACTTCGACCAGGTGGTCCGACTCAACCCAAAAATGATCTTGGCCTACCTGTTCCGCGCCGAAGTTTACTCTGGAAGGGGCAACTACGATCAAGCTATTGTAAACCACGATGAGGTCATAAAGCTCGACCCGAAGAATGCCTTTGCTTACGCCGGCCGGGGAAGCGCCTACTATAGCAAGAATGATTACGACCGTGCCCTCGCAGATTTCGACCAAGCGATAGGACTCGATCCCAGGTATCCGGCTGTCTATAACGCCCGGGGAAAGATCTATTACGACAGGAATGCATTCGATCGGGCCATCGCCGACTATGACCAGGCGATCAAGCTCGATCCGAGAAATGCGCTTGCTTATTATAATCGGGGCGAAGCTTACTACGCCAGAACGGACTACGATGAGGCGATCGCAGACTATGGCGAAGCGATCAGACTCTTTCCCAAATATGTGCTCGCCTATACCAGCCGCGGCAACGCCTACAGCCAGAAGCAGGATTACGATCGTGCCATCGCGGACTACAGCGAGGCGATCGCGCTCGATCCGAAGTATGCCGCCGCCTACGGCGGACGGGGTTGGGCTTACTACGGTAAGAAGGCCTACGATTCCGGTCTTGCAGACTATAGCGAAGCGATTGCGCTCGATCCGAACTATGTCGACGCGTACAACAATCGCGGCCTCGCCTACTATGCCAAGGGCGACTACGACCGCGCCATCCAGGATTTCGACGCGGCGACAAAGCTCAATCCCGACTACGTGTTCCCCTACAACAACCGCGGTCTCGTATACACTGCCAAGGGCAGCTACGATCGCGCCATCAAGGAGTTAGACGCGGCGATAACGCTGGCTCCCGATTATGCGCAGGCCTATGGCAATCGTGGTATCGCGTACGACAGCAAAGGCGACTACGAGCGGGCCATCCGTGACTACGACGAAGCGATAAGGCTCGACCCAGAGAACGCCACCTTCTGGAATGAGCGCTGCTTCGAGCGTGCGATCATCGGCCGGTTGGAAGAGGCGCTCGCGGACTGCAACGAGTCGATCAGGTTGGAGCCAGACGCGGCCGAGACGTTGGATAGCCGCGGTCTCGTCTATCTGAAACTCGGCCAACTCGATAACGCCATCGCCGATTACGATGCGGCACTTCGGCTCGATGCGAAACTCGCAGGCTCGCTACACGGGCGCGGCATGGCGCGCCTCAAGAAGGGGGATGCTGCTGGTGGGAATGCAGACATCACCTTGGCGGACTAGCGCGTCAAAACCGCACGGGCGCACTAGAGATCCGTAAGAAGGTGCTCGGTGGGCAATTTGTTGAGTCGGGTCGGGCGTGACATGGGAACAGCAGAACGCCGACCCGGCCACGATCCCATCAAATACGGGCACGGATACGATCCCGCGCGCTCGTTCCGCCTCATCAGCCCTGCACCGGCGTGAGCCGGTTGAAGCGCTCCTTCTGCTCGTCGCTGAGCGAGCTGTAGAACCGCTCGAGCGCAGGCTGCACAAATTCCACCGCGCGCCTCATTGTGTCGAGGCGCTGCTCCATCGCGGCGAGGCGCCCGGGTATGGTGAGCGGCTGCCCGGTCGGGCAATCCGACTGCAACAGGTTGACCGCTTGCGCCGTGGCATCCTGCAGCTCTTGCAGCGCGTCGCGCTGCGCGTCGTCGGGCCGCACCAGCCGCTCGATGCGCTCGATCGGCAGGCTGGCGATGCCGGAGGCGCGCTGGTTGCACAACTGCGCCAGGTTCTGCTGCGCCTGCTGCCGGTACTGCTCGTCCGGGCCGAGCGCGTTTAGGCGCGCCCTCTGCTCGTCGCTGAGCGACTGGTAGAACTTTTCGAACGCGGGCCGCACCGTGCGTACTGCGTCCAGCATCGCGCTCAGCCGCGTGTGCATCGCCCCGATGCGGCCGGTCGGCGTCGACGGCAGGTCGGTCGGGCATGCCGCCTTGAGAGTGCCGATCGCCTTGGCGCTCGCGGCGCGCACGTCGTCGAGGAGCGCGCGCTGCGCACCGTCGGGCTCCACGGTCTGCGCGATCTGCTCGACCGGCCAGTCGGTCAGTCCGGCGACCTGGCTGCTGCAGAGATCGGTGCCGACGCGACGTACGCTGCCGCCGATGGCAGGCACTTGCACCCCGCCGCCGGAAGGCTGCTCGACCGCGGCATAGGCGCTGCCGTAGTCGTAGGCGTAGCGGCCGAAGATTCCCTGGTAAACGTCGTCGTAGGCGTACGGCCAAAACGTGTCGTATCCGTAAGGATAGAAGGTGTAGTCGAGGAAATCGTTGTAGGCGTAAGGCCAGAACAGCGGGCCGATCCAGCCGATCACGATGGGGAATAAGAAGTGGTGATGGCGCCAGTGGTGCCAATGGCGCCCGGCGAAGGCGCCCTGGAATTCTCTGTGCCCGAGCGCCATTCCGCGGAGGCCGGCGACTCGGTTGGCGAAAACCCGGTTCGTCAACGCACGCGCGGCGAACGGCCGGTCGGCGGTCGGAGCGAGCACCGTCTGGTTCGGACCGCGCAGGTTCGGCACGGCGCTCGCGAAGGCGCTCGCTGCGGCGCGGTCGCGCAACGGCTGCGTCGGATTGCGGCCGACGGGCCCGCCGGGCTGCGTCGGCGTGGCGAGATTGCGCGGCGGCACGTAGCGCACCGATGGGCGCGCGGATTGCTCGGGTGTGGGACTCGTGATCTGCGGCATAACGTGCGGCGTCGCCACATGCGGGGTGACGTAGGGCGTCGTTGTTTGCGGCGCCGTGACAATGTGGGGAGCACGCGGGGCCGTGATCTGCGGCGCAACCTGTGGCGCGGCGAAATGCGGCGGCGCAGAGACATGGGGTGCCACCGGAGCGGCGAAGCGCGGGGCGGCCGGAGCCGCGAGATGCGGCGCGGCGGGAGCGGCGACACGCGGTGCGCCGCCGGTGCCGCCGCCAATCCCGCCGCCGACGGCGTGGCGCTGCGCGGCAGCCGGTGTCACCGCAAAGGCGCACGCCGCGAAAGCCGAGGTCGCGAGGGCTGTGAGGTGGATGCGCGGATGCCGCATGGCACGACCTCCCATGTCACCCACCCGACCCAATTTTTCAAAGTGGTGCAGTCCGTTTCCCGCCGCAAGACCCGGCGCCCGCCCACCGTGAAAAATCACATTGATGACTGTTTGTTCAGAACTCCGTTGGGCGGCCCACGCACGTCGGCTTGGCCCCGAAAGCGACCATCGCAAATCAAAATGCGATCGGTCGCGATGTGCTTGCCATTGCGGACTCATGCACCGCAACACAAACGAGGTGCATGGGGTTGAAACGATTTACTCGATCACCTCGTCGGCACGGGCGCGCAGCGTCGGCGGCACTTCGAGTCCGAGCGCCTTCGCGGACGCTTGATTCCCTCCGTCGGTACAACACGGTTTTGCCGAAAGCCAGTAACGAGGAATGATGAGGCCGCCCACTAAGGTGCCCTATCGCGGCGCGTCGCCTGCACTCAACGATCTCATCCCCGGCCGCGTGGACTGTTATTTCGGCAGCGGCGCACTGCTTGAAAACATGCGGTCGGGCCAGGTGCGCGGGCTTGCGGTTACCGGGGCAAAAAGGGATCCGGCGGCACGAACATGAACAATGAAAACCTGGAAACGAGGGAGACTGCTGCAAAATCCGCAATCGGATCGTAGGTGAGCGAGCGATAAAGACTGCGGTTGACTGCAAGGGATGCCGTGGCAAACAACACCGTGTAGCCGTCGGGATCGGACCGCGCGACCACAACGACGACAACCTGTACATGCTCAAGACGCGCCTCGAGCTGCTCGGCGACTTCGAGGTTCTCGCAGCGGAGGAGAGCATGGCCGCTCGCGGCGCGGGCGCATCAGAAAGCAATGCCGCTGTCGCGGGCATGACGTGCTGAGGCCCGCGCCTATGTCCCCCTTCACTCAACGATCGAAAACGGGATACGATCAACGGCGCGATCCATAAGAGCTTCTTCCTAAGAGGCCGACCCACGAGCAAGCTGTGGCAAGCGAGGAGGACGAGATTGGCAAGTAAGCCGCCGAGGGGCCGCAAGCCTCCAAGCAAGGAGCCCGGGAAGCCCGACCAGGAGCGCCCGAGGCACAGGCCTGAAGGCCGGGAGCACGAGGTCCACAAGGAAATTCTCGAGCGCCGCATGAGAGGCGGAGCGGAGCCGACGCCAGACGCCTACAGGGACGCGCTGGAGCAATGGAAAAAGCTGCCGGGGTCGAAGGTCAGCCCGCCGACCGATGTGGGCCCGCCCGCCGACGAGCATCAACCGGAGCCGACTGATCGGGGAACCTCCAAACCCGGCACGAAGGAATAACCCGACACGGGAATAAATCAGGGGGCAGCCATGAGCTTGACGGGTACGGTGTGGGCTCCCATCGGTCCGAGCCCGATCGCGCAAGGCGGCTCTCCGGTAAACGGTCTTGTTTCGGCCATCGCCGTCAATCCAGCAAACGCGAATGTCATCTACATCGGAACGGCCGGCGGCGGCGCGTGGCGCAGCGATGACGGCGGCGCGACCTGGTTCCCACTGTTCGACCGGCAACTGTCGCTTGCGGTCGGCGAGCCCGGGGCGCTGGCGATTGATCCGAACAACACGGATGTCGTCTATCTCGGAACGAGCGCGCGCGTGGCGGCCCAGCCGCAGGCGGGTCTGTTCAAGTCCTCCGATGGCGGCCGGAGCTGGATACGGCTCGGTTCGGGCTATCCCGCAGGCAACACGGGCAACGCCATTCAGTTCGTCAACCAGTGGATCAATGTCATTCTCGTCGACCCGGCCGACGGCAACACTCTTTACCTCGCATCGACCAGCGGCTGCTTCCGGTCGGTCGACGGCGGGCTCAACTGGAGCGTGGGCGCCAACGCCTTTGGCGACGCCCGCTCTCTCGTGCTGGACAGCTCCACGCCGGCAGGATCGCGCATTCTCTATGCGGGTATCGCTCGACGCGGCGTGTTCCGCTCGAACGACGGCGGCCAGAACTGGACGGAGATCCTGAGCGGGGCGACGCCCGCTGTGGCGGCGACGGTGGGCCCGGCGCCCGCGGGCTTCGGCAAGGTCATCATAGCCATCGCGCCGCCGGTCTCGCCCCCGAAACCCGGCGGCGTGCAGGTGCTCTACGCCACGCTCCAGGGGACTGGCGGCGCGCCCGATCCGGTTGGCGTCTTCTTGAGCACGGACCAGGGAGCCACCTGGACACGGCGGACCGCCACCGGCATGCCGACAGGCACGCAGGGCGGATACAGCTTCCATATGGCGGTGGACCCGGGCTCGCCAGGGGACGGCGCAGGCGACATCATCTATTTCGGTGCGGTGGGGCATGCGCGGTCCACCGACTCGGGGAATAGCTTTACGGGACTGGCCGGTTTGCATGCCGACAATCATTCATGGGCGTTTTTTCCGCAGCCCAGCCCGGCTCCCTCGATCGTGTTCTGCGGCAACGACGGCGGCCTCTATAGATCCACCAATGCGGGCGCCAACTGGACATCGCTCAGTGGCGGCGGCCTGCAAACGGGGCTGTTCTACAACCTGGACATCCGCCCGGACGCAACGGGAAGCAACAGCGTCGGGGCGCTTCAGGACAACGGGACCCAGACGCGAGTCGGGGCGGTCGGCCAAGGTTGGGTAGCTGCCCAGGGCGGAGACGGCTGGGATGTCGTATATGACGGGACGATCGCCGGGCGGGCGTATTGCACGAGCGGCTTCTGGTCTCCGGCGCCCTGCACGCGGATCTGGCGCTCGACGAACGACGGCGCGACCTTCCCGACCGAGATCACGCCATGGGGCACGGCGACCGACGCGGGCTGCTACCTGGGGCCCCTTGCCACTGACCCCAGCACCGGGGGCATCCTCTACGCCAGTGGCAGTCAGAACCTCTGGCAAAGCAGGAATGGCGGCAACACCTGGCGCATCCTGTCGCCCTTTGCTGGTACCGGTAATGTCGCTGTTGCCAGGACCAACGGCAACAACGTGGCCATCGGCGTCGGCAGCCAGGTATTCGTCTCGACGAACGCGCTGGCCGCCACGGTTGGTCCTCCCTCGGGTGTGACCTTTGCCAATATCACGCGCAACCTGCCGTCGCGAAACGTGGCGCGGGTAGCGTTCGACCCGAATGATCCGAGCATGATTTACGTAGTGCTCGGCGGGTTCAGTGGCGGTGGGCACGTCTTTCGGACCAGCATCGGCGCCACGGCATGGACCGACATCTCCCCGGCCCTCAATGTGCCGTTCAACGCCATCGCGCTCGATGGCACCGACACCCCGACCGCAATCTACGCAGGCACCGATTTCGGCGTCATCCGTTCCGTGGACGGCGGCGCCTCCTGGTCCGTCCTGGACGACATTCACTTTCCTCGCGTGCCCGTGTTCGACCTGGCGCTCAGGAACGGAATCCTGCGGGCGGCCACCTATGGGCGGGGAGCTTTCGAGTTCGTCAGGCCGCAAGGGCCCTCGATCGCGGTCAACCTGGAAAACGACCTGGAGTTCGGGACTGTCTGCCAGGGGCCGCAGTTTCTCGCGCTGGAGATCTTCAACGTCGGCAAGAGCGATCTGGTGATCACCAGCGTGCAGCGCCTAATGGGATCGACCGGTTTCTCGGTCCTTGCCACGCCCGGGACGCCGGTGGTGATCGCGGCGGGCGAGCACCTCGATTTCACGGTGAGGTATAGCCCGACAATCGCCGGAACGCTGGAGACAGCCACGATCCGGATCGTGAGCAATGATCCGGACGCGCCAGTAGTGGATTTGTCAGCCACGGGCCGTCGCGGCACTCCCAGGATGACGACGGTGGTCGGGGACAACGGCAATTTGGGTAATGTGTGTGTCGGAGCGTTCGTCGATCGCGAGCTGACGATCAACAACAGCGGCTCTTGTCCCTTGTCCGTGCTGAGCGTCACGTCGTCCTCGGCGGATTTCCTGGTGCCTGCGGTCGTCTCCTATCCGCTCGTAATCGGCGCGGGCAACTCGATTTCCTTGCCGATCCGCTTCCAGCCGACGAGCTTTGGCGCGAAGGCGGGCACGATCACGGTCACGAGCGACGATCCGACGGGCGCGAAGAGCGTCGCTGTTTCCGGCACCGTGCCCTCCGGGAAGCTCGCCGTCACGGGATCGACCTGCATCGGCGGCGTGAAGGCCTGTTGCCTCGGGGAGCGCACCATCTCGATATGCAATGTGGGCGATTGCGATCTGCACGTCACGAGCGTCGCCTTCAAGCGCCCGAGCAAGCACTGGAAGCTGATCAACAACCCCTTCCCCGCGACCCTGCATCCTGGCTCCTGCCTGAGCGTCCTGATCCGGTACAAGGCGACGGAGAAATGCCCGAGGGCTTGCGAGCTGATCATCACGAGCGACGATCCGGTCACACCCGTGAAGACTCTCGACGTTATGGCCTATACGGTCTGGAACGTCTGCGGCTGCAGGAAATGTTGCGAGGATTGCCGCAAAGGATGCTGCGACAAGCACCACCATTATGAATGTACCGCGCAAAGCATCGACGGCTGCTGCGATGAGGAAGGCGGCAGGGATGAGGAAAGTCACGATCATGAAGATGACGACGAAGGCTGAGGCGACATGAGTTTCGGCCTGCCGCCGACGACGCAGGAGGGACGAGAATGAATGAGATCTTTCCAGTAATAGCTGGCGTGGTGATTGGTCTGCTCATCCCGCGCTTCATGACGCCGCGCTGGGGCGCCTGCGTCCTGGCCTTTCTGAGCATCGTCTGCGGCGCGTTCGCGTCCTGGATCAGCGGGGAGCTTGAGATCAGCTGGGCATACATCTTGATCGACATCGCGCAGGTAGCGGTTGCCGGCTTGCTCGTTTGGATTCTTGTCCTGCGGTGGCGTCGCCGAATTTCCTCGAAGCCACGGACGTCTGGTGTCGATGCCCGGTAAACAGGCGCGTGACCCAGCCGTTGCGGCTGTGGAGCAGGGCGCTGGCGACACACAACGTCTTGAGCGATCTGGGTTGCGTCGCATACAAGACAGCGGCGAGGCAGACAGAGGCCAGATAATCGCGCCAGCCTATCGTAGCGGATTGCGACACGCCTGAAGTCCTTCAACCTGTTGAACGCGCTCTCGATGCGCCAACGCAGCTTATAGATACGCTTGCTGAAGCTGAACGGTTGTTTCCTGTTGCAGCGATTTGGTATGACAGGCTTGGTTCCGCCCTCGTGCAGGTCTTCGCGCAGCTCGGCGCTGTCGTAGGCTTTGTCGCCGAGCATCCGTTTCGACTGCTTCACTCTGCGAACGAGGCGCTCTGCGACTGGGCAATCGTGTGCGTCACCTCCGGTCAACAAGATGGCGATAAGGCGCGCTTTAACATCTGCGAGTGCGTGAATCTTCGTGTTGCGCCCTACGCGCGAGCGGCCAACAGCCGCGGGTTCATCACGCTCTTCGGCGGGGCACCCGCGTGGCAGGTCATGGCGCGCGCGCAGCAGCAGGCCGTGCCGGTGATCGGCTTTCCTCGACCTGAGATCACCCGAGGCACTGACGGACCGCCTGCGCGGATTTCGGCAGGGCCTTAGAGAGAGCTGCTACGTGGAAGGCGACAACGTGACAGTCGTCCGATCCACGACGAAGGCTACGACTGTTTATTGTGCTGCGGCAGGGGATCAGGGTTGGTCGGCACGCTCGACCCTATACAGGATAGCGACCCTTCGAGACGGAATACCGGCTTTCCGGCCTATCGCACCAGGTGGGGGTCGATGTATCGCGAACGCGAATTAACACGCGAGTCATGCGCAATTTTCGGTTGGGAACATTGTTGCCAACGCAGGAATGCGTGATCACATTCTAGCCCTGGTAAGCCAAAACGGTCTTTCGATCGCGCCACACGCACATGCCCAAGTTCCTTCGCATCGGAGTCCATCAGTTAAACGTCTCCGGATACACTTCAAAGGCGTGGTGGGTTCGCCGGGTTGGCTCGACGGTTTTCCTGAAGTGGGGCGCCGTTGAGGTTCATGGCGTGGGAGATAAGCGTAAGATTTACTGGACGATTCCACCACGGGAGAAAACTATTCGTTGCGGCACGCTGCAGCGTGCCAAAGACTATGTAAAAAACGCAATCGCGCGGCGACGCAGCCATCGCTATGAACCGCTGTCTGGAGATATTGCGATCCGGCGCCGACCTGCCAATCGTGGTGCCGAGCTCGAACAAGCGCTCGCCACAATCCTGTTTGTCGATATCGTCCGGTCCACCGAAAAAGCCGCGCGGCTGGGCGATTCGCGTTGGACACAGGTGATGAATCACTACTACGCCGCCGTCCGTAGAGAGCTGAAGACTTTGCGCGGAAAAGAGGTCGTGACGACGGGGGACGGACTGCTCGCGACATTCGACACGCCGGCGACCGGGATCCGTTGCGCGACCGCAATCCGCGAGGCAGTGCGCACGCTGGGGCTTGAGATCAGGGTGGGGCTGCACGCAGGCGAATACAAAGTGAGCGGGGCTGAAGTGTTTGGTCTCGCGTTTCACATCGGGGCGCGCGTCGCCGCGAAAGCGCGTGCCGGCGAAATCCTGGTCTCGAGCGCGGTCAAGGACCTGATGTCGCAGTCTGGAATCCGCTTCAAGGATCGAGGCGTTCACCAACTCAGAGGTGTGCCGGAGCGGTGGCGCCTGTACCGGGTCGATCATGAAGCGTCTCCCGCAAAGGTGGAAACCGGTTTTGCGAAAACGACACGCTCAAACAAAAGATAGAGCGGAATGAAACCATATGGTCGTCTCAGCAGACGGCGACCGGAGCAGAGACTGCCGCAGTAGTCTGACGTCCCGGCGGCGGGGATAACTCGACCTTCCGCGCACGGCATGTTGCTGCATCTGCTCACGGCCGGTTTTGGCACATGTGCGACATCGCAAGAGCGCTGATCGACGTCCGCTTTCAGGGGTAATCCGGCCATTGAGCAGACGTCGCCGAATGACCGAGTCTGACCCATCAGCGACATGGCTAGATTTCGCAAGGCACGTTATGGAACGCGCGTCCCTATTCAGGCTTGATGCTGGTGAACTTGATCACCTTGGCCAACGTTCGTCGGCAACTCAAATTCGAAAATCGAGCCTTTATCGATTCCCCGCGTCACCCAAATACGACCGCTATGGCTTGTGACAATAGAATGGCAGATGGAAAGGCCAATTCCCATACCACGCTCTTTGGTCGTAAACATCGGGTTGAAAATATGATCGTGATCGGATGGATCGATGCCCGTGCCAGTATCCTCGACGGCCACGTGAACAAAATTTGGTTTGTTAACGCAGGATCGTATGCTCAATATTCGCGGCGCTACCGATTGCATCGCCTCAATGGCGTTCATGACCAAGTTTAAAACGACTTGCTGCAATTGAACTCCGTCACCTTCCAAGGCCGGGAGTGATTCATCGAGCTCTGTGCGCAGCTCTACTCCATGCTTCTGCAACTCGTAACGCACAATAGCAAGAACCGTGAAGATCAGCTCGTTAACATCGATTAGATTTCTCGCCTGCGTTTCCTTTTTGAACATTCCGCGAAGGCTTGCGATGATTTCACATGCACGGTGACCGTCGTTTTCGATTTGATCCAGCGCGTCTCGCGCCTCTTCTATGCTTGGCTCTCTCAATGCAAGCAAGCGTCGGGCGGCACTTGCTGACATTACAATTCCGGCTAGTGGCTGACTGATCTCATGAGTAATGGACGCTGAAAGGATCCCCGCTGTCGCTACGCGATTCATGTGGGTCAGCTCAGCCATTGTCCGCTGCAATTCGGCCGTCCTTTCCATCACCTTCATCTCAAGTTCGTCGCGGGCTTTGCGCACTTCTTCCTCAGCCCGGCGCCGTTCATGAACTAGGTTCGTGCTGAGGAAGGCTGTCGCTGCATGATTCGCAGCCACTGTGAGCAGCATCCTGTCAGTTTCGGTGGGGAAGTCGCTACGCTCACAGCCGACGGCTACCAGACCAGCGTACGCGTTGAACCCAATAGGAATAACAATACCGCGAAGCGTTATCAGTCTGTCATCAAGATCAACGACATTTGGAATGATCGGCTTACGCAAAGACTTATCGAGAGTAAAAAGTTGGGTGTGCAGCCAGTCTAAAAATTCCCTGGTGGCGCATCCGCTCGTGACGTCGATCGTCACCCCTCCGGTGGGATCAAGCAAGCGTACGAACGCAAAATCAAAACCCAACGACCCCGCCAGGATGTCAGCCAGTCCGGAGGCAATCGTGCGCGGTTCGATCCCGATCCACCCCGCCGGGATGGTCGAAAGTGCGACTAAATCCCGAAGCGCTGCTCGCAGCCGGAGATTCTCGTCAGCCATCACTATCAGTGTGCTTGGATCGCGCTGCTCCGAGCCGATTTTCTCTCTCGCAGTTCAAGGAGGAACTGGTCTGGAGGAACAAAGAACGGGTTCTCCTGGAGTACCCCTCCGACAATCACGGCGGGGTGAACCCGCAACATGTCCATCATCAAGCTAGCACTGAAGTTCGTCAGATCGTAGGTGCAGATTACCGGATCGTTGTATTTGCCAACCGTGTGGTTGACGCGCGTCTCGTATTCCAACCAGGTAACTTCGCCTGCTTTGTCCACCAGGGACGGTTCCACTTTCGACACAAATCTGATGAGCGGATTACCGGCTGCCGCCCCTGATCCGAGCATCTCGTCGAGCAAGGTGAGCATCCCATCCTGATCGAAGTGATCGTCGCGCAGGTAAGCGTCCTGCCAGCGCCGCAGCTCCAGCTGACCGGTTGCCATCGCCTGGTCCACGTCTATGCCAGCTTCGGCGAGCCGCTTCAGATGATCCTCCCGCAGTTCGGGATCCACGATATGAAAAGCCTTCTCGCCCCGCTCGAACCCCTCTTTGATGAACGAGCGAAGCACCCTGTGCTGCTCGTCGAAGCCATTGAAGAAAGCGCAAATGTGCGTCTGTTTGCCGAGCACGCCATCAGCTACGTGGATGGGACATTCATTGCCTCGCATGATGGACCTCCGCGAGAAAATAGATTTCCACCTCCAACCCATTTCACGAGCGCCAATTCTACTTGGCCGAGGAGTTTGAATCCAGCCCCCTATTTTGCGCTTAACTTGCGCAGTCACTCGCTCGTCATGGGATGACTTGGTTGGGGTCTTGAGGTTCTGCATGATGGCGGCGAGATGGAATTCATCACGTGCACCTTCGAAGCCGTGGTGAAACTTCAGATGAAGCAAAACGATGCGGCATCCCACGCACCAGAGCTGGGTGATGGGTGCTGAGCTGATCGCAACCGCTTGTGACCGATGCTGTCGAAAAGTCGGTTTTCCCGTGCCGGGGTGCTCTCTACTTGCCGGTGCCGGTTTGACGATTAGGATCAAGGGCTGCGGAGGTTTTTCGCGACCGGATGGCAGCTTCTGGCACTTCCGCGACATAGCAAGATCGCGGATGAACTTCCGCTTTCGGAGGAAGAGCGGTCGTGCAGCGGACATTACCGGGATGACCGAGTCTGACCCGAACCGGTCATAGGCCAAGTAGAAACCCCGCAGCGCAGCGAGACTTGATCCTCGCCAACACGGTATGCTGTCACGAAGTGCCTGGCTGGGGCAGCAGATGCAACTCGATCGATTGAAGCGGCGCGATTTCATCACGCTCATCGGCGGCGCGGCGGCTGCGTGGCCGCTCGTGGCGAGTGCGCAGCAGCAGACGGGTAAGATCCCGCGGGTTGGCTTTCTCCTGAATGTCCAGAGCGAGCTCGTCGTGGCGTTATTCGAGGGGCTAAAAGACGCTGGCTACATCGACGGTCAGAACATGGTCGTTGAGACCCGCTTCTCTGGGACAATGCTCGACCGGATCACCGATTTGGCCAACGAACTAGCAGCTCTCAACTGCGATGTCATCTTTGCGGCCGGGCCTTATGCGATCCAGGCTCTAATCAAAGCGACGAGCGCGACACCTACACCTATCGTCGCGATCGATCTGGAAGGCGATCCCATCGCAAATGGCTGGGCCAGTAGCATCGGCCGTCCCGGCGGCAACGTGACCGGGTTTTTCCTCGATCTTCCGGAGTTGGGAGGCAAACAGATCGAACTCCTCAAAGAAGCTGTGCCGACACTTTCGAGGGTGGCATTGCTTTGGGATGTAACGGTAGGGCTCACCCAGTTTCGTGTCACGGAGGCGGCTGCCCATACAGCGGGAGTTTCGCCACTGTCTCTCCCGATCCAGCGCCTGGAGGATTTCAAGGAAGCCTTCGATCATGCCGCGCGCGAGCAAGCCCATGCCGTGGTCGTGATCTCTTCGCCGCTCATCTTTGGGCAGCGGTTGCAGATCGCTGACCTGGCCTTGAAGACTCGCCTGCCGACGATCAGCCTTTTCACTCTTTTCCCACGGTCTGGCGGGCTGATGGCGTACGGCCCAAACTTCCCTGAGATGTGGAAGCGCGCGGCGACTTACGTGGATCGGATTCTCAAGGGGGCCCAGGCAGGCGATATGCCCATCGAGCGACCGAGTAGGTTCGAGCTCGTTATCAATCTTAAGACCGCCAGAGCGCTCGGCCTCGACGTTCCTTGGTTTCTCCAGCAGCGCGCCGACGAGGTGATTTAATGACGCGGCGCGAGTTCATCACGCTGCTGGGCGGTGCGGCGGTTGCATGGCCGCTCGCTGCGCGCGCACAGCAGCCGGCAACGCAGCGCCGCATAGCGATTTTCCATCCGGCAATCCCGATTACCCTCCTTACCGAAACGGGTGGGGGGAGCGCATGGCGCGCGTTTTTCGGCGAGCTACGCCGCTTGGGTTACATCGAAGAAGAAAATCTGATCATCGAGCGCTATTCCGCCGAGGGGCATCACGAGCGTTATGCCGATTTGGCCCGGGAGATCGTGAGCCGCAACCCGGATGTAATCGTCACCGGAACTAACCCCGTCGTGATCGCCTTCAAGGCGGCAACCAGCACAATACCGGTTGTTGCTTTCATGCTGGATCCGCTGCACGCGGGGCTGGTCACCAGCCTGGCCCGACCCGGCGGCAACCTCACCGGCATCACGCTTGATGCCGGAATCGAGATCTGGGGCAAGCGCCTGGAGATGCTAAAAGAAGCGATCCCTTCGACAGCCAAGGCCGCATTTCTGGGGATGCGCGACGGGTGGGAAGGTTCTTCTGGGCAAGTCTTGCGGGACGCCGCCGGCCGATTGGGAATTTCGCTGGTTTTCACGCTCCCGCAGCAGGGCACTCGCTCGGAGATTGAGCGCGTCTTCGCTGCGATGGAGCAGCAACGGCCGGACGTGGTGTTGGTCAGCGGGGAAGGAGACCTTTACGCTCACCGCCAGCTGATCGTCGAGCTCGCGGAGAAGAACCGCTTGCCGGCGATGTGTCCGTACCGCGATTACGTCGAGGCCGGTGGGCTGATGGCTTATGCGGTTGATCTCGCGGAGCTGCTCAGGCGCATGGCCGATGACGTGCACCAAATCCTCAAAGGGGCCAAACCGGGCGACATCCCAATTTATCAGGCCACCAAGTTCGAGCTCTTGATCAACCTGAAGACGGCAAAAGCGCTGGGCCTCACCTTACCGTCGGCGCTGCTCGCCGGCGCCGCCGAGATTATCGAATAGCGATGCTTTGCTGCGGTGCATGAGTCCGCAATTGGCACGTAACTGCGATTTAGGATGTCTGCTGTCACGGTGAGTATTGGGGGGAGAGCGGACGTGCCGCAGACATCGCAGAAGGGGCGCTCATGACCCGAAGCGCTCCTCGCGTCGGCATGATGTCTGACCGGGCATCACCGAACACGACGAGTGGGACACCGATCGCGACGAGCGCAGTCGAACGAGCTATTGGAAACCCGCAATCACTTTGACGACAGGGCGCAATTCGTGCGCTCCCCGATAGATCATATCGAGCGCGACGTAGAGAATCACGGCCAAGCCGACATAAGCGATCCAGCGGTGCTTCTGCAGCAGGCGAGCAATGACGCTCGCTGCGAGGCCCATCAATGCAACCGACAATATAAGGCCGAATATCAGAACGACCGGATGCTCCCGCGCAGCGCCCGCGACAGCGAGAACATTGTCGAGCGACATCGATAGGTCAGCGACGATGATCTGCCCGGCAGCCTGGCCGAAAGTTTTGCGGGGGATGTGCGCGGCAATCGTTCCGTTGGCATGGATATCATAGCCTATGAATGCTTCGGCGGCCTCCCGCCCTTCTTCGACCGGTGTGCGTAGCTCTCGCCACATCTTCCAGCACACCCAGAGGAGGAGAAGGCCTCCGGCGAATAGAAGGCCGACGAGTCTGAGAAGCTGTGTGGTTATACCGGCAAATCCGATGCGAAGCACCGTGGCAGCGACGATGCCGACCAGGATCGCCTTTGTGCGTTGCTCGCGCGGCAAACCGGCTGCAGCCAAGCCAATGACGACGGCGTTGTCCCCTGCCAGAACCAGGTCGATGATGATGACCTGAACAAGCGCCGTAACAGCTTCTGTGGTCAGTAATTCAATCATGCCGCGGGGTTCCTCTTTCCCGGAGGTGAACGAGTGCCCCGCATGTCCCCTTAAGCGATCCGCGGTCGTTGAGCTGCCAGAGGGTCCGCCTATGTGTTCGTTCTATTGGGCCGTCGTTAAGTGACCGAACAGTTGCACCACG
>WNFQ01002111.1_pt1 | contig 15939 bp, 12 predicted proteins | sample 5400171 | NCBI WGS metagenome assembly WNFQ01 (sample SAMN13153356, study PRJNA577476) | soil metagenome | isolation source: 20 cm soil under Madrone tree | place: USA:California | collected 2016-06-14 | reverse complement strand
CAAACGGTATATGCAGTCGATGACCCGAATTGCAATCCCGTTACTTTGCCGGCGTGTTCGACATACGCCGGCCCATTTACGATCTCTAAACCGGGCAAGCACACCGTGACATTCGGCAGTCTGAATGCGTCGGGATGGCCAGCGACCTTTCAAACCGTGCAAGTCTGGGTGGACCTGCCGCCCGTGATGACTTGCAGCGCCACGCCGTCGGTGCTCTGGCCCCCGAACAACAAGATGGTGCCGGTGAGCCTGAACGTGACGGCCGTTTCCGCGGCATTCGATTCATGGATTTGTCATCGGACAGCCAAGCACTGAGGGATCACTGCTTGCCAGCCGGCTGGGTTATGTGATGGCTGGCCGGGTCTATACGTTTGTCTATCAGTCCACGGACGAATTGGGTCTTACGGGAACCTGCACGGGGAAGGTGCAAGTGCCGCACGACCAGAGCCGGTCCAGCCGGTAGCATTCGCGGCGGGCGAGGCCGGCGGAAATCGACTGTAGAAGTAAGAAATGATTCCCAGCCCTTACGGGCGGGCTAACGGGGCACGGGAGTCTCCTTTCTCCGCGACCCACACTACGTCAGCTACTCCAACTTTTCCGCTCGCCCCACGCGTAGCGTCCGCCGCGCCAGCGGCTTAGTCCAAATAGTTTAATGTTGTGTTTCGTTTAGCTCGGCAAAGGGAACTATATGGTGCTATAAATCCCCTCAAGCAGCTCCATGGAGGCGGTTCAATGGCACAGCCGATCGCGAATCAACCCTCTTCAACAGCCCAAAAGCGGCGGAGCAGACGTTTTCCTTTCATCTCCCCCGTGGAAGCGACTTGGCAGGAGGCTAACGGTAAAATTTTCCGTGAAGCGGGGCAGGCCACGGAAGTGAATGCTCAGGGTGGTTTGTTGGAGATGAAGACTTATCCTGCCGCCGGCAATCAGATTGAGTTGACGAATCTCGTCACGCATGAAACTTCGCAAGCTCGCGTTGTCGGCGTTCGTCGCAATAGCGAGGGCCGCTTGTTGGGGGTTGCCGTCGAGCTTTTCGTCCCCAGTGAGACCTTCTGGGGCATGAACCTCCAGCTAAAGAAAACTTGCGCCGACCTCGTCAGGCTGGAGTATGAGATGCGCTCCGGCCCATTCGATCCACGCGTCCTCAGGGAATTTCGGGATGCCGTCGATAATGTGCGCAAGACGGCCTGGGCCGTCCAAGAGTGGCAAGAGCGCCAATCGCGGAAACAGGATCCCCTCACGGTGCTCCCTTTGCTGACTGCTGAAGGTATCCGCCGCGCCACTCAACTCTGCGACGCCATAAACACGGGCCTGGCCGCTCACGAAGTAGCTCGCGAAACCGTGGGGATTGATGAATTCTTTCGAGCCGTCGAGCGCGTCCACCAAAGCCTCCTTGATCTCCTAAAGGGACCGTGAACCCTGCCCGCAAGGCAGTATTGCGGGGCGGCCGGCAGCCCCTCGTCCCTCTTGAACGCTCTCGGGCTGCTGTCTTTGGTCTATCTGACCCTGTTTCTCCGCTTCAGCTTTCTCCTTTGTTTTCTTCATCCTTCAATTTTCAACTTTCAACCTTCACCTATCCTCGCTGAATAACTCCTTTCTCCTCTTCCATTTAATAGGTAGCGTAAATTCTTTGTGTAAATTCGGGTTTTAAGCAGAAAAAAGGACGTACTTCCCTTTGGAGCGCCAACTCACAGAGGAGGTACACCCTGATGCGAGAACTAGAAGTCCTCGGCAACGGCCATTTTAAGCTGGACTTTGCCGAGTGCAAAGAATTCAGCAGAGTTGCTGAGGGTTACTTTCAAAATCAGAGGCTTAACCATGTCCGCCAACCTCAGCACTCCAGTTAGCACCACCATCGATTCCCATTGCCAGCACATCAGCCCCAAAGGCAACCGCTGCCACATGCTGATCGACCAAAACCATCGTCCCGCGAATGGCGCTGCGCGCCCGACTCTCTGCGTCTACCACGCCGACCGTCTCCGCGCAAGCGTTCCCGTTGTGGATCCGGAAGTCCTCGCCGCCGAGCTTCTCGACGACATCAACAGTTTCACCACCGCCGATGAGGTCAATCTCTTCCTCGGCAATCTCGTCCGGCAACTTGCTCGCAAGCGCATCACCCGCCGTGACGCCATCGCTCTCGCCTACATCTCCCAACTCATTTTCACCAGCCAAACCGCTATGGCCAGAGAAAGAGCCGCCCAGGAGGAAACCGTGGAAGAAGCCGAGCACGCGCGCCTCATCGCCGGCCTTCGCCAAGCCAGCCACGAACTTGTCTCTCTCCGCAATCAGCAATTAAGTCGGCTCCTCCGGGGAACCCGTCAAGGATGACCCGCAGCGCGCAGCCTAGAACGGCTGCCGAGGGCCGCATTGCGCCATCAAAGGGGGTAGGGTAAAGTGGCGCTCAGACCATGAACTACGGCACGCTTCCCTCACGCTTCCTGAACGCCGTCGACAATCTGCCGAACACCCGCGCCCAAATGGTTCGTCGCCACGGCCGTTGGGAAGCCATCGCGTCCCGGGAATTTCTCCGCCGCGTCGCCGGTCTCTCCACCGCTTTCGTCGAACTCGGCGTGAAACCCGGCGACCGCGTCGGCCTTTTTTCCGCCAACCGCCCCGAGTGGCATACCGCCGATTTCGCCATCAACGGTGCCGGCGCCGTCACCGTTCCGGTCTACTTCAACGAATCCCCCGACCGCATGGCCTACATCCTCAAGCATTGCGGCGCCAAGGTCGTTTTCGTTGTTGGCGCGCCACAGCTGCAAAAGCTTCTCGCCGTTCGCGCCAACCTTCCCGAACTCGAGCAAATTATCGTCGCTGACGGCTCCGACATCCCCAGCGAATGTCTCCGTTACGAAACTCTCATTGCCAACGCCAGCGCGGCGGACGTTTCCTCCTACCGCATGCGCGCTTCGCAAGTTCTTCCTGGCCAGCTCGCTTCTCTTATCTACACGTCCGGCACCACCGGCGAGCCCAAGGGTGTGATGCTCACGCACACGAATTTCTGTTCCAACGTCCACGACGTTGGCTATGACTTTCATCTCGACCCGGCCACGGACGTCGCCCTTTCTTTCCTTCCTCTCGCTCACGTCTATGGCCGCACCTTGGATTACATCTATATCTTTGGAGGCGCCGCTCTGGCCTACGTCGAGTCCGTCGATGCCGTCGCACAGGCTCTCCTCGAAGTCCGCCCTACGGTTACCGCTGCTGTTCCCAGGTTCTTCGAGAAAATTTATGCCCGCCTCGTCGAGCAAGGTTCAAAAACCAGAGGCGTGAAGAAAATGCTTTTTGATTGGGCCATGAGAGTGGCCGAGATGTCTGCGCAGTGGCGCGCCGACCAGCGACATCCGAATTTCATCGTTACGCTCCAGCGGAAACTCGCCGACGCCCTGGTCTACCGGAAAATCCGTATGGGTATGGGTGGGCGCCTCCGCCTCGTCAGTTCCGGCGGCGCTCCCCTGTCCAAGGATCTCGCGGAGTTTTTCTGGGCGGTAGGAATTCCCATCTTTCAGGGCTACGGTCTGACGGAAACTTCTCCCATCGTTTCCAGCAACTATCCCGATAATCGCATGGGCAGTTCCGGCAAACCGATTCCCAACGTTCAGGTCCGCGTGGCCGAAGATGGAGAGATCCTCGTCAAGGGCCCTTGCGTCATGCAGGGCTACTATAAAAACGCCGAAGCCACCCGTGAAGTTCTCAGCGAAGACGGTTGGTTCCGCACCGGCGACATCGGCCACGTGGACAAGGACAACTATCTCTTCATCACCGACCGCAAGAAAGATTTGCTCAAAACCGCCGCAGGCAAATTCGTTGCCCCGCAACCCATCGAAAATGCGCTCAAGACCAGTCCGTACATCCTTAATGCTATGGTCGTGGGCGACCGGCACAAATTCATCGTGGCGCTCCTCGTTCCCAATGCCGCCACCGTGGCCGCCAAAGCCGCCGACCAAGGAATCAAGTTTGCTTCCCACGCCGAACTCGCCGCTCATCCCTGGGCGCACGCGCTAATCGACTCGGAGGTCAAGCGTCTCACCGTCCATCTCGCGCAATACGAAACCATCAAGCGCTTCGCTCTTCTTCCTGAAGATTTTACTTTCGACAATGGCGGCCTTACCTTCACCCTCAAACTCAAGCGCCGCGTCGTCGAGCAGCAGTATGCCGCCGTCATCGAATCCCTCTATGCTGACGTCGCTGAACCCCGCCCGATTTTGCAGGAATGAAATTTCATTATTCTTCTGTTCTCCCTCGTCTTTTGTAGCTGTTCTTTCGTACAGTTACATCAAGCGAAACAAATTCTTCTGTTCCCCATGTCCCGGGCATCTTCTTTTCGTAAACTGGAATCGAACTAAATAACGCCCACCTCAATGCTCAGTTGTCCTGGTTGCAAGAAATTATTTGCCCGATGAAATGCCCGGCATATCGTGCCGGAGGTAAAACAGTTCTCGGAGGGAAACAGTGATCTTCGGCGCAATCTTAAATAAGAAGAATATCGCTTCAAGCAGCGGCTGGCTGTTCCGCGCAACCTTGCTCGGAGCCTTCGTCATTCTCGCGCTTTGTCCCCCGTCCTTCGCACAAACTCCGATTCCAGCCGCAACCGGGGCGGCCAAGGATAATCCCGGAGGTTTCACTCCTGGCTGGACGCTGGGCGGCAAGTTCGAAGGAAGCTACAGCGGCGACGGCGGCGTCTACGATTTCGGTTCCGCTCTGGGATACAGCTTCTCGCGTCATTTCGGGGTGGACGCTGGTGTCCCGTTCTATTTTGTGAGCACGCCCACCTCCATCAAGAACAATAATCCCGGCGCTGCTTCGGGAATTGGCGTTGGCAGTTTCTTTACGGATTTGCGGTGGAATTATCCAAACAAGTCCTTGAATTACAGTTCCGCTATCCACTTGACGGCGCCGACGGGTGACAAGAAGAAAGGTTTCAGCATCGGCCATGCGACGTGGAACCAGACGAACCATTTCGATCACGCCTTCGGAGATTTTTCTCCGTTCATCGACGCTGGAGTAGGCAACACCATCATGGACACGCGATATTTTCACCGGCCCTTTGCCACGTACGGGTACAACGCGCAATTTAACGGCGGCATTGAATACGATCCGGGCAAATTCAGTTTTTCTGTCTCGACCTACGACGTCGCACCCTGGGGAAATCAGACTGAAATCAGCCGGGTTTTCCGTTGCGGCTCCGCGGCGAAGTGCAGCGGAAGCGGCGGCAGCACAAACCGCAAGGGCTACACATCCAGCAGCGTCACCTCGGGCTCTGCGGACCTCGCGCGCGATAACGGATACAACGCTGGCATTGACTACAAACCGGTCGGCTACATTGATCTCGAATTCGACTTTAGCCGCAGCATTCCGCTGCAACTCAACAGCTACTCTTTCGGCATCGGCGTGGATTTGAGCTGGCTTCTGCGGCCGCACGCCCACTGATCGCGCCGCTGTTTTGAATCAGCCGGTGATTTGTCCGCAAGCCTCTGAAGGTCTAAAATCCTGATGAGGTCGAACATGCCGGACAATTTGGTCATTGCGGGCCGCGCTTTCCACTCGCGCTTGATTGTAGGAACAGGGAAGTACCGCAGCTTTCAGGAAATGGCACGCGCACACGCGGCCAGTGGCGCGGAGATGGTCACCGTCGCGGTGCGCCGCGTGAACCTCACCGACAAATCGAAGGAATCGCTGCTGGACTACATCGACCGCGAAAAAATCTTTATCCTGCCGAATACTGCCGCTTGTTACACCGCCGACGAAGCCATCCGAACGGCACGCCTGGGCCGAGAAGTCGGCCTCTCGAATTGGGTCAAGCTGGAAGTCATCGGCGACCAGCAAACACTTTTTCCCGACACGGAGCAGCTTATCGAAGCCACTCGAGTTCTCGTCAAGGAAGGCTTCGTGGTCCTTCCCTATACCAACGACGATCTGATCGCCGCCCGCAAGCTGATCGACGCAGGAGCCTCCGCCGTCATGCCATTGGCCGCGCCCATTGGCTCCGGCCTCGGAGTGCAGAATCCCGCTAACCTGCGCATTCTTCGCGAACGCATCACCGAAGTTCCCATGATCGTTGACGCCGGGGTAGGAACTGCTTCCGACGCCGCTGTGGCCATGGAACTCGGCGCCGACGGCGTGCTGATGAACACCGCCATCGCTGAAGCGGCCGACTCCGTACTCATGGCCGAAGCGATGCGCGACGCCGTCAACGCCGGCCGCAAATCCTACCTTGCCGGCCGCATGCCCAAGCGCCTGTACGCCTCCGCCTCCAGCCCGCTCTCCGGCGTCGTCCGCTAAGGCTCTTATCGGTGCGCGCGCGGGGAATTTTCTTCGATGGCTTCAGTTGAACTGGAACCAGTTGACGTTGCCGAGGGCAGTTTTGCCGCTGGCAGGAGCCTTGAACACCACGTACAAGTCATGAACGCCGCTGGCCCCTGAGACGGTAACGGGCTGAGCCGTTTGCCAAGATTGAAATCCTCCCGTGGACGGAATGGGCATCGAAGCCACCAGCATGCCCGTGTTGCTGTCCAGTCGAAAATCGAGCGTTCCGCCGCAGTTTCCAGGGTTTTGCTGGCAAGCCAACCTGGCAGTTACACTGGTGACGCCGGCGCCAAAGTCCACGTTTTTGTAAACGGCGAAATTCCCGTCGCTGGCGAATCCGACGTCATAACCGCCATCCGTGTCGGTAGTGAGTTCGGTTTCAAGACCCCAAGTCTGGTAGTTCCCCGGAGTGTTGTTGCCCGCGGTGCTAGTGAAGCTCGAAGCCTGGATTTGCGACTTTGCGTTAACCGTGTAGGCAGGCGTTCCGGCGCTTTGCGTTCCGCTCCAAGTGAAGGTCGCGGCGGCCAGCGCGGGAAGTGTATAAGTGAACGACTGCGAGCTCCATACCACCTCGAAAGTCTGCGTCGCTGAGGAAGTATTGTAGGCCACCAAGACTCGCGAATTATCCGGTGCGGGATTGACGAACGCCGCGGTCACGATGCCCTGCGCGTTGCCGGAATAGACCCGATTGGCATTTGGCAGGACATACTTGCTGAAATGGCCGAGGGTGTAATACTCGATGCTGTAGGTGATATTGCCAGTGGTGCTGTTCACCAGCGCGATCGGCGAACACGTCCCGCAGCCGCCGGTGTGAGGACTTTGGTTTTCATCCACAGACAAACTCCACTTCACGAAGGCCCTCGCCCAATTGCGCACGTTCTGGATGATTTCCGGGAAGTCCACTTTCGCCTGGTCGGAATTGGTTACAAAGCCGGAGTGCTCCGTTTCATACTGACCCATGGTGGGAAACATGTTGTGGATCACAGTCATCACGCCAGGCGTGCCTCCATAACCGTGCCAAGCGACGCCGGCGATCTGGCTTACGTTCGTTTGGTTGAGAAGGACATTCTGCGGATAGTCGCCGCGGTCCCAATTGTGGTCGTAGACCAACACCTTGGTGGTGAGGCCCGCGCTGGTAAGTGCGGGGAGCACGTGCGTAAACAACGCTGTTTGCTGATCGGTTGATGACGGGCAATCGCTCGAGGAAGAAGTTGCTGGCATGCACATTCCAGGATAATTCGAGGGCACGAAGAGCGGTTCATTCTGCAAAGAGATGTAGTCAATGGTAATTCCTGCGCTTTGGTACGCCTGGATGTATTTTACGAAGTACTGGGCGAAAGAATCGTACACAGTTGTGGGCGTGGCCAGCAACGAGCCACCGATCATGTTGTTGGAGGTTTTCATCCAGCCCGGCGGGCTCCAGGGATTGGCCATAATCTTGATTTGAGGGTTGGCCTGCTTGGCTAACATCAGGAAAGGAATAATGTCCGTCTGATCGTGGGCGATTGAAAAATTGGCCAGCGTGGGATCGGACACGCCGTTGTTGTCGTCAAACGAATAGACGCTCCGTGCCAGGTCGGAGGCGCCCATCGGATTGCGCAGAAAGCTGAGTCCAATACCATTCCCTTGCCGCGTAAAGAGATCGCGCACCGCTTGTGTGAATTGCGCAGGTTGCTTGACCTTGGCTATCTCGTACAGGTTATACATCGCAGTGTCCGTGGTGGCGGCGCCGAATCCTTCGATTGGCTGATACACCTCGGTTTCATCCATATATATGAGATTGCCGCCGCCAGTCGAGGCCGAGAAAGTGATGGGTTCTTGCGAGGCCAACTTCCGGGCCTGGTCGTCGGTGGTCACCACCACGGCGACCGTCGGTCCATTGCCCGGCGACGTAAGGGTGTACGGGCCGCTGGCCACGGCACTCGATGAAAATCCCGACGCGGTGGCAATGGCTTTGATCGTGACGGTCGCGGTGATGGTGATCGGGTTTGCGTAAATAGCCGAAGAAGTCGTGGGCATGGACCCGTCCGTCGTGTAATAGATTGATGCGCCAGGAGTGCCATCCGTTAGCGTGACTGACTGTCCCGCCTGGGTCTGACTGTACGAGCCTGGCACCGGCCAGAAGGCGGGTGTAGCCGCAGGAGGTGGTGGTGGAGGAGGCGGCGGGGCTGAAGACCCGCCGCCACAACCTGCTGCGAGAACTGCCACCAACGCGGCGGAACATGAAATAGCAACGATTGGCAACCGGGCATTGGTGATCCAGATTCTCATTCGCGGGAAGCCGGATGGCATACTTAACCCAGTGCTCTTCCTGTGCTGGTCAGTTCACGGTGAGGGGAATGGCGACGCTGGCGTCGGCAGTGCCATTCGAACCATCGCCGATGTTGCTTTCGGTGAAGGCGTAAACAGTCACGGTGTAGCTCCCCGGAGGCGTGCCGTTGTTGCCGGGAGGAGGGGGCGGAGGAGAATTGCTGCTGCAGCCGGCAATCAAGGTTGCAGCAACTATGCATCCCGCGACGAGCGCGAAGGCATACCGCCGCGCGCGGCGCGGTGTGGCTCTGGCAAGCGCCAGGGCAATCAGCGCGAGCAATCCAACAAGGGCAACGGGGAGCCAGATGCGACTTTCAGGAATGAAAAATAAAGGAGGTAGGGTCGCGTTTGCCGTGGTTGTAACGGTGACCGTGACGGTTTCCGCAGTGCTAGCGGGACTGGAATTGACCACAAATGGGCTGACGGGATCATTTGTGGCGACCGCGCAACTCGCCTTCGGGGCATTAGTGCTGCAAGTTAGATAAACCAAGCCCGTGCCGGACGTGAGTCCGGGAGTAAGCATAGTGGAATTGCCGGTTGTTGCTCCCGCCTTCACGGTGATCGAAGGAGGAGCAGGCAATACCGGGGCCGGCACGGACGACGCTTTGTACTGGCGAACATAATCCACCAAATAAGGCTGCGTTGGACTGGCAAGTCCGCTAGGGTTGCCGCCCAACGTACCTCCAACGGCCAAATTTAAAAGAATAAAGATGCTGGCATTGAATGGCCACAAGTCGCCGGAACCGAGGTCGCTGACCGTGGCGATATAGAAGGGACGAGTGGGATCGTCCACGTAATGTTGGACCATGTTCGCAGACCAAATCACGCCGTATTTATGCAAGGCCGTATTGTTCGCCATCCCAGATGGGAAGGTATAGGTATGTTTATTGGTCTGAACGCCAACGCCATCGCTACTCTTGGTATGAATCGTTGATACGTTTCCACCAGGACCGGGTCCGTTCAATACTTGGGGTGACCAAACCTCCATGAAGTCGTCTTCGCCGCAGGTCGGCCAGTTTACGGTGGTGATGTTGGTTCCCAGCGACCAAAAAGCTGGCCACAGCCCCTGGCTTGTCGTATCGGGAAGGTGAATGTTGGCTTCGATCCGCCCGTAGGTGAAACTCTCGAGACCTTGCGTTTTCATTCTCGCTGAAAGCCAGGTGCCCCCATTGTTTATGGCTTGAATCACCAGGTGGCCGCTGCCATCAATGTAGGCGTTATTGGATGTACTCAGGCTATTGGGACATTTTGGATCGTTGCCCGGGTAACTCGGAGGCCCGCAGTAGACTTCCACCTCGTTGTTTCCCCAGCCGTTGTTGTTGCCCTGTTCAAAAATCCATACGCTCGTATCAATAGCGGTCAGCGCCACGTCATTAAACTCCTGGCAGAACTGCGGTGTCCAGGTGACATTGACGGTCGTTGAATTGCCAACGCCTTGATTCATACATTGCGCACTCGCCTGCGCGCTGGCGCGCTCCGGGGCAGCGAGCGTCAGAAAGACAATTGCCAGTATGAAGCTACTTCGCCAGACAAACCGCCAATGAATTGGACCGATCAACGAGGCCTCCCGCTTTCCCGACTAACATCGAACCTCTCGGTGCGTTGCTGTTCCCGGCAGAGTCTCTCCAATAGAATAGCGATATTGCACATCCGTAACACATCGTTGCACAAGGGTCAAGAAGCAGTTCGGCCCAGGCTTCATCATAATCCATGCACCTTTCGAGGAGTCACTCCAGGACTCAGGTTCAAAAAGCGATCCTAGGGCATCCGCCACGCGCCATCATCTTGGCGCGCTTAGGGCCGCATCTGCAGTCGAGCCGCCTGTTCGAGGGGCCTGGAGGGGGTTCCTGTACGAAGGGCTTGGGGTGTTTGCCTGACTAACCCTTTTGAAACCATTGGTTTAGAATCTTTAGGGTGGTGTAAAGGTTCTGTGTCATTAGTGGAGACAGCCGCCAGGGCTCTTTTTAGAACGCCTGGCTGGCACCAATGGCAAACCCCGGTCCCGGAGTCAAAACTTCGCCCACTTGGGTACGCGATTTAGGCACTCTGCGGGCCCCGCCACCCAAGGAGATTCTGATTGGGTTAGGGGTCTGCGCCGCCTACATTGTTGCAGGGAAATTAAGCCTTCGCCTCGCTTCGGTTCATCCCAGCGCCACACCCGTGTGGCCTCCGACGGGAATCGCGATCGCCACGTTGGTTGCCATGGGTCTGCGCTTCTGGCCATCCATTTTTGCAGGGGCCCTTCTAGTCAATCTTACCACCGCCGGTTCCGTGCTGACGTCTATCGGCATTGCCACGGGCAATACTTTGGAAGCGGTCATCGCGTCCTTTCTGGTGATCCGGTATGCCCACGGGCGCCATGCGTTCGATTGGACCAAGGACATTCTGCGCTTCGCATTCTTTGCTGGAGTTATCAGCACTGCAGTGGCGGCGACGTTTGGTGCGACGAGTCTTACGCTCGGGGGGTTCGCGTCCTGGAGCCAGTACGGGCTGATCTGGCGGACCTGGTGGCTGGGCGATACGGCCGGAGCCCTCATCTTCACGCCGTTTCTGCTTCTGTGGATTTCGAAGGCGCGACTGCACTGGTCAGGGACGCAACTTCTCGAATTGTCGGTCTTGTTCTTCTCCACGCTCTTAACGGCGGGCATTATTTTCGGCCCAATCTTTCACGCGCAGATCAGAAACGACCCTTGGACGTTTTTGTCCGTGCCGTTTCTGGTTTGGGCGGCCTTCCGCTTTGGCCCCCGCGAAGCCTCAGCCGTAATCTGCCTTCTATGCACCGTGGAGGTAGTCGGTACGGTATACGGTTACGGTCCGTTTGTTCGCGAATCGATCAACAATTCTTTACTTGTGCTGCAATCCTTCATAAGTCTCAAGGCCGTAATGATCCTTATCTTCGCAGCCGAAGTTTCCGAGCGGCGGCGTCAGGAAGAGCACACACGCGCGCTCGCCGTAAGTGACCCGCTCACCGGGCTGGCGAATTACCGCTTGCTGCTCGACCGCCTGGGTTCGGAAATCAAGCGCTATCAGCGCGACGGACACCCTTTCTCGGTTCTTCTGCTCGATCTGGATGGACTAAAGAAGATCAACGATGAAAACGGCCACCTGGTGGGTAGCCTCGCTCTCTGCCGCATGGCAGAGGTGCTGCTCCTGAGTTGCCGCGCGATCGATACCGCAGCCCGCTATGGGGGAGATGAGTTCGCCCTCGTGCTGCCGGGGACTTCGTCCGACCATGCCCGGCGGGTGGCACAGCGCATTGCAGAGCGCCTCAGGGAAGATCAGGAAATTCCTAAGCTATCGGCCAGTATAGGTATCGCGGAGTATCCTCGCGACGGCGCCACGATAGAACACGTCCTGAGCGCGGCGGACCGGGCCCTTTACGATCAGAAGCACCAGGTTACGAGTCGTTCCACGGGCGCAAAATCCTCGTAGTTGACAATTTCAGTTTGTTTAGCCACGGCATTGGCGGATTGAACTAGAAACCACAGCGTGCAAAATAAAAAAGAAAAATGCGCCGAACAAAACCAAGCTTGCTAGCCGACGGCCTTCTTAGCGAGCGCGCTGTCGTAGCTTTCGCCGTAAATGGCCGGCACCTTCGCGCCCATACAGCGCAGGTAAGAAGCGAGCTGGCCGCGGTGATGAATGGTGTGATGCAGGCCGAAGATGGCAAACTTGACCGCGGGCCACTGGAACATCCCGCGAAAATCCACGATCTTCACCAACTGCTCGCCACTCACCTTTCCGAGGGCTTCGAAGTTTTTCGCGTAACGCTCCTCGTACCAGGAAGCAATTTCAGCAGGTGTCTTGACGTTTTCCGGAATCATTGCCGGGTTGGTGTCGAACACGCCGTTGATTATCGTTTCGACGAAGCGGTTGTCCGCCGCGGCAATGTGCCGGGTCAGTTCAACGGCGCTTCTGGACGCAGGGTCCGGCTTGTAATCCAGCTTATTCGGGGGAACCGCTTCGAGGATTTTCTTCGTCGTGCGGCTCTCTGTTTTCAGGTTTCCCATGTAAACGTCGTGCAGTAGGAATGTCGCTTGTTCCGCTGTCATGGTTTCCGCCATTGTCTTCCTCCTAGATGTTTTTCGCGTTCTCTGTGGGCGCCGAGCGAGCCGTGCGTCTGCCCGGCTTTCAATTCCAGGTTGGATGCGCCAACCGGCGCTCTGTTATACAGAAGATGCGCTCCAATCTACACCGTTCGAAAGAGAAAATGCCATGTAATATCCACGGCGGCGTGGAGCAGGGCGGAAGCAAAAATCGAGCCGGTCTTGCGCCAGGTCCAGCCGTAGAAAAAACCGGCGATGGAGGCCAGGATTACATAACGCCAGTTGGGGAAGCCCATGTTGGTGATGTGCGAAAAGCCGAAGAGAATGGAGGCGATCCACCAGCCGGCAAGATCGCTCTTAGATGCACGCGAAAGCAAGTTTTGGAGCAGGCCGCGGAAGAGAAACTCTTCGGGCCAAGCGGTGAAGCAGAGAATGCCGAGCGAAACGAGGGGCAAAGACTTGAGTTGCGACCATTGCGGGTCGAATTGAATGAAGTGTATTGCCTGGCCCAGTGGAATGCCGATGCAAGCGAAAACGATGAAACTTGCGGCGATGAAAAAGCCCCAATGGTGGCCCCACCCGATGGAGTAGGCGACGCCATTGACGCGACGCAGAAGCAGGAAACAAGCAAGTGCGATGTTGACGCAGAGGAGGACAGTGAAAATGTAGGAAAGACGGCCGCCCGGGTACGGCCAGAGCCAGTGTGATAGGGACCATCCCCAGGGATTCGGAAGCGGCTTCACAGCCAACCAAATGAAAAGAATCGTTGCAAAATCCTGCCATGCGCCGGGTGTCTTGCGCGCAGCGGAAGCAGCGAGGGCGAGCGGAAGTAAAACCAGTGCGGCGACGGCCACAGCCCGCGTGAACGCAAAAGCATTTGTCCCCAGGGCGTAAATCAGGTAGGCAAGAAACACCGCGGTGCCAAGCAAGTAGCCGCTGCTGGCGCCGAAGCGCGAAGCGAGGCGATCCGCCACGCCGCGCGCAGCAAGAAGCAGCATCACGAGGAAAAAAAACGCGAAAGTGGTGAGCGTGGCAGCAAAGGCGCGGCCGCCGTAGCCTTGCCAGGCGGAGTACAACGCTCCGGTGAGAGTCAGCACGGCGCATAGGCCGAGCATGGCGAGCGGGCCGAGTTGGCGGGTAGCGGGCAAGCGAGAATTGTAACGCAGGCCGATGGTCTGCCAAATTGAGGTTACGTCCCAGGTGGCGCGGTACCGGTCCAGACGTGTTGAACGATTTGCCAGCTGCCGTCCGGCTGGCGTCTATAGATGATGATGTAGCTGCCTTTGGAGGTGATTTTAGCGCCGGTGGCGATGACGGTTATTGTTTCCTGGAACTCGCCGCTGTCGTAGGCGAGATCGCCGGATGTTTCAAGGCTCTGGCTGTGGAGGGTGAGGTCGCTATTGAAGGAGGCCATTATAGTTTGGAAGAGCGTGCGGAGGGCGGCGGAGCCGGTGATGCGTTCGCCCGTGGGTTGGAGGAAGACGGCGTCAGGGGCATAGAACCTCAGGATGGGTTCGAGCTGTTTGGTGCGAAGGTCTTGGACCCAGGCTTCGCGAATTTTGGCCAGGGTTACGAGGGTCGAGGCATGGGGAGCGGCGACAGCGGTGCGGAAAAAAGCCGGTACGAGGATAGTGGTGACAGCCAGGAGCGCTATGGCGGTGCGCGTGGAGAGGAACTGCGAGGATTTGGTTGTAGGAGTATGGGGGACGTTCATGGCGGCTCCTATTGTTCGAAATCTGCTTTTCGAATTCAGTTACGAGTCGTGGTCTACTCCTACGAAAATACTTTCACGCAGTCTGCGCGAGTGGCTCCAAGGTCACTTTGTGGCCGAGACGTTCCAGTCGTCTGACCAAGGATCGGCGAATTCGCTTCACGTCGATCCGATCAAAGTGATCCGCGCCGAGTTCCCGGTAGTCTTCCTTACGCTTCAGCATGTGATAAGCAATCTCCAGCAGCGCATGGGCTACCGCCATGATCGCGCGCTTGGCTCCCCGCCGAGCAGCAATGCGCCGATACAGCGCCGAGAGATAGTTATTCTTCATCATCGAAATGGCCCAGGCCGCCTGCGACAAGCAACGGCGGAGCGAGACATTGCCCTTGCGCATCTTGCCACTCAGCCGCTTCCCAGCGCTCTCAAAACTCCCAGGACACAAACAAGCCCAAGAAGCCAGGTGCCCGGAAGACGGAAACTGGTTCATATCCAATCCGATCTCCGCCAGCAATCCCCAGGCGGTCACTCGGTCGACTCCGGGAATGGTGCACAGCCGAATGACCTCATCCTGAAAAGGGCGCATGCGCTTATCGATCTCCTGCTCGATCTCACTCCGTTTCGATTCCGTGAAGCGCAGATGATCGAAGAGCTGTCGGAGCAAAAATCGATGATGCTCGGTCATACGACCTTCGAGCGCCAGCTGCAGCTCCGGGATCTTGTTCCGCAGTTTCCCTTGGGCCATCTCTGCCAGTCGGGCCGAGTCTCGCTCCCCAGCGAGCATCGCCTCTAAGATCGCTCTCCCGGAAGCACCCAAAGCGTCGGTCGCTACCGATGCCAACTTAATGTTGGCATCCTCCAGTACCTTCTGAATTCGATTCGCGATGCGGTTGATCTCCTGTACCAAACTCACGCGATACCGCGTGAGGTCGCGAAGTTCACTTGTAGGCCGCGGAGGCACGAAACTCCCACGGAGCAATCCGTGCTGCAGCAAATCCGCGATCCACTCGCTGTCTTTCTGGTCCGTCTTCCGACCCGGCACGGCTTTAATGTGTTGTGCATTCACCAGCAACGCCTCGAACTGCTCCGCAAGAACGTTCCACACCGGCTTCCAGTACACTCCGGTCGATTCCATGGCCACATGGGTTACGCCGCACTGCGCGAGCCAATCGGCCAACTGCAGCAGATCGTGAGTGAAGGTCCCGAAGCGCTTCTTCTCTTTACGGCTCTTCCCCTTGGCCTCAGCCCATAACACACATGCGGTAATACTCTTCTTATGTACGTCCAAACCACAACAGCACGGGTAGACAACTTCCATCGCGCGACTCCTTTCCACCGCGCGGCGTCGGACGCTTCGAAAAAGCGAAAATCTCCTACGCGTGCTCTCCGCAACTTCTGGAGGCTACAATTCGTTGTGCTTCCCAGCGTCCCAGCCATACTCGTAAGCGGGCTCTGCGAGCGCCAGAGTAGGTCGGCCTCTGTCGCCAACGCGGCTGCACAAACGCTACGCCATCTCGGGCTCATTTTCATCCTTCGTTGTGGCTCTGAAAGAGCCATGATTTACTCGTA
>WNFQ01001637.1_pt1 | contig 15939 bp, 14 predicted proteins | sample 5400171 | NCBI WGS metagenome assembly WNFQ01 (sample SAMN13153356, study PRJNA577476) | soil metagenome | isolation source: 20 cm soil under Madrone tree | place: USA:California | collected 2016-06-14 | reverse complement strand
AAGGCACTTTGCTCGAGCGCAACCATTGTATTTGGCCGTGCCGGCGGATCCGTGCGCTGGGGCGTCTGCGGCGTTGCACGGCTTGTCCATAGTATCCACTATGGACCGCGCCGCGCGCCTTGCATCCGCTCCCGTGCACGGATCCAATGGCGCGGGCCGAGCCCAACTGCATCGCACGGATATACGGCCTTGCCAACGCGGCTCACGTAGAGTACTCAGACAGGCTCCTAGGTCGCGGGTCCCGCGGCGCCGGGATGGGGAGTACCGCCGGCCGGGCCGCCGCCACCGCGATTACGACGCCGTCGCCGCGGCGGACCGGCCGCAGCAGAGGCATCGCCGCCGCTCGAGGCAGCGGCAGCACCGCCGGAACGGATTCCGCTGCCACTGCCGGAACCGCCGCCACTGCTGCTGCGGCCACCGCTGCCACTGCCGGAACCGCCGCCACTGCTGCTGCGGCCACCGCTGCTGGAACCGCCGCCACTGCCACTGCGGCCACCGCCGCGGCTTCCGCCGCTACGGTTCGGGCTTCCGGAGCGCCCCGGACCGCCGGACCGTCCGCCGCCGCCCGGGCGGCCCCCGCCACCCCGCGATTGACCGGGCCGCGGCGCCCGTTCGCGCCATACGGCTGGAGGCGGGGCGGTCACGTCGGCCAGATCGACCACGTCGATTGCGGCACGCGGAATCTGGTGGCCGATGTACTGCTCGATATCCGGCAGCGAGATCGCGTATTCCTCGCAACCGAAGCTGATGGCATCGCCCGCGGCGCCCGCGCGCGCGGTTCGTCCGATGCGATGCACGTAGTCCTCCGCATCGTTCGGCAGATCGAAATTGAAGACATGGCTCACGTCGGGAATGTGCAGACCGCGCGATGCCACGTCGGTGGCGATCAGAACGGCAATTTCGCCTTCGTGAAAGTCGCGCATCATCTTCAGCCGCTTGTTTTGGGGTACGTCTCCGGACAACGCCTGGGCGACGAAACCGTTCGCGGTCAGGGTTCGCTCCAGCACTTCGGCGATGCGCTTGGTATTCACGAATACCATGGTGCGGCGCGCATCGATTCGGCGCAGAAGTCCCATCAGCAGCGGTATCTTTTCCTCGGTCGAGGGGAAGTAGAGCACTTGCTTGACACTGTCCACCGTCATCTTGTCCGGCTCGATGCGGATCAACTCGGGATTGTTCATGTGCTCGTAGGCCAGCTCCATCACGCGGTGCGACAGGGTGGCCGAGAACATCATCGTGAGCCGCTCGGTCGGCGGCGGCAATCGCCGTAAAATGAAGCGGATGTCCTTGATGAATCCCAGATCGAACATCCGGTCGGCCTCGTCCATGACCGCCACTTGAATATGGCGCAGCTCGAACACATGTTGCTTGAAGTAATCGATGACTCGTCCGGGCGTACCAATCAGCACGTCGACGCCCTCTTCGAGGATGCGGCGCTGTTTTTCGTAATCGACGCCGCCGAATACAATCGCCAGTCTGAGCCCGGTGTATTTGGCGATGCCCTCCGCGTCCTTGTGAATCTGCACCGCCAGTTCACGGGTCGGTGCGATAACGATGGCGCGAGGTGCGGCCGACGGCTTGTTGACAGGGATGGGCTCGGTCAGCAATCGGTTGAAGAGGGCGACGAGGAATGCCGCCGTCTTGCCGGTGCCGGTTTGCGCCTGCCCTGCGACATCGCGGCCCGCGAGTGCCACCGGCAGAGTCTGCGCCTGAATCGGAGTGCAGCGGATGTAGCCGAGATCGGCGATACCCCGCTTCACGGATTCGGGAATGTCCAAGGATTCGAACGTTAGCTGAGTGAGATGGGCGTCTGACATTTTCGCTTTGTGGGTTGCAGAAACTTGCAAATTGGTGGGAGACCGGTTAACAATACGCTAAGTCCGGAGCCGGTCTTTCCGCTCCCCTCAACCGTATCATCGGTACCCTTTTAAGGTAATCAAGACCGCTAGAGCCGCTGTATTGTGCCCGAACGGCCGCGCATCGTCACTTCGCGCTAGCTTTCGGAATCCGTCCCCACATAAAACCCCGCTAAAAACTTCAAATGAATCTCCAAAAGGAGGCATATCCGCAGTGAGTAATCCAAGTATCGTCCATACCAGCGACGCCACATTCGACAAGGACGTTCTCAAGTCCGAAAAGCCCGTTTTGCTCGATTTTTGGGCCGAATGGTGCGGCCCCTGCAAAATGATCGCTCCCATCCTCGATGAGATCGCCGATCAGTACAAGGATAAGATCCGAATCGCGAAGCTCAATATCGACGACAATCCGGCAACCCCGCCTAAATTCAACATTCGCGGCATTCCGACGCTGATTCTCTTCAAGAACGGCACCGTGGAGGCCCAGAAAGTGGGAGCAGTCACCAAATCACAGCTCGCCGCCTTTCTGGACAGCAACCTGTGAGAGGCTATCTAGGAAACCAGTCCCGCGGCGGCCAGGGTGGTCAAGGCGGACAGCAGGGCGGCGGCCAGGGCGGCGGCGGGCGCTCCAATCGCTCCAACCGGGGCCCGCGCAACGACAACCGTAACGGCAACACCAATGGAGGCAGACCGCCTCAGGAAGACTACGGCGATCTGCCGGAGGGCGGCGACGATTTAGAAATCATTGCGCCGACGGATCTCGCGCGCAGCCGCAGCTCGATGAATCTGACCGAGCTCAAGAAGCGCCCGATCAGCGATTTGGTCAAGCTCGCCGAGACCATGGGTCTCGAGAACATGGGCCGTTCGCGCAAGCAGGACATCATCTTCGGCGTCCTGAAGGCGCATGCCCGGAAGGGCGAAGATATCTATGGCGACGGCGTGCTCGAGATACTGCAGGACGGCTTCGGCTTCCTGCGCTCCTCCGACTCCAGCTATTTGGCCGGTCCGGACGACATATACGTCTCGCCCAGCCAGATCCGGCGCTTCAATCTGCGCACCGGCGATTCGATTTCCGGTCTGATCCGTCCGCCCAAGGACGGCGAGCGATACTTCGCGCTGCTCAAAGTGGGCGAGATCAACTACGATAGTCCCGAGAGTTCGCGCGGCAAGGTGCTGTTCGAGAACCTGACGCCGCTGCATCCGACCGAGCGGTTGAAGCTCGAGCGCGGCAATGGCTCGACCGAAGACTTGACCGCCCGCGCCATCGACCTGGTGGCGCCGATCGGCAAGGGACAGCGCGGTCTCATCGTCTCGCCGCCCAAGGCCGGCAAGACCATGCTGCTGCAAAACATCGCCACCGCCATCACAGCCAACCATCCTGAGGTTTATCTGATCGTACTGCTCATCGACGAGCGGCCCGAGGAAGTGACCGAGATGGCGCGCACCGTGAAGGGCGAGGTGGTTTCCTCGACCTTCGACGAACCTGCCAGCCGGCACGTTCAAGTGGCCGAGATGGTGATCGAGAAAGCAAAACGCCTGGTCGAACACAAGAAAGACGTGGTCATCCTGCTCGACTCCATCACCCGTCTGGCGCGAGCCTACAACACGGTGGTGCCGAGTTCCGGCAAGGTGCTGACCGGCGGCGTCGACGCGAATGCGTTGCAGCGGCCGAAGCGGTTCTTCGGCGCGGCCCGCAACATCGAGGAAGGCGGCAGCCTGACCATTCTCGCGACCGCACTGGTCGACACGGGCTCGAAGATGGACGACGTCATTTTCGAAGAGTTCAAGGGCACGGGCAATTCGGAAATCCATTTGGACCGCCGCATCTCCGAAAAGCGCACCTTCCCGTCAATCAACATCAACCGCTCGGGCACGCGCAAGGAAGAACTCATCACGGAGCCGTCGGAGCTTTCCAAGATGTGGATCCTGCGCAAGCTCCTGCATCCGATGGACGAGCTGGCCGCGATCGAGTTCCTGCTCGACAAGATGAAGGACACCAAGACCAACGCGGACTTCTTCGACGCGATGAAGCGGTAGGCTCCTGGGGCGGAGGGAGCGCGGGACATGCAATGGTGGGCGTGGATTGCCGTTGGCGCCATACTGTTGGGGTCGGAATTGACCTTCGTCAATGCGCAGTTCTATCTGGTGTTCGTCGGCGCCAGCGCGCTCGTGGTCGGCATCCTGGCGCTCACCGGGGCAGCAACGGCCGACTGGCTGCAGTGGCTGATCTTCGCGGCGCTTGCGGTCACTTCCCTGCTCACGTTCCGCGGGCGTATCTACGAGCGCATGCGCCGCACGCTGCCGGCCATCCGGAGCGGTCCGGCCGGTGAAATCGTGATGCTGCCACTCGAGCTGCCTCCGGGGGAGACTTGTCGCCTGGAGTACCGCGGCAGCTCTTGGAGCGCGATCAACGGCGGTAAATCCGTCATCGCCGCCGGATCGCGGGCGCGCGTCGAGCGCGTCGACGGATTGACTCTCGTGGTGCGCGGCGATAATTGATACGCGCCCGACGCGCGTGCATGGCGTCGGCATTCAAGGAGAACCGATTGGAAGTTTCGATCAGCTATGCATTCATCGTGGTGGCGGTGCTCGTCGTCATCGCAATATTCAAGACAGCCACCGTGGTGCCGCAGCAGAGCGCCTACGTCATCGAGTATCTGGGCAAGTACAGCCGCACGATTCAGGCCGGTTTTCATATTCTGATTCCATTCTTTGAGAGGATTGCCTACCGGCACAGCCTCAAGGAAATTGCGATCGACATCGCGGAACAGATCTGCATCACCCGCGACAACGTCCAGGTTGGGGTCGACGCGGTGCTGTACATGCAGGTTCTCGATCCTCACCTGGCTTCCTACGGCATCACCAATTTCGGATTCGCCATCTCGCAGCTCGCCCAGACCAACCTGCGCAGCGAGATCGGCAAGATCGAGCTCGACCGGACCTTCGAGGCGCGCGGCCAGATCAACACCAACGTCGTGAGCGAACTCGACAAGGCGTCGGCCGCCTGGGGGGTCAAGGTGCTGCGCTACGAAATCAAGAACATCACCCCGCCGCGCGACGTGCTCCAGGCCATGGAGAAGCAGATGCGGGCGGAGCGCGAAAAGCGCGCCGTCGTGCTCACTTCCGAGGGCGAGCGCGACGCGAAGATCAATTCGGCCGAGGGCGACAAGCAGCGGGTGATCAAGCAATCCGAGGCGAACAAGCAGCAGCAGATCAACGAAGCGGAAGGCCAGGCGCAGGCGATTCTCGCCGTCGCGACCGCCACCGCCGAAGGCCTGCGCCAAGTGGGCATCGCGCTGTCCGACCGCGGCGGGATCGAAGCGATGCAGCTGCGGATCGGCGAAGAGTATGTGAAGCAATTCGGCAAGCTGGCGCAAGCGGGGACGACACTCGTGGTGCCGGCGAATCTCACGGACCTCGCCTCCATCGTGACCATGGCGACCAGCATCGCCCGCAAGACGCAGGCTTGACGTGATGCCGGTGAAGCGAGAGGCCGCCGCCCCCGCGGCAGCGGCCCGCATGGCATTTGCCGAATTCGTGGTGCTGATCGCCGCGATGATGGCGGCTCAGGCCATCGCCGTCGACGCGATGCTGCCCGCATTTCCGGTCATCGCCGATGCACTGCACGTCCCCAATGAGAATCACGTGCAGTGGATCCTGACTTTCTATATTTCGGGCATGGGCTGCGGCCAGCTCGTTTGGGGCATGCTGTCGGATCGATTCGGCAGGCGTCCGGTGCTGTTGGGCGGCCTCACTCTGTACGTGCTGGCCGCTCTTCTGTGCGGCGTCGCCGGCAGCTTTCACGCGCTGCTCGCGTGGCGCTTCGTCCACGGCCTGGCAGCCGCCAGCGTCACGGTGTCGCGTTCGGTGATCCGCGATCTCTATTCCGGGCGCCACATGGCGCGGGTGATGTCGTTGACCTTCGTCGTATTCCTGACGGTGCCGGTGCTGGCGCCCGGGCTGGGCCAGCTGATTCTGCTGATGGCGCCGTGGCGGGTCATCTTCATCGCCTGTGGCGTGTATGCCGCGATCGTGTGGCTATGGGCGATGCTGCGGCTGAAGGAGACGCTGCATCCGGAATACCGCCTGACACTGACGCGCAGCCATGTCGCCGCCGCTGTCCGGCTTGTCCTCGGCAATCGAACATCCTTGTGCTACACGCTGGCACTCACGGTGATGTTCGGCTCCATTCTGGCCTACGTCGGCATGGTGGCGCAGATCTTTTCCGATGTATTCCACCGCGCCGCCTTGATGCCCATCATGTTCGCGCTGTGCGCGGTGACGATGGGTTTCGCCGCCTTCATGAACTCACACTTCGTCGAGCGGTTAGGGATGCGCCTGATCTCGCACACAGCATTGTTGATCTTCATCGGGATCACCGCGCTGCACGTCGTGGTCGCGGCCCACGGGTGGGAACAGTTGTGGACCTTCGTGATGTTCCAGGCGGTGACCATGGCGTTTTTCAGCCTATCGGTTTCCAATTTCGGCGCGATGGCGATGGACCCCATCGGGGAGGTGGCGGGCATCGGTGCGTCGCTGCAGGGCTTCATTCAGTCGTTCGGCGGCGCGCTCGTGGGCGCCGCGATCGGACGCTTGTTCAACGGCACCACCGTGCCGCTCGCCGGCGGCGCGCTAGCCTGTGGTTTGACCGCTCTGGTGTTCGTGTTGTTGGCCGAGAAGGGGCGGCTGTTCAAGAGCCATCATATCGCGAGCGTCACCGGTTCCGCCGACCGCGCGGCGGCTCAAGGCATCGGAATACACTGACTAACCGGCCGGTGGTTGGAACAGGGCGTCGAGATCGTCGTGTGTCGGCATCGCCGCCAGGCCGTCCAGGTTGCCCTGACGGACCAGCGCCTGCGCGGCGCTCATGAATCCTCCCCAGGCCGCACGGGAGAGCGCACCGCCGACGCTGATGCGGCGCACGCCGAGTTGGGAGAGCGCGGCCAGCCCGGGGCCGCCCGATGAACCCATCAGCACATTGACCGGCTTCGGATGGACGGCATCGACCACGGCGCGAATTTGATCCACGGTGCGAAGGCCCGGTGCATACAGGCAATCAGCGCCCGCATTCGCGTACGCCCGTAATCTGGCGATGGTCTCTGCAAGATCGGGACGGCCGACTACGAAGCATTCTGCGCGCCCGACGAGCAGCGTATCGGTGCCGCCGGCATCGATTGCGTCGCGCGCGGCCCGGAGCCGGGTCACGGCGTCATCGAGCCCGAACAAGGGCGCCTCGGCGCGCCCGGTCGAGTCTTCGATCGATAACCCCGCTACTCCCGTAGCCACGGCGAGCCGCACGCTCTCACCGATGGCCGCCGCATCCGCTGCGAAGCCGCTCTCGAAATCGGCATTCAGCGGCACGTCCGTGGAGTCGACCATCTCGCGTAGATGCTCAAGTACTCGTGCGCGCGGCAACCCGTTATCCGGCCGGCCCTGCGCCCAGGCGAGACCCGAGCTCGTGGTCGCGAGCGCCTTGAATCCCAGGCTTTGCAGGTAGCGGGCGCTGCCCACGTCCCACGGATTCGGAATGATGAAACACCCGGACTCGTGCAGCTTTCGGAAAGCCTGCCGCTTGTCGGTGATGGTAGGCCGAGATTGAGTCATGCGAATCTCCGTTCGCCGGTTAATCCGGCAAGTGCCCCTGGGTCAAGTCGGACCTGCCCATCATACCCGCCCGTATCGCCGCGCGATCAATGGGAGAAGCCGCGTTCTTTCAGCCAAGCCCGGACGTCTACGTCATGCGCCCTTGGCTCTCCCGCGCGATCGCCCGATAGCCGATGTCGCGCCGATACTGCACGAGGTCCCAATGGATCGCGCCGACCTGCGCATACGCCTGCCGCTGCGCCGCGCTGACCGTATCCCCGAGGCCGACCGCGCATAAAACTCTTCCGCCCGCGGTCACCACGCGCGAGCCTTCGAGACGAGTGCCCGCGTGGAAGACTTTTCCGGGCAGCCGGGCCGCGGCTTCGAGGCCGTCGATCACCTCGTCCTTGCGGTATCGGTCGGGATATCCGCCAGCCGCCATGACGACGCCGAGCGCCGCGCGCGAATCCCAAATGGGCTCGGTGCGGTCCAATGCTCCGCCAATCGCCGCCTCGCACAGATCGACCAGGTCGCTCTTCAGGCGCATCAGAATGGGTTGAGTCTCCGGGTCCCCGAAGCGGCAATTGAATTCCAACACATTCGGCGTGCCGTCGGCGGCGATCATCAATCCCGCATACAGAAATCCCGTGTACGGATTGCCGTCGCCGGCGAGCCCCTGCAATGTGGGTTGGATCACCTCGCGCATGATGCGTTCGTGCAGCGCCGGCGTCACGACGGGCGCGGGCGAATAGGCGCCCATCCCGCCGGTATTGGGCCCGAGGTCGCCATCGTCGCGGCGCTTGTGGTCCTGCGAGGTCGCGAGCGGAATGACCTGTTGATCGTGCGCTACGACGATGAAGCTGACTTCTTCACCGCTCAGGAATTCCTCGATGACCACGGTGTTGCCGGCGGCGCCGAAGCTGCCCCCGAGCATTGCGGTGGCCGCCGCAATGGCTGAGTCGTGCGATTCGCAGATCACCACGCCTTTTCCCGCGGCGAGTCCGTCCGCTTTCACCACCAGCGGCAGCCGCTGGGCGCGCACAAAGTCCGCGTTGAAATCGGCGGCCGTGAATGTTGCATAGCTCGCCGTCGGAATCCCGTAACGCTTGAGAAATTCCTTGGTGAATGCCTTGGAGCCTTCCAAGCGCGCCGCCGCGCGGGTGGGTCCGAAACAAGGGCGATTCGCCGCCGTGAAGCGGTCCACGATGCCCGCAACGAGGGGTCCTTCCGGCCCGACGACCGTGAGATCGATGTTTTCTTTCTCGGCGAACTCAATCAGCGCGTCGCTATCATCCGCTGCGATATCGACGTTGCTGATATTCGGCTCGAGTGCGGTGCCGGCGTTGCCGGGCGCGACGAACACGTGACCGACCCGGGGTGATTGGGCGCATTTCCACGCAAGGGCGTGTTCACGGCCGCCTCCGCCGACGATCAGTACTCTCATTCAGTGGCGGAAATGCCGCATTCCGGTGAACACCATGGCGATGCCGTGTTCGTCGGCAGCGGCGATCACATCCACATCGCGCTTCGAGCCGCCGGGCTGAATGACCGACTTGATGCCGAATTCAGCTGCCACGTCCAGCCCGTCGCGGAACGGAAAAAACGCATCCGAGGCCATTGACGCCGAATCCATCGACAATCCCTCGTCCTTGGCCTTCATCGCAGCGATCTTGCTGCTGACGACGCGGCTCATCTGGCCGGCGCCGATGCCGAGGGTCGACTTGTCCTTGACGCAGACGATGGCGTTCGATTTCACATATTTCGCGACGCGCCACGCGAACAGCAGATCTTCGAGCTCTTCGGGATTCGGCCGGCGCCGGGTTACCACGCGCAGCTCGTTCGATCGGATCACGCCGCCGTCGCGGGTTTGCACCAGCAAGCCCCCGGCAACGCTCTTGTATTCGAACAATTGGGCCACGGGCATCGACATATCACCCACTTCAAGCACCCGGATGTTGTCCTTCGACGCGAGCAGCGCACGGGCGTCCGGGGCGATGCTGGGCGCGAGGATCACCTCGACGAATTGGCGCTCCAGAATCGCGGCCGCGGTCGCGGCGTCAAGACCGCGATTGAACGCGATGATCCCACCGAAGGCGGAAGTGGGGTCTGTGCGATACGCGAGGCCGTATGCGCCGGCGATGTTTTGCGACAGCGCAACACCGCATGGGTTGGCATGTTTCACGATGACGCACGCCGGGGCCTCGAATTGACGTACGCACTCGAGTGCGGTGTCGCTGTCCGCGATATTGTTGTACGAAAGCTCCTTCCCTTGGATCTGGCTCGCCTGCGTTACCGACGCGCCGATGGCGCGCGGATCCCGGTAGAACGCCGCCTGTTGATGGGGATTCTCGCCATAACGCAAGTCGCCGTGCTTGCGAAACGAAAGATTCAGATCGTCCGGGAAAGTCGGAGTTTCGCCGCCGATAACGCCGGTAAAATACGCCGATACCATGGCGTCGTACTGCGCCGTATGCGCAAATGCTTTGGCGCTCAAACGCTGGCGCATCATAATGCGGATTGCCCCCTGATTCGCCGCCAATTCGTCCAGAATGCCGCGATAGTCGCCGGGATCGACGACGACGGTTACCGATGCGTGATTTTTTGCCGCGGCGCGCACCATCGCCGGTCCGCCGATATCGATGTTCTCCACCGCATCCTCGTAGCTGCAGTCGGGCCGGGCAACGGTCGCAGCAAACGGATACAGATTCACCGCTAGCAGGTCGATCGGTTCGATGCCATGCTCGCGCATCACAGCATCATCCACCCCGCGGCGCCCCAACAGGCCGCCGTGAATCTTTGGGTGCAGAGTTTTGACGCGTCCACCCATGATTTCGGGGAAGCCCGTGTATTCGGCGACCTCTTTGACGGCGACGCCGTGACGCGTCAACAGCTTGGCCGTGCCGCCGGTGGACAGCAGCTCGATTCCGCGCTCCTTCAGTTCCCGCGCGAACTCCACGATTCCAGTCTTGTCGGAAACGCTGAGCAGTGCGCGGCGTACTGAGTGAGGCAATGGCTGCTACTCGTTGATTCCGAACTCTTTGAGTTTCTTGCGTAAAGTGCCGCGATTGATGCCGAGGATTGTCGCGGCGCGGCTCTGATTTCCCTGCACATGTCCCATCACGACTTTGAACAGGGGTTCCTCCACCTCTCGCATCACCAAGTCGTACAGCTGCGCGGGTTTATGGCCGTTTAGGGTCTCGAAATAACACTGCAGCGCTTCTTCCGCCTGGGAACGCAGCGGGACGCCCTTGCCATTGACCTTGAGATCGCGCCCATTGAACGGCGGCGCCGAATCTTTGCGCGGTCTCGACTTTTTCCTTGCGACCATAGTCCACCCACATTTCCTGCAACTCGTTCTTTTTTTTCAACTATGTACGCCTAAGTACTGCACACCGGTGTCGAAATGCTCCAACAGCATGGATAGTTGCGCCGCCGGCGTCTCGATGGTGACGAGACGGTTCCGCAAAGCTTCTTGTCCAGGATGCTGCCGAAAATACCAACTCAAGTGCTTACGTGCCACTCGAACACCGGTCTCATCGCCATACAGGGCGTACAGGTCTTCAAGGTGGGCGCGCATAATATCACGGACTTTTTCCAGCGCTAGCACTCCGCGAAATTCCCCCGTTGAAAGGAAAAAATTGACTTCGTCGAAGATCCATGGCCGACCTTGCGCGGCTCTTCCGATCATGACGCCGTCGCATCCGGTGCGCGCCAAAACATCGCGCGCTTCGGCGGGCGAGCCGATGTCCCCGTTGGCGAACACGGGAATGCCGATCTTCGCCTTGATCGCGGCAACCGTGTCGTGCTCGGCATCTCCCTGGTACATGTCTGCGCGCGTGCGGCCGTGCACGCTGAGCGCTTGAATGCCGCAGTCCTCGGCAATCGCGGCGATACGAACGCCATTCTTGTTGTTGCGGTCCCAGCCGGTGCGCGTCTTCAGCATCACCGGCGCCGCCACCGCGCGCACCACGGCTTGCAGAATGCGTGCCACCAGCGCTTCGTCCTGCATCAGCGCGGAGCCGGCGAGCCGGTTGCAGACTTTTTTGGCGGGACATCCCATGTTGATGTCGATGATTTCGGCGCCTGCATCGACGTTGCGCTGTGCGGCATCGGCCATCATGGCGGGATCGTAGCCCGCGATTTGCACCACTCGCGGACTCGGCTCTCCCGTGTGGTCCATGCGTCGGCGCGACTTCGGCGTATCCCACAACCGCACATCCGCGGTGAGCATCTCGGAAGCCGCCAGGCCGGCACCGAACTGGCGGCACAGGAGTCGAAACGGCCGGTCGGTCACGCCGGCCATCGGTGCAAGAACGACGTTGGACGGCAAGACGTAAGGTCCGATCTTGACGGGCATCATTTCGACTGCCGTGCGGCTGCGGCCGCATCGCCGGCACACATTATTTTTTTTTCGGCGCTGCGGATGCAGACGTCGATCTCGAAACCTTCCGCATCTTTGCCGGGATCGAGAATATCCAAAGTGGCGTCCACCCGCTCGCCGGGCGCGAGCATGCGCGCCGGAGCCTTGCCCAGGTATTCGGCCGGTTCGAATTCGCGCGCGCCCACGCGGGTGCCGAATCGGTCGGCGAGCGTCACGCGCAGCAGCGGATAGGGCTGCAATTGCGCGGCCGCATTCATGATGCTCGCTCGGACTCGCAGCGTGCCGTTGGCGCCTGGATCCCCGGTCACGCCCCATTGACGCAGCTGATAGGTCGACAGGGTGGCTGCCAGCTTGCCGCCGCCGTCGAGCAGCGGCGCATGGACCGACAGCCACTCCCCGTTGTTTTGCACCACTTGAAACACCAGGAGCGGTGCGAGGACAACCGCGGCCGCCACCCAGACGGCCCGCGGCAATTGCGGCCGGCGCGGCGGATTGATTTCCGGCAGCTCGGCGCGCTGGTAACCTGACAACATCTCCTGTCGAATGTCCTCAGAAACCGTAAGGCCCGAAATCCGCGTGGCGGGCTCGCTCGCGGTTTGCGCCGGCGTGCTCTGCTGCGTTGCCCTACTCGGCGCGGGGATGGATGCGGCCGGCACAGATGCGGGCATAGACGCGGGCAGCACAGACGCGGTCTGGATGGACGCGGCCGCCACAGATGCAGCCGGCGCAGACGCGGTCTGGATGGACGCAGTCGGCGCGGGTTCGCCCTGACCTTCCGTCACGGGTGCCGGCGCGCCCCGCGCTGGCGAGGGCTTCACAGAAGCGGCGAGCAGCTGCAGCGGAGTCGGCGATGTCTCAATGAAAATACGGTCCAGCTCCCCCGGCGGCAGCGTGAATTCGAGTGACGCCTCCAAATCCAATTCCTCACCCGGCGCATCCAGGATTTTCAGATGCGCGATTTCGTCTCCCTCACGGACGGGGGCGTCTGCACGTACGGGGGCGTCGGCCGGCGACACCGGTTCGGCGGATTGCAGAATGGCATCCGCGCGAGTCTCCGATTCCAGCGAAGACTCGCCGGCCGGAAAGGCCGTTGCATCCTCGGCGAGCCGGGCCAATGCATTGAACACTTCACCGCATCGACCGCAACGAACCTGGCCGCCCGCGGCGCGCAGCGCCTCCGCCGACAATCGAAACACCGTCTCGCACTTGGAGCATTGTGTGTACACGTCAGGAGCCTGTCTGAGTATTTCGCGTGAGCCGCGTTGGCAGGGCCGTGTATCCGTGCGAGACGGTCGGGCTTGGGCCGCGACAATGGATAGTGCGCTGGGAGCGGATGCAAGGCGCGCGGCGCGGCCCGTGGTGGTTACCACGGGCAAGCCGTGCAACGCCGCAGACGCCCCAGCGCACAGATCCGCCCGCACGGCCAAATACAATGGTTGCGCTCGAGCAAAGTGCCCTGCCAACCCTTCGGGACCGGGCAGATTTCCCCTCACTCGTCGTTGTCGCCTCCTCATTGGGTCTCGACCCAACCACGTCGGCTCCGCCTCGATTGAGGGGAAATCTGCCGCGGTCGCGGCCACGCGAAATACTCAGACAGGCTCCTCAGCCGCTCTGCGGGCGTGGATGCAGCACCAGTCATCCCGCCCGATGACGTGCACCATATCAAAACCCGAGGTGTAGGCGGCCTTGACCGCGTATGCCTGCGACTTCAGCAGACCTGACAGGAGGAGATCGCCGCCGGGCTCGCACGCCGCCGTCAGCGTCGGCGCCAATTCGATCAACGGACCGGCAAGAATGTTGGCAACCACGCAACTGGCAGGGAGCAACTGCACCGCAACCCCTTCGACTTCGATGGCCGATGAGACGCCGTTGCGAATGGCATTCTCGCGTGTCGCGATGAGCGCCTGGGGGTCGAGATCTACCGCGACCACGTGCGCCGCGCCCATCTTCAACGCGGCAATGCCGAGAATGCCCGAACCGCATCCATAGTCGACCACCGAGCGGCCGGTCAACGGCAGCGACTCGAGTATCTGCAGACACAGCGCCGTGGTGGGATGCGTGCCCGTACCGAACGCCAGTCCGGGATCGAGCCGAACGACCACGGCGTCCGGGTGGTCCGGTGCGTCGGCCGCCGTCGGGCACACCCATAGCCGCCTGCCGAAGCGCATCGACTTCCAATCCGCGAGCCAGACGCGCTCCCAATCACGATCTTCCACGCCGCGCAGGCGCGCGGTCTCCGTGATGTGGGTGCCCAGGCTGACCGACAGCCGCTCGACGGACCGGATCGCCGCACGCGCAACTGCTCCGGCATCTTGTGCTCCGGCGTCCTGAAACAGCGCGCGCACCAGCGTATCGCTCCACAATCTGATTTCACCGGGTTTGGGTTCGAGCACCGGTTCATCGCCGCGGTCGACCAGCGTGATCGAGCACGCTCCGGCCTCGAGAAGCGCTGCCTCGACGCTATCCGGGTCGAGACCGCTTAAGGGAAATTCAATCTCATAGAAGGTCACTTCAATCCCAGGCGTCTCTCGAGGTAATGGATGTCCGTGCCGCCTTGACGAAACGCGGAGTGATTGAAAATCTCTTGATGCAGAGGAATGTTGGTCTTGATGCCCTCGACGACCATTTCCGCCAACGCATTGCGCATGCGGGCGATCGCGGTGTCGCGCGTGTCGCCGAACGCGATGACCTTGCCGATCATCGAATCGTAGAACGGCGGCACGTTGTAGCCCGTGTAGACGTGGCTGTCGACACGTATTCCCGGTCCGCCCGGCGCATGCCACAGGCGAACGGGGCCGGGCGAGGGCGTGAAGGTTTTCGGATCTTCCGCGTTGATGCGGCATTCCACCGCGTGGCCGCGGATCTCGATGTCCTTCTGCTCGTAGGGCAGCGGTTCGCCCGCCGCGATGAGCAACTGCGCCTTCACGATGTCGATACCGGTGACAAGTTCGGTTACCGGGTGTTCGACCTGCACACGCGTGTTCATCTCGATGAAGTAGAACTCGTTGTCCTGATACAGGAATTCCAGCGTGCCTGCATTGCGGTACCCGACTTCGCGGCACGCGCGGGCGCAGCGTTCTCCCATGGTCTTGCGCTGCTTGGTGGTAAGGCCGGGAGCCGGCGCCTCCTCGATCACTTTTTGGTGCCTGCGCTGCATCGAGCAGTCGCGCTCGCCCAGGTGCACCACGTTGCCGTAGTTGTCGGCAAGCACCTGAAACTCGATGTGCCGCGGCTTTTCCAGGAACTTCTCCATGTAAACCTGGGGATTGCCGAAGGCGGCCAGCGCCTCGGATTGAGTGACGCTGATGGCGTTGAGCAACGAGGCGTCGGTGTGCACGACCCGCATCCCGCGGCCGCCGCCGCCGCCCGACGCCTTGATGATCACCGGATACCCGATCTCTTTGGCGATGCGGAAGTTTTCATCGACGTCCGTTCCCATGGGGCCGTCCGAGCCCGGCACGCAGGGGACGCCCGCGGCTTTCATCACCTTGATGGCCGAAACCTTGTCGCCCATCAAGCGAATCGTTTCCGCCCTCGGGCCCACGAAAATAAAACCGCTCTTTTCGACGCGCTCGGCGAAGTCGGCGTTCTCCGACAAGAAGCCGTAGCCCGGATGGATGGCGACGGAGTCGGTGACCTCGGCGGCGCTGATGATGGCGGGCATGTTCAAATAGGACAGGGCCGATTGCGGCGGTCCGATGCATACCGTCTCATCCGCAAGGAGCACATGCTTGGTGTTGAAGTCCGCAGTGGAATGCACGGCCACGGTCTTGATTCCTAACTCGCGGCAGGCGCGCAGGATGCGAAGCGCAATCTCCCCGCGATTGGCGATGACGACTTTTTCGATCATTAGGAGTAGGAGCCTGTATGAGTATTTCGCGTGAGCCGCGTTGGCAAGGCCCTATATCCATGCGGTGCAATTGGGCTCGGCCCACACCACTGGATCGGTGCACGGGAGCGGATGCAAGGCGCGCGGCGCCGCCCGTGGTGGTTACCACGGGCAAGCCGTGCAACGCCGCAGACGCCCCCTCGCACGGATCCGTTGTCCCGCCATGGCGCAACGGTTGCGCACGAGCAAACGGCCTTGCCAACCCTTCGGGACCGGGCAGATTTCCCCTC
>WNFQ01010705.1_pt1 | contig 15940 bp, 12 predicted proteins | sample 5400171 | NCBI WGS metagenome assembly WNFQ01 (sample SAMN13153356, study PRJNA577476) | soil metagenome | isolation source: 20 cm soil under Madrone tree | place: USA:California | collected 2016-06-14 | reverse complement strand
TCACGACCATAGCTTTTGACTACAGCCGCCGAAGGTGGTTTGAAACCTGCTCCTGTAAGCCGGTTCCGAGGGGCCTACCCTCATCAGTCAAGCAGTTGCGCACTACTCAGCGTTTCCTCCTTTCGTGCTCGTGGCACACTGTAGTCGCCTAACCGGACGTTGGGATGGCACGGGCACTTGTCCTGTGAGCGCTAGTCAGGCAACGCCCATCGGCTCTACTGCTTGTGCTGTTCTGGCCAGGTCGAGCTCTCGGCATGTGCTAGGTGCGCACACTCTGCCTGTTGTTCCGGCGTGATCTCTGTTGGCGTCTCCCCGGTTGGCACGGAATTGCACCTCATGGTGTCTTCGAATCCGGGCGCAGAAAAGACAAAAGTTATGTAGACCGGTTCGCTGCCAATGTTCTTCGCGCTTACCCACGTATTTGCCGGGATGAATTCAAGTGCTCCTGCATGGAGGTCGCGTTCAAGGAGTTTAAACAGCGTCGACGATCGTGGAACTTGCGTACGGACAACGACAAGATCGCCGCCATCATTAATCTTTATGTAAGTCCCTAGTGATTTGGCTGCCGAGGACGCACCAAACTCTGTTAATGTTAGTTTTAGTAGTTCTAGGACTATGATGGCTTGCAGGCGCTTTCGCTATGCTATCGCTGGGCTCTTGTCCTTAGCCTTTGCCACCTCCCTATTCCCCCGGGGTCAGTTTTGGGACTTCTTGGGCAATGCGCAGGTCGACGGCGGTCAGGATCATGGCCGGATTCAGATCACCCGTCGTGGTATTCACTTTCACACGATTCAGTTGCGGGTCAGCGGTGAGGCTATTTTTTTTGACCGCCTCGTCGTTCACTTCGATGATGGCACCTTTCAGCAACTGATCGTCAGCGATCGGATCTCACCAGGGGGAAAGAGCTACGTCATCGACCTCCTCGGCGAACGCTCCCTCCAAAGCGTCGAGCTTTGGTATTACAAAGAACCTTGGGGTCACAATCCGACCGTGAGTGTTTACGGCATCCATTTGCCAGATCCCGATGCCTCGTTGGAGTCCTCCAACAGATAAAAATACCTTGTCTTATCTTTAGGTCCCGCACGCCTTACCGGTAACTGGCTACCGGAACTTTTCCGGTAAGCGTTAATCAGAGTCGAAAGGAGAGGTCCCCGTGCTGAAAACAAAGCAGTTACAAACACGACTTTCATAAGGTTTCGCGGGCCGAAGGCCCTAAAAGGAAGGACCTTGCCACCCCTACGCAACCTTCATCAACGGGTTCGAGATTGGGAAGTTGCAGTACGGAATTGGGTTGGAACCGATGCCCGTGTACCCGCCGTGTATCCTCTTGGAGTGCTAGAGCATTGCATACTAACAGGGTCGGGTGTACATTCCCGGACGGGCCGCGAAGCCAAAACGGAAATTCCGGCAAAGAAGGAGGAAAACCAAACATGAAGAAGATTCTGTCGCTCGCTCTACTAGTCTCGGCCTTCAGCGTCGTCCCAACGGTGGCGGAGGATGAGACGATTCGGTTGAAAGCCAGCTTGAAATCATTCAACGAAGTCCCTGCCAACGTCACCAATGGCACGGGTACATTTGAGGCTACAATCAACGACGACACCTCTATTACTTTCAGGTTGACCTACAAGAATCTCTCGACCAATGTTGTTCAGTCGCACATTCATGTAGGAGCAACCAAGACCAACGGCGCAATCGCCATATTCTTCTGCGGTCCCGCTGGTTCAGCTGCCCATCAAACTTGCCCCAACGACTCTACCAACTCGGGAACTGTGACCGGCACCGTCTCTGCTGCCGATGTGGTCATAAATGGACAGGGTATCGCTCCCGGAGAGTTCGCGAAGGTTCTCCGGGCAATCGCCCACGGCGATACCTATGTGAACGTTCACACAAAACTGTTGCCCGCCGGTGAGATTCGAGGACAAGTAGTGGCCCAAGGTGTGGACGACGATCGCAACGACCAGTAATCTCTCCACTCAAGCAAAACAAGGAGCCCCGCTTCGGCAGGGCTTTCCTTTTTAGGGCCAGCATAGAAAGATAGTCGCAACAATCAAATTGAGTGACGGGCAAAGTGTTAAGGAGATTCCCGGCGACCAGCGATGGAACGAAAACTCCAAGCAACCACAACAGGGCGTGTATTGATGTGCGCGCAGGAGTGGGCCAGGCCACGACCGGAATCCAGCAAGCCCATGTCAGCGTGTATGTCAGAATGAAGAATTTGATGAGGGACGACGCGGGCTTTGGCGAGCACGGCAATACGCTAATTCCGGTAGAATCGAGCGCTCGCTTCACAGAGGACGACTAAGCGATCACCAATCAATCTTGTCTGGGAAGAACTCCGAGACAAGCTCCTCGTAGTAAGGAAGAATCTCTTGCATCTTCGGGCGTTCGCGACCCTTGGAATACAGGTCGTAAGCATTGAATTTCCTGACCCACTCAAACATGCGCTCGTCTTGTTCATTCATCAGATGACGGTAAGCTCCATGTCGGTGTGCAGCATAGAAGGAATGATACCGCAGCATGTACTGCGCCTCTCCCGGCATATACCTGCGCGTTGCCTGATAGATGTATTCGTCATGTCCAAACGAAAGGTGGACATTATCGAGCCCACAGCCCGGTTCGTAAATGCCATACTCGGTCTGGTACGCAGGAATCTTATTATCAGGGTTGACGGCAAAGAATTCCGGGAAAACGACTTGGTCCGAGTATGCGCAGCCGACAGGAAACGTATCGCCCACTACTGCCCACTGAGGCTCCCCATATAAGCAAAGAACTTTTCCGAGGTCGTGCAAAAAGCCCGTCAGGATGAACCAGCGCGGATGACCATCCTTGCCAATCGCTTCAGCGGTCTGAAGTAGATGTTCGATCTGAGTCAAATCGGTATCGGGGTCGCTGTCATCCACCAGCGTGTTCAGATACTCAGCCATTTCCCAGATACTCTTCTTGCCCCGGTTCAGGCTGCAATATTCGGCCTTTTTTTGTAGTACGAAGTCAAGCGTCTGACGCGCGTGGTTTTGACGATAGAACTCCGTGACGGTGGGGTTGGCTTCGGCTTTATAGTTCCGGAACTCCTCTTCCGATTTGCCCTGCTGATAGCGTGTGGCAACAAAATCGTCCCACTCGTCGAGTTGTTTCAAAGGTGCGCTATCAGCCAGATGTTTCATGGCAGTAGACCGATTATAAACTCGTCCAGATTCCAGGACAATAGCGACTTGTGCTGTATTAGAAATTGCCGGCCCAGTTTTTTAGTTTAGAAGCTATTAAGCTATTTCAAAACCCTCCGTAAGGTGATCATGAAGCAAGCGATATGAAAGAAACCGCGATAGACCGTCAGCGAACGGTCGTAGCGCACAGTCAGCCGTCGGAAGTTGCCCAGCCAGGCGAACGTGCGCTCGACGATCCAGCGCCTTTTGTAACGCCGAGTTGTCTGCGCAATCCATCGCTATCGTAGCCGCGATCCATAATCATGCGCTCAGGTTTCTGTCGCGGGCGTCCCGCACGATGTCGCCGCCTCACGCGGATCGCCGCGAGCGTTTTCTCGACGAGCTTGACCTCCGCCGTTCAGGATTGAAATGCGGTAGAGGCAGGAGAGGGGATTCTACACGCCCTTCAGCGTCGCTGAAACAACCAACCGTTACCAAAGCACCGACTGCACGTTGTATACCCCCTTTCCCAACCTGTGGCCATACACCATGGACACTCGGCCCAATCATTGTCACCGATAGCGCTCTGATTCGTTCCGGTGCATCTCTCGCCGCTAGCAGTCGGCGTGTTCGACGTAACCGGCTCTAGCCTTGTTTCAGCCGTGACCGTAAATGGAGCAGCAAACACTTTCGTTGATTCAGGTGCGCTTTCCGCTGCGATGACCGCAGGGCATACATTCACCTTGGGGATAACTACAGCGGGCGCAGGTTGTGGAACATTCCCGACCGTCTCCAGCTTGACGGCGATTCTCCAGTAAAGTCGGTCGTGGCGATTCAATACGAGACGCTGAACCACGCCACCTCTGGCGGAACTAGTCTTCAGTACGGCATACATATTCGACTCGAAGGGCCATTCTAAAATGATTGCCGGGCTTTGGCGCGCCTACGCCGGGTGCAGAGGTTAGGTGGAATCCGTTGAACGGGGCGGTTACTCCAATGACGACTGATAGCCTCTAGAAATTGACGGCACGATGAAGAACAGCGACAATCGAATCCTACCCCGGTTCCACGTACCGCAGAGCGAGGCGCAAAATGCGGAGAGATAGATTCGACCCGCTTGAGGTCCCGAACTACGGTTTTCAGGAAGCGGTGCGTTATCTTCACGTACCCAATTCCACTTTCCACTACTGGATGAGGCCAAGCGTTAACCTCCTTGCTCCGGTAGATCGCCAAAGGCGGCTTTTCTCTTTCAAGAACCTTGTTGAATGCTACGTGCTGAATGGCCTCCGCGAGATACACGGCGTCAGGGTTTCGCGGATTCGCTACGCTCTCACTTATCTGCAGAAAAACTTCCCCTCGAAACACCCCCTCGCTGACTATGAACTAAAGACTGACGGAAGATGGATATTCTTCTGGCATCAGGGGAACTATCTCAACGCCTCGCTCGAAGGACAGTCCGGCATCGCGACGATTCTCGACACGTATTTGCGGCGCGTGGAGAGGGAATGGCAAACAGGCAAATGGATTCTCTACCCCTTCACTCGACTCCAGCAGATGAGAGCTGAAGGCGACCATCCAAAGGTGGTTGCAATGAATCCGAAAGTTTGTTTTGGCATGCCGGTCTTGCGTGAGACGAGAATCACTACTGCGACTTTAGCCAGCAGATTCCTAGGCGGCGATTCAATTCCAGTGCTGGCGAATAGCTATGGGCAACCGGAAGAGGAGATCAAGGAAGCGATCTTCTGGGAAACAGGCCAAGAGCAAGCCGCTTAAGAATTTCACGCTTTACCTCGACGAGAGCTTCGATTGCGAGGAAGTGAAAGCTGCCCTTTCGAAAGCCACCATCAAATTTCGCGTCTATACAGAAGATTTTAGTGGTGCGACGGAAGATGCCAGTATCTTGCCGTTGGTCGGAGAGCGCGGATGGGCGATGCTCACCTGTGATTCCAAAAATAGATATAGAGGCGTGGAGCGCGGGAGTATTCTTAGGTTTCGTGTTCGTCTGTTTGTTTTTTCGGGGAATCTTGGCGGCGCTACTCTCGCAGATTTGCTTGTCAGGGTATATCAGAAGATGCGGACATTTACCCGAGAACACAGCCGCCCTTTCGTTGCTGTGATAACCAAGTCAGGAGACATCTATCTTCGGATGGACCATCGAGGGAATGTTAGTGGGACGGGCGAAGAAAGCAAGTTGGTGTAGAATCCCATCTCCTGCCTCTACCGCAATTCGAAGGAACTGGTAGTTTTGACAGTTGAGCAGGAATCGCGGTTTGGGGTCTATTAATCCAAACTCCTATTCGGGGAGGCGCACGTCTCCCAGAGACGAATCTCCGAAAGCTAGTGCCTCCCCGGATACCTAATTGATTAGGACGAGACGCCAGCCTGCCTCTGGTGCATTTCAATGCTCAAGGGTTACGGTCTGCGCTTTGTAGTCAATCAGCATCGAGCGGAAATAGTGCAATAAATCTTCCCCGATAACTCCGTCCAGGTTAACGTCTGGCTCGGCATAGTACAGGCTGAGACGGTCTTGGGGATTACGGCGCGTGTGGAAGGTCAGCGTTCCATCGTGCTCATGCATGGCGATGGGATAATCGAACTTCACGACGAAAGAATCTTGCGCGCCCGTGTCGAGCATGAGCACGGCAGGCTTCCCGTCCAGTTGCGCGTCCAGCAAGATTAAACCTTTCGAGATATGAAACGGGAGGATATAGGTTTTGCGCTCTTGCGCGTGACAGATTCCCGCTAGCATGAAGTACAACCCGCAGAACAGCAGCAGCAGGAATATGAACAGCAATTCGAGTTTGCGTCTGAGGAGCATCACACACCCTCGCGCTTCCGCAGCTCGTTAGCATGCTTTAGTGCCTTCCGCTGTGACTCTGATTTGTTGTGGGCCGACTCTAAAACACTGTCACCGTACAGCCATTCAATGCTGCCTGGGGGAGAGCCTTTCGCGCCTTTGGGCGGCTCTTGCGCGCGCGATGCTAACCCGCTGACGATGATGAGCGGCGCCGCGAGCACGGAACATCGTAAAGCAAGCGTAAAACCGTTTCTCAGGATTACTTGTTTAAACGACGAAAAACTACGTTTTTGTTGGTGTTTTGGTGAACCGGGGAGGACTCGAACCTCCAACCCGCTGATTAAGAGTCAGCTGCTCTACCATTGAGCTACCGGTCCACAAGTTGATTTTAGAATTTTACACGGGACCGCGAATTTTGTCGAACAGAGGGAATCGCACCGAACCTCTCAAAATCGCCTTATTTTGCGCGTAGCGTGGCTGCCAGTCCGCCCGCAACTTCGCGCGCTCGCAGCACGTCTCCTGGTTCGAACGAAATGGCGGATACCCGCGGATGGCCGCCGCCGCCGAATTTTTCCGCCAGTGATGCCAGGTTCTGATTCGCGTTCGCTTGATTCCAGGGATTTGTGCCCAAGGAAACTTTTGCGCGCGCCGACGAGGCGCTGACGCTCACGGAGTACACGCATTCCGGGTGCAGCAGGTACGGAATGAACTTGTTGTAACCTTCCAGATCCATGTCGCTGACGTCGAAGAAAATAACGCCGTCGCGCGCCTCGATCCGCTCGTGCAAAATTTCAATCGATTTGCGGTGCCGTTCTAGCAGCGGCCCGAGGTGCTTGGCCACCAGCGGCAGCTTCAGCATTTCACTCAGTGGACGGTAAGCCAACTCCGGGATGATTCGCGCCGGCAAGCCATTTTCCGGCGCCGCTTCAATCACCAGGGCGAGCTGCGTGGCCGGCTCCGCAAGCTCGACTGCGGATTGCGGCGTCGGATATTGCGCTCCGTCGATGATGTCGCCCCAATGAATCAAGTCCGCGAGCGGCTGGGTGTCGAAACCAAATTTTTCCTTGGCGATCGTCGCAATCAGTTTGGTGCACGATTTGTAATCCGGCTCGTAAAACATGTGCGGGCCGGGTTGCTTGCGGAATTGCTCGGCGTCAGCAGGTGTAAGAAACGCGCTCTGATGATGGTCGAACCACCACGTCACCTTCGGGGAGTTGGAAAACTTGAAATCCACGATGACGTTTTCGTCGCCATCGAACAAGCCTGCTTCCCAGGGCTGTGCGGCGCGGTGCGTCATCCCGGTGAAGCCAAACTCCGCGTCTTTGTCAAAGCGTTCACGGTAGAAGCGGTAAAAAAGAGCAGCCGAAGCAGTGCCATCAAAACAACGATCGTGAAAGCAGAGTCGGACCTTGGTCATATGTACGCGAGTTCGCTCCTCCGCCTCCATATTGCCGGGCAGCAAGGGCGGCGAAGCCAACCAAGATGTACGCGGGCGGATGGATTGTCAAGAAGAAATGCTTGCCGCCATTTATGAGTCTTTCATCGCCACGTGTTAGTGATTCGAGGGTCCTGCTCGTTCACTTCACTTGACTTCTGGCACAGATTAGCTTTACTAAATCTATTACCCCAGCAATCCAAATCGATGTGTGTGCTCAGGAGGCCATATGGCCGATGAAAAGAACTTCTTTGCGGGCCTTTTCGACTTCTCGTTCCACCACCAGCTCACTCGCCGCATTGTGAAGCTGTTGTATATTCTCGGCATCGTCTTTGGTGGCATCACGGTTGTGGCTAAGGTCGTACTCGGCTATCAACAATCTCCCGCGGACGGAATCATCAACCTGGTCGTGGGAATCGTGGCTCTCTTCGTGGGGATTCTCGTCACGCGAGTGCTGCTCGAGCTCTCATTAGTCATCCTGCGCATCGCGGAAAGCATCGAGCGCGCGACGCATCCGCAAAACTAACGACGTAAGCACATAAGAGACACGAGGGGCGCCAACAGGCTCGCTCAGATTTTAGCGACTCGGGCGCGCGTCCTTGCGCCTCCGGCCCGCAACGTGTATTTCCGTCCGAAATAGGGCGCCTGGGCCAGCACCTTCTGAAACTCAAGATCATCGGCGTAACGCCGCTTCGGAATTCGCCGCGCCAGAATGCTGATTTCGAGCGGGTCGCGACGGAATGGGTACGGCTCCAGCGTGGCGCCATAGCTTTCCTCCGGCTGCAGATCCCAATCTACTTCCGCGCCTTTGTAGTCGGCAGGAACGGCGTCGATGGTGGCAGGTTCCATAGGCTCGAGACAAAAGTAAAGGGAGAGGCGATCCAGCGCTTCGAGGCGCTGCGCATTGGCCTGCAACCATTTTTCGTCCGCAAAATCTTTCGTCGCGGGATCTCCGCGAAGATCCACTTTGAGCCGCAATTGCTGCAGCCGCAGTCTTTGCAGGAAATCAGTGACGAGGGGAGCCTCCTGGGTCTTGACGTACTTGGCGGAAAATCCCGGCATGGTGGCGCGAGTTTTATCGTAGAGGCCGGCGCAGTGCATGCTCACAAGGAGCCCGGCGTAGCGATCCACTTTTACAACGCGTTCGATTCCTCGCTGGTAGAGATCCATGTGCTCCGCGGTAGGCAGAGACATGAAGCTGTACGGTAAGAATGTGACCGGATCGATGTGTGGCTGAAGTTCCCACTCGTTCCAGCCATTGTCATGCTCGGTGGCAGCAAGCTGGAACGAATCAAACGGCTCCGGGCGGACAAAGTTTTCATTGCCTGATTCGCGCGCAAAATAGCCTGACAGGACAGCGTGGTCCGTCTGGCGAATCAGGATAAGGTGATCGCCTTGCTCTTGAATAATCATGGCGCTGCCCTCATTCGCAGCGTGGCCTGAAACACGCCCCTCTTGGGTAGGGCGCATGGGCCTGGCGGGAGACTGGGCCAAGCGGTTCTATTCTGGACAACGGTATTATGCCCTCACCTCCGTCGCGAATCCAGCTCCAACGCGGGCGACTTCGCGGCGAAGCAGTGGGGTTGAGAGTAGTCCTGCGATGATCTTCAGCTACCTCTCGCGCTTCAAATTCGCGCCGACAGTTGACGCTGCGTCTATTTGGTGGCCGTGGTGAAAGGATGGCGCGAAGTGTGGAAGCTGAGACGGAAATGGCGATAGTTGCAGTCATGGCACCGATAAGGGCTGATGAAGAAGACCCAGCGAAGGAGGGTCTCGAGGAGACTTTTTCTTCTGGATCTATGAATCGCCGAGCTTCCGCAACTGGGACACCGCGGATGATGTGAATAGAAGTAGGAGAGATTCATGGTTCGTGCCTTGCCGGGAGAGAAATCATCTTAGCGCGAAATTGTGCATTTGTCGCCATCGGAGTCCTCGCGGTCTAAGATTGAAATGCGGTACAGGCAGGATGAAGGGCCGGGTCAAGCTATAGAACGGTTACAGGGGAAGAAATTGACGAAAAGTCAGGAGCCGTGCAAAATGAAATCATTCAATAAGTTAGCCCTCTTTGCGGGAGTGGCGGAACTGGCAGACGCGCAAGACTTAGGATCTTGTGGCCGAAAGGCCGTGCAGGTTCAATTCCTGTCTCCCGCACCAATGTGTCGAGCCAGGAAATCAAAACTCGAAAGCGGAAGGCGGAAGAGGAACGGAGACTTCTCTCCAGTCTGGCCTGCCTGTTCGCACCGGGCTAGGGCAAATCTTTCTGCATCCGCTCAACCACTTCCTTGGATTCTGTAACCGGAGCATTGTTTAGATACTTGCCAAAGAAGACCAGATAGCGCTGCACGCGGTCGACCAAGTGGCGCGGCTCCACAAAGCCGTGATTCTCCCGCGGATACACCACGTACTCGACCGGAACATGCCGCTCAGAAAGGGCGCGATAAAATTCCTCCGACTGCGGGATCGGCACGCGCGTGTCCGATTGCCCATGAAGAATCATCGTGGGCGTCTTCACGTTCCCAACGTACTTCATCGGGGAGTGATCCCAATACTGTTGAAAATTGTCCCATGGAGCCTTCTCGTCGAAGTATTGCCTCATGTAACGATGAATGTCGCTTTGCGAGTACATCGAATAGAGGTCCGGCAGCCCCGCCCCCGGTGAAATGGCCTTGAACCGGTCTGTCTGCGTATCGATCCAAAAAGTCATGTAACCGCCGTAGGACCACCCAAATGCGCCTAGGCGCGCCGGGTCCGCCCATCCCTTGTCCACTACCGCCTGCACTCCGCTCATATCATCCTTATAATCCCCGTTGCCCCAATCATTCTGATTCGCTCTGGCGAATTTTTCGCCACGGCCGATTGATCCGCGAAAATTCGGCTGCAAGACCATGTACCCGTTCGCGGCCATCACCTGCGCGGCTATCGAAAAGGAAAGCAGCGAGGTTCCCGTAGGACCCCCATGCGGATTCAGCAAAAATGGCATCTTATGCGAAGGGTCGTAGTCCACCGGTTTTGTCACGATCCCATCAATCTCGATTCCGTCCTTGGTACTCTTCCAGCGAATCACCTCGGCTTCGCCCAGAGCGTAGTCTCCCAGCCAGGCATTATGATTCGTTACCGGCTCGATCGCGCTAAATCGCAAGTCGCTGCGAAACACCTCATCCGGATGCTTCGGGTCGGACCACGTTCCGACCGCCGTCCCAATCTTCGCGTTGATCCCCGTTAGGTGGATTACGCCGGGCTTCTCCGTCAATCGCCGCACCGTCCCCGCACCCACGTCCGCCGCGAAGACTTCCTCCGTTTCGCGCTCCACGCTGCTGAAATAAATCGTCTTTCCGTCCAGCGCCCACATGGGTTCCTCGGCGTTCAGCTCAAATCCACCCATCAGCTTGCGCGGCTCGCCTCCATCAGCACCGACCACAAACAGATTCTGCTGATAAATCCCGTCGCCCGCCGTGCCCAAATAAGCGATCCATTTTCCATCCCCCGACCAGCGCGCCGTGTGCGTTGCATCCTTGGTCTCGACGAGTTTGCGCTGCTTCCCCGTTCCCACTTCCAGTACCCAGGCAGTTTGCAAGCTGCCATCGTCCTGCAAGGGCGTGGGGTTCGATGTGAAGGTAATGCGCGCTCCATCCGGCGACCATCGCACATCGCTTACCGTAAATTCGCCGTGCGTGATCTGTTTTTCACCTCCTGTTGCAATGTCCCAGCTCCAGAGGTGTTCCATCTTGAAGTCGTGATCCACGACCACGGCATCATCCTTATCCTTTTTCCGCTTTTCCTGCTCCGCGCCCTCCGGAACTGTCGCCACCAGCAGCAGAGTCTTGCCGTCCGGCGAAAATTCGTATCCTGCGACTCCCGATTTGTGTTTCGTCACCTGCCACGCTTCTCCACCATCGGCGTACAAAAACCACACCTGGGGTTTCGCATCCTTTTCCTCCGTGCCTTCCTTCGTAAATGCCAAGATTTTCCCATCCGGGGACCATTTCGCATTCGCAACACTTTTCTCCCCGCGAGTGAATTGTCGTGTCGCGCTCGCAGGCCCCGCCGTGGGAACCACCCAAAGTTGCGAAACGAATTTCCCTGACGCACCACCCTTCTCAGCCGCCTCTCCTTCCTTGCCAGTCGTCACAGCCGACACCAAATACGCCGCGCGCGCACCATCCGGGGAAATCCGCGGCGCACTCACACGCGCAATCCGCAGCATATCCTCCGCTCCAAACAATTTCTTCCCATCCTTACCGCGCGCAGACACCGCCGCCTGTTTTGGCGAAGTTTCCTGCTTCAGCGAAGCCTCCTGCCCCTCCGCCCCAACCGCCGTCACCATCAGCAGTCCTACAAAACTTAACTTCGAAATCGTGCACATCGTTTACCCCCGACCGTCCGTTTAGACTTCCGCTCCGACCACCCGAGTCGGTGGCATCCTACATCACCAAGCTCCACCTCGAATCGAATTTCTTCGCCGGCTCCCTTTTCGCTTTGTTGGCGCCGCGATTGGGGGTATGAAGTGGGAACGGCTTCTAATAGGATGAGGTTTTAGTGAGGAAGGGACGGGGAAGAGTGATGGAACACGATATTCGAGAGCTACTGAATCTCTACAATCCAAATGATCCGCTGGATCACGCTTGGACAATTCCTTCGCCGTGGTATTTCGATCCGGGGATCCACGAACTCGAGCAGCGCAGCGTGTTTGCGAAAACGTGGCAGGTGGCGGGGCGCGCCGATCAGGCGCGGGAGAAGGGGAGTTTTTTCACCGCGGACCTTGGGGGCGAGCCAATTGTAGTGGCGCGGGGAGATGACGGACAGTTGCGCGGGTTCTACAACGTTTGCCGGCATCATGCCGCGGCGGTCGTGACCGAGGCGGAGGGCTGCGCGAAGCAGTTCCGGTGCCCATACCATGGGTGGACTTACGGGAACGATGGCGCGCTGAAGGGCATGGTGGAATTCGAGGGCGTGTGCAATTTCGACCGAACGAAGAACGGGCTGATGCCGGTCAAGGTGGACACGTGGGAGAATTTTGTATTTGTGAATCTGGACGGCCGGACGGCGCCGCTGCGGAATTTTCTTGGCGCGATCCCGGGAATTGTGGCGCCGCTGCAGATCACAAAGAAGTTGAAATACTTTGACCGGCGGATTTACACGCTGCAATGCAACTGGAAAGTGTACGTGGACAACTATCTCGACGGCGGCTATCACGTCCCCCATGCACACAAGGGATTGAGCAGTGTGATTGAATACACGAAATACACGATCGAGAATTTCGAGCATGCTTGTCTGCAATCCAGCCCGCTCTCTTCGGGCTCCAAGAAGGAATCGGGAGTGGCGGCGACGCGGCGGGGGCGCGCGTTTTATCTGTGGATCTATCCGAACTTCATGATCAACGCGTACGAAGGCGTGATGGACACCAACCTTGTTCTGCCACTGGGCGTCGACAAATGCGCGGTGGTGTTTAACTATTACTTCGCGGACACCAGCAAGAAAGCTTTGAGGAAAAACCAAGCAAGCATCAAGGTCAGCGAAAAAGTGCAGGATGAGGACGAGGCCATCTGCGACGCGGTGCAGCGCGGACTGGCTTCACGCGCGTATGTGGCAGGGCGGCTGTCGGTGAGGCGTGAAGCCGGGGAACACTTGTTCCATCGTTTGCTTCACGCTGACCTGACAAGCGCACTGAACCGGCCTGCGGCGGCCGATTAACTAACTATGGGTACGGCCGGAGCGAGGGTTGCCGGCCTCGTATAGTTGATCCAAATTTCTGCGGCGATCGTTTGCAGGGTGAATCCGATCCAGAATGCCGTGCCAAAAAATTCTCTTGGTTCCGGCGCATGCCCGTGCAGCAGTGCGGCCGCAAAGAATGTCCCCATGATCGGCCGGATGGTCGCGACGGCAAGTCCAATGGCGTAGCCGCGAATCATCCACTCACGATGCTGTATGAATTCGCGGCGAAGGGCATGCCGCAGCGCTTTCGCCAGAACGATCAGGAAGAAAGTTCCAAACAAGGTGATCGCCGCTTTCTCATCGACTCCGCCGATGGTTTTTCCGAATGCCATGGTCAGCCCGGTGACTCCCACGATCGCACTGGCGGTCAGAAAGATCCGCCCGGACCAACGGTGAATCTGTGGGTATTTCGAGCGCAAGCTGCGGATGAATTGCAACGGTCCGAGCACCATGAAGAGCATGGCTGGCAGAATGTGCGCGAGAGTTAGAGTCACGTGATTCGCAAAATGAGCGTCTAACTGGGCTGCTGGATTATTCGCCGAGCTGAGCGTTCCCGGCCTAAAGAGCACAATAGTTCGCCGCGTGGCAACTGCGAGCCCGATGAAGGCGAGAAAAACTACCGCGGTCCAGAGGAATCGCACGAGCGTACGATTCGGATTCATGACTTGCATTCCCTCCTCTTTTTCATACGCACGGGCATGCCGATTTGTAACCGTCTCAACGGTAGCTCCAGAATTGTGACCGAATTGACGCTTCGGGAAGGGTCGCCTATACTGAGAATTCGAGTTGCGGGGTGAGTTCTTACCTGTTTGGCCTCTTCTGAAATGAAAGACGAATTTCTCCGCACCTTTAGACCGGGTGGCATGCCGTCGAGACCAGCAACCGCAGTGTCAAGAATCTGAGTGCGTCCCATGAAAGGACTTTTGCATGGCTGAAGCAACGTGCCGCCGCGAGCTGGAATTGGAAATTCCAGCCGAAGAAGTGACGAAAAAGATTGAGAGCGTGGCGAAGGAATTCGCGCGCCTGGCAAACGTGCCGGGATTCCGCCGCGGCAAGGCTCCTGTTTCGCTGATCCGGCGAAAATTCGCCGAGGACATCAAGGGAGAAGTGCTGCAGTCGCTGGTTCCCGAGCGCGTGGAAAAAGCCGTGGCGGAGCAGAAATTGACGCCGGTATCGCAGCCGCAAGTGGACAAGCTGGACTTTAACGAAGGGCAGCCGCTGAAATTCCGCGCAGTGTTTGAGGTGCTGCCGGAATTTGAATTAGGCGATTACAAGAATCTGGCGTTCGAAATGCCCACGATGGACATTACCGACGAGGACGTGACCAAGACGCTCGAGGAAATGCGCGAGCGGGCGGCAACGTTTGCGCCTGTCGAAGGGCGGGCGATTCAGGACGGAGATTATGCGCAGGTGAAATTGCTCGGGGCGCCGGAAGGCGGAGGCGATCCGCTGCAAGCCGAGAGTGTGCTCTGCCATATCGGCGCGGAAGAAACCATGGAGCCGTTCAACACGAATTTGAAGGGCGCGAACGCGGGGGATCACAAGAATTTTGACGTGGGATATCCGGCGGACTACCCCGATCCCAAACTGGCGGGAAAGAAATATCACTATGCCGTAGAAGTGCTGGGCATCAAGACGAAGAAGTTGCCGGAATTGAATGACGATTTCGCGAAGGACGTGAGCGACGCGACCACGCTGGAAGAACTGAAGAAAAAAGTTCATGAAGGACTTGAACATCAGCGCGATCACAAACACAAGGAATTGCTGCACGAAAAGGTGCTCGCAGAAATTGTGAAGCTGCATGACTTTCCTGTACCCGAAGCGCTGGTGGAACATCAAATGGACGTGCGGCTGGAGCGCGTGGTGCGGTCGCTGGCGGCCCAAGGAGTGGATCCGCGGGCGGTGAACGTGGATTGGGTGACGTTGCGGAAGCGGCAGGAAGAGCGCGCCAAGGATGACGTGAAAGCGGAACTGATCATCGATCACATCGCGACTGCGGAAAATATCGACGTAACCGACGAAGAGATCACGCACGAACTGGAGCATATGGCCAGCCATGGTGGCGAATCGGCGGAAGCGATTCGCGCGCGTTTGACAAAGCAAGGAACGCTCGATAGGATGAAGGCTAAGCTGCGCAGCGACAAAACACTCGACTGGCTTGCGCAGAACGCCAAGATCAAGACCGTTGCGGCAGCGAATGCGGCGACGGATTCCAAGTGACACACTCCGGTCAAGCGCCAGTGACATTCACCCAATGAGAAAATTCGAAGAACCCGAGTATTACGGAACAACGCTCGTACCGATGGTGGTGGAGCAGACCAGCCGCGGCGAGCGGGCTTACGACATTTACTCGCGGCTGCTGAAAGAGCACATCATTTTTATTGGCACGCCGATTGATGACCACGTCGCCAATCTGGCGACGGCTCAGATGCTGTTCCTGCAAGCGGAAGACCCGGAAAAAGACATTCAGCTGTACATCAACTCGCCGGGCGGCTCGATCACGGCAGGATTTGCGATTTATGACACCATGCAATTCGTCAAGCCGGACGTGGTGACGACTTGCGTGGGACAGGCTGCTTCGATTGCGGCGGTGTTGCTCGCCGGTGGAGCGCCGAAAAAGCGGTTCGCGCTGCCGAATGCGCGCATCTTGATTCACCAGCCGTGGATGTCCGGGCTTGGCGGGCAGGCCACGGACATCGATCTGCACGCGAAAGAGATTCTGCGCATGCGTACGACGATTAATACCTTGCTGGCAAAGCACAGCGGGCAGAAGGTGGACCGCATCGAGAAAGACGTCGAGCGCGATTACATCATGAATCCCGAGCAGGCCAAAGAATACGGGATGATCGACGAGAT
>WNFQ01001634.1_pt1 | contig 15948 bp, 13 predicted proteins | sample 5400171 | NCBI WGS metagenome assembly WNFQ01 (sample SAMN13153356, study PRJNA577476) | soil metagenome | isolation source: 20 cm soil under Madrone tree | place: USA:California | collected 2016-06-14 | reverse complement strand
ATCGTGCGCCGCGACGAGATGCTGCCGCGCGAGGTGTTCCGCAACGGCGACCGCGTCCGCGCCTATATTTTCGACGTGCGGCGCGAAACGCGGGGGCCGCAGATTTTCCTCTCCCGCACCCATCCGCAGTTCATGGCGAAATTGTTCGCGCAGGAAGTGCCGGAAATCTATGACGGCATCGTCGAGATCAAGGCGGTGGCCCGCGATCCCGGATCGCGTGCGAAAATCGGCGTGATTTCGCGCGATTCCTCGGTCGATCCGGTCGGCGCCTGCGTCGGCATGCGCGGCTCGCGCGTGCAGGCGGTGGTCAATGAATTGCAGGGCGAAAAGATCGACATCATCCCGTGGTCGCCCGACATCGCGACCTTCGTCGTCAACGCGCTGGCGCCCGCCGAAGTCGCCAAGGTCGTTATCGACGAGGACCGCGAGCGGATCGAGGTCGTGGTTCCCGACACCAATAACCAACTCTCGCTGGCGATCGGCCGGCGCGGGCAGAACGTGCGCCTCGCCTCGCAACTCACCGGCTGGGACATCGACATTCTCACCGAACAGGAAGAATCCGAGCGGCGCCAGGCCGATTTCGAGAACTCCACGCGGGTGTTCATGGAAGCGCTGAACGTCGACGAGGTGGTCGGCCAATTGCTGGCGTCCGAAGGCTTCACCTCGGTGGAGGAACTGGCGCTGGTCGACGTCAAGGAACTCGCGGGCATCGAAGGCTTTGATGACGAAACCGCGAACGAACTGCAGAGCCGGGCGCGCGAATATCTGGAACAGCTCGAAAGCGAGCTCGAAAACAAACGTAAGGAACTCGGCGTGGATGACGCTTTGAAAACGGTACCCGGCGTGAGCTCCAAGATGCTGGTGAAGTTCGGTGAGAACGACATCAAGACGGTGGAAGACCTTGCCGGTTGTGCCACGGATGATTTGGTGGGTTGGACCGAACGCAAGGAAGGCAGCGAGCCGACCAAGCATCCCGGCATTCTCGATGCCAATGAAATCTCGCGCGACGACGCCGAGAACATGATCATGCAGGCGCGCGTCATCGCCGGCTGGATTACCGAGGCCGATCTCGCCAAACAGGGCAAAGCGGCTGAGGCCACCGCAGATCAGCCGGTTTAAGGAGCGATGTCGCACGCATGCTCGCTTTGGCTGACCCCGATCTCGACAACGGACCGCGGACCGACAAGTCCGCGACGATGCGGATGTGCGCGGTCACCCGGCAAATACGGCCGATCGACGAGCTGATCCGCTTTGTGGTGTCGCCCCAAAGCGAGGTAATTCCGGACTTGAAGCGCAAGCTTCCCGGCCGCGGCCTGTGGGTTTCGGCGTCGCATCGGGTGGTTGCGGAAGCCATCCGACGTAACCAATTTGGCAAAGGCTTCAAACGTGACGTCCGCGCGGCACCGACGCTTGCCGCCGATACCGAAGCCTTGCTGGTGCGCAGTGCGATCGAGGCGCTCGCGATCGCCGCCAAGGCCGGTCAGGTGATCTCCGGCTTTGCCAAGGTCGAGGACGCCCTGACGCAGGGGCAGGCCAAGAATTCGGGTAGCGGTTCGGCCAAGGGCTCGATTAACGCCTCGGTCAAGGCCCTGATCCATGCCTCCGACGGGGCCGCCGACGGGATTCGGAAATTGGGCGCGATCGTCAGGCAAAATGCCGCAAATGACGATGAATCGCATCAATTTCCGATTGTGACGGCGTTGACCTCGGAACAATTGGATTTGGCACTGGGCCGGTCAAATGTGATACATGCTGCGCTGCTCGCGGGCCCGGCGAGCAGGACGTTCCTGTCGCGTAGCCATATCCTGGTCCGATACCGGATGGCGGATGACGACAAGACAGCCGGCCATGCGGCCAGGAATTCGCCGATACAGACTGTGCGGACACGCACGACTTAAACAAGATTAGGACTGCTGAATGGTTGATACGAAAACTCCTGGCGACAAGACACTGAGTGTTCCGACCAAGACCTTGACGCTCAAGCCGCGCGTCGAGACGGGCACCGTGCGCCAGAGCTTCAGCCACGGCCGAACCAAGCAGGTGGTGGTCGAAAAACGCGGCAAGCGCCGCGTCGGCGGCGACGCGCCCGCGGCCGAACCCCATGCGCCCGAGCCCGTCGTCGCCAAGCCGGCGCCGGCCAAAGCGCCATCGGCCCCTCCCGCAACGCCCCCGGTCGCGCCGCGCAGCGGTTCCGGCGTGGTGCTGCGCACCCTGACCGAGGACGAGCGCTCCGCGCGTGCCAGCGCGCTTGCCGACGCCAAGGTCCGCGACACCGAAGAACGCCGGCTCGCGGAAGAAGAAGCCAAGCGCAAGGCCGAACTCGAAGCCAAAAAGCGTTTTGGCGAAACCGAAGCCCGCACGCCAGCCGCACCCGCCCGGGTCGTGCCTCCCGCACGCGCGCCCGGCGTCGCCGCCGACATCACCGACGAGGATGAAGGTCCGCGCCAGATTCGTCGCGGCCCCGGCGGCGCCGCCCGCCCCGCGGCTGCACCCAAGACGACCGCCAAACCGGCGCCGCAGAAGCAACGCGGACGCCTGACGCTGGTCACCGCACTCAACGCCGACGACGTACGCGAGCGTTCGATCGCCTCGTTCCGCCGCCGCACCCAGCGCCTGAAGGGACATCAGTCGAACGAGCCGAAGGAAAAGCTGCTTCGCGAGGTGGTGATCCCGGAAGCCATCAACATCCAGGAACTCGCCAACCGCATGTCCGAACGCGCGGTCGACGTCATCCGGCTTTTGATGAAACAAGGCGCGATGCACAAGATCACCGACGTGATCGACGCCGACACCGCGCAACTGATCGCCGAAGAATTGGGGCATACCGTCAAGCGCGTGGCGGCGGCCGACGTCGAGGAAGGCCTGTTCGACATCGTCGACGACTCCACCGATACCGAACCGCGCTCGCCGGTCGTGACCGTGATGGGCCACGTCGATCACGGCAAGACCTCGCTGCTCGATGCGCTTCGTCATGCCAATGTGGTGTCGGGCGAAGCCGGCGGCATCACCCAGCATATCGGCGCCTATCAGGTGACCTCGCCGGAAAGCGGCAAGAAGATCACCTTCATCGACACCCCGGGCCACGCCGCATTCACCGCGATGCGCGCCCGCGGCGCCAAGGTCACCGACATCGTGGTTCTCGTGGTCGCGGCGGATGACGGCGTGATGCCGCAGACGATTGAGGCGATCAACCACGCCAAGGCGGCGAAGGTCCCGATGATCGTCGCCATCAATAAAATCGACAAACCCGACGCCCGGCCGGAACGGGTACGCACCGAACTGCTGCAGTACGAGGTTCAGGTCGAATCGCTCGGCGGCGAGGTCGTGGACGTCGAGGTCTCGGCCAAGAACAAGACCAATCTCGACAAGCTCCTGGAGATGATCGCGCTGCAGGCCGAACTGCTCGACCTCAAGACCAATGCCGCGCGCCCCGCCGAAGGTACCGTGATCGAAGCCAAGCTCGATCGCGGCCGCGGTCCCGTCGCGACCGTGCTGGTGCAACGCGGCACGCTGCGCGTCGGCGACATCGTCGTGGCCGGCGCCGAAATGGGTCGCGTCCGCGCGCTCATCAACGATCAGGGCGTTACCATCGACGAGGCCGGTCCCTCGGTGCCGGTGGAAGTGCTCGGCTTTAACGGGCCGCCGGAAGCCGGCGATCGCCTCGCGGTGGTGGAGAACGAAGCCCGTGCGCGCCAGGTGACGAGCTACCGCGCCCACCAAAAGCGCGAGAACGCCGCCGCCAGCATTTCCGGCATGCGCGGTTCGCTCGAGCAGATGATGTCGCAGCTCAAGACTACGGGCCGCAAGGATTTCCCGCTGATCATCAAGGCCGACGTGCAGGGCTCGCTCGAAGCGATTCTCGGATCGCTCGAAAAGCTCGGCACCGACGAAGTCATGGCGCGCATCCTGCATGCCGGCGTCGGCGGCATCAGCGAATCCGACGTGACGCTGGCGGAAGGTTTCAACGCCGCCATCATCGGCTTCAACGTCCGCGCCCATAAGGAAGCCGCCGCGGCGGCCAAACGCAACGGCATCGAAATCCGTTACTACAACATCATCTACGATCTCGTGGACGACGTGAAGAAAGCGATGTCGGGCCTGCTCGCGCCGACGCTGCGCGAGACCATGCTGGGTAATGCCTTGATTCTCGAAGTGTTCAACATTTCCAAGGTCGGCAAGGTCGCCGGTTGTCGCGTCACCGACGGAACGGTGGAACGCGGCGCCAATGTCCGTCTGATCCGCGACAACGTCGTCGTGCATGAAGGCAAGCTATCGACCTTGAAGCGCTTCAAGGACGAAGTGAAGGAAGTCCAATCGGGCCAGGAATGCGGCATGGCGTTCGAAAATTACGGCGACATGCGTACCGGCGACGTCATCGAGTGCTACCGTGTGGAGACGATCCAGCGCAGCTTGTAAGTTCGAACCTTACGAACGCTGGTTTCAATAGAGGCGTCATGCCCCGCGAAGGCGGGGCATCCAGTAACCCCGAAAGACATTTAGAGCACGGAGTACTGGATCATCCGCTTTCGCGGATGATGACGATCAATGGGATTTTGAACAATGCCCCGCCACCACAACAAGAGTTCCGCCGCCGGCGGCTCGCAGCGTCAGTTGCGGGTTGGCGAAATCGTGCGCCATGCGGTTGCGGAGATTCTTGTCAACGGCAGCGTGCACGACGTCGACCTCGAGGGCCACATCATCACCGTGCCGGAAGTGCGGATGTCGCCCGACTTGAAGCTCGCGACCGTCTATGTGATGCCGCTTGGCGGCCGTGACAGCGAGAAGGTGATCGCGGCGCTTGCGCGCAACAAGAAGTTTTTGCGCGGCGAGGTCGCGCGGCGCGTTAACTTAAAATTTGCGCCTGATATTCGCTTCCGTGTCGACGAGCGATTCGACGAAGCGGAACGAATAGAGAAGTTATTGCGAACACCTGCGGTGCAAAGAGACCTCGCACCGGATTCGCCCGAATCGGAAGAGTAACCAGATGATCGTGACCACCGGAAACGGCACGTTCGAACCGCCCGCGGGTGATTCGGACGGCGATGAAAAAAATATTTCTTCCGATCCGCGTCGCGACGACAATCGTGGACGCGACGGCAAACAATCGCGCACCGCTGGCCAACCGCGGCGCGACAAGCGCGACGTTCATGGCTGGATCGTGCTCGACAAGCCGATTGGGCTGACCTCGACCCAGGCGGTCGCGATCGTGAAGCGGCTGTTCCAGGCCAAACGTGCAGGCCACGCCGGCACGCTCGATCCGCTCGCTTCCGGAGGCCTGCCGATCGCACTCGGCGAAGCCACCAAAACCGTCCCCTTCGTGATGGACGGCCGCAAGCGCTATCGCTTTACGGTCGCCTGGGGCGAGGAGCGCGATACCGACGACACCGAGGGCCGCGTCGTCAAGGCCAGCGACGACAGGCCTTCCGCCGGGTCGATCATCGATCTGCTGCCGCGCTTCACCGGCATGATCGAACAGATCCCGCCGCAATATTCGGCCATCAAGGTCCAGGGCGAGCGGGCCTACGACCTGGCGCGGGACGGCGAAACTGTCGAATTGAAGCCACGGCCGGTCGAGATTCATCAATTAACCTTGATAGAACAGCCGGATGATAGCCATTCGGTCTTCGAGGCCGAGTGCGGCAAGGGAACCTATGTGCGGGCCTTGGCGCGGGATATCGGCCGAATCCTGGGCTGTTACGGCCATATTTGCGCGCTGCGGCGGACGCTGGTCGGCCCGTTCGGCGAGGCCGACATGATTCCGCTGGAACAGTTGGAAGCTTTGTGCGATAGAGCCGCGTCTGGCGAGGGCAGCCTCGCCGACGCGCTTTTGCCCGTTGAGACCGCGCTGGACGACATCCCGGCACTGGCCGTCACACGGGCGGATGCGGCAAGGCTCCACCGGGGCCAAGCCGTTTTGTTGCGCGGACGGGATGCGCCCAATAGTAGCGGCACAGTCTATGTCACGGTGGCAGGTCGGCTTCTGGCCCTCGCCGAAATTGGCAATGGCGAACTCATCCCCAAGCGCGTGTTCAACCTGACCGGGCTGACTGCCAGTCCGGCTCGCAACGACGAAAGTGTTTGACGATGTCGATTACCGCCGAACGCAAAGCGGAAGTCATCAAGACGAATGCCAACAAGGCCGGCGACACCGGCTCGCCCGAGGTGCAAGTTGCGATCCTGTCGGAACGCATCAGCAACCTCACCGGGCACTTCAAGACCCACGTGAAGGACAACCATTCGCGTCGTGGCCTTTTGAAGCTCGTGTCGACGAGACGTTCGCTTCTCGATTACATCAAGAAGAAAGACGAGGCGCGGTACAAGGCGCTGCTCGAAAAGCACAACATTCGTCGTTGAGTACAGTTACGCGCGCCTCTCGCGCGCGTTTTCGCATGATCCGGAAAAGTGGTTTTCCGGTTTTCCGATCAGATCATGCTTTACCAGCGCGTGGATCTTTCAAAGGTCCGCGCGGCGTATCCAACCGCAATCCGGCGGCTGGGTGTAACGGGCAAGATGCCCGTACCATCGGAAGGATGGACGCCATTCGAAACCTAAAGACCATGGCAGGATCGCCGGACGTTGAGGCCGCGACACTTTCGCGCTCAGCGTCTCGCCATCTTGCGCATGGTCTTTTCGTTTCGGCGCCCCTCGTTTCGCGAACCCATGAAAGACCCATACAATGTTCAAGATTCATTCGGTCGAGATCGACTGGGGTGGCCGTCCCTTAAGGCTTGAAACCGGGAAAATCGCCCGTCAGGCCGACGGCGCCGTGATGGCGACCTATGGCGAGACCGTCGTGCTCGCCACCGTGGTCGCGGCAAAGGCGCCGCGGGAAGGCGTCGATTTCCTTCCCCTCACTGTCGACTATATCGAGAAGACCTATGCCGCGGGGCGCATTCCCGGCGGCTACTTCAAGCGCGAAGGCCGGCCGACCGAAAAGGAAACGCTGGTTTCCCGCTTGATCGATCGTCCGATCCGCCCCTTGTTCGTCGAGGGCTGGCGCAACGAAACCCAGGTCATCGTCACCGTGCTGTCGCATGACATGGAGAACGATCCCGACATTCTCGCACTGGTCGCCTCCTCCGCGGCGCTCACGCTCTCCGGCGCGCCGTTCAAGGGCCCGATCGGCGCCGCCCGCGTCGGCTTCGTCAACGACGAATACGTGCTGAACCCGACGCTCGACGAAATGGTCGAAACCCAGCTCGACCTCGTCGTCGCCGGCACCGCCGACGCCGTGCTGATGGTGGAATCCGAAGCCAAGGAACTCAACGAAGACATCATGCTCGGCGCCGTGATGTTCGGACACCGGCACTTCCAGCCGGTGGTCAATGCGATCATCGAGCTCGCCGAAAAGGCCGCCAAGGAGCCGCGCGAGGTCCAGGTCGCCGACGAAAGCGCGCTGGAAAAGGAAATGCTTGGCCTGATCGAGAGCGATCTGCGTGCCGCCTACGCCATTCCGGTCAAGCAGGACCGCTACAACGCGGTCGGCAAGGCCAAGGAAAAAGTGATGGCGCACTATTTCCCGGAAGGCCAGGAGCCGAAATACGACAAGCAGCGAATCGCCGGCGTGTTCAAGGAACTCGAAGCCAAGATCGTCCGCTGGAACATTCTCGACACCGGCAAACGCATCGACGGCCGCGATTCCAAGACCGTACGCCAGATCATCGCCGAAGTCGGCGTGCTGCCGCGCGCCCACGGCTCGGCGCTGTTCACCCGCGGCGAGACGCAAGCGGTGGTGGTGACCACGCTCGGCACCGGCGAGGATGAGCAATACATCGACTCACTGTCGGGAACTTACAAAGAGCAGTTCCTGCTGCACTACAACTTCCCTCCCTACTCGGTTGGCGAAACCGGCCGCATGGGCGGCACCAAGCGGCGGGAAATCGGCCACGGCAAATTGGCCTGGCGCGCGATCCATCCGGTGCTGCCGCCGCATCACGAGTTCCCCTACACGATCCGCGTCGTTTCGGAGATCACCGAATCGAACGGCTCGTCGTCGATGGCGTCGGTTTGCGGCGCGTCGCTGGCGCTGATGGACGCGGGCGTTCCCTTGAAGCGGCCGACCGCGGGCATCGCCATGGGCCTCATTTTGGAAGGCTCGCGGTTTGCCGTGTTGTCCGACATTCTCGGCGACGAGGATCACCTCGGCGACATGGACTTCAAGGTGGCGGGCACCGACCACGGCATCACCTCGCTGCAGATGGACATCAAGATCGCCGGAATCACCGAGGAGATCATGAAGGTCGCGCTCGGCCAGGCCAAGGAAGGGCGCATCCACATTCTCGGTGAGATGTCGAAGGCGCTCACCGCTGCGCGCGCCGAGCTCGGCGAATACGCGCCGCGCATCGAGACCTTCAAGATTGCGACCGACAAGATCCGCGAAGTGATCGGCACCGGCGGTAAGGTGATCCGCGAAATCGTCGAGAAGACCGGCGCCAAGGTCAACATCGAGGACGACGGCACCGTGAAGGTCGCCTCCGCCGACGGCGAATCGATCAAGGCCGCCATCAAGTGGATCAAGTCGATCGCCTCCGACCCGGAACTCGGCCAGATCTACGACGGCACCGTGGTCAAGGTGATGGAGTTCGGCGCGTTCGTGAACTTCTTCGGCGCCAAGGACGGCCTCGTCCACATCAGCCAGCTCTCCGCCAACCGCGTGCAAAAGACCTCCGACGTCGTCAAGGAAGGCGACAAGGTCAAGGTCAAGCTGCTCGGCTTCGACGATCGCGGCAAGACGCGTCTGTCGATGAAGGTGGTCGATCAGGCGACCGGCGAGGACCTCGAGGCCAAGCAAAAGGCCGAAGCGCCGCGCGAAGCCGCTGGGGAGTGATCGTAACACCAGAATAGATAACACGAAGGGCGGCTTTTTAGCCGCCCTTTTGTTTGCGTCGCTTGTGCCTCCGCCAAACTCCGCAGGAGTTCGCGCGAAACACCGGTATCTTGCCGATGCTTTGGACACGCTGTAGTTTTAAATTTACGCACCCCTTACCTGCATTCGCTGAACCGTTTCGGCGATCGATCCTCCGGAGTTTTCATGGTTCGCTCCCTCGCCGTCGCGGTTGTCCTGTCGTGCTTTGCCGCATCCGCATGGGCGCAAGTTCAGCTCGCTCCGGCAGTTCAAGCAGCACCGGCGAAACCGGATATCAAAAAACCTGCACCGAAGACAAAAGCGGCCGCGAAGCCAGCGGCGCCCGCGAACGTTGGGCCTTGCAAATACGGGATTATCACGGCAACCGAAGACATTTTCACCGTACAAAAGATCGGCCTGACGGTCTTCGGCAATGAATATGCCGAGGTACCGGTCTCCTGGGGTTTTGACGACCTTATTTACGCCCGGGCTCGGGCCGCGGCAGGCGCGATTACGGTGCGGCGGATTACTTACGCCAAGGGCACGTTTGCTTCCTATTATCATCCGAAGAGCAGCTTGTTCCGAAATGCGCGGCAAGAACTGGCAGACTTGGTTCGGCAAATCGCAGGCAATGCCGGCTGTGAACGTTATCTCGTCGTCACGCGACTTGAAGCGCAACTCCAGGGAACCAACCAGACACTCAACGGGATCGGCGTTCTCAATCGTGGAGTGGGCTTTATCAATCACAGTTGGCTGTTCGCCTATGTCAGCGTGATCGTCCTTGACGGCCAAACCTTCGAAATCCGCAAAGACCCCAATGCGAATTTCGAGGCAGTGCTGGCTAGGATCGCTGCAAACCTAACAAAGAACGAGAGCATGCGAGATGTCGATAATTCCGCATTTCCGGTGTCGCCGGCAGAAGCGGCCAACAGCGCAATCTTGCGCGACGGCGCACGTGCCTTTCTAACCGAAAGACTGGACAAATTTCTGCCGGCTTATTTCAAGGATTAAAGAACAACGGAGCGGCAGGCGATTTCGTACGTTTAGCTTAGGCATGATCGTCTCATCCTTTCTCTCCTCCCATTCATGGGATAATCTCCCATGGATAAAGAGAGAAACGACGCCATGATGAAACTCTATTGGTCGCCGCGGACGCGGTCCTTTTCCACGCTCTGGCTGATGGAAGAGACCGGGCAGCCTTACGAGCGCGTGCTGATCGACCTCGCCAAGGGTGCGCAGAAGACGCCGGAATATCTCGCCATCAACCCGATGGGCAAGGTGCCGGCGCTCAAGGACGGCGATGCGACGCTCGCCGAAGCCGCCGCGATCTGCGCCTATGTCGCCGAGCGCTATCCGGACGCAAAACTGGCGCCGCCGCTCGGCGATCCGTTGCGGGCAAAATATCTCTACTGGTTGTTTTTTGCGCCGAGTTGCATCGAGCCGGCGATGGTGCAGGTCGCGACCAAGGTCGAGATGAGCCCGGTGTCCGCGGGCTGGGGCGATGCGCAGCGGGTGTTCGACGTGCTCGACGCCGCGCTGACGAAAGGACCCTGGCTGCTCGGGGAAACATTTTCGGCCGCGGACATCGCCGTTGGATCGGGGCTGAATTTCGCGGTGCGGCTGTTCAAGATGGTACCGTCGCGCCCCTCTTTCGAGCGCTACATCGACGCTTGCGCCAAGCGGCCGGCCTTCCAGCGCGCCAGTGTCCTCGCAGCGGGATAAAGGCCGCGCCGGGGGCTTACTCCGCCTTGAGATTTTCCGGCCGCGGCATGGAGATGATGTTGTAGCCGGAATCGACGTAATGAACTTCGCCCGTGACCCCACCCGACAGCTCGGACAGCAAATATAGAGCCGAGCCGCCGAGTTCATCCAGCGTCACGCCCCGGCCAAGCGGGGAGTGCTTCTGCTGGAACGCAAACATCGCGCGCGCGTCGCCAATGCCCGAACCGGCCAGCGTGCGAATAGGGCCTGCCGAAATCGCATTCACGCGAATGCTGCGCGAACCGAAATCGGTGGCGAGATAGCGCACCGAGGCTTCCAGCGCCGCCTTGGCAACGCCCATGACGTTGTAATTCGGCATCGCCCGGGTCGAGCCGCCGTAGGTCAGCGTTACCATCGAACCGCCGCGCTCCGGCATCATGGCGGCCGCGCGCTTGGCGAGTTCGGTGAACGAGAAGCACGAGATCAGCATGGTGCGCGAAAAATTCTCGCGCGTGGTGTCGGCATAGCGCCCCTTCAGTTCGTTCTTGTCGGAGAACGCGATGGCGTGAACCAGAAAATCGAGCTGTCCCCATTTGCCGCGCAAGCTCTCGAACACCGCATCGATGCTGGCGATGTCCTCGACGTCGCAAGGCAGCACCAAAGGCACCCCGAGCTGTTCGGCGAGCGGCCTGACGCGCTTTCCCAGCGCCTCGCCCTGATAGGTAAAGGCAAGCTCGGCGCCTTGTGCCGCGAGCGCCTTCGCAACGCCCCAGGCAATCGAGTGATCATTGGCGACACCCATGATCAGACCGCGCTTGCCCTTCATCAAATCGTTCATCGTGCTCCCCTCATTCCGATGTCATCACCCGCCCACTGGTCCGGCCTCCGGCCGGCCGGATGACAAGCTCCACCGGGTGATCCAGTATTCCAGAAGCGCTAGATCATGATGCGATTAGGTAGAATCGCATCATGATCTCATCTCCTTGTTTGAGCATGATCTTTTCGGAAAACCGGTTTCCACTTTTCCGGATCATGCTCCAGCGATCGATTTGAGAGGCCGCGGCGTACTGGATGCCCCGCTTTCGCAGGGCACGACAAACCCTAAGCGTCCATCCGCTTGAACACCAGCGTGGCGTTGGTGCCGCCGAAGCCGAAGGAATTCGAAAGCACGGTGCCGAGCTTGGCGTTGTCGATGCGCTTGCGCACGATCGGCATGTCGGCGAACGCGGGGTCGAGCTCGGTGATGTGAGCGCTTTCGCAGATGAAGCCGTTGTTCATCATCAGAAGCGCGTAGATCGCTTCCTGCACGCCGGTGGCGCCGAGCGAATGTCCGGTCAAGGCCTTGGTCGCGGAAATCGGCGGGCATTTGTCGCCGGTCCCGAACACCTTGCGGATCGCCTCGATTTCCGGCGGATCGCCCGCGGGCGTCGAGGTCGCGTGCGGGTTGATGTAATCGATCGGCGTCTTGACGTGCTCGAGCGCCATTCGCATGCAGCGCTCCGCGCCTTCGCCCGACGGCGCCACCATGTCGTAGCCGTCCGAAGTCGCCCCGTAGCCGATGATTTCGCCGTAAATGCGCGCGCCGCGGGCCTTGGCATGTTCGAGCTCTTCCAGCACCACTACACCGGCACCGCCGGCGATGACGAAGCCGTCGCGGCTGACGTCGTAGGGGCGCGAGGCGGTCGCCGGCGTATCGTTGTATTTCGACGACATCGCGCCCATCGCGTCGAACAGCACCGACAACGTCCAGTCGAGTTCTTCGCAACCGCCCGCGAAAATCACATCCTGCTTGCCGATCTGGATGGTCTCGTAGGCATTGCCGATGCAATGGTTCGAGGTGGCGCAAGCCGAGGAAATCGAATAGTTCACGCCCTTGATCTTGAACCAGGTGGCGAGCGTTGCGGACGCCGTCGATGACATCGCCTTCGGCACCGCGAACGGGCCGACCCGTTTCGGTCCCTTGGTGCGGGTGATATCGGCGGCTTCCACGATGGAGCGCGCCGATGGGCCGCCGGAGCCCATGATGATGCCGGTGCGAACGTTGGAAACCTCCGCCGGCTCAAGACCGGAATCCTGGATCGCCTGCTCCATCGCGATGTGATTCCAGGCCGCGCCTTCGCCGAGGAAGCGCATTGCACGCCGATCGATCACACCGGCCGGATCGAGCGTCGGCGCTCCCTGTACCTGGGAGCGGAAGCCGAGTTCGGCATATTTGTCCGCGCGCGTGATTCCGGACTTTGCCTCATGAAGGCTCGCAAGCACTTCCTGGGTGTTGTTTCCGATCGATGAGACGATGCCCATCCCCGTGATGACAACCCGCCTCATGATCGCCTCGTCCTGTCGTTGCGTTTTTGTGTGATAGCCGTCGTCAAACCGAAAGCCGCCTCGTCGGCTGGAGCAAGTATCTTACGTTCCCGGCTGCAAAGCGGCATCCTGCTTGAACAACCCGACCTTCAAATCCTTCGCGCGATAGATAATCTCGTCATCGGCCGAAAGCCATCCGTCGGCGACGCCCAACACGAGCTTTAGACGCATCACGCGTTTGATGTCGACGTTGTACACAATTTTGCGGACGTTCGGCATCACCTGTCCGGCAAGCTTCAGCTCGCCGAGCCCCAGCGCGCGGCCGCGACCCTCGCCACCGCTCCAGCCCAGAAAGAAGCCGACCATCTGCCAGAGCGCGTCGAGGCCCAGGCATCCCGGCATGACCGGATCGCCCTTGAAGTGGCAACCGAAGAACCAGAGGTCCGGCTTCACATCGAGTTCAGCGCGAATTAGGCCCCTGCCGTATTCCCCGCCGGTTTCGGAAATTTCGCTGATACGGTCGAACATCAGCATCGGGGGCAGCGGCAATTGCGCGTTGCCCGGGCCAAACATCTCGCCGCGGCCGCACGCCAGCAGATCCTCATATTCGTAACCGCCACGCCGATCCAGCATAGTGCCAGCCTCTTTCAAAATCCCGATGGAGCGTTCTTGAGCGAAATAGACCCGTTTCGCGTGGGAAGCGCGCCAATTATCTTGGATTGGCGCGAATACCGCAGGTCAGGATGCTCCTGCAGCAACCGGCGCTCGCCTTTGCCGAAATCGCATAAGCGGGTCCGCGCGCTCTCTACCATAGGCCCCGCAGACGGCAAAGCGCCACTTCCGGGTAAATCGCCGCGTTTCGCCTCCAGTTCCCTTTAACCTTGGGTAGGTTCTAGTTGCGAAAAACTTGCATCTAACAAACTTCGTTCCTATATTCGGAAGTGATAGTGCTGAGATTAGCGAGTGCGGTGCGTGAAGTGGAAATGAGCGACGACGCTTCGACTTTGAATGACGATACCGTCAATCCCACGGCCCGCAATTCGGGACGACAGCCGGCTTTGACCGGTTGTCCCTGGCACGATGTCAATGAATTGCTGCAGGCCGCAGGCCTCCGTCCGACCCGTCAACGCATGGCGCTGGGCTGGCTGCTGTTCGGGAAGGGCGCGCGCCACCTCACCGCGGAAATGCTTTACGAGGAAGCAACCCTCGCCAAGGTTCCGGTATCGCTCGCCACGGTCTACAACACGCTCAACCAGCTGACCGACGCGGGCTTGCTGCGCCAGGTCAGCGTCGACGGCACCAAGACCTATTTCGACACCAACGTGACGGCGCATCACCACTTCTATCTCGAAAACAATCACGAACTGGTCGACATTCCGAACCCGCATCTGGTGCTGCAGAAGATGCCGGAAGTGCCCGAAGGCTACGAAATCGCCCGAGTCGACATGGTCGTCCGGCTGCGCAAGAAACGCTGAGCCAGACTAACTCGTCATACGCGGGCTTGACCCGCCTATCCATCGATCTTCATCAAATGTTTTTCGAAAGTGGATGGATTGCCGGGAGCGCAGAGAAGTTTAGTCTGCGCAAGGCAGACTGCTATGCCCGGCAATGACAAGTGATTCACTCCACCTTTTCGTCGGCGTAGACGCCCCACAGCCGCTGCTGTTCGATCCAGCCATCGAAACCGTTGCCGGTGACGCGGCACCAGCCTGCCGTGCACCGCTTGACCTGGGCCACGACGCCGGCCTGCAGCCGGGCTGAGACCGCGCTGGTTTGATCGGCGCGATCATAGAGCGGCGCGAGTTCGTCCTTGGTCTTCATGGTGATAACCGCGGTGCGGCGACCCGACAGCAGCGAATGATAGACCCAGCCCTCGGCGCCCTCGGAATCCCGCACTCGGCGCCAGTTCTCGAATTCAGCGGTGATTTCAACCGGCAGACCCGACCGGGTGAAGACCCAGGCGACGTCGTTGTCCTTGGTCGGACCGGCCCTGACGTTCACATGATCGGATTTGAGGCTGACATAGCGCGGCAACGGCAACCCGCTGGTGGTGACGACCGAATCCTTTGCCGAAAATCCTGAACTTATCGACGCGCCCAGCATGCAGCCTGCGAGCACCACTCCAGAACAAAAACGCCTCAACGCCATCCACTCGTCTCCTGCCGAGATACCAACTCAATTCTATGAGCTGAAACATCAACCAACGCCTTAACCCCTGTACCCCGCCCAATGCCCTCGGCTTGTGATTTCCGGGGTTCACGCCAGGGTTCTTGTCTTGGCGCGGCCTTCTGCTAGAGAGGACGGAACGTAAAGAACCAAGACGAGCCCGAACGTCCCCAGGAAACCTGCGGGAAATATCGGCAGGAACCCACGGAAACGCCGGGACCACGCGGCAGCCGCAGTGTCGAACAACCGGGTTAATGAGGTCTGAATGATCTCATGAGAGCAGGACATGTCGGTTAAGAAAAAGCCCCTCGTTGTCGTCACCCGCAAGTTGCCGGACTCGATCGAGACCCGCATGCGCGAGCTGTTCGACGCCCGGCTCAATCTCGACGATACCCCGTTGACGCCTGAGCAAATCGCCGAGGCGGTCCGGTCAGCCGATATCCTGGTGCCCACCGTCACCGACGAAATCACCGAAGAGCTTCTCAAGCAGCCCGACTGCAAGGTGAAACTTATCGCCAATTTCGGCAACGGCGTCGACAATATCGATGTCATCGCGGCGCATGCGCGCGGCATCACCGTGACCAACACGCCGAAGGTTTTGACCGAAGACACCGCCGACATGACCATGGCGCTGATCCTGGCGGTGCCGCGCCGGCTGATCGAAGGCGCCACCATCCTCACCGAGGGCAAGAACTGGCCGGGCTGGTCGCCGACCTGGATGCTGGGCCATCGCATCGGGGGAAAACGGCTCGGCATCATCGGCATGGGCCGCATCGGCCAGGCCGTGGCCCGCCGGGCGCGCGCCTTCGGCCTGCAGATTCATTATCACAATCGCCGTCCCGTCGCGCCGCGCATCGCCGACCAACTGGGCGCGACCTATTGGGAAAGCCTCGACCAGATGCTGGCGCGGATGGACATCATCTCGGTCAACT
>WNFQ01003709.1_pt1 | contig 15951 bp, 12 predicted proteins | sample 5400171 | NCBI WGS metagenome assembly WNFQ01 (sample SAMN13153356, study PRJNA577476) | soil metagenome | isolation source: 20 cm soil under Madrone tree | place: USA:California | collected 2016-06-14 | reverse complement strand
GCGGGATCAGTTGAAGGCGATTAGCACCGCCAACAACGAGTTCGACAGCGCCGCCCGGCTTTGACCCGGCGCATTTCACAAATCTTTGATCCCGGCAGATGTGAAAGCCTTCACATGGGCTTGGCGCGCTTTGAGCTAGTCACCACCGTGCACATCCGCACAGTGGAGGCATCCATGCAGGTCTTGTTCGAAAAATCGGGCGAAACCATAGGGCGTATCTACCAGCGTTGGGGCATTGGAGTTTTTGCCTTGCCCGTGCTGCTCGTGATCGCTCTGGTTGGGTTGGCGATGACCCCTGGGACCGCGTCGAACTGGATATCGCAGGCGACCGAGGCTGAGTTTGCAGGCGCCAATTACGGGCCAGAGGCCGCTCCGGCACAACCTGCGAAGCCGGCCATCGAAATTCGAACCGTCAAGGCTTATTAAGCAGTCGACTTTGTAGCGTAGCAGTCTGGAAGCGTCGATGGGCCCGACCGGCTTGGCGCAATTTTCCAAATAAGGATCGCGGCCATTGACGGCGGCTATTTTCGGCTGCCGAGGAAGCCGGCGTGCTCACGCGCCCCGCGTTGATCGGGACCGATCAACAGATCAATCAGGCTCTGGGCCTGTCGAGCATTGGCGCCCAGCGTGGTCATGGCGGCTGTATACATCGTCGAGAGTTCACATCCCGGCGGCAGAGGTCCGGACAGGACCACGCCCGGAGTGCTGATGATCTCGGTCGATTGCGTGCAGCCGATCGGCCGCAACGCGTCGCTTTCAGCAAGGCCGCGCATCGCGGTCGCGCCATTTGGAAAGATTTTGAGGCGGCCGGTCACGTCGTCGGCAACGCCTAATTGTTGCAGAAGTTTTGCGACATGAATGCCGGCCGTTGACGTCCTTATATCGGGAACAAAGATGGCGTCGGCCGCGAGCAACGCGGCGCGCAGCGTCGCGGCGTCTGGGATAGCGACCCGCGGGTCGCCGGCGCGCACCGCAATGGCAGTTTCGACCTGGCCGATATCCGCGATCGAGGCGGAAACGATCCGGTTCTCTTCCGCCAGCTCGGCTATGATTGCTGCCGTCAGCACCACAATGTCGGCGGGCGTGCCTTTGCGCAATTTGTCGGCCATGGCGCCAACCGCGCCGAACTCTCCCTCGATATCGAAGCCGGACTGTACCTTGAATTTTGGCGCCAGCCTCGCAACCAATCCTTGGGCGGCGCCGCCACTGAGAATTTTCAACGCGGTCACGACGCCAATTCCATTGCCGCGATCAGGCTGTCGCGGGTAATCGGCAGGTCGCGAACGCGCACGCCAAGCGCATCGAACACGGCGTTGGCAATCGCGGCGGTGACGGGGCCGTGGGCAGCCTCGCCGGCGCCGAATGGCTCGCTGTCGGGCCGTGGGATGAGTTCTACCTGCACCTCCGGTACCTCGCTAAAGCGAAGGATCGGATACAAGGCCCAGCTGTTGCTGGTGATGCGCTGCCGGTCGAAGCGAACCCGCTCTTTCAACACCCAACTGGTGGCCTGGATCGCGCCGCCTTCGATCTGATTGATCACGCCGTCCGGGTTGATGGCTTCGCCGACATCGACTGCGACAGTCAACCGCTTGACGCTGACGTCTTCGGCGCCCTCGATCTCGGCGACCACGGCGCAATAGGCGCCGGTGTTCTTGTATCGCGCAAAGCCGAGGCCATAGCCACGGCCGGTTTGTTTGACCGGCTTCCAGTTCGAGCGTCTCGCGACGGAGCGGATCACATCTTGCGCCCGCGAATCCGACAGATGACGCAGCCGGAAGGCGACCGGATCCTCGCCGCGCTCGGTTGCCAGTTCGTCGGCAAAGGACTCGATCGCAAAAACGTTGCCCTGCCCGCCAAGCGTCCGTAGCGCGGAGGTGCGTATCGGCATGCTCAACAGGCGATGGCATTCGATTTGCCACGATGGAAAATCGTAGAGCGGTATGGAGTTGCGGTCGGCGCCACCGCCATTGGCCTGTGCCGGATTGGTGGCGATGTAGCGCGGGAACGGATTTGCGAGTTCGGTCGCCGCGAGCAAAGCGGGCTGTGCCGCGCGTCCGGGCCGTGCAGTGTGGCCATTGCTCCAGATGCGGTGTCGCCATTCGACGATCTCGCCTTGGGCGTCAAGATCGGCTTCGATCTCGATCGCCATCGCCGCCCCGAACGGCGCATGCGACATCTCGTCTTGGCGCGACCATTGCACCCGGACCGGCCGGCCGCCGGCGGCTTTCGCAAGCAAAACCGCATCAAGCGCCACGTCATCGGCGGCGTTATGCCCATAGCAGCCGGCGCCCTCCATATGCTCGACGGTGATGTTCACGAGCGGCAATTTGAGCACCAGCGCAAGATCGGCGCGGAGAAAATAAACCCCCTGGCTATGGGTCCAGACCTGGACGCGCTCTCCGGTCCACTGTGCAATGGCGCAGGACGGCGCGATCGAGGCATGCGCGAGATAGGGGCGGGTATATTGCCGATGGATGGTGCGGACCTTTGCAGGTTTTCCCGAAGCCGTTTTCGTGTCAATGACCGTCGGCTCGGACGGCTGGGCTTTCAACCACTCCGCCAGCCTGTCCTCATCGGGTAGCGTTTCGGCGGACGACCACGCCGCATCCCTGCGCAAGGCGCGGAGCGCATTCTCCGCCCCATCCTCGGTTTCGCTCACCACACCGACAAAATTTCCGTCGCGGACGATGGCGACAAGGCCGGCAACGGCACGCGCGCGATTCTCGGAGAGGTTGACGAGTTTCGCAGCGGAGAGATCGGGTCGCAGCACGCGGCCATGCAACATCCCGGGCATAGCGAAATCGTGAATGAAACGAGGATGTGCGAAAACCTTATCTGGAATATCTACCCGCGGAACCGATTTCCCGGCAAGGGTGCGCTGGGTCGATTTCTTAGGCCTCGCGCCTGGCTTAGCGTCGCGGTCCAGCGAGACCTCCCCCGCGAGCTCCCAGTAGCTGGTGCTTACATTGCCGGGTCCGGAGATGGTGCCGTCTTTGATGTCGAGCGCGTCGATCCCGACGCCCAGGCGATCTGAAGCGGCATCGAGAAAGATTTGCCGGATTTCGGCGCAGGCGTGGCGGATGGCGCGTCCCGACTGCTGCACAGAAAGACTGCCAGACGTGACGCCTTCATTGGGGCTGGCGGCTGTCGATGCGCGGACCATCTGCACGCGGCCGATATCGACATCGAGCTCATCGGCGGCGATCTGGGCCAGCGCAGTCACGATGCCTTGCCCGATCTCCACCTTTCCCGGAGAGATCATCACTTGCCCCTCCGTCGAGAACCGGACCCATGACGACAGGATAGGGTTTGCCGCAAGGCTGACTGGCAATTTTGCCGCGGAGGAGGGCACGGGCCTGGTCATCGGGCTTGCATCTCAGCCGCCGCGCGCAGCACCGCCCGCACCATGCGGTTATGCGAACCGCAACGGCAAAGATTACGGTCGAGCGCCGCCTTCACCTGTTCGCCGGTGGGATTGGGGTTTCGCATCAACAGCGCGGCGGCGCTCATCAAGACACCGGAAACGCAATAGCCGCATTGCAACGCCTGTTCGGCGATAAAGGCGCGCTGCAACGGATGCGGCCTTTGCGGGTCTCCCAGCCCTTCGATGGTGGTGATGTCCTTGTCCGCGATCGACCACAGCGGCGTATCGCACGCGGCTACCGCGTGATCGCCGACGATGACGTGACAGGCGCCGCATTCATTGGCCCCACAGCCGAAATGCGGGCCGGTGATGCCGAGTTGCCCGCGCAGGATATCGAGCAACGATCGATCCGGATCGGCATCGACCGTGGTCTCGGCGCCATTGAGGTGGAATCGGATACGCGGCATCGAGAGCGAGACCTTGATTCTGGTTTGGTGACTTACGGCTTGTCGCCGAATTTCTTGACGACCTCGGCCCATTTCACAATATCGCCGCGCAGATATTTGTCGAACTCCTCAGGGGTCATCGACATCGGAACCACGCCCTGCTCGTTCCAGAGTTTTATGATTTCCGGCCGCTTGACTGCGGCATTCACGGCCGCGTTCAGCTTGTCGATAACAGGCTTCGGCGTTCCCGTCGGCGCCATCAATCCGAGCCAGATGGTCGCCTCATATCCGGGAGCCCCGGCTTCGCCCGCCGTTGGGATGTTCGGCAGCACGGTTGAACGCGTCTTGCCCGTGGTGGCGAGTGCTCGCACCTGATTTTCGCCGATATTGGGCGCCATCGCCGGAAGCGCGTCGATCATCATCTGCACCTGCCCGCCGATCACGCCGCTGCGCGCTTCCCCGCTGTTGCGATAGGGCACGTGCACGAGGTCGATCCCGGCCATGGTTTTGAACAGTTCGCCCGCCATGTGATAGGGCGTGCCCTGACCGGACGACGCATAGTTCAGCTTTCCCGGTTGCGATTTGGCGAGTGCGATGAATTCCTGCAGCGTCTTTGCCGGGACCTGCGGATGCACGACGATGACAAGGTCGGAATAATTGACCGGCGCAATAGGCGCCAGATCGCGCATCAATTCATATTTGCGCTGCGGCACCAGCGATTCGTTCGCAGTCTGGGTATTCGACATCATCAACAGCGTATAGCCGTCAGGCGGCGATTTGGCGGCCTCGAGCGTGCCGATCACGCCGCCAGCGCCGGTGCGGTTTTCGACCACGAAGGGTTGCCCAAAATTCTCCTGCAAGACGTTGCCGATTAACCGTGCCGTCACGTCGGCCGGGCCGCCGGCGCCGAAGGGAACGATGATCCTGATCGGGCGGGTCGGATAATCCTGCGCCAGACATTGCGTCGCAAGAAGGCTTGTCGCCGCAAGAAGAGCTGTCGCCTTGGGCCGGTCATTGCAATCTCCCGAATCCTGGTCTTGTTATATTGGACTGGTTGTTGCCAAATCCAGCTATCAAGTCTAGCTGCAGGGGCAACGCGCTGTCGACGAAAGACTCGCTGTGAACAGCAGGAATAAAACATAACTTCTGGTGTACCCAGCCAGAACAAAGGGATGGAATGCGCCAATGAAAAATCCCAGGATATCGCGCCGCACCGTGCTCAAGGGGTCAGCTGCCTTGCTTGCAGGTGCTGCGTTCTCGACCCGCGTCATGGCATCAGCACCGCCGCCGGAGCCGGTCACGCCTGCGCTGATCGAGGCGGCAAAGAAGGAAGGTCAGGTCATCTACTACACCTCGACCGATCTGCCGGTCGCCGAGAAACTGGCGAAGGCTTTCGAGGCGAAATATTCCGGCATTGCTGTGCGCGTCGAGCGCACTGGCGCAGAGCGTGTGTTCCAGCGCATCGGTCAGGAATATGCCAGCAACATCCATGCAGTCGATGTGGTGAATTCCTCCGATGCGGCGCATTTCATCGTCTGGAAGCGCGATCGCATTCTGGCACCCTACGTTCCCGAGGACGTCGCGAAATTCTATCCCGCCGAGCACAGGGATGTGGACGGCCAGTTTGCCAGCTTCCGCGTCTGGCTCAGCATCATCGCCTACAACACCAATCTGGTGAAGGCGGAGGAGGCCCCGAAGAGTTTTGCCGATCTGCTTGATCCCAAATGGAAAGGCAAGATCGTCAAGGCGCATCCCGGCTATAGCGGCACCATCATGACCGCCACCTACCAGATGCAACGCGACCTCGGCTGGGCCTTTTTCGAGCAACTAGCAAAACAGAACATCATGCAGGTGCAATCGTCAGCCGACCCGCCGAAGAAGCTCGATCTCGGCGAGCGCGCGGTCATGGCCGACGGCAACGAGTACAACATCTTTCAGCTCAAGGAGGCGGGACGCCCGGTCGAGCCGGTTTATGCCAGCGAAGGATCGCCACTGATCGTCGGCCCGAACGGTATCTTCAAGGACTCGCCTCATCCGAACGCGGCAAAACTGTTTCAGTCGTTCAGCCTTGGCCGCGACGCCCAGCAGTTGATCATCGACGTCGGCGGTTTGCGTTCGGTGCATGCGCAAACCCAGGAGAAGGCGGGGCGCAAGCCGTTCAAGGATATCAAGACCATGAAGGATGACGCCGCAGCCGTGGAAAAAGAAGGCGACGCGATCAAGGCGCGTTACACCAAGATCTTCCGCGTTTGATCCGTCGACGGCGATAATGTCATCCCAGCTGCCAAAAACCTCCGTCGCCGAAACGCTTGCTGAAAAGATCGTTGCGCTGAAGGCGGGTAGCCTGCCGGCGGCAACCACGCGCAAATGCGAGGATTTGCTGATCGATGTCATCGGCTTGTGCGTGACCGCGCGCAACGAGGATTATGTTGCGAGCGCGCTTGCGGGCTGGGACGATGACGGCCCATGCACGGTGATCGGCCACAAGCGCACGCTGAACGTCGCAGGTGCCGCTTTCGTCAACGGCACCGCGGCGCATGGCGAAGATTTCGACGACACTTTCGAGGGCGGTCCGGTGCATGCCGGTGCGGTGATCGTGCCGGCGGTGTTGGCAGTCTGCGAGAGGCATAATCCCGACGGCGGCATGGCGCTGATCGGCATCGCCGTCGGCACGGAAGTTTTGTGCCGATTGAGCCTGGTGGTGCCGAAGGCCGTCCACAAGGCCGGGTTTCACCCGACCGCGATCTTCGGTGCCATGGGGGCGGCTGCGGGCGTCGGCGCGGCGCTCGGCCTGAATGCCAGGCAGATCGTGGACGCGCTCGGCATCGCCGGCAGCATGGCAGGGGGCATCATCGAGTATCTCGCCGAGGGCGCGTGGACCAAACGGCTGCACGCGGGCTGGGCGGCGCAGTCCGGCATTCGGGCGGCGTTATTGGCGCGAGCGGGATTTGTCGGTCCGCGCACCGTGTTGGAGGGCGTGCACGGTCTGTTTCAGGGCTTCGCCCACACGGCGCATGGCGACTACGATGCCTTGACAGGCGATTTCGGCACGCGCTGGGTGACGGATACGCTCGCGTTCAAGCCGTATCCGTGCGGGACGATGGCGCAGCCCTATATCGACTGCGCGAGGCGGCTGGCTGCGCGCGGCCTCAAGGCAACGGACATCAAGGAGATCGTGTGCGAGGTGGCAGAGGGGACGGTGCACCGGCTGTGGGAACCGCTTGCCGACAAAAAGCAACCGCGCAACGGCTATGCCGCCAAATTCGCCACGCCGTATCTGCTGGCGACCAGTTTTGTCCGTGGTGGCGTTGGGCTTGGCGCGTTTACGGAAGAAGCGATCCGCGATTCCGTTGTGCTCGCGCTCGCGGCAAAAGTGAAGTACGTGATCGATCCCAAAAATCCCTATCCAGACAACTATACCGGCCATGTCAGGGCCACCATGAAGGACGGCAGTGTGGTCGAGGAGCGCCAGCCTTATCTACGCGGCGGCGCGCAGGAGCCGTTGACCCGGCAGGATGTGACCGACAAGTTCGCGCTCAATGCGCAGCATGGCGGCTGGACGCGCGCGCAGAGCGACGCGACGCTGAAGCTGCTGGCGATGCTGTATAGGAGCCGCATCGATTTGAGAACACTGCGAAGTTAGTTCGTCATGGCCGGGCTTGTCCCGGCCATCCACGTCTCGCCGCGAAAAGAAAGGCGTGGATGCCCGGCATAATACCGGGCATGACGTGGAGAGGATGAGAATGAGTGAACTTAAGGGCAAGGTCGCAATCGTCACGGGCGCAGGGCGCAATATCGGCCGCGCCATTGCGCTGGCGCTGGCGGACGGCGGTGCATCCATCATAGTCAATGCGCGCAGCAACCGTGCCGAAGCGGACACCGTCGCGCGCGAGATCGAGGCTTTGGGCGTCAGGGCCCTGGTCCATATCGGCGATGTGGCGGATGCCGCGGCGGTGCAGGCGATGGCGGATACGGCCGTGAAGCATCTCGGCCGGATCGATATCCTCGTCAACAATGCGGCGCTGCGGCAGGAAAAACCTTTCGCCGAGATGAGCCACCTTGAGTGGCGCGAAATCCTCGACGTCACGCTCGACGGGGCGTTTCACTGTGCTAAAGCCTGTCTTCCGGCCTTGCGAAAAGGCGGCTCGGGTACCATCGTCAACATTGGCGGCCTGAGCGCGCACACCGGAGCGAAGAACCGCGCCCATGTCGTAACGGCCAAGGCGGGAATTGTCGGCTTCACCCGGGCGCTCGCGCACGACCTGGCCGCAGACGGCATCACGGTGAATTGCGTCGTTCCCGGGCTGATCGGCACGCCGCGCCCGAAAGACAAGCCGGAACCCGCGCATCACCTGAGCCATCAAACCATCACCGGCGAGCGTGGCAGACCTGAAGATGTCGCCGCGGTGGTGCGGTTCCTGTGCGGCCCGGCTGCGCGCTACATCACCGGGCAGGCTATCCACGCCAATGGTGGCACGTTTCTCAGCGCCTAATGCATAGCACGCTCACCGATTTCGCTACGGGGCGGCGGATAAATGCACTCGGCTGTCGGGGCTTTTGATGGTACCTATCGGCGCATGAACCAACAGACCAAAATCGACATCCGGCATTCGACCTGTCCGCACGATTGTCCATCGGCCTGCGCGCTGGATGTCGAGGTGATCGATGGCTCCACGATCGGCCGGGTACGCGGCTCCAAGCTGGAGAGCTATACCGCAGGCATCGTCTGCGCCAAGGTCGCGCGCTATGCCGAGCGCATTCATCATCCCGACCGGCTGATGCATCCACTGCGCCGCACGGGCGCCAAGGGCTCCGGTCAATTCGCCAGGATCTCGTGGGACGAGGCGCTCGACGAAATCGCTGATCGCTTCAACGCGGCCGAGCGCGAGTTCGGTGCCCAGTCGGTATGGCCCTATTACTATGCCGGCACCATGGGGCTGGTGATGCGAGACGGCATCAACCGCCTTGCCCATGTGAAGAAGTATTCCCGCTTCTACTCGACGATCTGCGCCAACGTCGCCCGCGTCGGGTTTGCCATCGGCACCGGCAAGATCGCCGGCGTCGATCCCCGCGAGATGGGCGTCTCCGACCTGATCGTGATTTGGGGCACCAATCCGGTGAATACCCAGATCAACGTGATGAAGCACGCGAAGCGCGCCCGGAAAGAACGCGGTGCCAGGATCGCGGCCATCGATATCTACAACAACGACACCATGAAGCAGGCCGACATCAAGATCATCCTCCGGCCCGGCACCGATGGTGCCTTCGCCTGCGGGGTCATGCATGCGCTGTTTCGCGAAGGTTATGCGGACCGAGCGTATATGGACCGCTACACCGATTGTCCTGACGAGCTCGAGGCACACCTTGCGACCCGGACGCCGGAGTGGGCGTCGTCGATTTGTGGTGTGCCGGTTGAAGAGATCGAGGCCTTTGCCCGTCGGGTCGGTCAGACAAAACGCGCGTTCTTCCGCCTCGGCTATGGTTTTACCCGCAGCCGCAATGGTGCGGCGCAGATGCACGCCGCACTGTGCATTCCTGCCGTGACCGGCGCCTGGCAATACGAAGGCGGCGGCGCGTTTTTCAACAACTACGCGATCTGGCGGTTCAACGAATCGCTGATCGAGGGCCACGACACGATCGACCGGACAACCCGGGTGCTCGATCAATCGCAGATCGGGCGCATCCTCACCGGCAATGCCGAGGCGCTCCGGGGCGGACCGCCGGTGAAGGCGATGCTAATCCAGAACACCAATCCGATGGCGGTAGCGCCCGAGCAGGCGCTGGTGCGGCAAGGCTTTGCGCGCGAGGATCTGTTCATGGCGGTGCATGAGCAGTTCCTGACCGAGACCGCGCAAATGGCCGACATCGTTCTGCCGGCAACAATGTTCATGGAACATGACGATCTCTATTACGGTGGCGGCCATCAGCATATTTCGGTCGGCGCCAAGTTGATCCAGCCGCCCGGCGAATGCCGCTCCAACCATGAGGTGTTGCAGGGCCTCGGCCGCCGCCTCAACGCCGTGCATCCCGGATTCGAAATGTCGCCGCGCGAATTGATCGACGCCACGCTGAAAAAGAGCGGCCATGGCGACATCGAGACGTTGGAAGCTGATCTATGGCGCGACATCCAGCCGGACTTTCGCACATCGCACTATCTCGACGGCTTCGCGCACGCCGACAAGAAGTTCCACTTCAAGGCCGACTGGGCGCGTCCTCCCTGGGGCATTGCCGGGATGGGTCCTTGGGAGAAGATGCCGTCGCTGCCCGACCATTGGACCATCATCGAGGAGGCCGACGAGGCGCATCCGTTCCGGCTGGCGACCAGCCCGTCGCGCAGCTTCCTCAATTCCAGTTTCAACGAGACGCCGTCGTCGCTGGCGCGCGAGGGCGCGCCGACCGTGATGATGCATCCGGCCGATGCCGCCAAGCTTGGGATTGCCGACGGCGACGCCGTCACCTTGGGCAACACGCGGGGCGAGACAACGCTGACCGCCAAATTGTTCGATGGTCTGCGTCGCGGCGTGCTGATCGCTGAATCGATTCATCCGAACAAGGCCCATATAGGCGGCCGAGGGATCAATACGCTCACGGGTGCCGAGGCGGTTGCCCCGGTCGGCGGCGCCGCATTCCATGACAACAAGGTCTGGGTGAAGAAGGCTGCGCCTTCGGCTGTTCCGGACACCTAAATCGTCCTTGCGGTTTCTCGTCATCCCGCCGTTAATGGCCCCGGACAGCGGAACGAGGCGAGCAGGACCATGACTGACAACAGCGTGATACTCGAAAAGCGCGGGCAGGCGTTCTGGATCACCATCAATCGGCCGGAGAAGCGCAACGCCCTCAATGCCGACGTAATCGCCGGCATCGCCCAGGGTTATCGCAACGCGCATGATGACAAGGCTGTCCGCGTCATCGTGCTGACCGGCGCCGGCGACAAGGCGTTTTGCGCCGGCGCCGATCTGCAGAACAGTGGCGCGGCGTTCGCGATGGATTTCTCCAGGCCGAATGTCGACTACGCGGACCTGCTGCGGCTGTCGCAGAACGCGACCAAACCTTCGATCGCGCGGGTCGGCGGGGTCTGCATGGCCGGCGGCATGGGGCTGTTGTGCATGACCGACATGGCGGTGGCGGCCGAGCACGTGATGTTCGGATTGCCCGAAGTGAAGGTGGGCGTATTTCCGATGCAGGTGATGGCACTCCTGCAATCGATCGCGCCGCGGCGGCTGATCAACGAATGGGCTCTGACCGGCGAGCCGTTCGACGCTCGGACCGCGCAGGCCGCCGGGCTTCTGAACCACGTCGTGCCTGCCGCCGAACTCGACGCCAAAATCGACTGGCTGATCGGCCGCATCGTCGACAAGTCGCCGACCGCGATCCGGCGCGGCAAATACGCCATGCGCGCGATCGCCTCGATGTCGTTCGACGAAAGCATCGCCTATACCGAAAGCCAGATCGCGCTCCTGGCGCTGACGGAGGACGCCAAAGAGGGCCTCAAGGCTTTTGCCGAAAAGCGCAAGCCGTCCTGGCCGGGGAAATAGCTACCCGGGGTTTGCCTTCAATCCAGCGGCCTCGATGCCGGCGATGGCACAGGCCTCATCATTGTCGGAGGTGTCGCCGCTGATGCCGACCGCGCCGAGCAGAACGCCGCCTTCTTGAATGAGCACGCCGCCGGGGACCGGCACCATTCGTCCCTGCGCCAGCGTGTTCACCGCGCTGACAAAATAGGCCTGCTCCTGCGCACGCTGGAACAGCGCGCGCGACCCCATGCCCATCGCCAGCGCGCCATAAGCCTTACCATGGGCAATCTCGCTGCGCAGCAGGCTGGTGCCGTCCTGCGCCGCAGTGGCTTTAACGCAGCCACGGGCATCGAGAACGGTAACCACGAGGGGTTTCAGTTTCTTCTCGAGGCCCTTGGCAAGCGCGGCATCGAGGATCTTGCGGGCGACGTCGAGGGTCAGTTCAGCCATGGATGGGTTCCTTTGCGACAGGGGAGGCAGTCGGGTTGGACCGCGCGTTGCTGAGGCTCATCGCCAGCACCCGCGCGACGTGAAGGGCGCCACGTCCGGCGCCGTCCTTGATCTGATGCCGGCACGAGGTTCCGTCAGCGACGATCAGGGTCGCATCATCCGCGCGCCGCACGGCCGGCAGCAGCGACAGTTCGGCCATCTCCATCGAGGCCTGATAGGTGTCGGCGCCATAGCCGAAGGCGCCCGCCATGCCGCAACAGCTCGACTCGATGGTTTCGACTTCCAGATCGGGAACCAGCCGCAGCACCTGCTCGACCGGTTTGAACGCACCGAAGGATTTCTGGTGGCAGTGACCGTGTACCAAAGCCTTGCCGGCGACGGCGCCGAGCGGCAGTTGCAAGCGCCCGGCCTCAGCCTCGCGAACCAAGAACTCCTCGAACAACAGCGCGTGCGCACTGACGCTTCTTGCGGCCTCGTCGGAACGCAGCGAAAGCAGCTCGTCGCGCAGCGTCAAGAGACAGCTCGGCTCCAGGCCGACGATCGGCACGCCGCGCAAGGCGAACGGCGCATAGGCCGCGACCAGCCGGTCGAGCTCGCTGCGGGCGTGATTGACCAGGCCCGCCGAAAGAAACGTTCGCCCGCAGCATAGCGGCCTGCCGCCATCCGCGGGTTTTGGAATATGGACACGGTAGCCGCCCGCGACCAGCACGCGTAGCGCGGCGTCGAGATTTTCGCGCTCATAGGCGCGGTTGAAAGTATCGGCGAACAGCACGACCTCGCTGCCACCGGCCGGGCCGATCGCCTCGGCCCCAAGCCTGAACACGTCGCGCCGCCATGCGGGTAGCGCGCGTTGCGCGCTGATGCCTGCGACTTTCTCGAACAGCCTTCGCAACAACGGGCTGTTGTTGCGCCAATTGGCGAGCGGCGCGAAGCGCGACGCCAGGCCTGCATAGCGCGGCAGAAAGCCGACCAGCCGATCCCTGAGCGAAAGCCCGTGCTTCGCCACCCGCGCGGCCAGAACCTCGATCTTCATTTTGGCCATGTCGACGCCAACAGGGCATTCGTGGCGGCAGGCCTTGCAGGACACGCAGAGCTTTAGCGTGTCCATCATCTCGTCGGAGGTCAGCGCATCCGGGCCCAATTGGCCGGAGATCGCCAATCGCAGTGTATTCGCCCGGCCTCGCGTGACATCCTTCTCGTTGCGGGTGGCGCGATAGGACGGACACATTACGCCGCCCTCGAGCTTGCGGCAGGCGCCATTGTTGTTGCACATCTCGACCGCGCCCTGAAAACCACCGCCGGCGCCGGGATAGGCCGACCAGTCGAGCGTCGTCTTCAATTCACCGACCCGATAGTCCGGCGGATAGCGAAACAAGGAGCGGTCATCCATGTCAGGCGGATCGACGATCTTGCCGGGATTGAGCACGCCTTCCGGATCGAAGCGCTGCTTGACCTTGGCGAAATCGGCGATGATGCGCTCTCCGAACATCGCCTCGTGAAATTCCGAGCGCACGATGCCGTCGCCGTGCTCGCCGGAATGCGACCCCTTGTACTCGCGCACCATCGCAAAGGTTTCCTCGGCGATGGCGCGCATCGCCTTGACGTCCTTTTCGAGTTTCAGGTTCAGCACCGGGCGCACATGCAGGCAGCCTTCGGAGGCGTGCGCGTACATGGTGCCGCTGGTGCCGTGCCTGGCAAAGATGCGGTTGAGCCGCTCGGTATAGTCGGCGAGATGCGGCAGGGGCACCGCGCAGTCCTCGACGAACGAGACCGGCTTGCCTTCCTGCTTCATCGACATCATGACGTTGAGGCCGGCGGCGCGAAAATCCGCGATCGCGGTCTGCAACGCCGGCTCGGTGATCTCGACCACGCCGCCCCATTTGCGTTTTTGCCGGTCCCAGCCGAAGCCGAGATCGGCCATCACTTCGCCAAGCTGCTTCAGGCGGGCCAGGTTTTCGGCCTGGTCTTCCTCGGCAAACTCCACGATCAGGACGGCATCGGGATCGCCGCGTACGGCTGACGCGATGATCGGCTGGAACATCGCGATCTCGCGGCCGAGCGCCAGCATGGTGCGATCGACCAGCTCCACCGCGATCGGCCGCAGCCTCACCAGGTGCTGGGCCGCATCCATGGCCTCATAAAAACTGCCGAAATGGCAGACGCCCAGCGCCTTGTCGCGGATCACCGGCCACAGCTTCAACTCGACCTGCGTGGTGAAGGCAAGCGTGCCCTCCGATCCCACCAGCAGATGCGCCATGTTGTTCGGCGCATTGCGCGGCACCAGCGCATCGAGATTGTAGCCGCCGACGCGACGCTGCACCTTTGGGAATCTTTCCGAAATCTCGGCGGCCTCGCGCGCGCCGAGATCGAGCATGTCGCGAAACAGGTCCAGGCCGCCATCGCTGGAATTCACCTGCGCGAGATCGCGCGGCACCTCGCCGAAATGCAAGAGCGTGCCGTCGGCGAGCGCCGCGTCCATCGAAACCGTGTTGTCGCGCATGGTGCCGTAGCGCAGCGAACGGCCGCCGCAGGAATTGTTGCCGGCCATGCCGCCGATGGTGGCGCGGGATGCGGTGGAGACGTCGACCGGAAACCACAGGCCATGCTGTTTGAGCTGGCGGTTGAGGTCGTCGAGCACGATCCCCGGTTCGACCACGCAGCTGCGGTTTTCGACGTCGAGCGAGACGATGCGGTTGAGGTGTTTGGAAAGATCGATGACGATGCCGTCATTGATGGTCTGGCCGCATTGCGAGGTCCCGCCGCCGCGCGGCGTCACGATCACGCCCTCGTCGCGGCAGATGGCCAGCGCCCGCAGCGCCTCGCCGGTGCTGCGCGGCACCACCACGCCGGCCGGCATGATCTGGTAGAACGACGCATCGGTGGCGTAGCGGCCGCGATTGAAGCGATCGAAGAAGACGTCGCCGGCGATATCAGACCGGAGCCGCGCTTCAAGCCGCGGCAAGCCTGGTTTTTTCATTTTTGACCCAGTCGGCGGCTGCAAGAACCAGCTGCTCCGTAGTTCGAAACTGCAGGAAATGCAATTATTTTTGGCTGTTTTGAGTTTTTGAATTCAAATAATGAGAGTCCTGGATCGCGGCGCGTCGATCCAAGCCGTCATTCCGGGGCGATGCGAAGCATCGAACCCGGAATCTCGCGCTCGCGGAGCCTGTCATCGGGCGCGCGTTCGCGCGACCCGTTGGCTCGCTTGTCCGGGACGACGAGGATGAAGTTGCTTTAATTTCAAACAGCCGATCAGACATAAACCCGCATTCCCGCGGCACGATGTGCCCGAGTCTTTGCAAGAACCGTTCGCCCAGATAAACAGAGGGCGCAGGGAATGCCGGGCGCTCAATGCGCCCGCGGCCTCGCGTGCGAAATAAAAAAGCACACGAGCGTAGTCACCACGGTCACACCGGAAATCACCCGGCATTCCCCGCGCAATGGTTTACGGCTTACTTCGCGCTCTCCCCGGTGACCAGGCTTGTTTGACACCGTCGCCTGCGCTCCTTATCGCAGACCTGACGCCAGCATTGGGGCGTCAGAACGACACGACTTCGCCGTCCGCGTCAGCACGTTTCGTCAAGCGCACTGCCGCGTCCACCGCATCCCGCCCCACGCCGGTGACGTGCGCAACGCCCCTCTTCCGGGACGGGACGGCGCAAATCAGTGAACTGATTTGGGTCAGATGCGAAGCAAAATATTTTTGCAAAAGGGGCTGGACAACCATTTCGGAAAACACGAAGTGATTTGCCCGTCGGGCACAATCGGTTGGTTACCCTCCCCTGGAGGGGAATTGTATACTTGACAAGTACAAGGGCTAATGGCTTTGCGAGCCAATGATCCCGATAAGCCATCCAAAGATGCCAATCGCCATGAACGCGGCCGTGATTTTGAAATCCTTGGTTCTAATCAATTCTGATGGCGACGTTATCGGATGGCCTCCGTATCGGCGTCGGCGGTAAAAGCTGATGGCTGTATTCACGAGGATGGCGATCCATGCCAGCCCAAAAATGCTGAATCCAATGAAGACCGTGAGGTTCATTTTCTAGCTGGCGTTGCCTTCCCTCGCGGCTCCGGTTTCGTCTTTGCCAGCCGCTCCATCAGCTTATCCGCTGCCGAACGCTTTTCATTCCGCACCGATCTCGCGAGCCTTTTCAATGAAGAAAGTATATAATTC
>WNFQ01001632.1_pt1 | contig 15951 bp, 11 predicted proteins | sample 5400171 | NCBI WGS metagenome assembly WNFQ01 (sample SAMN13153356, study PRJNA577476) | soil metagenome | isolation source: 20 cm soil under Madrone tree | place: USA:California | collected 2016-06-14 | reverse complement strand
GGCCAAAGTGGTCGAGGCGAGCGGCGGCAAAGTCCTCGGCAAGGTTCGGGCACCGCTCAACAATGCGGATTTCTCTTCCTTTCTGCTGCAGGCGCAAGCCTCCAAGGCCAAGATCATCGGTCTCGCCAACGCCGGCGGCGATACGATCAACTCGATCAAGCAAGCGGCCGAGTTCGGCATCGTCGAGGGAGGCCAGAAGCTCGCCGGGCTGCTCGTCTTCATCTCCGACATCCATAGCCTCGGCCTCCCGGCCGCGCACGGTCTGCAGCTGACCGAGGCGTTTTATTGGGATCAGAATGACCAAACCCGCGCCTGGTCGAAGCGCTTCTTCGACAAGATGAAGCGCCAGCCCTCGATGGTGCAGGCCGGGGTCTATGGCGCCGTCACGCATTATCTGAATGCAATCAAGGCGACGGGCAGTGACGACGGACCGACCGTTGTCAAGCAGATGAAGGCCACTCCGGTCAACGACTTCATGACCAAGAACGGCAAGATCCGCGAGGACGGAACATTGGTCCGCGACATGTACCTGTTCGAGGTCAAAGCGCCTTCGGAATCAAAGGGTGCCTGGGATTACTACAAGCAGATCGCCGTGATCCCGGGGGAGGAAGCCTTCAAATTGCCCGGCCCCAACGAATGCCCGCTGGTCAAGGGGTGAGATGAGGAGCAGCCCCTCGCCCACCCAGCGCGCGGGGCTGGGTGGTTGAGGGTCGCCCCATGTTCGACTTCATCCACCTGACGATCCCGCCGGCGCCGGCGTTGTTCGCCCAGCTTCTGGTCGGGCTGATCAACGGCGCCTTCTACGCGATGCTGAGCCTCGGCCTGGCGGTTATCTTCGGGCTGCTCAACATCATCAATTTCGCCCATGGCGCGCAATACATGCTCGGCGCATTCTGCGCGTGGTTTCTGTTCAATGCGCTGGGGCTTGGCTATTGGCCGGCATTGGTGCTGGCGCCGCTGATCGTCGGCCTCGTCGGGATCGCCATCGAGCGCCTCTTTCTGCGCCACATCTACCAGCTCGACCCCCTCTACGGGCTGCTGCTGACCTTTGGTTTGGCGCTGATCATCGAGGGGGTTTTCCGCCAGCAATACGGTTCCTCGGGCCAGCCTTATGCGATCCCGCCCGAGCTGCGGGGCGGCCGCAATCTCGGCTTCATGTTTCTGCCGAACTACCGCGCCTGGGTGATTTTCGCGTCGCTGGCGGTGTGCCTGGCGACCTGGTTCACCATCGAGCGCACCCGGCTCGGCGCCTATCTGCGGGCGGCGACCGAAAACCCGGTCCTGGTTCAGGCGTTTGGCATCAATGTGCCGCGGATGATCACCTTGACCTATGGTGCAGGGGTCGGGCTGGCCGCACTCGCCGGGGTGATGGCGGCACCGATCTACCAGGTCAGCCCGCTGATGGGCAGCAACATCATCATCGTCGTCTTTGCCGTCGTCGTCATCGGCGGCATGGGCTCGATTCTCGGCGCGATCGTCAGCGGCTTTGCGCTGGGCCTCGTCGAGGGGTTGACCAAGGTTTTCTACCCCGAGGCGTCAAACACGGTCATCTTTATTATCATGGCGCTGGTGCTGCTGGTCAAGCCGGCCGGGCTTTTCGGGCAGGCGCGCTGAGATGGCGCAGGGCGTCAAATGGGTATGGATCGGAGCGGCGGTCCTTCTGGCCTTGGCGCTCGCCGCTCCATGGTACGTCTACCCCGTCGTTGTAATGGAGGCGCTCTGCTTTGCTCTCTTCGCCTGCGCCTTCAACCTGTTGATCGGCTATGTCGGGCTCTTGTCCTTCGGTCACGCGGCGTTTTTCGGCAGCGCCGCCTACATCACCGCCCATGCCGTCAAGGTGTGGGGCCTGCCGCCCGAGCTGGGCATTCTCGCTGGCGTCGCCGTGGCCGCGATCCTCGGCACCGTCTTCGGCTGGCTGGCGATCCGCCGACAGGGCATCTACTTCGCAATGATCACCTTGGCGCTGGCGCAGATGGTCTATTTCGTCGCGCTGCAAGTGCCGTTCACCCACGGTGAGGACGGCATCCAAGCGGTGCCGCGTGGCCGCCTCTTCGGCGTCATTGATCTCGATGACACCCTGGCGATGTATTATTTCGTCCTGGCTGTGTTTCTGCTCGGCTTCGCGCTCATTCTCAGAACAATCAACTCGCCTTTCGGCCAGGTGATCAAGGCGATCCGCGAAAACGAGCCGCGCGCCCTTTCGCTCGGCTATCACGCCGATCATTACAAGCTCGTCGTCTTTATCCTCTCCGCCGGTCTGTCCGGTCTTGCCGGGTCGCTGAAGTCGCTCGTCTTCCAACTCGCATCGCTGACCGACGTCGAGTGGACGATGTCCGGCTGGGTCGTGCTGATGACCCTGGTCGGCGGGCTGGGAACGGTGCTCGGCCCGGTGGTCGGGGCGTTTTTCCTGGTGGCGATGCAGCACTACCTGGCCCAGCTCGGCTCCTGGGTCACCGTCGTTCAGGGCATCATCTTCGTCTTTTGCGTGCTGGTCTTCCGCCGCGGTATCGTTGGGCTCATCGCAACCTATGCTGTACCTCGGCTCAGGACGCAGGCGAGGGAGCCGTCCGCGGTCGGCGATGCCGCCGCACGCGGGACGCCTTGAGGAGAAAACACCATGCTGCTGCATGCCTGTGCTGCGGCCGTCTGGGTAATATCGCTGCTTGGCGGCGCAGCAGCGGCAGCCGAGCTGGAGGGCGAGCTGGCGCATCGGCTCGAGGCGATCGTCCGCATCCATGCCGATGTGCCGGCCGAGGCGCGCACCGCCGCCTATCTCGGCACGACGCGCGACGGCGCAGGGGTGGTTATCGACGATGCCGGCCTCGTCGTTACCATCGGCTATCTGATCACCGAGGCGATGGGGGCCGAGGTGACCGCCGCAAACGGCAGAGTGAGCCGCGCGGATATTGTCGGCTTCGACATCGCCTCGGGGCTTGGTCTAGTGCGTGCGGCCGAACCGTTGGGGGTGAAGCCGATGCCGATCGGATCGGCGCAAGGATTGACCGAGAAGACACCGGTGGTGGTCGCCGGCTCCGGTGGGCTGGAGGCGGCGCAGCCGGCGGTCGTGGTGTCGCGCCGAACCTTCGCCGGCTATTGGGAGTATCTGCTGGAAGACGCCATATTCACCGCGCCGCCACATCCTGCTTGGAGCGGGGCTGCGTTGCTCGGACCCGACGGCAAGCTTGCCGGGATCGGCTCCCTGATCGTTGGTGACGCCGTGGCCGGGTCGCCAGCCAACATGTTCGTGCCGATCGAGCGATTGCAGCCGGTAATGGGCGATCTCTTGGCGCTCGGCCGGCCGGCGTCTTCGCCGCGCCCCTGGCTGGGGATCAATTTGCGGGAGCTGGACGGCAAGCTCGTCGTCGGCCGCGTCGCCGCGGACGGGCCGGGCGACAGAGCCGGCGTCCGGCGCGGCGATCGGGTGACAGCGATCGATGGTGCCGCGGTCCAAGACCTCGCCGGTTTCTATCGCTCGCTATGGCAGCTTGGCGACGCCGGCATTCCGGTCAGACTGAGCGTGATCCGGCAAGGCCGGGCGCAGGAATTCGAAGTCAGGACGATCGACCGTTATCGCTATCTCAAGCTCGATACGACTTATTGAGCGCGCTCCGACAGCCCTGCCCCCGACACCGCGTCAGCGGTCGGAGGGAAGCCGAGGCGGATGAGGCAGCTCAACAACTCGTCCACCTCGAACGGTTTGGCGAGGACATCGTCGGCGCCCAGGGATTGGGCCATCTCCAAGAAATCGATGTTGCGGATTCGACCGCCGCCGGAAATCGCGATGATCTTGACCCCGGGGCGCTCGCGGCGAATTTGAATGATCGTATCGATGCCTTCCTGCTCGGGCATAATTATGTCGGTAATCACGACATCCGGGTGCTCCGCCCGGAGAACGGCCATGCCACGCCTGCCATCAGAGGCGGTGACCACCGCGTATCCGGCGCCCAAAAGGATCTTCGAGAGCGCGTACCGGACCAGATGGTCGTCATCGATCACCAGGATTTTCATGATTGCTCCGCCTGAACCGTCCCGTCGGACTGCTTGTTCGAAACGCTTTTCTTAGACGGACCGGGTTATGACGACGTTAATGCCGGTTGCGGCACGTGGTGGAAATCGCAGGGGAACAGACTGATGTGCTCATGCGGCAGCGGCTTCGACCGATGCTGCAGCCGGCCCGAGTACCGGAAGGAAAATTGTGAACTCGGTTCCCTTGCCCGGTTCGCTGCCGACCTCGATCGACCCGCCATGGTTGGTGACGATACCGTGAACGACGGAAAGCCCGAGCCCGGTGCCTTCGCCGACGGTTTTTGTTGTGAAGAAGGGCTCGAAAATTCGGTTTTTCGTCTCGGCGTCCATGCCGCACCCGGTATCGATAATCCGCAGGCGAATAAAATTTCCCGTCGGAGACCGCGATCCGATCGCGGCAGAGAGGTTGACGGTGATCGCCCCCAAACGGTCGCCGATGGCCTGCACGGCGTTGGTGACCAGGTTCACGACAACCTGCTGGATCTGGCTCGGGTCGGCAAGGATCAGCGGAACATCTTCGATCTCTTCATTGATGAGCACTGTCGCAGGGATGGTCGGCCGCAGCATTTGGAGGGCCTCGTGAGTGATCTCGGCGAGGTCCACCCTGGCCCTTGCCACCTGCTGATGCCGGCTGAAGGCGAGAATGCGCCTAACCAGGTCGCGTCCGTGACGGCTCGCCTGCACGATCGTTTCGAGATCCTCGCGCTCGCCGCCTCCTTCCGGCATCTTTCGCATCAACAACTCCGAAAGCACGAGAATCGGCATTAGTGTGTTGTTGAGGTCATGCGCAATGCCCCCGGCGAGGGTGCCGAGCGCTTCGAGCTTCTGCGAATGAAACAGCTGACGCTCCAGCTGGCTTTGTCTCTCCTCGGCCGCCCGCGGCTCGGTCACATCCCTGATCGTCCCGACGCGCCGGATGGCATTGCACTGATCATCGAGCGTCAGCTCGAGTTCGACCCGGATCCACTTCAGCGACCCGTCCGGACAGTGAATGCGGAACTGTATTGAGGGGGTCGGCAGCCCTCGTTCGGAAGCGGCCAACGAGGCCTCAAAGATGGCGCGATCCTCCGGGTCGATGATCGCAAGCAGTTCTTCCCGGGTTGGCGGCGGCGTGCTTGGGTCGCGCCCGAATATTCGGTAGATTTCGTCCGACCAAAAAACGTCTCCGGTCCGCAGATCGCGCTCGAAGCTGCCGATCTTGGCGCGTCGCTGGGCGCGGTTGAGATTGTCGCGGCTGCGTCGAAGCTGGTCCTCGATGGCTTTAAGCTTGGTGATGTCGATGTGCAGTTCGGCGCTGCCGCCGTTCTCCATCCGCCTCTCGCAGACCATCACGCATCGGCCGTCGGCGAGCCGTTGCTCAATTGGCGCCGATGGGTGATCGTGGGCGTGCATACGGTCGGCGAGCCACTCCGGTTCGCATCCGACGGCATCGGCATACCAGCCGGCATCGAGACTTGCCCACACAATTTCCTCGAACCGCGTCCCCGGCACCATCAGCCGAGCGCCGTCCGGGTAGAGCCGACGATGGGGATCGTTACACATGACAAAGCAATCGTCGCGATCGTAGATGACGAACCCCTCAGAAATACTGTCGACCGCGTCGCGTAAGGTTTGCTGGGCTGCCCGCAGTTGCCGCTCGATTTCTTGGCGAAGCGCAATATCGGTCCGAAGCCTGCTCCGTTCCTCGGCCAGCGCCATCTCCTGCGCGGTACGGCGGCGGATCTCGCGGATCAGAAAGCCAGCGAGGCCCGCCAGCAATATCGTCGCCAGCCCGGCCATCGCCGCGATTATCATGGCGTGCGTACGAGACGCCCCGAGCGCTTCGCCGAGATCCAACCCGACGAAGACGAGCAAGGGGTAGTCCGCGACTCGGCGATAGCTAAAGACCCGCGCGACGTTATCGATGGCGCTGGCCTTGACGAACGACCCCGCGCCGTTCGCGGGGACGATCGACGGGACCATGTCGCTCGGAATCGTGTGGCCGATGCTGCTCAATCCGTCGGGACTTTCCGCGGTGAAGCGTGCCCGGATGACGTGGTCGAGCCCGACGAGGGTGAGGGTGCCGTGCACGCCCAGATCGATCTGCGTGTGCAAGGCGGTCAAGTTCGCCGGCGCGAGCGCAAACATAATGATGCCGAGAAACGAGCCGTCATCGGCGTCGACGCGGCGAGTGAGGTTGATTGTCGTCTTGCCCGAGACGCGGCCGACCACAGGCTTACCGATGAAGATTCCGGGGAACCGGCCGTCGAGATGAATGCGGATATGCTCGCGGTCGCTGAGGTCGAGGGGCTGCGGCGCCGGGTCGAGGGTGGTCGAGACGAGCTTACCGTCGGGCCCGATGATGGCGGCTTGGATCGTCGCGCTCGACAGCAGCGGGATCTCGCGCGCCCAGTCATGGATATCGAACTGGCTGCGCTCCGCGCGTATGCGTTGCGCGATGATCTCCATCGCGCCAGCCACGTCGTCGAGGATGTTGGTCACCTCGCCAGCAAAGGCGATCGCGAGATTTCGCCCCTCCGAACGGGTGCGATCCATCGCCGCCTCTCTTGCGGCCATGATCGAGGCGCCGACCATCACCCACATCGCCGCGATGATCATGATGCCGACGGCGATGATTTCGCCCGTGATAATCCGGGCGCGGCGCCGCGGGTCTCTGGTGGGCGGGGTGAACATTCTCCGATTCTCTGGGCCCGATGTGTCATTCGAGCACAGCGTCGTTAATAATCGGCTTAAGCGCTTCTCCCCATGGATGGTCTAGTGTCTTACGTCGGGGGAGATGGCCGCTGGGGCAGCAGAGCCCAGTGCACTATTCCCGCGAGGCAGGGCCGTCCTCAGGCCACGGGAATTTGCCAAGGAAGATCCTGACAACAGCCTCTACGCTCGGGTAAAGGCAGAACTTTTTGAAAAGGCGGTCGGACCGGACCGGCTGCCGCTCTGCTAGAACAAGCGGTGGCGGCACGGCCGCTCGACGATGATCTCGCGGTCGCCCTTTTCCAGGCTGCACGCACGAAGGGGCGATCTCGGCAAGGCGCTACTCGAGCGCTCGCTCGGCTCCGGCGCGTCGTTCGCGAGCAAACCCAACGGGGAACAGCTGGTGCAAGAGCTGAAGCGCGGCTGATCGCAGAGGGCAGTACAGCCGGAAAACGCTTGAAGAGACGCCCCTGATGCGGTACCGCTCGCGAATGTTGTGTTACGCTCCGGTATGATTGCACGCCTCTCAGACCTGCGGTCGAGGAGATCATGATCGTCAGCTCCACGCAGTCCGAGACCATCGTGCCGGACGCCACCGGATCGGCTTCCGTGGAGGATGCGCTAGACCGAGCGATCGCCTTGCATGATGAGAAAAAACTCGATCAGGCAGAGGTTTTGTACCGCCACATCCTGGGCATCGAACCGGAACACGCGGGTGCTCTTAGTTATTTCGGCCTGTTGCAGGCACAGCGCGGCCTCGCCGACGATGCTGTGCGCCTGCTGCGGCGTGCATTGGTTAGCGACCCGCAACTCGCCGAGGCTCACAACCATCTCGGGCTTGTCCTGCAGCGTCTCGGGCGCCACACCGAGGCGCTGGATCACCTTGATCAGGCGCTGGTCATTGCGCCGGATTTCGTGGGCGCGCGATGCAGCCGTGCTTCCACCCTGCACTGGCTGGGCCGGTGTGGCGAGGCGATCGCGCAATTCGAACAAGTCCTCGCCGAAGCTCCGGAGATGGCTGTCGCGGAGCTTGGCCTGGCAGCATCGCTTGAGGCGCTCGGGCGGGAGCACGATGCCTTCGTCCATTACCGCAACGCGGCGACGATGGACCCGCAATATGTAGAAGCGTTGGACCGAGCCTTGACCGCGTTCGCCAATCGCCACCCCGCCGAGGCGCAGCTCGGCATGCAGCGGCTGAACGGCTTCATAAAGTCGATGCTGCTCAATCACGGCAATCCGCGGATGAACACCTACCCGGGCTTGACCAAATGCCCGTTTCACGATCCGCAGCTATTTCCCGTCACCCGCGCCCTGGAAGCCGCATTCGACCCGATCCGTAGCGAGATAAGGGGGCTCGCCGAGGCCTCCTTCTTCCCGGAACTGGAGAGCCACCTGATGGAGAGCGGCGCGTGGGACGTGTTCATGTTCTACGAGCGCGGACGAAAGAACGCGCAGAACTGCTCCCAGTGCCCGACGATCGCGCGAATCATCGACAGTCACAACACATTGCGCACCCAGGCCGGGGTGCTCTACGTCTCAAAGCTGGTGCCCGAAAGCCATATCCGGGCGCATCGTGGCCCGACCAACATACGAATGCGTTGCCATCTAGGGGTGCGGATCCCGGACGGTGACTGTGCCATTCGCGTGGGCGACGAGGTCCGCCGCTGGCGGGAGGGAGAATGTCTGGTGTTCGATGACTCCCTGGAACACGAGGCGTGGAATCACACCGCGGAAGACCGCATCGTGCTGATCGTCGACGTGTGGCACCTCGAGCTGACGCCCGCGGAGATCGCCTTTCTGGAGGGGCTGCATCGCTTCGGCGCCCACCAGGCGGAGAGCCTGAGCAACTATTGGGCAGCCAAGGCGCAGTCCCAATCCCAGGCCAGGAAGCTATACGATTGATACCTGCGGGACCCGCGTGTGCCGCACCGTTTCGAGTTATTCGAATGGAGATATCGAGGGTCTGTGTACAATGCGTCGCAGTAGCGGCCGGAATGTGCTGAAACGTGCCAAGGTGCCGGAGGGTCGCCCGGCGCGCGAGATAGCTGAGGCGCTAGGACGAGCTGTTGAGCTTCATCGACAGGGACGACTTCCAAAAGCACAACGCCTCTACCGAGAAGTGCTGCAAAAGGACCCGTGCAGGACGTGTAGGTGCAAGCGTGCTGAATGCCGCAGGTTTGCCCGAATTGATCAGCCGTTCATTAGAGGATTACGAGCAACTGGCGCTGCGACTGGCCACCGACGAAAAGGCGTTAGCCGTGATCAAGGAGAGACTCCGTATCAACCGAAGCGCGTGTCCGCTCTTCGACACGGATCGGTTCCGTCGACATATCGACGCCGCATACACGACGATGTGGAAGCGCTATCAGGCGGGGAAGGTGCCTGAGAGTTTCACGATATGAATACTAAAGCCTCGGAATTGGCGGCGCACCGCCAGCCGACAACGCCAGCGGGGCAGCGGCAGGCCGCGCGCCCCTATCTGGAGCAGGCCGGGCGCTTGCGCCAAATGGGCCGGCTTGCCGAATCGATAGCACCGCTGCAGCGGGCGATCCGTCTCGATCTCGGCAATGCCGCGGCCCATCACGACCTTGGCGTCACGCTTATCAACTGCAACAGGCTGGCGGAGGCAGCCGCCAGTCTCCGCCACGCCGCCGAGCTGAAACCCGACTTTGCCCACGCCCATCTGATGCTCGGGATCGCGACACAAGGCCTCGGCCAGGATGATCTGGCAATCGCCGCCTTTCGGCGCGCTGCGACGCTCTCGCGAAAGCTGACTGCGGCACACGACAACCTGGGCAACCTTCTGCTTTCCCGTGGCGAGACCGCTGAGGCCGCGCAGTGCTACCGCCGGGCGGCTGCTAGCGCTCGCGGCACGACCCAGGGGCGGCTCAGTGAGGCCAAGGCGTTCGTCGCCGACGATGATCTTGCCGCGGCGGAGAAGCGCCTGCGCCAGGCCCTGGCGCTCGATCCTAAATGCGACGAAGCGCATCGCCTGCTGGGGCAGATATTGTCCGAAGCGGGGCGTTTCACAGAAGCGTCAGCCCATTTCGAGCAGGCGATCTCGCTCAGCCCACATCTCCAGGAGGCCAGCTATCTGGGTCTTGTTGGATGCAAAAAGTTGACCGACGATGATCGCCCATTGATGGCCCGGATGACTGCGGCTTTGGAAACAGGCGTTCTGGCCGTGCCGCAACAGGTGAAACTGCATTTCGCACTCGGCAAGGCGCTCGACGACTGCGGCGATTATGCCGAGGCGATGCGGCACTTCGATGCAGGCAATCGCCTGCGCGGCGGCTTCGTCAAGCTCGACCGCTCTCGGTTACAGTCCCTGGTCGATTGTCTGATCGCCCGGTGCACGCCGGATTATTTCGCCCGCCATGCCTCGATCGGTGCCGATGACGAGACGCCTTTGCTGATTGTCGGCATGCCGCGATCGGGAACCACACTGGTAGAGCAGATCGTTTCCAATCACTCGCGGATCAGCGCCGGCGGCGAGCTGCTCTTCTGGGGAACGCACGGCCCGGTGTGGTACGAGCAGGGGGCCGAAGAAACCACAGCCGTACGTATGCCCCAGCTCGCGGCCGACTATCGTGCGCTGTTCCATCGACTGGCTCCCGGGGCGGCGCGGGTGACCGACAAGATGCCCTTCAATTTCTTGTGGCTCGGCCTTGCGTTCGCGGTATTTCCGCGGGCGCGGGTTATTCACTGTCGGAGAAATCCGATCGATACCTGTCTGTCGATTTACCTGCAGCACTTTACATCACTCCCCGACTACGCGAGCGACCGCAGCGATCTTGTGTTCTGCTATCGGCAATATCAACGGTTGATGGAGCACTGGCGGGAGGTGCTGCGAGGCGATCGCTTTCTCGAGGTTCATTACGAAGAGCTGATAGCAGATTCCGAAGCGGGCGCGCGGCAGCTAATCGGGTTCTGCGGCCTCGAATGGGAAGATTCCTGTCTGTGCCCGGAGCGGAACGAGCGTCGGATATTGACGGCAAGCAGCTGGCAAGCGCGCCAGCCGATATACCGAACCTCAGTGGAACGCTGGCGGCGATATGAGCCGTGGCTCGGCGAGTTGCGCGAATTGCTGCCGCAGCCGGAGGATGCGTGATGAGCGATCATGGCGCGCCGCTCTCACGGACGAGCCGCAACGATCCCTGCCCTTGCGGCAGCGGGCGCAAGTTTAAGCAATGCTGCGGCGGGGGACGCACCGTGGCAGCGGCGGCCGATCGTGCTCGCGGTGTCCGACCCGATCGGCTGAACCTCGGTCCCCTGACCGAAGTAGGCAAGGTGCGCGAGGCGGCGGAAAATCTCCGGCAATCAATGCACGGGGCCCCCGCTGGATTCCTCAAAGCGGAGGGCCCTGCTAGGGGACCGCCGCAGCGGCAGACCGGCGCAGCGGATCGCTTTCGCCGGCAGGGCATAGACTTGCTGCAGGCGGGAAAACTGCCAGCTGCCATCACTGCCCTGCGCCAGGCAGCCCGGCTCGATCCAGAGGACGCCGGATCGCACCGCGCGCTCGGCCTGGCGCTGTTGCGCTGCAACCGTCTGGCCGAGGCCGCCGCAAGCTTCGAGCTGGCGATCGTCCTAGCAGAAGGCGCCGCCGTCGCCCATTACAACCTGGCGGTCGCGCTCGACCGTCTGGGGTTAAGGGACCGCGCCGTCGCGGCTTACCACCGGGCTGCCGCGCTGGCGCCTGAGGTGCCCGATGCGCATCGCCGACTGGGCGAGCTCTTCGAGGCCGAGGGCGATGCCGAGCAGGCGGCGCGATCCTATCGCCGCGCATCGGGCTGTGCTCCGCATACGACAGCCGGCCGGGTGTATCTGGCTAAGGCTCAGATGTTGGAAGGGGATTTGCGAGAAGCGGAGGCGCGGCTGCGGCAGGCGATCGCGGTCGACCCCGATGGCGACGCACTCCACAAGGTGCTCGGTGATGTACTGGCCACGGCGGGACAGTTCGACGAAGCGATTGCCGCCTACGATCGCGCGATCGCCATCAATCCGTCTCAGGCTCCGGCGCATCTCAACGCGGTTTATGTCAGGAAGTGCAGCGAAGCGGACCGGCCCCGGCTGGCGCAGATGCTCGAGAGCCTGCGCGACGGCTCGCTTCCGGATGAGTACTGCATCCACCTTCACTTCGCCTGCGGCAAGCTGCTCGACGATCTGCGCGAGTACCCGCAGGCGGTGCAGCATTTCGAGTTGGCCAACCGCCTGAGGGGCCGGGAGGCGAGGTTCGACCGCGCGGCATTCTCGCGCCAGTGCGATCGGCTCGCGGAACGTTTCACCCCTGCTTTCTTTGCGGCCAACAGCGCGTTCGGGATGGACGACGAGACCCCACTGCTGATCCTCGGTATGCCGCGTTCGGGCACGACCTTGGTCGAGCAGATCGTTTCGAGCCATCCGGCGATCGCTGCCGGCGGCGAGTTGTCCTTCTGGCCCCGGCGCCCGAGCGGTCCCGGCATCGCGGACGCGACCTATCTTACCCCTGAAGCTGCACACGGTTTGTCGCGAGACTACCTCGACCTGCTGCGCCGGATCGGGCCGAACGCGACCCGGGTCACCGACAAGGCGCCATTCAACTTTCACCGGCTGGGGCTGATCCATCTGCTGCTGCCGAAGGCGCGCATCATCCATTGCCGCCGGCACCCGGTCGACACCTGCCTCTCAATGTACTTTTTGCATTTCTCCGAGAGGATCGAGTTTGTCAGCGACAAGGGCGACTTGGCCTTCGCCTATCGCGAATATGCCCGGCTGATGGAGCATTGGCGCGCGGTGCTGCCGCCAGACCGGTTCATCGAAGTCGATTACGAGAACCTGGTCGCCGACCGTGAGGCGGTCACCCGGTGGCTGATCGCCTTCACCGGTCTCGACTGGCACGATGCCTGTCTCGCGCCTGAGCGCAACGAGCGAACGGTAACCACTGCGAGCGTGTGGCAGGCGCGCCAGCCGGTCTACACGACTTCGGTCGCTCGCTGGCGACGTTACGAGCCGTGGCTCGGCGAGCTCCGCCAGCTGCTTCCCGCCACTGACATGAGCCCCTCGAAATCATGAGCCTTGGCTCGCGACGCCGGTTGCAGTGCCACTCGCCGAGGCAGGGCGCGCTGTCCGGCCGAATAAGCCCATTCAGCATCGGTTTAAGTGCGGGTGGAGCAGGTGGCGGGCGTTCGCAGGCGCGACTACGCTGCTGAAAATCTTGGCCTCGGCCTGACGGCCATCCCCGATCCTTTGGTCCATATCAACTACCCGGCCAGTCGAGCCGGCTCGCGGTCTCGACCCCGGTCCGGATCAAGCGGAACTGTCGGAAATTTTTACAACTGGGCGTCGCATCATGTTTACCATGGCAGTGCCTGTGAATATTACGGTTTTCGAATTTGGTAACCTAGTCTGACACCTTGGTGGCGCAGTCTCGGCGCCGGATAGTGTCGGAATTTTTTGCAGTGCGGATTCCGCATGGTTGCCCATCGCGGCGATGGTTAAAACAAAGACATTTTAAAGACATAACCTACTCGTTAACCTTGTAAAATGAGGCAGTTCCGCTACCGTTTATGTCGAAATTTCTTACAACTGCTCCTTCGAGGTTTCGCGCTTTGGATCTAACCAATTGATATAAATTGGTTTTAGCGACATGGCATGGCTCTTGCTACAACCAAAGCGAGCGACAAACTTTGAATGAAGGGAGCTTTTGCCGACATGAACACTAAACTGACCTCACTGCTGCTCGCCGGAACGGCCGCGATCGCCATCACCTTCGGCAGCGGCTCCGCCTCGGCCACCAGTTTCACCGGCGTCTGCCCGAACGTCCTCGGCCACGCCTCGGCCGGGGTCGGCGGCACCGGATCGGCGGCAGGTTGCACGATCGGCATCTCGGTCAATTCGAGCAGCCTGACCATCCACACCGGTTTGGCACCGAACGGCGACACCGGCCTCGTAACGAGCACCACCGGCGGTCTCGACTATGAGGGCAACGAAGACGTGCTGGTCGGGATCAGAAACACCGGCACCGGCACATTAGGATCGATTACCCTTAATGGCACGAATCTGTTCGGCTTTGAATCTCCTGGTGCCGACGGCATTGACTTTTACGCGGGTCTCGCCACCAGAGCCGCCGGAGACACCACTTGCGCCGCCGCCGCGCAGACTTCGGCTTCGTCTTGCTATGGTGGACCGATCAGCTTTTTCACCAACATCACCGCCGGCTTAGACTCCGGCACCGTGAACTTCATCGGCGGGCTCGCCGCGGGTGCCGCCACCTACTTCTCGCTCGAACTGCCGACATCTGGCGGCATTTGCTCGACCGTGAGCCAATGCCCGCACACACCCTTCAACGCTCCGGAGCCGGCCAGCTTGGCGCTGCTCGGCAGCGGTCTGCTCGGCCTCGCCGGTCTGCGCAGCCTGCGCCGTCGCAAACAAGGCTGACCGCCGGAGCCTCGATGCTAGAACCGGTCTTAGGCCGTCGGCGCGACCGAGTGGAAAGAAGACCGACACCTCAGATAGAGCAGGCGGCGCCTTCGGGCGCCGCTCGTGCTTCGGGCACCGGCATGTTCTTCGGTACAGCTACGTCAGCTGCGCCATTCGAGGGTGCGGGGCTCGACCGGGTTCGTGAAGGGCCGGACTTCGGCGCGGGCGCGGCGGTATTCGCGCTTTAGCCGGTAGTACCATTTCGCCTGAGTGTCGGCGTCATCGATCAGGGTCAGCGGCGGGTCGTAGCGCAGACCCTGCTGCTGGCGCTCCATGATCGCGCCGTCCTGGTGCAGGAAGGCGCGCACATAATGCCGCAGAAAGGGCCTCAACGCGGTAAGCCAGGGTGCGGTCCAATAGACGCAATGGTTGATCTCGGTCACCCCCGAATCGACGGGGGTAATCGCCGTCAGATTGGCGACGCGATGGCGGCCGGCTCGAGTCTGCTCGATCCTGATACTCGGCAGCCGGAAGACGATCTCGGTCTCCGGAATGCCGCCAAGAAGGCGGTAGGCGCGTGAATTCGCCGAGGGCGTGTGGCGGCTCATCGTGAAGCCGAAGGACGACGGTACGAAGGCCTTGGCCTTGGTCTGGATTGAGCGGCGCGAACGCCACCACCAGGCGCGATGGACAAAGGGGCCGTGCGCCGGGTCCATCAAGCCGACGACCGCGTGGTCGATCGACGCGGCAAAGCGGACGCTCTCGACGAGGTCGGGCGAGCTTCGCTCGAACCCTTCGACAACGGGGATTTCCGGCCCTGCGGCGGGGTCGTCGCCAAAAAACACCCAGAGGTTCCCTTGCACCTCGCGCACCGCGTAGCTGGGCACACAGATTCGGTCAGGGGTGAACGCCTGACCCGGCACCAACGCCGGGATCGCCGTACAATGCCCACCGGTATCGAAACGCCAGCCGTGATAGCAGCACTCGACCTCCTGCCCGTCGAAACGGCCGGCGCTGAGCGGCATCCCGCGATGCGGGCAGAGGTCGCGCAATGCGAAGGGCGAGCCGGAGGCGTCGCGGCCGATCAGGATCGGCTCACCAAGCATCACCTTTGCCAGTACCGCCCGGCGCGGCAAGCGGCGGCTCGGCACCGCATAGTACCAAGCCTCGCGCAACGGTGCCGCAGCATCCGTTAAGATCGACTGCTGTTCGGCGGTCACCGTGGGTTCGAGGTGGCCGATGGTTCGGCTTTGGCCGCGGGCGCCGCGAGACGAGGCTCATCGGGACAATCCGGGCGAGGTGCCGTTCCGCGACGTTCCGGCGGTACATGACAATTGTCGACCCGCTGTTGGTCGGACGCCTTGTCAGAGAGGCGTTCCTTCAATGTGTGCGGATCTTGCGCGAGCCCCTGCCCCTGCGACCAGATGAGGGCCAACGCGAACACTGCTCTCCGGCGCGAAGCTAGCACGTCACAGCGCCTTGCGAAGCGTCAGGTTGATGCGGAATTGCCCGGTTAGCGGGTCTTCTCCGGCGGCCAGCGGCGCTATGCCATGGTAGGTCAGGCGCGCCGGGCCACCCCAGACGACGACGTCGCCGCTCTCCAGCGGAACGCGCCGGGTCCTGTCGCCACGGCTCAGGCCGCCAAACAGGAATACCGCCGGCAAGCCGAGCGAAACCGAGACGATCGGCGCCGACAGATCGCGCTCGTTTTCGTCGCGATGCAGCGACAGCCGGGTTCCGGGCTCGTACCGGTTGACCAGGCAAGCGTCAGGCTCGAACCCGACGAAGCCTGCGGCGTCGGCAGCATTCCTGGCCAACTCCCGAAACGATACTGGG
>WNFQ01002129.1_pt1 | contig 15962 bp, 18 predicted proteins | sample 5400171 | NCBI WGS metagenome assembly WNFQ01 (sample SAMN13153356, study PRJNA577476) | soil metagenome | isolation source: 20 cm soil under Madrone tree | place: USA:California | collected 2016-06-14 | reverse complement strand
CCGTCAACGCCAGAGTTGGAAAGCGACGAGGTGGCATACTGGAAGCGCATCGCAGGAGACGAACAGCTGCCATTGGTTCTTCGCAATCGTGAGTAGATTCGGAAACGTGGATTGGGTTGGGATCTGACCGTGCAGCGCAGAGATGAGCAGCATCGTGCGATACCCTGCGACAGTCCAGACACTGAAAGGAGTGGTCAGCGGTGGGCCTGTGGTCTCAGTACGATATAGCGTGGATAAGTTGGCGAAGTGGTGGACCGGGTTTAAAGCGAGACATTAATTAACGTAGTAGTTTACCTCATCTCACGAATATTATCATCAAACACGTTCATATATGGAGTGTCGGGGGTACCATCACAACTCGCCACGAGGCAATCTCTGCTCTTCTCTTCTCTTTTCATTTACTCGTTCCTCCAACTCCAAAGATCGGCCTGTTTTATTTTGCTTCTGTGACATAGCTTTCTATTGCGTTCCACGCACCCGACCTTCCTTATTCGCCTACCACAACCATGAGTGACCAAAGGCATCTCGGCATCTCTACAACCAGCGATGATGTCCACCACTCCACTACCCCGACCCCGACTTCTCCTCTCGTGAACGCGGCCACCCGGACGGTGGCGATCATCAAGCCACATGCCGTAGACCACCGCTTCGAGATTGAGCATCGAATCACCGAAGCCAAGTTCGAGGTACGACTCTCGTCATCAACTCCGTTCTCGCAAGTGGACTGTGATCTCTCCCCCCGCTGCAGATTTTGAAAGAGAGGCAGATGGAGTTCGACATGGACACTGATCCCGACGCTCTTTTTGAACTCTTTGGGGATGATGCGCGCACCTTTGCCGAGTAAGTCCGTGTTCACCCACTCGCACGTCCGTCTGACCGCGTTCGATTACAGGGGCCCAGTATGGGTATATGTACTCGAACGCCGTCGTGCCATCGAAGTATGGAACACGATCATGGGCGACGCTGATCCTCAAGTGGCCCGACAAATTTCGCCGAATTCGCTCCGTGCGCTCTACGGGATCAACAAGGAGCAGAACGCGGTAATAGGCTCTCCTGACGTGGACACTGCAGAAATCCAGATCGCGTCGCTCTTCGTCTCTTCTCCGCCATTTCCCACTTCCGTCCTTCCCGACGACTTCTCTGCCGTCACAACCGACACCGTCACTCTCGGTCGCCCCGACCCACTCACCACGGGTTCCCTCCGCTCCCTCTCGTCTTCCCTTCCCTCCTCTTATCGTCCCCCCCGCGCCACTACAACCACTACCACCACCACAACGACGACAACAACTACGACAACGCCCACCCATTCTCCTCCGGGCAGCACCTCCGTCACCAACAGCAACAGCACCTCACAGCGCATCCTATTCAAAGCTCGCGAAATCCCTCCATCACACGCCTCGCCGACCATCGTACCGCGCACAACACGCGCCGCCGATCTCCGCGCAGGCGTGACACCTCCCAAAATCGAGCGCGGTCACAGTCCTCGCACGCCGCCCTCAAAGGCAGCCCTCCAAAAGGTGTTCGCAAACGTCCACGGTCACAAACGCACAGAATCCATTACAGTCGCATCCACCCTGGCACCGTCGATGCCGCCACGCATGACACGTGCGGCAGCATTGCGCATCGAGGGCGCACCGCCTCCCAGACCCTTCCGCCCGAAACCTATCATTACGTTGGCGCAGGCTAAGGCGAAGGGAGACAGAATCGGAGCGCGTTGTTGCGCGGGTCAAAAGATACACCGCCCCCTTCTTCGTATCAGTGTACGTCCTCCTCCCGATCGGGAATGTCTTGTTTTTTTTTTTAAATTGGTACTAACACGATGTATTGCGCAGTCCGGTCACCGATCGGCCCATCTCTGTCGCGATCCACTTCAAGTTCGAATTCGAACGGCTCACCCTCTCGTCCCGCATCCGTGCAAGGCGACGTGAATTCTCCGCGCCGATCACTTTCTCGGATGTCCGATGTCGGCGGGGCCCGTCCCGCGAGCTTGCAGGCGCCCTCCATGCCGCCGCGACAAAACCGTAGTGCGATGCTGCGAGTGGCCAAGATGGCCAACGGAGCATAAGGGGACGTGCGTAGACACCACACCTCTCAAGATGTGTGCGCATGCGTGTTAGTACTCATTTCTATCCTACTTATCTAGCGCTGGCGCTGTTCCTTTCCTCCTGAATAGCGTACCATATAGGAATCGTGCTTACTTCAAATCTAAGTCTGTTGACGTTCTTTAGTTATTTATGTGTTTTTTTTTTCGACCCCATTTATGTTCACCCTAACCGCACAGGTCGCGACTCAGATACCATGCTCCCCTTGTATATGCAGGATGAAATGTAACGTAGTCTTTGCTGTGGGTCACAGAAGCGAGCATCAGAACGCAAAGTAAGGACTGTGACCGCGGACGCGGACGGCGACGACAGTCATAATCACATACGTTATGGTTAAGGTCAGAAGAAATTGAATGCTCAGAGTCAATCGTAGTCAAAGAATAAAGAATAAACGGGGAGCGTTTAATTGTAGTGTCGGGCAGGACACCCGCAGACATCCTGTACCAGAGACATTTACTTTTATCCTGAAGGTTTGAAGGGGACACTATGAGCGAAGAGCGGGGCCGGCCGATGAGATACGTAACGGTCGATTCTCTTGTGTCGCTTAAATATGATCCCTTTGCAGGGAAGGCTACGGATATCGAGGGTCCAGATGTGGGCGTGTTCCAGAAAAATTCATAAGCGATGGGAGGATGCGACCCTCAAGCTTCGACAGTTCACAATCTTCATGGGACTGTGCATCGTCTTCCGAGTCCGAAATTTTGTTATTACAGAACCGAACGGAAACATTGCAGACACGTCGTGATGACATTAATCTCTGTCACGTAAGTGGTGAATGCAGGGAGTGCAAAATCAAAGATCCCCGAATAGGCGTTTCCTGTTGAGACGGCCAGGAAAGGATCAGTCAAAGGCGTACCTCACAATTTACGAACGACGACTCACAGCGGTTCTGGCGCCTCGCTGAATATCGTTGGCCCACCGACCATCTCTCTGGTCCACACGTCACGAATGAACCATCCTACGTGGCCCACAGCACACCCGACGAGATCGCTTGCCGCAGCACGCCACGTGCCCGTAAGCACCCAGGAGAATGCGACGAGGGCAAAGGGAAGGTAAGGAGCTGTGATGGTGAGCAGGCCGAAAAGTGAGATGGGCGTCGAGGGGTGCCGACGGGACCAGAAGTAGATGGGCACGTAGGCGAGCGGGGAGGAGAGAAAGGGGAGGTTGAAGAGTGGAGATAGGCCCTGCGATAAATGAAAAGAGTTGTGGGTAAGGATGCAATGGTTTATGAGGAAGTGAGGGGTAGGGGGGGAAGGAGGAAGCCCGTACCAGGAGCATGAGAGATGATAGAAAGAGGAGCCAGAAGTAGTCCGCTTTACGATTCGCGAATGAGGACTCTTCGAGCATGCGGCTGTAGCGCATGCTGACACGAGTGATACGATCGTCAGCAGAGAGGTTTTGCCTTTACATTTGAAGGTCAAAGAAAGGACTCACAAGAAGAACAGGTGGAAGACAAAGTCCAACGATATCGAACCAAAGTAGAAGAATGTGGTGAACGCCCGCCATGGCTATCACCCACAGTAAGTAAGTAAGAAATATAGGTACTAGAGCGGGTGGGTGGAAATCTGAGAGTCCCCCGTTTCTTACTTGAGCGTTCCGGAATGCAGCTTTAAAGCTGAAGTAAAGCTGTAATGGCGTTACCAATTGACATTGCTACAGTTACACGGCACGGGGTTGGGGATGGTTTGGTTAGTTATGATCTTAAATTTCGGATTTTGTCGGGGACGTACAACTGCCACACTTGTGAGGACGGAAAGAGCAAGCCAGGTCCGTGTCACGGGAGGAATTTGCGTGAACCAAGCTTCCAGGCCGACTACAGGCATTTTGTTTGGATAAGTCGCTCCCGGTCTTTGTTCAGCTGAGTCGTAAGTTAGTCGTGGGGACGGGGACGTGGCCGGGTTAACCGGTCCGGTGAACGACCCGGCGAGTGTATTGTATTGATCGATATACATTGTTGAAATTGTTGGGTAGAGGACCAGACGAAGAATGTGAACTGGTAGACGTAGATGAGGTGAAGAGGCTAAGCAGCTTCAGCTGCAGATGAGCACAACTACACCAAGTAAGTATAGAGCCTTTTGAGCCCCATACTCGCTTGGTGTAGTGGTGCTCATCTGCAGTCGAGCTGCTTAGCGTTATCACCTTGTCTTTGTCATTCACATCTTTTAAGCTTTACTTACTTACTTGGTGTAGTTGCGTCCTCAGTCGAAGCAGCCTTCTGACACATGATGTGTTCACTACAGTGAGATTTTTCTGATACAAAAGTACACAATGTACACACAGGTCGTAGGTGCTGTACAAGCTAGTAAGACCGAAATATCTATAAAACAACACCACGGAATGGGAATAATTAAAGTACATATGCGTTGTGCAGGGTGAACAGTTACATGAGAGATGCCATTGAAAAAATCAAGCCCTCAAGTGAATCGCATGATGCGCAGCATCATCTGTCGTCAACGGCGCCATCCTCCGCCTATGAGACCCTCTCAACCGCCTCGTCTCCTTGTCTGCCGCCGGGTCATCCTGCAATTCGAATGCATCATGTGGCCGAAGTGAACGCTCCAGAAGATTTATATACGACACCAAATCGACATCGATATGTTTGAACGTGGCTGGCGACAGTCCTGCACACCAGACGTCGAACGCCGTGAAGGGATCAGGATGATGATGCTCGCGCTCACGTGCCTTGGGAAAGTCTACGCCAGCATCGCGGGCAGCGAGGGCAAAAACGATGCGTATGACCGGTCTCGGTTCCACTTTCGGGTCCAAATGAGGAGGGAATAGGCCCAACTTGGTCGGATTCAGGCCGTCGAACAACGACTTGTCCATCGTGTTGAATTTCTCGTCGTTCTTCACCTGGACAAATATGGCCGTCACGGAGTAAGGAGAAAGAGCTTTTTTCGTGTGACAAATCGGTATAACAATATCCACGCCTTCTTGATTATTTGAACACAACATCATCGCCCCACGCGTGATAAACTTCCAGAGATGTTCGGCAGAAAACATCGCGTGTTTCTCCACTTTGATGACGTGGTTAAACCAGATGCCGTAGTCCTTGAACGTCGCCAGGAAATTGTGCTTCTGTCCATGGCGGTAGCATATCGGGAAAGACTCTTTGAGGATTTGGTACTCGCGCGGCGGGAGTAGTTCCGCCATAAAGCCATCAACGGAAACCCATCGCCTGCCCGACAACGCCGCTCGTGCGGCGTCACATGCTCGCATAATGAGAAGAGCTGCAACGAGCTCCCCACGGCGACCACGATCCACGCAGTTAAGGTCCGAGTGGTTTGCCAAGTGACGCACCGGGTTTGACTGGGTTGCTTCCATAAGCTCATAGGCGGCCTCGGCTAGAAGCGGCTCTGACCCTGCAAGGGTGACTAATGTGTCCCTTCCAGCAGTCACTGCGAGGCACAGTCGCATATGACGTTCAACTTGTGTGCGGGCTACGTCGCCAGCTGATCCATCCATGTTGAAGTCGAGCGCAAAGCGCACAGAGAGGCAGGCTAGAGTACCCGACCGATCGTTCTCAGCAAGCGAGCTCGGACCATCCAGCAACTTCGCCTTCGCGAGGTCCATGAGCTCTATGGTGCTTCTGTACCGCGAGTCCGTGGCGTCATAAAGGGACGCGAACCTGGTCGAGGTGGGAAGTAAGCTGCTCGCTAAAGGGATAGCCGAAGAGGACATACAGTGGTCGACCGAGATGGCACATCCAGTCCATTTCCACCACGCGATCCAACATGATCTCATCTTTCGGCGCATCGTACGCAAGGTCGTCAAAGCTGATCTCAGTAATCGGATCCAAGGTACTCAAGCTGGAATTTTGGATGCGCCTCGAGGGGTCGGAACGTATCTCCGGGGAGAATAAGTGAAACCGACCCGCCGTCGAAAGGAAGAGCGAGAAGATGGCTTGGTTGGATGTCTGCCGAAGAATACGACGCAATTCCGAAAATAGATTCCACTTGGTTATCGTATTCGTTATCCGAGGGTTATCCGTGAGGACGTGGGCCTCGTCAAACGCAAAAATGACAAGCGGTCGTCGCGGCCGCCCTTTATCGCGATTCAGCAAATTGCGTGGGTCTACAAATTCAGTGAGGAGCTTTCCCGCATCCTCCACCCCCTTCCCATCTTTAGAAACATATGGGTGATATTCCTCCGGCTCATTCAGGTCATTACCAGTAGTTTGTTGAATGCCTTCCATGAACTTTGATAACCTGTCATCCTCACCAGAATGAGAAAAGCCACGAAAACTTACCTCATCCGCCGACTGGATTACTTTCTTGTAGAGACCTTTGCGATAAGCATTTTGGCCTTGGAACGACAGACCTTCTGTCATGCGGAGGCGAAAGGCAGATGCTAGCTTCGCTTGGCGAAATTCGACATCATACTCGGTCTCGGGTATTTTATACTTCTCATTGTTGCTGTCGACGGCATCGAGGGCGGTACGGGTGACGGTTAACAGGGCATAAACGAAACCATGCAGTTTCCTCCGAATCGTATCCTGAGTTTCATCGCTTATCTCCTCGTCAGAAAGAAGCCATGAACGAAGATTGACGTCAGGAGGAGGGTACCCTATTTGAACCAGACTATGAGCATGCAAAAACTTGAACGGAGAAGCAGAACGGATCACCTGAGCTTTCGTCTAAACGGAGACACATGGGCACTGTTATAATTTTCGTCGCAAGTTGATCGACCATCCGAGATTTTCCTGTGCCAGATGAATTGACGATGGTGGCCTGTCTTGAATAAGGATTTCTCTGCTTATCGAGGTAACTCGAGAGTGTCGTGAGAAGCAAGTCTGCCGCATTGCCCTCGAACTTTCGTTGCCAGGCGAGTTCGGTAGCTGTTATCAGACATGATTGAAGAAGTGTAGGGCGGCTTTGCAGTCATTTCGTACCTTTGTCTGAGTCCTTGTTGGTCTTGAGTAGTGGACCAACATGCAGCGCCGGAATTTTCTTCCAAAAGACCTCTAGACGGATAACACGATCAGATCGCTTGAAGCCTAAGGAAGAGAACAATATACCATCTTCAAATAGGTCCTCCCAGGCTTTGCTTCCTTGCTCATCGCTGTTTGCGGCCATAGCTCTCAGCGAGTCGATAAATATTTGCTCTCCTTTCTTCTTGACATTGTCAGAAAATTCGTCCTTATTTGCCAGATGATCTTTCAGGTTTGGATCGCGCTCGAGAACTCCTTGGACGGAAAACCAAACAAGTCCCAGCATCGCATCGTCGTCGTCGTCTTCCTCCTCCTCCTCGGGGAATTTACTAATAATTCTTCTTAGAGATCTGACCGCTTTATCAATAGCCCGCTGCGGAATGTTTGCTAGCCGTGTTCTTGAGGGAGTACCTCCCTGGGGCGTGGATGGATCTACACGATAAGCGTCTTGAACCTGCCGGGCGCCCTGCCGCGTTCGTCGAGGGTTGGAGCCAGAGGCCATGATTGTAGAGAGTTGAGAGGGAGAAGTGAGAGTGATGTAGTGGGCGTTCTGAAGGGAATTGGCGACAATACTCGCTGCTTATATGCATCAAGGGCATGTGGAACAGTCAGTGTATTATGGCCGCTTGCCAGAACCACTGCGGGCAGTTACAATGTAGTCCAGTTGCTCTTGACCGACCAATCGGATTGCAGTATTTAGCCGACATCGATGGCGATGTGGCGGGCATTTATCGAAACACTGGCACGTGACACCGTCTGATGCCGCCACATTCATCGATTCGTCCTAATCGAATACTCCTCTTACCGATGATCCAAAAAGAGGGAAAACGAGTTCAACAAGTTATCCCTTTTGGCGGAGTACCTTTTAATTCGGACTAAGATCTCGAACTGAGGTAGTGTATCGATACGACCCTCTGGTTCTCGAATATCTCATCTAGGCGGACAGTTACACGAGGATTGCCATCGAAAAATCAAGCAGTTGAATCCGAATCCCTCAAGTGAATCGCATGATGCGCGGCATCATCTGTGGTCAACGGTGCCATCCTCCGCCTGAGAGTCCCTCTCGAGTGCTTCGTCTCCTCGTATACTTCAGGGTCATCCTGCAATTCAAATGCATCATGTGGTCGAAGCGAACGCTCCAGATGAATTCGATACCACGCCTCGTCATCGTCGACATGCTTGAATGACTCGTTCGACAATCCTACACACCAGACGTCGAACGCAGTGAAGAGATCATCATAATGATGCTCGCGCTGACGTGCATCAGGAAAGTCTGCGCCAGCAACACAGGAAGCGAGGGCTAAAACGATGCGTATGATCGGTTTCGGATCCACCTTGGGGGGAACAGACCCAACTGGATTGGATCTATGGAGCCGAACGACGTCTTTTTGAACTCGTGCTGGTACTCCTCTGCGTTCTTCACCTGGACTAATATGGCCGTCACAGAGTCGCGAGTGAGTGGTTGTGTGTGACAAATCGGTCTGACAATGTCGATGCCTTTTTGATTATTTGAACACAAGATCGATGCCCCGCGCATGATAAACTTCCAGAGGTGGTTGGCAGAGAACATCTTGTCTTTCTCCACCTTAATGACATGGTTAAACCAAATGCCGTAGTCCTTAAATGTCGTCGCAAATTTGTGCTTCTCTCTAGCACAGCAGAAGTTCGGGGAAGAGTCAATTATAGCAGAAGTAGATTATGGCTCTTCAGGCCTTCAGGCCTCAGTAGGCCTCAGTTCTCGTGCATGCTGAGCGCACGTTTACTGAGTGAGCAAACTATCCTCATCTGCTCGACCAGGCACATGTTCTAGATGACGTTCCAAGTTGTCCTTGTTTCTCACATTATCATCAACTCAACGTATGATCTCACGATTAAGGACTGCCTGAGAAAAGTGTTCATTCGATTAGCGACAACATAATGACATAACTATAAGAGTCCAAGCGGAAATAGGACGACAAATCACAAAACAGCAGAAACCGGACAAGAAGCTCGCAGAAAGCCTCGGACGTGCACGATCAACCGAATCTTTGCCGCTCAATAAATGACTTTTGCCTCCCATCTCGAGACACACGCCTACATAGCGAATTAATCAACCTGCTCACGAAAGCTCCTACCCACAACTCACCAATAATGATCCATAACATCACTCTGACCGAGCTTCCGAAGGAAGTTCTCGTCATGTGTAATGATGATAAGCTGGAAATGAGCGTGGTTCTTTCGTTCGTTGATGATACTACAACTGTAGATTAGCTTAGATTATAAGGGAATTGAAACCCGACCAACTCGATAAGACTCGTCGCAAGTGCTTCAATGTTCTCCACGTCGAGGGCATTCGTCGGCTCATCGAGCGCCAGTATCCCACAATTTTGTCCGAAGGATTCAGAAAGAGCAAGTCGGATAATGATAGATGCCAGCATTTTCTGTCCTGCTGAGCAACGTCCTCGCATGTCCATCTCCACCTGGTCTTTTGTCATCACGACCTGAAAACCAGTGTCACCGGCGTTGAAGGAACGTTCACGATGAGTCCGATGGTCGTTGTCGTAAACACGCACCCTGTAATTATACGATCGCTTCGTGGCGCCGCCTTCGCTATCATATCGGATCCGAATTCCATCAATGTCTTCGGAAATTGTCGAGTCAGATCGTACAATCCACGCGACGCGAGAACGTCTGCGTACCTGTGCCTTGATATGTTTTATTCCAAAGGTAACGCATTGTGTCATTCACTTCCTCCATCTTCAGAGAGTGATATTTCATTATGGCGCTATACGTTGCAGCGATGACGGTCAGCACTCCACACAGGACTAGGAGATAAACTTACTTGTCCAATGCCTTTCCATATTTTTCGAGGTCATTGTTAGCCATGTCGGACAACTTATCAAAATTGTATTGGATCAGACAGTTTATGGCGTGATAGTCGAGAATCTTACCTTGACCCTCACTAGTTGGTCCGTATACTGCTTAGTGATGTCTTTATACTCTGCATAATCTCCCTCAAGTCTTTGCAATTGGGCTCTCAACGAAGTCAGTTCACCCCCAATGTGAGCACTCTAAAGGATATTGTAAGAAAGAACACAGCGGAAAGCTAGGATAGTTACCCTCTGCTGCATTTCGTTCTCCCTATCTTTCTCCGGCTGATACTTCTCCTCAAAGTTACGCTTCGCTTTGCTAGCGCCTTCTATGTCACAGGAGTCTATCTCCTTCTGAGTTGCTTGAATACTACTTTGCAACTTTCGAAGTCGGCGGTTTTCACGGAGGTTGGACAATGCCGCTCCTCCCTCGTTGATCTCTTTGTCCAATTTCGCGACTGCTTTGCGGATCTGTTCGACCTCAAGCCCGTGGTCCTGTATTTTCGCCTCATATTGATTGATAGCGTTGGCGCAATCTTGAAGCCTTTTGCTGCGCTTATCTCGGACATACCTGAGATTCCAGTCATTAAGGACTACTTACGAAGTCCGAGGCACTCACCGTTCGATGCGCTTGTTGGCGCCCTCAAGTTTATCAGCGCTCCGGCTGAGTTCCTGAGCCGATTGTTGCGCCTCAGATAGCTTGGTATTGAGTTCGGTCTGCGTAGTCTGATGCTCTCGATCAAGAAGATCGATAGGTCCCTGGCCTTCTACTATTTGCGCATCCAGGTCCTGCTGATGATCAATCTCAATGTAGGGAAGAAAGCGTTATATCAATACCTTCAGCTGACCAGACAGAGATGCCATTTCCTGTTGCATGGCTTCAACGCTTCTCTGAAGGGCCTCCTTTTCTCTGACTTTACTGCGAAGGTCAGTTTCCTGTAATTGGAGCTTATGAAGTTCATCCCCGTGCGTTCGCAGAATATTATTCCGGCGCTCGCGATCACTCTGAAGGGTCTGCTTCTCTTTTTCAGTGTTGCGTCTTGAAAAAGTCAGTGGAACGGCAACATACATGGATGAAAGGTACTCACAAGGCTGCCGAAAGATCGTCTAGTTCTTGCTGAACATCGTCAGCTGTTTTCTTGGACCCCGTAGCAGCCAGGGAGTTCTCGACGTTCGATATCTCTTTCCGAAGATCTTTACAATCACTGTGAAGCCTCGAAACATTAACTGCATGTTGTCGTAGAGATACAAGTTCCTTCAACTCTCTCTTGAGTACTTGTAGTTTGTCGTTTGCCTGCCACATACATGTCAGATATATTAACCGCAAATATGTTAGATGCGATACTTTTTCGGCAACCTCAGTTAATGAGGGTAGCAATTCATCCTGGGCGTGGATTTGCTTTTCGAGAGATGGGATGTCTTCGCCTTTCAGACGATGAACGGAACTTTCGCAGGATATCAGCTCTCGATAATCTCTGAGAAGCGATTCCCAATATTTCAAGTCGTTCTCGAATTCACGTCGAGCAGTTGGAGAAGTTTCCTTTATCTTATCGTTGAGCTGTGAGCAATGAGCTTAGCACAAGACCTGCGCGAATAGGGTGCACGATCACACACATAGCTCTCGAAAGGTTTCAGTTCTTCATCTGTCATGTGCCGATTGCAGACTTGACAAAGGTGATTGGTTCTGCCATACGACCGTAGCTTCTGATAAAGTTCTGCACTCTCGGAACTCTTAGAGAGCGATCTGCCAACACGAGATCAGACGTCGCATCCGAATGTCAGCAGGAATACTAACTCTCGCAGGAAGTTGATCTCCGCGGTTGCGTCTTTGATGGCAGACTCCACCGTTGTAAATTCACCGAGTCCATCCTTCAACTTCTTCTCTAACCCTGTCTCGAGTGAGATAAGATCACGCTGAACAAGGGATTGTTGTACCTTTCAGGTCTTCCCGTTTCGTTTTGAGTTGACTCTTCAAAGATGATGAGTTTGCCTCCGCTTCATGAAGCTTCCGGTCAGCGAGGCTACATTCCACCTCAACGTCGGCATGGGCTTTCTCGGTTTTCCTGCACACGGTAAGTAGAAATAGGCACCGTTCGAGTTGACTACGAACGTGATTGTTGCATTGACGTCGCTTTCCATTGTCTCGGCGCTCGCCTCTGCTCCTACTAGTTTGGAAAATTTTGCATTCGAAATCTGCAAACTGATAGGGGTAAGGTAAAGGCTACGCAGATCTCCACGAACTTACATATTCCTCATCTCCCTCTCCTTGGAAGTTAAGTCTCTTTGGTGTAGCGTCAACTTGGCTCGCGCGTCTGATTGTAAACTGAGCGTCCTGATTTCAAGCGTAAGGCTGTCTCGCTGATCCTCCATCGCGCGAATTCTGGTGTTTAAATCTGCTATGCGATCATCGTGTTTTGCGGCTATGAGGTCTTCTTTTAGCTTCTGGATGCGAGCGTTCTTCCCCTCAATATCCGAAAGAATATTCTGTAGGTCACTGTCTAGCAACTCCGCCGCCTCTACTTTGCTCTCAGTAGATAGGGTGTCTGACTGGAGCTTTGCCTAGGCTACCAGTAAGAAGTGTTTGTTCAATGAGGTGAGGCATGCATACAATTCTGGTGCGGTTGGTTGCTCGCTGCTGTTTGTATCTTTCCAAAGTGGCATGCAATTGCCGAGACCGTTCGTTGTAAGTGGCATTGCTCTGCTGAATTTCGTCCTGGGGTATTAAGACGTAAGCGCGAGATACGGTTCAGAATGGTCTACCAAGTGTACCTGTACGCATTCAACTCCAGCCGTTTGGTGAGTCAGTAAAGCGCCTAACTTCGTTGTGAAGTCTGTAACTTGGTCACGTTCGAGAGGAGAGACGTCGAAGCCCCGGATACTGTATTGTGTAGATATCTCGTGGATCAGAGCTTCACGTTCTAGTACCCGTTCCTCTTGAGCCTGAAATATTCAATTGTGACGTCCTGTCGAAAAAAAGGGCCAATTTACCTTCGCTTCCGCATTCAGTTGACCGTGTTCCTCATTAAGCTCTACATGTTTCCTTCGAGCGGCAGCGAGTTCATCCTCTTTATCCTGCTCACTCGCCTCCTCGCGCCGCCGAACATTCCTTTTTTCAACAATATCAGCATTGAAGTTTTTGATGCGCTCCTCCAGTTGCTCGTCGGTGTCTCATGATGATCAGAGAAATCAGCGCCCAAATCGACAGTTCCAGGAAACGAGTAGCGTACCAGGAATCTCCTGCACATTTGGACGTAACTCAGCAAGTTCCTCCCGATACTTCTGCTTTTCTTTCTCCAGGCTCTCAACTTTGATGTATATCTCCCGAAACTTAGTTGCGCCTTCCTCGAACTTCCGGTTGGACCGCGCCAAAGCTTCATACATTTTCTTAGCTTCCTGATAGTCCACCTCCTTTTTTGCTATGGCGGCGTTCATGTCAGAGACTTGGGTCCTAAGTTTGTCCGCATGCCCCTTTTCACGAGCCACAGATTCAAGGCGTTCTTTCTCGGTCTTCAGTTCAGCGACGCGTTCCTTTCGGAGAGCCTTGATTGAGTCAACTGCCTTTGTATACCTGGAGTATCTCAGACGTTACAGTAGTGAAAAAGGTAGGTGTACCCCCACTTTGTTGCCTCGAATATATCGTCAAATTTCTTCTTCAGAATCGAAGCTTCAGCCAGCGGCCAGTAAGAATCTTCCTGATGACAGAAAATGACATTCTCGAGAACGGCTTTCGAGACGCCCAAAAGTTTAGGTATTTCAGTGTCCAACACGGCGCATTTTGTCGAGATGACCCGACGCTGCATATGCAGAGGTCAGGGGTACGGTCACGGTGTCTCTACATCCAAACGACGTACTTTTCCAGAAGGGTTGTCCCCCTCTTCATTAGCGAGGATGCTTTCCAATGTTTTCATGGTCATACCACCCGTCTTCTTCATCGTTACAGACAGGTTACGAGTGGCGAGCATGCGTCGGCCATTTGCAGCATAAAAGCGTAGCTTCACTTGTGCCTTCACTTCTTTTTCGTTTGCCATCTTGGGATCATGGATGAAGGCTCCGCCTCGCGTCCCGGGGGGCTGATCACCTGTTGTTGCATATTTCAAACACTCAATTATAGTGGTCTTTCCGCTACCATTGTGGCCGACAATGACTGTAACGGGGCCATGGAATTCTATGATTGAGATGCTTTTGTCGTCGAACGAGCGAATTCCACGAATAGCAAGCTTGCCCAACGTTGACATGGTACACGACCAAGAGAGACGAACAAGAGAGACGCTTAGTAAGTTAGTTCGCGTCGCATCACATGTTACATTCCCAGCACGTGAGGTCATTCATTATTTCCCGGGTGTCAAACGGCTGGGACAACATACGACGGCTCGATGCACGTCGTTCTTGTAGGCTGGCAGAGAAAGCAAAGGAAAAGAAGGGAGATCATCCTGGGACGGCTGGTACACACAGAAAGCGAGACTAAAAAGGGGTCTGAAGGAGTCTATTCTCCAGATTCATAGGAAGTCAGCTTGAATACATGACGGACTGAATGAAAGCTAACAAGGCCAACAGTGGATGTAGCACATGGCACGTGACGCAAGAATTGTATAGTATGGGATGCACACGCACAGTAATGCACATACGGCTATCAGAGTCCTGTCAAGCTGTAATATGAATAGGTCTAGGAAGGTGTTGAGGCAGTGTGCCCGAGCAAGCCGGAAACTGTCCGAGAAGCCCAAGAACTAAAAAACGAGCGGCAATAGTTGAAAGTAATGAGAGCTAGAGGAAAATAAAGGGAATGAGAGACGAGAGATCAACGGATGCTCTGGACCAGTCCATACGAGCGCAGCCACCCGGCACACCTTACACTATTCAGTGTCTCTATATTACCACCAACGAATTTCTGTCCATAATAAGGGTGCAAACACCACAATCGACGTCCAGAACTGCCCAGAACAGAGATTGAAGTCAGAAGCTAGAAACGATGCGCGAACAGTGAACACTCACGGTCCGCAATGCGGTCACAAGTAGAATGGGGTACTCTACAAAGGAGGTCCGGACGAGCTCAGGTTTCTTACTCCCGGGAACACAAGCATGGTGTGGATTTGTCAAGAGAACCCAGGTAGAGTAGAGCGCTACGGAAAAGAAATGGTTGAAGAGCAAGACGGGATCTGTGGCGAGTCTAGTTCGTTGACATTAGAGTAAGAGAAATTCGTCGTCGAGGGTAAGTAACTACGCCTACGACATCGGAAGAGGAGGGAGAAGGGAACTTACCCTGAGAGTAGTGAGACTGGACCTCGGATGCATTCCCCGCCGCGCTCGAAATACTTGAAGCACCCAGACCGTAGAATGGCGAGATATTTGTCTGTATGTCCGGCAGGCAAGGCACAAGAGTCAGAGTCGTGTAAAACCGCAGCGTGTAGCTGCCGTGAGGCGGGACATGCTGTACGTACCCTCCGCACCAAAGAGGTCATATAGTGCGACACTCAAGATGTTGATAGTCGCCGCGAGTGGCTTGCGCGCCCAGTGCCACCGGTGGAGAACATCCGTGAGTGCGTCCCAGTCGGCGAGGTCAGGCTCAGCGGCGATCCTCGGCGCGAGGAACACGACATCTGAGAGTGCGACGGTCATGCCGCCGCCGGTGAGTGGATGACGCATATTCCACGCGTCCCCAAGGAGGATAACACCCTCCTTGGTGTGTGGCCCACCCTGCTCGATAGGTGGCAGGAACGAGTTGGGCATGCGCCGGAGACGGTCCTTCGATAGGGCAGCGTGGATAGCCGAGTGGAGTGATTCGGGGAGTTGTGGAACGATGTTAGTAAGAATATGGTTCTAAAGAGTTTTGATAATTCAGTATCACATGCCTCTGCATAGAGTGTAATGCCTGCTTGCTCACCTTCAGATCGGATGGGAGGGGATTCTTGACATCTATGAGGATGCGGGTATCGTGTTCACCGATCTGGTATAAGAGCACGGGTCCATGGCCCTTCACGAGCGCGACGGTGCCATGCTGAGGGATCGGAAGCGAGACATCTTCTAGTACAGCCCCCAAAAAGTTACCCCGCACTACTGAGCGCTTGCTGAGCGTACTGCCCGCCA
>WNFQ01001629.1_pt1 | contig 15963 bp, 12 predicted proteins | sample 5400171 | NCBI WGS metagenome assembly WNFQ01 (sample SAMN13153356, study PRJNA577476) | soil metagenome | isolation source: 20 cm soil under Madrone tree | place: USA:California | collected 2016-06-14 | reverse complement strand
GCAGGCACGAGTGCGCATTTTGAAGGGTGAACATTTGAAGTTCGATGAAGAATCACAGGCGCTGTATGACGCGGTTGCGCCCAAGTTTTCCGATTCGCATTTCCAGGAAATCCTCGCCAAGCTCGAGCCGAAACTTCCCGGTGAAGGACCGCTGTTGCAGCGTTACGAGAATTGGCGGCGAGCGTTCGTGATTCCCAAAGACAAGCTGGACACAGTGTTCCAGCTCGCGATCAAAGCCTGTCGGGAACGCACGCTGGCGCACATTAAGCTGCCGCCCGGCGAAAATTTTACCGTCGAATATGTCACAAATAAGCCATGGGGCGGGTACAATTGGTACAAAGGAAATTATCGAAGTGTCATCCAGGTGAATACCGATCTGCCGATCTACATCGATCGTGCGATTGATCTAGCTGCACACGAGGGTTATCCAGGGCATCACGTCTACAACGCGTTGCTTGAGAAAAATCTCGTCCGGGATCGCGGCTGGGTTGAGTTCTCGGTGTATCCGCTATTCTCGCCCCAATCACTCATTGCCGAAGGCACGGCGAACTTCGGCAGAGAGGTTGTATTTACGAAACCGGAGCGGATGGCGTTCGAAAAGGAAGTGCTCTGGCCGGCCGCGGGGATCGACCCATCACGTGCGGAGGAATTCTATGCCGTGCAGGACTTGGTGAAAAAACTGACTTATGCCACGAATGAAGCGGCCCGGCGGTACGTGAATGGCGAGATCGACACGAACGCGGCTGCGACTTGGTTGCAAAAATACGCGCTCATGGACGAGAAGCGGGCGAAACAGGCGACGAAGTTTATCGAGAAATACCGCAGCTACGTCATCAACTACAATCTTGGCGAAGACATGGTGCGCAATTACATCGAGAAACGTGGCGGCACCGAACAACAGCCGGAGCAGCGCTGGCGCGCGTTTCAGGAGTTGCTCGCGTCGCCGCGCCTACCGGGCGATATACGCTAAAATCGCGTCGCAGTGTGTGATCGCGTAATATTTGTCTGTTGTCGGTTTTGCCGAACGATGTCAGTCCGGAAGCTAGCGGTGATAGGAAGTCAGGCTGCCAGCCTGACTCGGCAAGCGGGCTGCCAGCCCGCCACTAAAGCGCCCATTCGGCAGGCTGGCAGCCTGCCGGCCGAGTCAGCCAAGCTGGCTGACATCCTATTTGCGATCGCGCAGCAATGCGAAACCTCTTGCAGCCGCTGAAAAGCAGCCTGAAATTTTTGTAGTATGACAACGCATCCTACTCAGTACGCGCATCCGGAAGCGCTCGTGGAGACGGATTGGCTGGAACAACATCTCAAGGACGATGGAATCCGGATAGTTGAGTCGAATGAAGACGTGCTTCTTTACGACACCGGCCACATTCCCGGCGCCGTGCATATCGATTGGCGAGCTGATCTCCAGGACCCCTTGATCCGCGACTACATTTCGCCGGAAAAATTCGCCGAGCTTTGCAGTCGGAACGGCATCACTCCAGACACCACCTGCATTTTTTACGGGGATAAAGCGAACTGGTGGGCTTGCTACGCCCTGTGGGCGTTTCGCCTCTTCGGACACGAGAAAGTAAAAATCCTGAATGGCGGCCGCGACAAATGGAAGGCGGAAGACCGTCCGATGACGCGCGAAGTCCCAAAATATCCGAAGACAAATTATCCGGTGCCGAAGAGGCGATTCGACAAGGAAATTCGCGCCTTTTTCGACGAAGCGCTGGCGCAAAGTAAGAGCGGAAAACCATTGGTCGACGTGCGCTCGCCGGGCGAATACAGAGGCGAGATTACGCATATGCCCGAGTATCCACAGGAAGGCGTGCTGCGCGGCGGCCACGTTCCGGGGGCAAAGAGCATGCCGTGGAAGACCGCCACCAACGATGACGCCACATTTAAGCCAGCTTCGGAACTGGCAAAAATCTATTTCGATCAATGCGGAGTCGGTCCCGACAGGGATACGATTGTTTATTGCCGAATTGGCGAACGCTCGAGTCACACTTGGTTTGTGCTCACCTACCTCCTGGGACTCGATAACGTTCGCAATTACGATGGTTCATGGACTGAATGGGGCAATAAAGTCGGCGCACCGATCGAAAAAAGCGCGTAAGCGGGTTGGGGAACGCGCGCGCCTCGCGCGCTGGCGATGGCGCTTGCCATCGCGAACTTTTTCAATGTATGCATTGGCCGCTTTGGAATGCGTTGACGGCATTTCGGCGGGGCGCCGAAATGTGCGGGCGAGGCGCCCGCGCTCCCCAATCCGGATTACGGCCTTCCTGTTTTCACCAGCAGATCATGGATTAACTCCATTCGCTTCCGCTCTTTGCGGCTGGAACCGAGCTGTGCCATCGAGCGCTGCATTCGCCGCGTCCAATTCAAGTTCGCTTTAATCCCAGGGACGTTGAACCGATATTTGCGTGCCAGCAGATCAGTGATCATGACAATGGCGATCCACGATTCGCACCTGAAAAGCGCTTCCATGATCACCGGATAAAAATCCCTCTCGAAATCGAGCTCTTCGATTTTTGAATTCAGGCCGGCAAACAGAGCGATTTTCTCGAGTGTGGCTCGCGCTTGTTCGCCAGCCTTAAATGGCCGCTCGAAAGCCTCATTCCACAACGCACGAATCGGTTCGTGATCGTGCGTTGCGTACGTGGCCACCGACAGCCGTTCGTACATCTGTCCAGGGATGATCATGCCATTGCGCATTTCCCATTGCGGAATTTTAAACCCAGCGATGCCAAGCGATCGTAAATTGGGCCGCACATACTCGGGAACAACACCGAGGTCTTCGCCGATCACGCGCCTGCCGCCCGCTTCTTCAAGGAGAACGCGCAGGTATTCTTCGCCTTCGCGTTTGTTCGCTTCCCGATTTTTGGGCGTTTTGTCGTCACGTGGAACGAAATGCGGTGCGCGACCGCCCGTTCGCTCCAGCATCTGGTGCTCGTCGAGCGGGAGGAATTCCGTGTTCCTGCGGGGTCGCCACGGAAAGGCATAGATGCGATAAAATCCCTGGATGTGATCGATCCGAAAAAGATGAAAAATGCGTCGGACGGCACGCACCCGCTGGCGCCACCACTCAAAATTGTTTGCGCGCATGTTGTCCCAGCGATAGAGCGGGATACCCCAGTTTTGTCCCCATTTTTGCGTGAATGCGTCGTCCTTGAAGTGCGGTTCGGGAGGCGCGCCACCGAACCAGTCCAGGATGAATTCATTCTGGCGGGCGAAAACGTCGGCGCTGCAATAACTGACACCGAATGGAATATCGCCCATTAGCGCCACGCCGCGTTCCTCGGCGTACATTTTGACGGCGCGCCATTGCTGGTGCGCGATCCATTGCACATAACAGAAGAAGTTCTCGCGGCGTGTCAGCGCCGCCTGTCGATCGTGCGGCAGGTCGCGGAGCCAACCGCGTGCTTTTTCAATTGTCTGATGCTGCGGCTGCCATCGATTCCATGCCGCGTTATCGTCATTCTCCTCCATCAGGACGCGGAAAAGTCCGTAGTCGCGCAACCACGCGGACTCTTGTTCGCAGAATGCTCGGAATTCCGATTGCCGATGTTCGTCGGCGTGAGCCAAAAAATTCGAAAACGCCTTTTCCAACAAGTTCAGCTTCAGTTTTTTTACAGGGCGATACTTTACTGCGCCAAGACGGAGGGCGTTCCGATCAACATCGGCAACTGCAGCATCAAAGTCTTCGCGCGTTAAAGCCTGCGGCGAGTTTGGCGCAAGGTGCAGCGTCGTTGGCTCGATCGCCATGGCGCTGATCGCGTTGTATGGACTATTGTCAGCTCCGATCTCGTTGATGGGCAGAAGCTGGACAAGTTTGAATCCGACTTCTGCGACCCAATCAATAAACTCGCGCAACGCCGCGACGTCGCCAATTCCCAAATCCTTCTCGCCGCGCAAGGCAAACAACGGCGCGAGAACTCCGGCGATTCGCTTGTCTGGCGAAAGATTCACAGCGGAATGACGAATGAAGAATGAAGAATGACGAAACAATGACGAAATCCGAATGTCGAAAGAAACAGCGGCGCGGGTTCAGTCATTTGGACATTCGGATTTCCTTCGACATTCGTCATCCGAGCTTCGTCATTTTCTCCGCACCCGCCAGTCTTCCACACGTCAGTTTGTCATATCGCGCGAAGTCGAGACATCTCTGATTTCAAATTCGTTTCAGCAGAGGCTGAGAGATTCCTCGCTTCGCTCGGAATGACAACTAATGGAATCAGCGCCGCTGCACTTGCCAGTCCTCCACGAGCTCGTTTGGAATTTCCTGCAGAAACCGCGAGGGCCGCTGGAACACGTCGCCGTAGCCGCCGCTCAAACGCATATGCGGGTAGGTCAGATAAAGCTCGTCACGTCCGCGAGTGATGGCTACGTAAAACAAGCGCCGTTCTTCCTCCAACGCATCGCGCGTATCGAGCGAGCGGCTGCTTGGAAACATTCCGTCGGTCAACCAGATTACGAACACGGTATGGAACTCGAGACCTTTCGCCTGGTGCACAGTGGACAGATTGACCGCCTCTTTGTCGCGCGTCTGACCTGGCGCGGCCTCCGCGTCGACATTGCTGATCAGCGCCAATTGAGAAAGAAATTCGTGGACATCTTTGAACTGGCGGGCAAACAGTGCGAGCTGATCGAGATCTTCGCGACGCAGCTCATAGTTTGTGAAGTTCACTTTCGCATAGTCATCATAGATCGCTTCCACAATAGATGTGATCATTTCCGAGGGCGGACCAGGTTGCCCGCCCGGTGCGATCTCATCCAGCGTATGCGCCAGTTGCGTCCAAAGTTTTTTGGATTTCGCGGGAACGTTCATTGCCTGGAGGCGTTCCCCAAAGCTGTAGCGGGGGGTGGGTGCCGGTGTTGCTCCAGAACTGCCGGGATCACCGATCCCGGCTACAGAGAGACCAGCCGTCCACTTCTGCCAAAGATTTTCTGCCGTGCGATTGCCTATGCCCGGAAGCAATTTCACCATCCGGTTAAAGGCGACTTCATCGCGCGGATTAGCTATGAAACGGATAAATGAAGTCACATCTTTGATGTGCGCTTGTTCGAAAAATCGGATGCCGCTGGTGATTTGGTAGGGAATACCCCGGCGGGAAAGCTCCAGTTGCAACTCGAGCGCGTGATAATGCGCCCGGTAGAGCACAGCGATATCGTTAAGATCAACATTTTCATCGCGCAGTTCGAGAATCCGCTGCGCCACAAACTGTGCTTGCTCCGCGCTATTATTCAGCGCCACCAAAGCCGGCTTCAGTGCTTTTGATTCACGTGTTGCGCTTAGGTGTTTGCGGAATTGATGAATGTTTGCGGCGATCGCTGCGTTCGCCACCTCCAGAATTTCCGGCACGCTGCGGTAATTCATTTCGATTTTGAACACCTGCGCGTCGGGGTAACGCTTCGGAAATTCAAGGATGTTTTGGAAGTTCGCGCCTCGCCACGAATAAATCGACTGTGCGTCGTCTCCCACCACCATCACGTTCCGGTGGTCGCAGGCGAGCAGATCCACCAGGTCAGCCTGAATTTTGTTCGTGTCCTGGTATTCATCGACCAGAATGAACTGAAACTGCCGCCGGTAAATTTCTGCAATTCGCTCGTGCTGTTGAAACATCGACAATGTTTTTTGCAGTAGGTCGTCGAAATCCATCGAGTTGGTCGCCTTTTTCTTTTTTTCGTATCGCTCCTGAACATCTTGAATTCTGTCGAGTAGCGGCAGGAAGTAAGGGAACTTTTCCGCGAGTAACGCCTCCAGCGGTTTCTCCGTGTTGACGACGAAACTAAAAATTTCGGCGAGTACATCGCCTTTTGGGAAGCGGATTTCCTTTGGATCGATGCCCGCGCCGGCCACCACTGTGTCGATCAAATCCTTTTGATCTTCCCGATCCATGATGGTGAATCCGCTCGAATAACCGAGCGCGCTGCCATGCCTGCGCAAAATACGGTTTCCTACCGAATGAAAGGTTCCGCCCCAGAGTCCGCTGGCATCGACCGGCAACAAGTTCGCGACGCGATTCAGCATTTCCCGCGCAGCTTTGTTCGTAAATGTGAGGAGCAGAACGTTCCTAGGATCAATCCCGTTTTCGAGCAAGTAAGCGACGCGATAAGTCAGGGTGCGCGTTTTTCCCGAGCCGGCACCGGCAATTACAAGGATCGGGCCGGGCGGCGCAGTGACCGCCGCAAGCTGCTGTTCATTCAGCTCAGCGGCGTAGTCGACGTGAATCGACGTCGAAATTGGGGCGCGTTGCAGCGTGTATTGCCGGGACATTTGATGATTGCGAATTTCAGATTGCCGATTGCGGACTGCAAAGAACCGCAGCAATAACAGGTTCGCAAATCGCAGCCCTAATCACGTAGAACTGGTGCCACTGGGGCCTCAGGAAAAACGGATGCAAGCTGCGCGAAACACCCTGCAGATACAAATGTTATCGGATGTCCGCGTCGATATTCTTGATTTATGCAGCCATCACCGTGGCGCGCTTCCGGGCGGTTGCGTCGAGAATCCGCTTCCGCAAACGCAATGATTTTGGTGTCGCTTCCACGTATTCGTCGATGTCGATGTACTCGATGGCGCGCTCGAGAGTCATGCGGAGCGGCGCTTCCAGTTGAATGCCTTTGCCTTCGCCTTGCGAACGCATGTTCGTAAGGTGTTTCGCCTTGCAGGGATTCACTGGCAAATCTTCTGGCCGCGCGTTCTCGCCTACGATCATTCCTGCGTAAACGTCTTCCTGCGGTCCGATGAAAAGCCGGCCGCGCGCCTGGATATTATTGAGCGCGTAAGCAGTGCTAACTCCATATTCCATCGACACCATCACTCCACGACCGCGTCCGTCAATCTCGCCTTTGAAGGGGGCATATTCGCGAAAAAGATGACTCATCAATCCTTCGCCGCGAGTCAGGTTGACAAGATCGGTCTCGAAGCCGATCAGGCCGCGCGTGGGGATGATCGCTTCAATTGACACGCGCGACGCGTGATGATCCATACCAAGAATCTCGCCTTTGCGATTGGCGATCGACTGCAAAATATCGCCAAGGTTTTCGTTCGGTAGATCGACATATAGACTTTCGAGCGGCTCGAGCAGATTGCCGTCTTCAGTCCGGTGAAAGATCGCTTCCGGACGCGAGACCATTACTTCGTAGCCTTCCCGCCGCATTTGCTCGACCAGGATTGCGATTTGCATTTCGCCACGTGCATTGATCTCAAACACGCCGGCGGTTTCTGTGTCATTTACCTGGAGCGAAACGTTGCCACGTGTTTCGCGAGTCAAGCGTTCGCGAATATGTCGCGCGGTTACGTATTTCCCCTCGCGGCCAGCAAAGGGCGAGTCATTGACAAGAATGTGCATCCGAATCGTGGGCGGATCGATGTCCACGAATTGGAGCGGCGTCCGTTCTTCGACGTCGGTGAGTGTTTCGCCAATGTAAACCTCATCGAAACCGGTGAGACCAACGATCTCGCCAGCACTCGCGTGCTCTATTTCCACCTGCTCCAATCCCTCGTATGTGAAAAGCGCTGTGACGGTAGCGCGTCCCCGCCGGCCATCACGCTGAATGCAGACGATCGAATCGCCGACCGCAACGCGACCGCTCACAATGCGACCGAGAGCAATTCTCCCGAGGTAATCGCTGTAATCGAGGTTCGACACGAGCATTTGAAAGAATGGCTCGCTGGAAATTTTTGGCGGCGGCACATGCTCCACGATCGCTTCAAAAAGCGGCGTCATGTCTTCGTTGTTTTTGTGCCCGCCACCGGCCGGATTCGCCGTGGTGAACAGCTCGCGCACGGCAAACCCGTTCTTTGCGCTCGCGTAAATGATAGGGAAATCGAGCTGCTCGTCGGTTGCCTTCAGCTCAACAAAAAGATCGAAAACCATATCGACGACTCGATGCGGGCGCGCATTTTCCCTGTCGATCTTGTTGATAACAACGATTGGTTTGGCCTTGTTCTCCAACGCCTTGCGCAAAACGAAACGAGTTTGCGCCTGCGGTCCGTCGTGGGCATCGACGACCAGAAGCACGCCGTCCACCATTTTCATGATGCGCTCGACTTCGCCCCCGAAATCCGCGTGCCCAGGCGTGTCGACGATGTTGATCCGATAACCGTTCCAATGAAAAGCCGCGTTTTTCGCGCGAATGGTGATTCCCTTCTCGCGCTCGAGATCCATCGAATCCATCACGCGCTCCTCGATTTTTTGATTGGAGCGAAACGTGCCCGATTGGCGCAACAATTGATCGACCAGCGTAGTCTTGCCGTGATCGACGTGCGCAATGATGGCGATATTACGGATTTTATCCATTCGAGAGACGCTTCGTCCGGGGAGAGAAGCGTGGACTATCGCAGAGACCGAAGCGGAGTCAAACCTTGGCGACGCGAGGCGTGGTTGAGCTGGATTCTAAACGTTCGACCCTTGATGCTGGAAAAAAATCCAGAATCTGGAATCAAGCATCGGCCATGGCTACCTTCTGCGGTGCAGGTTCGACCCATTTGCCGTGTTCACGGATCAAATCCTGCAGCCGATCCACCGCTTCGGCTTCCGGAATATTGAACTTCACGGCCGTCTTACCGACGTAGAGATTCACTTTGCCAGGCGCGCCACCAACGTAACCAAAATCGGCATCTGCCATTTCGCCGGGGCCGTTCACAATGCAGCCCATGATTGCGATTTTCACCCCTTTGAGATGGGACGTCGCGGCTTTGATTTTCGCCGTGGTGGTTTGCAAGTTAAATAGCGTCCGTCCGCAGGAGGGACAGGCGACATAATCGGTTTTGAAAATCCGTGATCCGGCCGCTTGGAGAATGTTGTAACTCAAACGCAACGCCTGCCCCGGCGCTTCCTCACCCTGCACCAAAATCGCGTTGCCGATTCCATCGCAAAGCAAGGAGCCGATGTTGGTGGATGCAGTGAGAAGGGTGTTCAGGAATGACGAATGACGAATGTCCAATGACGAAGGAATGACGAAGCCCGCACCGCGCTTCGTCATTCGATCATTTGGGCTTCTTTCGTCATTCGTCATGCCGATTTCGTCATTTTGCGTCGCGGCACGACGAAGTATGTCCTTCAACAAAATCGGATGTCGCGCTTGCAACTTCGCCGCCAGCAAGCGGAATGCTGCGATCACCCGGAGATCGATATCATCACGCACGGTTACCAATTGCGGCGTGCTTTCCGAATTTATTTTCGCAACTGCCGAGTCATCGCGCGGATCGACTTCCCGGATCGCCGCGCTCTCGTAGACTATCTCAGGCTTGTAATCGCCCATTCTATCAATTTTGTGCGCGATCTTATCGAACGTTGTCTGCCTAACGACCACTCGAATCAATTCTCCGCCACCGAGTTTAACTCGTTGACCGGGATCACCGATCCCGGCTACAACAAGCGTTTCCGTAGCACGCCGTTGATACGAGAATGGATCGAATGACAATTGAGCGTTGAGCGTTGAGCTGCCTGCTCGCGAAAGCTTTCGGAGTTGAGCGTTGGGCGTTTTCTTGATGTTCTCAATCAGCGCTTTCGCCACGGGAATCTCATGCGGGCTGTCTTCGGTCAGTGAAACCCGGACCGTATCGCCGATTCCGTCTGCCAGCAGCGAGCCAATCCCGATCGCACTTTTGATCCGTGCATCCTCGCCTTCGCCAGCCTCAGTCACACCGAGATGGAGCGGATAGTTCCAGTCAGGCCCAAGTTGATCCAATCGCGCGACCAACAACCGATAGGCTGCGATCATAATTTTTGGATTGCTTGCTTTCATCGAGAAAACGAAATCGTGATAATCCAGGTCGCGCGCTATCCGCGCGAACTCGAGCGCGCTCTCGACCATCCCCAGAGGAGTGTCGCCGTAGCGATTCAGAATGCGGTCCGAAAGCGAGCCGTGATTTGTCCCGATGCGCATGGCAATCCCGCGTTTCGTGCAAAGGTCGACAAGTGGCGAAAAGCGCTCGCGGATCCGGTTCAACTCCGCGGTATATTGCTCATCTGAATATTCGCGGATAACGAATTTCTTGGAGTCGGCATAGTTTCCCGGATTAATCCGCACCTTCTCCACCCATTTCGCTGCCTCCATAGCCGCTTCCGGTTTGAAATGGATGTCGGCGACAATCGGCACATCGCATCCGCGCTCGCGCAAACCGTGCACGATATTCTCAAGGTTGCGCGCATCTTTCACTGTGGGTGCAGTGATTCGAACAATCTCACAGCCTGTATCCGCGAGCTCGATCGTCTGTTGGATCGATGCCTCGGTATCCATCGTGTCACACGTGATCATCGACTGGACACGGATCGGATTGTCGCCGCCGATGCCGACGTTACCCACTTTCACCTCGCGGGTCTTGCGGCGGTGATAAACAAATGGATTTTCGCAGTAATTCACTGCTTGCGCTTACGGGTACGCGAGCCGTTCGCCATCTCGTTCAACGCCACGATCATTTTCACATCGATTCGCTTCTTGCTGCCGTTGCGCGCATGGACGTGAATTTTTCGATAATCACGCGAAAAGGAGATGAACTCCGGATGGTCCACAAGAAGGCGTGCCCCATTTGTCAGCACAAGCTCAAATGGTTCAAGGGGTGCGGCCGAATAAAGTTCTCGAATTTCCTTAACGTTCACTGTGGAAACGTTACGCGAGCGCGCAGTGACGGCAACTTTGCTTTCGATCGAGTTTAACGCACAGCCGCACAGCGCGTAACATTCACACGCTAAGGCGTCTGGCTGTTCTTCGGTTGCGATTGTGCCTCAAACTGGTCGAGCGTTTTTCTGACAAACGGCAAATCCTGCACGTCGAAGAACGTGATGTAGAGCATGTAACCGATGATCACGACCGCGCAGCTGGTCTGAACAACTTCCAGCACTCGCATGTTCACCGGTTTGCGCCGCACCGATTCAATGAGCGCCAGTACAACATGCCCGCCATCGAGCACGGGAATCGGTAGCAAGTTCAGAATTGCGAGGTTCACGTTCAGAATCACACTGAACCACAGCGCGAGTTTCCAACCTCCTTCAGCTTCAAAAAGTCTTACATAGATATTCCAAATGCCGACGGGACCGCTCAAATGCTGCAACTTTACATCCGATTTCGGCGAGGCAACCGCGCCGATCGTCTTTAACGTGCTGGTCACGCTGTTGTAAACCTGCTCGATCGGATTCGGATGTTGGGTCGACACTATCCCCGCCGTGTCCCATTGAATTCCGATTCGCGGTTTCATTTCGCCGCTGGTGGGCAGAAGCGTCGGTTTCACCCGAACGTCAAGCCTCGACCCAGCTCGCTCCACGTGAACAACAAGCTCTTCGTTTGGGTGGTTGCTGATGTATTCGAGTAACGCGATCGGATTGTAGATCGGCGTTTGATTGAATCCCCGGATGATGTCTCCTGAACGCAGCCCTGCCGCCGCAGCCGGTGTGTTCGGCTCCACTTTGGCAATGATCGGCGTCTCTGCCGGGTAGACGAGTAGTTGGCGCACACTCTTTCTGCGCCATCCGCGGGTCTCCGCTTTGTAAGGCTCTACCCAAACGGTTTGCACCTTGCCGTCTCGCTGGAATTTCACCGCGATTTTCTTGCCTTCGCTTCGCACGACGTCCCAACTCACGCTGTCGTTCATTCCCATAAAGCGTCTAACCGGTTTGCCGTCCACTGCCAGGATTCTATCGCCAGGTTGGAGGCCAGCTTTCCGGGCTGGCGAATCAGGCGCAACATAGCCGATCACAGTCGTTGAATCCGCCTCGCTCACAGGATGGCCGACTCCCCAGACAATGACAGCGAAACACAGCGCCAAAAGCAGGCTGAAAAGCGGGCCGGCAATGGCTACGATGATTTTGTCGAGCGCCGAAATTTTCGGCAATCGGGCCCGGTCTACATCCGCCTTGCCCTCAATTATGTCCATTGGCGCAAGTTGCGGCAGCGCGACGAAGCCTCCGAACGGCAGCGACCCGAGCGAGTACTGGACGCCGTTAATTGTCTTTTTCCAGAGCGGTTTGCCGAACCAGATCCCAAATTTTTCTACATAAAGCCCTCGCCAGCGCGCGGCTAGAAAATGCCCAAGTTCATGGACCACAATTAGGAGGTTAAAAAGGATGAGAACCTCGAGGAGGATAAAAATAATGCGGACGGTGTGCAGAAGCATTGTGATTGGTGGCTAATGATCAGTGATCTGGTGATTGATTGGACACGCCACCGCGTCTGTCGTTGCAACTCTCTAACGACTTAACGATTTGACGCATCCCTGCGCTTCGTTGCGCGCCCACTGATCGGCTGCCAATATGGCATCGAGATTTGGGTGCGCAATGGCCGTGTGGCGGTTCATTACTTCTTCAACAACATGCCAAATCTCGGGAAAACGCACGCGCCGGTCCAAAAAGGCCGCGGCCGCAATCTCGTTCGCTGCATTCATTACGGCGGGCAATGTGCCTCCGGTCTCGCCTGCCCGGCGCGCGAGATTCAGTGCGGGAAAATCCTTATAGCGCGGAGTGAAAAATTCCAACTTTGATAATTTCGAGAAATCGAGAGGTGGCAGGGTGTTTGGGACACGATCCGGCCAGGTCACGGCGTATTGAATCGGAAAGCACATGTCGGAATAGCTCAATTGAGCGAGCGTCGAACCGTCTGTGAACTCAACCATTGAATGAACGATGCTCTGCGGATGGATGACGACCTCAACGCGCTTCATCTCGACGTCGAAGAGCCAATGCGCCTCGATCATTTCCAAGCCCTTGTTGAATAGTGTCGCGGAATCGATTGTGATCTTCGGTCCCATGTTCCAGGTGGGATGTTTTAACGCTCGCTCCGGTGTGATCGAATCGAAATCTTTGCGCGGCGTTTCCCGAAATGGTCCCCCCGATGCAGTTAGGATGATTCGTCTGACATCAGAAACGTCCAACGTAAAGGTTTCCGCATTGAGCGTTGAGCGTTGAGCGTTGAGCGCTGAGCGTTTGCCTTCTAAACATTGAAAAATCGCATTGTGTTCCGAATCGACCGGCAGAACATGCACGCCATTCTCTCGCGCCTCCCGCATCACTATCTCGCCCGCCATTACCAGGATTTCCTTGCTCGCTACAGCAAGATCTTTCCCCGCTTCAATCGCGGTGAGCGCTGGCCGCAACCCGCCAGTGCCGACGATCGCCACCAGCACCATATCTGCATCGGTCAGGCTGGCGATTTCGCATAAACCGGCATCTCCCGAAAAAATTCGCGGCTTGTACTCCAGCGTGCGCCGGAGGATGTCGATCTTCGTTCCATTGACGAGGCAAACAAATGGTGCGCGCGTTTCATTGGCGGTCGCGGCGAGTTTTTCGGCATTGCTATTCGCGGCCAGGCCGACGATCTGCATCCGTTCCGGAATATCGCGCGCCACCTTCAACGCGCTCTCGCCGATCGATCCCGTCGCGCCCAGAATAACGACACGTTTACGCTTCATTCAGACCTTAACCACAGATAACGCGGATGACGGGGATAACAGGAGTCAATCATGAAATTCAGGGTTCTTTTCATCCGTGGAATCCGTGGTGAAATTTTCTCAGCGTGTTCACGGCACGCGAATCACCAGCCGCAGGTAGAAGAATAAGAGCGGCGCGGTAAAAAGAAGACTATCCAAAAGATCCAGCGCGCCGCCGATTCCGGGGAGCAAATTTCCCGAATCCTTTACGTCCGTGCTGCGCTTGATGATTGATTCAGCCAGGTCGCCCAGCACCGCGGCGAATCCAAGAAGCAGCCCGAGGACTGTTGCGTGCGTCCAGGTCAGCGCCGGCAAATGGCCCGGCATTAATTTGAACAATGCCAGGCTGCACAGCAGCGCAAAAACAATCGCACCACAGAAACCCTCCCACGTTTTCTTGGCGCTGATGTGCGGCACCATCAGATGGCGCCCAATAGCGCTGCCGGTCAGATACGCTCCCATGTCGGAGAACTTTGTCACCGCGATCAAATAGAGGACGTAAAACTGCCCCGTTAGTTGGCCGCTGCTCGAACGTGGAGTCAGATAAACGATTTTCGTGATGAAATTAAAAAGCCAAAGGACGTAAAGCAGACCGAACAACGTGTAGGCCATCGTTTGCAACGGCTCATCGTGGCGAAGCCGGGTAAAGAGTTGTCGTCCAAAGACCGTCAGCAGAAAAAAAAGGAGGACGGCGACTTCGAAATCGTAGGAATGCGCCGGCCCGATTTTGGAAAAGTAATAAAAACTGCCGGCAAGCATGACAGCGCCGCAAATCATTCCGGTGATCTTGAAATTCGGGAGGCCCTTGTGATCGAGCATCCGATAAAATTCCAGCAGGCCGATCATTCCGAACACGCTGATCAACAGCCAAAACAAGACCTCGTACCCGGAGAACATGATCAGCAGCGCCACTGTCCAAAGCGCAACCGTGCTGATGAACCGCAGAATGAAAGTGGAGCGGGGTCCCGCGACTGCGGGATTCGTCCCGGTTTGCTCCAGCGTTGAAGACATGTACTTGCATCATCTCGGAGGAACGCGCGCCGCGCAAGAGGGGAGCGCACGCTTCGAAGAGGCCGCGGATCCGCCTACCGCCCGGTTCCACCGCGACGGGTTACACCGACATCACGGATGGGAGGGGAGACTGAGGTCGCGGAAGTCCACGCTCTGCTTTTTGTCTCCACCGGCGCCAATGGAGTTTACGATGCCGGCCGAGATCGGCAATTATCCTCCGCTTGAAGTGAAACTGAATATCGTGCTCGAGGCCGCCTTCAATTCAAGCCAGCCCGGCATGCGTCACGCCGGTGGATTACCGCTGCATTTCCAAGAATCAAGGCAGTCCGGCGTGACAAGAACGTGCATTCCGTGGATACCCTTCAGTACGCTCGTAGTCTCGCCGAGCGCGACGCACAAATTCATCGGCCAATTTTGACCAGGCGCGTAAATAGCTGGGATTTATTGCGGCGTGGGTGACGGACTTGGCGAAGTGGCCTCCACCGCCGGAGATGCTGCCGACGGATTTGTAAAAGTGGCCGCAGGAGATCCTGGCGCGCCAGCGTTCATTCTTTGTAGTTGTTCCAGCATTTGCTGCCTTCTCTTTTCTCTTAGAGCTTGCACCTGCGCGGGGTCCGGAAGCAGGCGCTGAGCATCGGGGGGAAGCTGTTGCATTCTCCTGTCTCTTTCAGCTTTCAACCGTGAGGCGTCGGGAGTCGGGCGCTGAACAACGGCGGGAGCCCTGCGCTGAACATCGGCGGGAATCCGCCGGATGTTCGTTATCGCTTTCTCCCTTTCATCCAACGCTTTCTCGCGTGCGTCCAGCTCCGCTTTCCGTTGAGCAAGTTGCTGTTCAGCGGCCGAATCTTGTTTTTGGCAGGAGCAAATCATCGCAAAAGAGATGAGCATCGAAAGGGTAAAAAGTTTTTTCATATCAGGAGTAAACTGCAACTGATCTTCCGCAATTCGGACAAAGAAAACGGAAAGCCAACGGCTAGTCAAACGAAACTTAACGCTGGAAGCGAATCCGGTATCGCCTGGGGTGGCTGGGGCTTTCGACGCGAATTTTTCCGAACGAGCACCAAGGCAAAGAGTAAAGGCGTTCGCCCTCCCGCGCCGACAGCGCTATTGAAAAAGCCGCTCGTGAGAAACCATTCCGAATACCACCCAAGCCCATTGTTGAACCCGCCGCTGCTTAGATTGAGAAGGGCATTGAACCTCTCGTTGGTGTTGCCACCGCCAAGGTCTCCTTCTTGCGCTTGCGCTGTGGAGAGAAGCTCAAGGCAAGCAAGAGGGGACAGAATGGTTGTGAATGTTTTGAGGCTGCTGCGACTTATCATTAGCTTAACTTTCCTTTCATTGTTCTGACTTCTCTTTCGCTGTTTTCCTGATTAGCCTAGCTTCCCGTTGTGCAAGAAACGATGAAGGCCGTTGTGAAGGCCAAACCGGAGCCAGGCCTTTGGCTCGAGGAAGTTCCCGTTCCAACAGTTCGCGGCGACGATGTGCTCATCCGCGTCTTGAAAGCATCGATCTGTGGAACGGACGTGCACATCTACAAC
>WNFQ01002484.1_pt1 | contig 15965 bp, 17 predicted proteins | sample 5400171 | NCBI WGS metagenome assembly WNFQ01 (sample SAMN13153356, study PRJNA577476) | soil metagenome | isolation source: 20 cm soil under Madrone tree | place: USA:California | collected 2016-06-14 | reverse complement strand
TCTCCACTCGCTCATCTGCCGGCACGCCTCGCGCAGGTTCCACCAACCCAACTCGCGGATGAGACCAGTTTCTTCCGCGACCGAGATAAATTCTTCGGGTGCGAGTTGTCCACGGGTTGGATGGTCCCAGCGCAGTAGGGCCTCAAAGCCAACAATCTCTCCCGAAGCGAGCGCAACGATCGGTTGATAGAAATTCTGAAATTCGTTGTGTTCGAGGGCATGGTGCAGATCCATTTCCAATTGCAGGCGAGCCATCAGGCTGGCCCGCATATCCGCGTCAAATACCTCGTAGCGGGCTTTTCCCAGAGACTTAGCGCGATACATTGCCGTGTCAGCGTCACGAAGGATCTCTTCGGGTTGCTCGTAGCTAGAGTTACTTAGAGCAATCCCGATGCTGACGGAAGTGAAGACTTCCCTGCCGCCCAAAATGAACGGAGACGTCACTGCTTTCATCAGGCGGTCCGCCGCCGCCTTCGCATCCGTCGGATCCTTGAGGTCGTCGAGGAGAACGGTAAATTCGTCGCCCCCCAGACGGGCCACGATGAAACCTTCTCCCAGGCGGGCGACCGTGTCAGTAGCCCGTAAACACTTCTCGAGTCGAATTGCCACTTCCACTATCAGTTGATCGCCGATCAGGTGGCCCAGGCTGTCGTTGATCATCTTGAATCCGTCGAGGTCCAAGAACAGGACCGCGAACTGATAGTCTTTGCGTCGTTTCGTATGCTTGATTAGCCGTCCGAGGCGATCAGCGAACAGTAGGCGATTGGGTAAACCGGTCAGCGGATCGGAGACTTTTCCCTCCGTAATGTCAGTCTGCCATCCAGCCATACGCAGGGTCTTTCCAGACTCGTTGTGGACCGCAAGCCCTCTGCTCAACATCCAGCGGAAGGTGGCGTCTTTGTGGAGCACGCGGTGTTCACTTTCGAATTGCGGCGTCAATCCCCTTTGATGGGCCGCAATTTCTTCTTTCACGCGTTCCCGGTCCGCATCATGGATGCGGCCAAGCCATTCTTCCGGCTTGTCACCGATTTCATTTTCCTGGTAACCCAACATGTTTTTCCAGCGGGGAGAGAAATAAACAACATCGGCCTGCACATCCCAGTCCCACAGGCCGTCGTTGGCGCCGCGGGCTGCCAACGCATACCGCTCTTCACTCTCCTTCAATGCTTCCTGCGCGCGCTTGTGTGATAACTGCGTGCCGATCCGGGCCAGAGCCACGGCAAAGTCGATCGGCTTGGTGACATAGTCGTTGGCCCCTAAATCCAGCGCCTTGACCACATCGTCGCTCTGACTCTTGGCCGTCACCATGATGATGGGGAGCTCAATCGGAGAGTAGCTCTCACGCAGTGTCTTCAAGGCTTCCAGGCCGCTGATCTCCGGCATTTCGATGTCGAGCAGAAGGAGGTCTATCGCGTCCTCTTTTACCCGCCGCAGCAATTGCCGCGCGTTGTCTGTCAGCACGACCTCCCGCTTTCGAGTTCATACCACCTTCTTCTCAACCAGCAAATTGTCGATCTTTTCGCTCAGACGGCCAAATTCTATGGGTTTGGTGTCGTAGTCATCGCAGCCGGCGTCAAATGCCTTTTCACGATCGCTGACAAGCGCATGGGCAGTCAGTGCGATGACAGGGATATGACGGGTTCTCGGGTTGGCCTTCAATCGACGGGTGACTTCACAGCCGTCCATGAACGGAAGACCAATATCCATCAAAATGAGGTCAGGTATTTCCGAACACGCCAGCGAAAGTCCCTGCTCACCATCGTGAGCGATGACGACGGAATATCCTTTGCGCTGAAGGCGTCTGGACAGCATGTCCCGGTTCATTTCATTGTCTTCGACGAGCAAGAGTTTCGGCATAATTAACGTCTCTGGGGGACTCCAACTCCGACTTCCTCGTCATGTTTCTGGTCGTGTAACGGGGAAACGGGCATCGTGTTGATCTCGGTGGTAGCAGAAGAACGTGCAATCCGGTGCTTTTCTATGAGGACTGCAAGACGTTCGCGGTCAACCGGCTTGATGAGATAGTGCGCAGCGCCCAAGTCCAAGCCCATGGCCTCGTTGTCCACGATCGTAACCATAATCACCGGGATCTCGGACAATTCAGAGTCTGCCTTCAGCCTGCGGAGCACAGACCAGCCATCGCAGTCGGACAGGACGACGTCCAGCGTGATGACCGTGGGCCGAACCCGCTTGGCTAGCCGCAGGCCTTCGTCTCCACTGCCGACAGTGAGTACATTGAAACCCAACTTGCCCAGGAAACGTGACATGAGGTCACGAACCGCTGCGTCGTCGTCGATCACCAGAATCGTGTCCCGGTCAGTTTTCACCTCGGAGACAACGCTGGGAATGCTACTGGTTCCTTCCTCATGAATCGCATCCACCGTCTCAATTTTTGCTTGAGCGGGAAGATGTACTGTAAAGGTGGAGCCTTGGCCGGGCTGACTCTCCACCCCAATACGCCCTTTCATCAACTCAACGAAGCGGTGACAGATGGCAAGCCCCAGGCCCGTGCCGCCGTATTTGCGAGCGATGGAGGTATCGGCCTGGGCAAATTCCTGGAATAGATTTTCCTTCTGTTTGGCGCTGATCCCAATGCCGGTATCGGCAACCTGGAGCCGGATCCAGTCCTCCCCCTGTTCCCTGCGTTGATCCACATCTACCGTGATGATGCCGTGGTCGGTAAATTTGCAGGCATTACTAAGCAGGTTGAACAAGATCTGGCGGACCTTTGTGACATCGGCTCGCATCACGCCCACTTCGTCAGCCAGGTGTACTCGAAGAGTATTTTTGTTCTTCTCTATGGCGGGCTGGACAGCATTAACGATCTCGTCGATCATCGCAGTCACGTCGAAACTCTCCAGATGCAGAGTCATCTTTCCAGCCTCAATCTTGGAGAGGTCAAGTACGTCATTGATCAGGGAGAGTAAGTGTTTACCTGCCGATTGAATCTTTTGAAGATCCTGGACATTCTCTGCGGTTGCCGAATCGCGCGCTTCTTCCTCCAGCATCTCGCTATATCCAATGATTGCGTTCAGCGGAGTACGCAATTCGTGGCTCATGTTCGCTAGAAATGTACTCTTCGCGCGGCTTGCTTCCTCGGCTACATGCTTTGCTTTGAGCAGTTCTTCCTGCGCATTTTTGCGCTGGGACACTTCCTCTTCCAATTCTTGTGTCCTTGTTTGTAGCTCATCATTGGCAGTTCGCAGCGCCCAATCCCGTTGTTGGATGTCAGACAACATAGTGTTGAAACCGTCGATGAGGCTGCCAATTTCGTCGGCGTATGATTTGACGGCGCGCACCGCGTAGTTTTTGTTGGCGGAAACCATTTTCATGGTGTCCTCCAGCTGAACAATCGGTCCGGAAATCACCTTTTGAAGTTTCGAAGACACTAAGAATGCGAAAGAGGCGGAGACCAGAACGAAAACAAGACAGATCCCTGCATAGCGCTTCGCCCGCAGACTCCACTGGCGCATGTCTGACTGCAAAAACAGCGTCCCGAGGCGGTCCCCGTTGAGACTCACGTCATGCCACACATCGAGGTACTGTCCTTCAAAACGGTAGCCTTTCTCCTGCGAACGGGCCGGGAGAACTTCCGGCAGAGTTCTAGCAGTCCGAAAGTATTGCGCGAACATTTTCCCATCGGAACCGTATAAGACCGCCGCGACAATATCTCCCTTGGCGGTGAGCGCGGACAGCGTGGCGGTTGCGGCAGGCTCATCTTTAAAGGCCATTGCCGCCGCACTGTTATACCCGATGATCTCGGCCTGGGTGGCCAGGTCCTGAGTGAGCAAATGGCGAAATGAAATGAGGTCGTAAATGAGGAAGCTGGCAGAGGATAAGAGCAGCGCCAGGCTGCTCGTTAGCATCGTCATCAGAATGAGCTTCCGCTTGATGGAGATGTTCTGCAGATTCATTCCGTCTTCCTTCCACTAAGCGCCGGCTGCTGAACGATTTTTGCCAGTGCGAGCAGCCTGGAACTAATATTTAGATCTGCCTGCTTGGCTGCCTCGACGTTCACCTCAAAACGAACCTTATTGTCTTCAAGAACCAAATTTATGATCCCGCCGCGCTTGGCGAAACCGGGTATTTCTCCGATTGTCAGGACCGAGATGCCCCTGAGCGTTTGGATTGCCTCGGTCACATGTGCCGTCTCTGAAGAACTTACAAATAAGATCTGGCAGTCCTTGAGATCTATGACCGACTGCGCGAGATCGGCGACTGATTTGAAACGTCTGACGACAAATGGCCGTCCATTGACCTTCTTGCCCTGCAACACTCGGTCGAGGGTTACTCCGAAGTGGTCTTCTCCTAGAATGCCGATCACTATAGGGGAATCTGCCTGAGGGAACGCATTCTGGGGCCACTGCACCAGGTTCGCGAAGTTATAGATAAAGCCGGCCTTGATCAAGTATTCCGAAGAAGAGGGCGCGTCTTGAGCACGGGCCTCAAGCGCCCAGCTCGACAGCAGAATCACGAGTATTGTGATCAACAATCGCAGCCGTCTCATCGTCGCGTCTACCTGCATGGCAATGCCAGTCAATCTGCGGGGCGTAACAACTCGCTCACTCAAATCGCCAAGTAACACTTCCGTAGATGGTGCGTCCCACTTCGGTGGGAGAGGTATTGATGAAATCTGGAGCAAACTCCAGATGCCGTTTGTTCAGCAGGTTTTGGCTGCCAATCGAAAGTTCGACTCCCCCTGGCACCCTGTAACTGAAGTGAGTGTCTACGGAGTAGTAGCTGGGTACGTTGAGGCCTGGAAGCTGGTCGACATACCGGACAACTACATCGTGTTCCAAACGCTTGAGCAGGTCTAGCGAGGACCTCACGTAGAACTGGTGGCGTGCACTTGCTGGCCCCGGGTTGTCCGGAGTAGGGTCCAGGCTGTCGGCATTTTTCCGAATATTCATTTGCAGATAGCTGTAAGAGCCTGAGAGCTTCCATTTAGGAAGGACCCTCCAATCGGCAAATAGCTCGGTGCCGTAAGTTCCGCCGCTCATCTTATTGTCAGCGATCAACGGAGCGACGAAATGGACTGGCGCTGGATCGGCCTCCAGGAACGGTGCGCCGGGCTCGGCGGACCGCAGATGGGTGTAATAGTTGTAGAACGTTGCAATATCAGCCGACAGATTGCTGGTCAACTGTACGCGGTAGCCGACTTCATACGCGAGCAGGTCTTCTGACTTGAACTTGTCGCTGCCGAACACCGCCACGATGGTCGGCAACGGGCTCGGGTTCCCCGGACCCCCGGGGGGTATCACGACTGAATTCAGCCGCAGACCCCGTTCGGTTAAGGCGGGCGTCCTGACGGCGCGTGAAACCGCAGTCCAAACCGACTGGTTGTGCGTGATGTTCCAGAGTACCCTTGCGTTCGGCTCAAGTTCGAGACCGGTAAACTCGTTGTACTCGAGCTTTGAGCCGAGCGTGACCCGCACGCGTTTATCCAGAAGACTTATTTCATCCTGAGCGAATGCGCTGAATTGGTTCAGCGTATTTTGGTCCGGCCGTAGAGAAACCGCAAAGCTCGAGTCATTGCTATCCGCGATCGACCGATAGCCGAGCCCCCAAATGAATTCCTGTGATCCACTCGCGTGGAATGCGTGCTGGAAATCGATGTCGAAAATGTTTTGGTGGTCTTTAAAAAGGGAGTTCTCAGCGATGTTCGTACGGTCGTAGTAGGCCTGCAACGACGTCGAAGAGTTCTCGAAGGCGTGATTCCAGCGGCCAAGAAAGTTTCCGCCGCTGATTCTACCTTGGTTGGGAAAGGTGCTCGAATAGGGAGCCTCGAGCGAAGGAACAGTCAGAGTCTCTCCGTAACGGCTGCGATAGATGTCTCCCTGCAGCGTGAAGGAGTCGGGACTCTTGGGCGTCCAGTCCGCTCGGAATCCCCCGCGCAAGGCATCCCAATCGTCATCAGCGCGCCTGCCGAAGAAGGGGTCTCTTGACGGCCCAACATTGAAGTACTTGGCGTAGGCCCTGTAGTAGGTCCCCTTGTTTAGCCGGCCTCCGTAACGAAGGTTGCTGAGGCCGCGCATTTCCGTTCCCCCGCCCGCCGTCGCAAGCGCAGACTGAGTGGATTTTGCCGACTTGGTAATGATGTTAATGACGCCATTGACCGCGTTGGCTCCCCATAACGTCGCTCCGGGGCCGCGGATCACTTCAATTCTGTCCACATCCTCGAGCATCACATCTTGCACGTTCCAATACACTCCAGAGAACAGCGGGGTGTAGACACTCCGGCCGTCAATCAGAACTAGGAGCTTGTTAGCGAAACGGCCATTGAATCCACGCGAGCTGATCGCCCATTTGTTCTCGTCAATGCGGGCCACTTCGATACCGGGAACCATTCGCAACGCTTCCGGGATAGTGGTCGCACCCGAGCGCCGGATGTCGTCTTGCGTGATCACAAAAATGGCCGCCGCTGCGTCTGCCAATTTTTGCGTTCTCTTGGAAACGGAGGTGACTTGGACATTCATCAAGTCTTCGACGCTCATCGCTGTGACGTCGGGCAGGTCCTGCGACTGTGCCGACCCGCTGGCGCGAAACAAAACTGCCAGCACGATGCATAGGAAGACGCGCCTGGTGGGGTTTACTGATCCAATGTTTCGGTGGTGAATCGTCAGCATGCTTGGCTTCTTTCTCGAAGGGGGAGCAAGGCCGGCCTGGCATAGCGACTCCGTGCCTTCCCTTTCACACGTTTTTCTCGTACGGGCCGACTTCCACAACTTGCATTTCGTCCTGAGCCGATGATCGACAGCCCACTCATCGTCTTTTCTCCCCGGTTACCGTGAACACATTGGAATAAGTGAGGGTGTCGGGGCGCCGGAGGTACTCAAGAAATCTCTGTGTTTGCTCTTTGGCTTCACACTCGCCGCCAAGTATGCGCGCGATCTGGGGAGCCGCAATTTCTAGCTTTAGTTCCCATTGCTTCAGAATGCCAGGGTCGATCTCTCCGACAATTAGGTGGTAGCACTCCACCTGAACATCGATGTTCCTGAGACCGGCCTTGTGTGCCAGCGAGAAAAGCTTGCGACCGACAAATGGGTCAAAACCTGTGACAGCTAAGCCGGCCACCACCTTCTCGACAGTGCGTTGCACCCCATCCTCTTCGGGGTAGTTCCACAGAAGTTGCCCATCCAGATCCTGCAGCAAAACGGAGCCGCCTGGCCTGCAAACTCTGACCATTTCGGCGACGGCCCGCTCTTTGTCCTTCAAGTATTCCAACAACATGCGGGCGTAGACCAAATCGAAACTATCAGAGGGGAACTGCATCGCGTGCGAGTCCGCACACGCAAACTTCACGCGTGGATTGTCGCGATTTCTTCGACTCGCTTCCCGGACACGTTCGGCACTGATGTCTATGCCGGTTGCTCTAATCGAGGGATCGAGTGCGGCGACCGCGCGCAAAATGACCCCCGGTCCACACCCCACCGATAGGACTTCTGCTCTCGGTGGAACACGATGAGCCAAATATTTGCTAACCCAAGCCTCGGGATTGACCTTCAGCTCCAGCCGCATGGCCTCACGCGGGTCTTCCATGATGTAGTCGATTGACGAGACTGAATTCATCGCGACTCCGAGGCGGCAAGACTTCGTTGCATGCCCTGCTTCTCTGCACGAGCTAGCAGTCTTGAATAGAAGCCATCGACGTGGCGATAGAAGCCCTCATGTCCGGCTTTGAGCCAGATTCCCTGGCAATAGTGGCGCAGGAATTCCGCGCCAAACTTAAGCAGGACGTCCGTAGCCATTTCGTCAGCAATCAAGGGAATTTCATCGAGCTCAAAGTCTTCGTAGGCGGTGGACGATGCTTTGAGGAGGCAAGCTACAGTGTCTGGAATCTCTGACTGGGGAAGCGTCGGATGCAGCAACAAATCACAGCGATTCTCGAGAAAGCTGAAATTGATGCCCAAAGGGCCGCGATACGCGATCGCTGCCCCGACCGGTTCATCCTTCTGCTTGTTGTAGGCGAGCCACACAGAGCGGGTTCGCCGGAGACCGACGCGACGGTACTGTTCATCAACGCTACGAAGTTCAACGTCTCCTGCCAAATCCTCGCCAGCAACGTACACACTTCCGCGCGTCGCGGACGCGATGGCCAACAGGCCTTCTTTGTGGGTGGGATCGTAAGGCACGACGCAGGTTCTTCCTCCCCGGGGTAGCGATAAGCGCCGAGGTAGCGCAAAATAGCTGTGGCGTTGAACGGAACAAAGAGATTCGCCAATGGTCTGGACCATCGAGCCAAAGACTCGCGCTGGAAACCGATTCTCGGGACGAAACCAATTCTGAGCGTCGTCGATTCCTCTTAGAATCGTTCCCGCGGCAGCGGCCAGCATCACCGCGCGCGATGCGAATGGATTGTTGTAGCTAACCAAATGTTGTGACATCCATCCGTGGGGCGCTGTCCGCCAGACAGCCAGCGAGGCTCGGCCTCGCTTTTCGTCCCCCCCGGTCAAGACGTATAGGAGGGATTGCCCTGCACGCAGCATGCGCCGCCAGTTCTCTCTGACGAGTTCGAGGTGCGGACGGAGGCGCGCAGCCTTCTCCGGATAGAGAAAACCTGTTCGTTCATAGAGCGCAAAGATCTGATCGACAGACAAAGCATTGGTCTCGACGCCATATGTGGCATACACGTTTGACAGCTGCGGCAGGCTGTTCACCGTTTTCCGATCCTGCGCATCGAACGACATGTTCCCCCTCCGGGTACCCCGGTCGCAACTGCACATGAGCTAAGTGCGCCTGACTTGTATGGGGGGAGTGGGACAACTTGCCTCAACGGACTAGTCAAAAGGGCGAGGCTCGGGCACCCCTTTGAGTCCGATAGGTCGACTGTCGCTTATGTTGGCAAAGAGATCCTTGCCCGACAAGTTACGAACGTAAGCTTTGCCAACCCCCACAACGGGGGAATGGGCCAAACTCGGAAAGGGAGCAAGGATAGGCTTTGCGTGGTCTTTGTTTTCAGCTGCTTGGCGGGGTTGTTCCTTCAGGGCTGCCCGGAGACCTCAGAGCGTTTTCCTAATAATTGATGACGATGAAGTGCTTGAGCTGCCGGATGGAGGCTCCAGGTTCGGTGGGAATGGGATAGGCTTCTCGGAAACGCCGCCCTTGGCATGGACCTATGCCGCCTCCACCCCAAAGGACTGCTCAAATCGCTTTAAAGCCACCCCAGAATGGATACGTCAAGGCGAAGCCTTGGTTCTTGAGGTAGCTACTGTACGCCCATATTTTTCCAACCCTCCAGATTCTCTGGCTCAACGGGCCAGGTTTAGGTGTTTCTCGCGAGCTGGAACCTAGCAATGGAAAGGCGCCCCGGGGAAGCCTGCAAGCGCGGCGCAAACACAGGTTCGCAACGGCAGCGACCGTCCCCATTTTTTCCACACTCCAGCGATTCGCCGTTCCACGAGCAGGGGGTTCCTTGAAAAGGTCGTCCTTAACAAGCCGATTCCGGCGATCACGAGGACCGTCAACCACGCCTGCCGCGGATTCACCAGCCAACAATACGAGGCCTGCGACCAGACACACAGCCGCGAAAACAAGTCCCACAGTGCCACCACCCAAAACCAAGGCCAAGGGCCCCCGCCGATAGTCAAAGCGACATGTCCTATCCATTGACGTTCAGGGTTTGACATTGCGTGACGCCCCGACGCAGTCGTATCGCCGGACTTCAAAACGTGTCACGGGGAATCACTTGCAGAACAATTCCCCGGATGGATCGAACGACGAAGGGCGCTGGTGTGGCTAGGCACGAATTGTAAATGTTTTGGTAACTGATCTAAGTCCAACGGAATTAGCCAACGCACGGCGCTTGCCATGCGCGTACCGAAAGAACTCGCGAAAACTACACGGAAGTCTGTATGCGAGCGCGAAGTGTGTTGAACTAATTTTACAAATCACCTAATTTGCCTGTGCCGAATCGTCCTATGGTCGGGTTCTCTCCAAGCGACTCGAGCAGCACGGGGTTCCTTTATGCAAGCGCTCGGCGGAAGTGCTCGCCGATGTTCATCCTAATTTTGCGTCATGCTGCCTCAGCCTATCGAACCCGAAGAACGTATTCGCCGCATCCGTGAATTGTGCGCTAGAGCCGCTGAGACGGAAGACCCTGACGAGGCAAAAGAGATCACCTCCCAACTGCGAATCGAGTTGCATGCGCAGATCGCCTGGCTTAGAGACTTGATTGCTATGCACCGCAGCCGCGTATCGTTGGACGAGGAAAGCGACGAGAACCAGTGCGCGTGAGGCTCGAGAAAAGAATACCCATAGCATCAGCCAAAAAGGCGGCTGTCGTGTTGCGCGGGTCGAATTAGTTTCTGACCAATAGCGAAAATCTCTCCCTACGGCGGACAAAAGTATACCCGGTCTCACCACTCATCGCCGGAACCCCCGACCCAATCGGCGTTGCTGCGCGGCCATCGCCGGCAGCAGCAGAGTTTGATCGGCGGGTCGTTCTTCAAACCCTTCGTAATAGGTGATGATCTGGTTCTCTGCTTCCTGCAACTGCACCAGCTTGCCAAACTCGTTGGGCTTGCCCGCCTTTCCCTTACGAATGATTTCCGTGTGTGGCTCAAACAGGCTGACCAGCTTGTCCGGAAACTTGGTAACACCCGCGAAGATTCGCGCCTTGGTTTGTCGCACCACCCGCCGCACTTGTTCGGCCATGGCTTCCAGCCGCTCGCCCAGCCCGCGCACGCCGCGACGGCGGTGAGCAGGCCAGCCTTCGCTTTCCTTTAACACCCGCTTGGAATCGTTCAGAATCTGTCGCGTTAACCGCAGCAGTTGCCGATATTCTCTTTTTCGCTTCTGCTCCCCTTCCGGCCCTTTATGCCGCAAGGCGTGCGCCATGGCGATCACCCGCTTGCGCACACTGCGCTTGCGATCCCGCACTTTCCGTTTCGGTCCACCCGCTCTTTGTTCGATCTGTTGCATGGTTCGCGTCAATACCCGCGCACCGTCGTTCAACAAACTACGGTCGGTCGGGTAGTGGATATTGCTCTCCACTGGTGACATCGTACTCTTGCGAGCGGTCATGGGAGTAGCCTTCTGTCCCTTGACCTTCGCCCAGCGAGCGCGTTGAGCGGCGGCCATTGTTGCTCGCGCTACCGCAGTTCGCTTGTTGCCCGTTCCATTCAGTGCGGTGATTGCGTTATTGAGATTTTCAAGTGAGACGCGAGACGGTTCCGTTCCTGCTCCAGTTGATTGAGTACTGAGGTGAGATTTGACATGGCCAGAATTGTAACCGCTGTGTCCCCGCGGCGCTCATTGGTTAATGGACAAAAACGGACTTAGGCCCGCCGTCTGCGGTTAAAGCGTTCTTGTCTGCTACTGCTGATGGCGGGCAATGGTCACCGCTTCAACCGTAGTAACACGAACCGATCGTTACTCCCAAACGACTGGGGTGGTGAGTTCCCTGTTGCTGGGCAGACGCTCCCCGAACAACCCGAAACTGCTGGCGGTTGGGAGGCTCCCTCTCTCAAGAACAAAGTGTCCTCGAAAGTATCCCCACAGAACCGCCAGCGAGGCACAAAGTAGCGGCGTTGCAGTCCTCGCGGCAATAGCCCGGCCGTGCTGACGCATGGCACGATTCGGGGACATGCTTGGCTCAGGATGCCCAGTTGAAATCTTATTTGCCGGGAGAATTATCGTTTGGCGGAAGGCTTTTTCGAGCATCAAGCCTCTTCTGTCCTCTTCTGTTTGGCGTCTAGCATAGCGTCATCAGTGCCATGACCTTGTCACCGTCCTGTTCAACAGCCGCTTGTTCGCGCAACAGCACCCAACGCTCTTGTCTTTGCCGATCATCGCCAATTAGAAACATCGCGAGTTATAGGGGACGGATCTACATGGGGGAAAGAGTGTTTTATGTGCTCGGCGCATCCGTTGCCGGGCACGAAAAGAAGCAGAAAAAAATACGCGAACTCGCCTTCAGTCTGCTGCACGTCTCGCCACTCGACGAAACAGTTCAACGGGCGTCATAACGTGGAGTGCCCTCAGCGCGAACGGCTAGACCGGGGATTCTTCGATCGCTTTGATTGGGAATAGGGGGCTCACGGGGTTTTCGGCTTCCTTCAGCAAATGGCGTATGTCGGCCCGTAGATGTCGCCGGAGAACAGGGTCTCCAGTCGCCTTGAGCCTCGACAGTACGTCCTCAATCTGCTGATGCAGTTTGGGAAAATCGTGTGACACAAGGGTAGGGTGCCACACCAGAGGATGAGGTCGAACTACAGGGTTTGCTGTATGCCGAGCTACGACGACGCCCTTCTCAGAGCGGCTTCCAATGTCGCGGCGGGGGACTTCCGTCCAGTCGGCTCAAACTTCTCATCCAGCAGGCGGCAAATTTCGTTGGCGAGTCCCATCAACTTCGTCGGGTCCTGCTCGTTCGCGGCCCGTTCGCACAATTGCCGCCACAACTCGTTGTCCTGACTTTTCAATCGTGGGCACCTCTGCACCGGGGGGAGGGCGTGACTTACCCTTATTGCCATTGCCACCTAAGGGCTGTCAACGTCAATGGGGCAGTCAACGTGACGAAAGTAACGACACGTTCTCGTGGATCGCCACGCTCGACGACTCCGAGCTAAAAGACTATCCGCTAGGCACGTCCTCAAGCGTTCGGGCCGGTGGGCTCCGGTTCATCCGGGACCGGAGTGCCATACAGACAATCGGGTATAGCGCGGCAGTTCACTGGTGTGGCATCCTGCGCTGCGTCTCAGCTACGGACAGCGTTGAAGATCAAATCCGAAAGCTTTGCGCCTTGGCGATCGCGGCGCGCCTGAGTCGGAGGGGAGCCTATTCTTTCCGAAGTACGGTCCCTGATTCACGACCATGTGACTCGCGTTAGGGAATCGGAGGCTGTGGCCTTGTTGGAACAGAACGATACGGCTTGACGGTGCTACCATGGCGACTCTCTCCCCATCAAATATCCATCCATATTCCTGGGAAGAAGTTTACAAAGCGGCTGTGTTGGAGCCTGACAACGAGTTGCTCGAACAGCATATTCGAGTGGCGGAAGAGATGATCGTGACACGATGGCTTGAACTGACTAACCGCCACGAGCACGAAGTCGAAGTACAAGCGATCGTGGACGCGCTCAAGGCGCTGCGGAATCTAAAGCGTGAACGGCTGGGGCTATAACCGCACGGCCGCGCTAGACGCATCCGCTTGCGGGCTATCAAGTCTCCACGCGTTGCGCTCGCCGATTGAAACGCCGACTCAACCCATCGCCGCAGCACCCGCCAATGAGGGTACTTGGGATTTTCCACCGCCACACGAAACAACCGCTTTCAATCGGCGGCCCTCGTGGTGACTTGTCGCCGTTGCCGCCATATTGCCTCAGAGAACTGAACTCGGCTACTGGATTCAGAAGATCTTCCCAATCGAGGGCCAGTCAGGAAAGGTTAGGCAAATCGCCTGGCTTGCAGTAGAAGTCATTGCCCAACGAAAGCTGGAGGAGCGTTTTCGCAAACTCGGTGGCGAGCTGCTGGAGAAATGAGGAATATCAGCGGCTTGCACGAGAGCTGCACGATTCCGTCAACGGGTATGATGTAGCTCTAGCTACTTTCCGGTGACTTTTGCGCCAGAAAGTAGCGAGGGATGAACTTAGATCGTCTGAGTCGATGCATTCGAGAACCGGAGAGAATTCCCCAGCAATGGGCGCAATCCATGGAATTCCTAGAGCCCATGCGGAAACGTGCGTCTGCCGTAGCCAGATGCTTTCCAATTGATCAACAACACTAGTTGAATTGTCAAAGCGGTATGCGACTCCCACAAACGAGCCGAGCGTTTTTCGCGAGCGTAGAGTCGAGAGCTTTCTGGCGAGCCGAAGCCGATTTTCGTAGCGCAGTTTTGGCCGGAACTGGCCAAGAATTGAAAATGAAAAGCCCTGCGCCAGATACCTAGCCCCTTCAGTCCGTTCGCGACTCGCCATGCCGACTAGATCGGTGCCCGAATCAATGGTTTTCCCGCATAACGGACACTCAAAGGAATAGCTAAACTAAATCAGAGCGGTCTCTCTGCCCAGAACTGGACGGATTATAGTCTCCGCTCACAATCTGGAGCCGAAGGAGAATCAATTTGATTCTTCATCCTTTCCGAATCTACCGATGCGGCACACCTCAAACTGCCACGGAGGCCCGTCGCATTGATACACGTTATGCGGTGATCTCGGAATGGGACCGGTGTGCCGGTGTCGAACAGCCCGCGCGGACTGAAATGAGGGGACGATGACGGTGTATCCTGTTGAGCGCCTTTGTGCTCGGTCCAGATCAGCGCCGTTCAAGAACGGTTCGCGCTTTACAATTTCCTTACAGGACGGGAATCTACTAGACAATCCGCCGCCGTTCGATGGCAGGATTTCGAAAGGCCGGGAAGGGGATGGACACGGACACAGATTTCAGGTGGAGGGCGTTGAAGGTCGAGTTGCAGAAGCAGGCGGAAGTTATCTTGAACTCATCGGGCGAAGTTGTTCTAGTTCAATCCACGGTCGGATTCGGAGTTGGAACTGTTATTGGTCTTCCAGGACCAAACATTTGAAGCTCACATACGTTTCCGAACGAGACGCAGTCAGATGGGAGACGCCGACGGAGTATGGTTTTGAGCCGATGTCTGGGGCAACAGCTCAGCTGGCAACGACTCTGATTCGGCTGGTGCATCGACAATAGCCCCGTCCATTTTGGCCGCGATCAACTCTTCGGTCAAATCAAGCAACTTCGTCCCGTCTGTCTCGTTCGCAACCGCCAGGCAGAGTTCGCGCCAGTTTCTTTTCCCGTTCGTCATACCACACCTCCGAAATGGAGAGGGTTCTATTCGTTGTACCTCACCCACGCTGAATGCAACCGGCGTGCCAAAGTCTGTAAGTCCATGACGCTGCGTTCGTGCCCTGCGCTGCGTGAGTATTTTGGTCGTCGTTCGAGTGGAATTTCTAGCCGGTTAGCGTCCAAAATTGGAGCATTTCGCCTCAGCATCAGTTCGCAAATGGATCTAACCTCCGCAAGATCCACAGAGGGGAGCCTCTTTCGATGACACGGCGGTCACGAAATCTACAGGATTCTCTGTATTGATTTGGCTTTGGAGCAGACATAACCTCCTGCCAGTTTTCTCCTAAGCAAGTCCAGCGTCGCTCCGCGCTGACAAGGGTTCTCTCCAACGCGGTTCATACTAGTCAGCGCGGAGCCTTCGAATCTCTAGACGTTCTGCGATACACAAAGTTCTGTATTGAAGGGAATCCCACCCTACACTAATGTCCTACTAGGCTTGATCCCGCGCACCCGAAACGAGAACCATGACAAAGAGCTTTGATGCGGGTGTTGAGGCGTCGATGAACAGGCCCGATCACTACACTTGCCCTCCATTGTTGCTGACGGCGCAAAACACGAAGGCTCGTGTTTGTGATTAGCATTTTGGTTGTAGATGACCTCGAAGTAATCAGGCGACAAATCGGTATTATTCTTGGCTCGCAACGTGACCTGAATGTTGTCGCCGAGGCGTCTAACGCGTTTGAAGCTATCAGGAATGCGGAACGTTTCCAGCCGGACATCGTTCTACTGGATATAAGCATGCCTGAATTGAATGGCCTGCAGGCAATTCCACTGATCAAAAAAGTGGCTCCGAGCGCAGAAATTGTGATCTTGACCCAGTACGACAATCTATTTTTCGTGCGGGAAGCATTCATCACAGGCGCAGCCGGGTTCCTGACCAAGAGTGACGTTCCGGCAGAGCTGGCGATAGCCGTCAGAGAGGTATTTGCAAAAAGGAGCTTTGTGAGCAAAAGTATCGCCTCACCCACTCACGACCCGCCCGCAGCGAACCCGCGAGGCGGCAGGGAGCCGAGCATTCGATAGTCAATAAAGAGACAAGCATCCCCACCTGACTTGGCAGTACTCCCACTTGTTTACAAAAGAAGAAATTGACATCAGCCGCCCTCAGCGCTGTAGCAAACTCCTTCGGCGTCCGATATCCCAGCTGCTGCGCCCCGATCCTGT
>WNFQ01001628.1_pt1 | contig 15967 bp, 8 predicted proteins | sample 5400171 | NCBI WGS metagenome assembly WNFQ01 (sample SAMN13153356, study PRJNA577476) | soil metagenome | isolation source: 20 cm soil under Madrone tree | place: USA:California | collected 2016-06-14 | reverse complement strand
TTCATTGTAGCTTGCGTCGCGATTTCTTGCCGGGCTAGTAGTTCTCTCGCTTCGAGTGCGCTGCCTCTTGCTCGCCCTTGTAGGCTTTCCAGGACTGCGCGATCACATACGCATGAATCGCGTCAGCGTCCTGCACGGTCATCTTGGCGTTAGGGAACGCAAACTTCGGCGGATCAGCAAACCCCGGCATCCCCTGATCCCAGTGCGAGCCGCCCAGTACAATTCCATACCAGTCGCGATGCACATCCGCGGGCATGTAGCGCAGATCGGGAATCGCGCCGTCCAGCACCCAGGCACGGCTGCCGTCGGTACCCGGGGAGTGGCAGCCGTCACAAACAAATTTTTGGTACAGCACTTCGCCCTTGTGAATCGTCTCTTTGCTCGCCATCAGCTTCGGCGGCTCCGGCACCGACGGGATCATCACTGGCGGCGCCGAGTAGGCCGCAGTCGCGCCAAGCTTGAAAGACAACAACCGCACCGGCCCGCGCGCCGATTCATTAGTGACCATCGTGCGGGCCGGCGCAAACAGCCGCGATCCCGATCCCCACCCCACCGGCGTGATCACGTACTGCTCGTCCTTCACCGAAAATGTCACTGGAATGGACTCGATCGCCGAGCCCGTCTTGATCCTCCACAGTTGCTTCCCGCTGTCCGCCGCAAACGCCGCAAACTCTCCCGTGCCTTGCCCCTGAAAGACCAGATTGCCCGCGGTCGAGAGCACTCCTCCGTTCGTCGCAATCGGCTCCTCCACCGACCAGCGCGCCGACTGGCTCACGGGATCCCACGCGATCAGCCGGCCTTCCAGGCCGACGCCGCTTTCTCCAGATTCCACCGCCGCTTTGGCATCTGACCGGCGGTCGGTCGTCGGGATGTAAACCAAGCCGGTCTGCGCGTTGTAGCTCATCGGCCACCAGTTGTGCACCGTCCACTGCCTGCCGCCGCCTGCTGACTTTGGAATCTCCACTGCGCGCCCAGTCTGCAAATCCACCGCGCTCGCCCAAACCGTTTTCACCAGCGGCTTCGCGGAAAGAAGCTTGCCTGTCTTGGCATCCAGCACGTAAAAAAATCCATTCTTCGGCGCAGTCATCGCCACGTGCCGCTTCTCGCCGTTGATAGTCAGGTCCGCCATCAAAATGTGATTGTTTTCCGTTTGCATCCCCGGCGCGCTTGTCTGAAAGTGCCACGCGTACTCGCCTGTATCCGCATTCACCGCGATAATGCATCCTGAAAAAAGCTTGTCGCCGCTCACCTTAATGTAAGACAGCTCGCCATAATCCACGCCCGCCCCAGCCGTACCGAAAATCACCAGCCCCGTCGTTTCGTCGTAAGTAATTGCATTCCAGACGTCGCCCCCGCCGATCTTCCATGAATCCTTCCCGGACCACGTCTTCGCCGCCATTTCCAGCGCCTTCGTTTCGAACGCCTTCGACGGATCGCCCGGCACGGACCAGAAGCGCCACGCCTCCTTCCCACTCTGCGCGTCGTAGGCGATCAGCGCCCCGCGCACGCCATCATCCGAGCCGTTGTAGCCCATCAAGACTTTGCCCTTGGCGATGTGCGGCGCTCCAGTGATTCCCGTCTGCGTGGGATCGCACACGGTCGCTTCCCACAGTTGTTTCCCCGCAGTAGCGTCCACCGCGATCAGCCGGCAATCGCCCGTGCCTACGTAAACTTTCCCGTCCCACACCGCCACGCCGGCGTTTGTTCGCGCCGAGTACGACCCGTTGATGGCCATGTTCAGCCGCACATGCGGATCGAATTTCCAGATCAGTTTTCCGGAAGCGGCGTCCACCGCATACACTCGCGATTGCGGCGCGCTCACATAAATCACTCCATCCACCACAATGGGCTCCGCCACAACGCCCATCGCGCCATCGATATCCAGGTACCACGCGAGCCCAAGACTATTCACATTCTTGTCGCTAATCTGCGTCAACGGACTGAAATGCGCCTCGTCAAACGTGCGCCCGTTCAGCAGCCAATTCGTCCCCGCCGGCGATTCCGAAGCCACCCGCGCCGCCGTCACATCGCCGGCCTTCGCCGCCGTTTCCGCCGGCGCCTTGCAACCAGCGCTAATCCCCAGCGCAAGGCACAGACTGGCCACACCAAGAGGGCCCAGTGAGTTCATAGAAACCATCTCCTCATTTCGTGTCGAAAGGCTGATGCTCGCCCAAAAAAGTTCCGAGCGGAAAATTTCTGCGGTGCCATGTTAAAGACGCAGCGGAAGAAAAGTCAACGCAGTGCAACGAAAATGGATTCAGCGGGGAAAATGGTGGACGTGACCGGGCTCGAACCGGCGACCCCCTGCTTGCAAAGCAGGTGCTCTCCCAACTGAGCTACACGCCCCCTGCAACTATATGATTCTAATAGATTTTCGTGAGAGTGACCACCTGCTCTCTTAGCAAGTGCTCTCGCAAACTGAACCACACGCCTATGCGGTACCACCATCATCCTTTCAACAGCGCACGGCGCCTTCTCCAATTGTTCCAACCGCGATTTTCGGCCTGCCCGCGCTACCATGGGCGCTTAAGAGGGACACTCTGCAAGCGCCCTTCTTATTTACGGTTACGAGCTGAGCCGTGACAAAACGCTAGAAAGGTGCATCGCCGAGAATCGAAAACTCGATATCCAACCTGCTCGGGGCACTTGGCGCGAAGGATAGATTCTTCGTTGTCTCAAGGATCAAGTGCAAAGGAACCGGCCCGCGATCCCCACGGCCCAGTGGATCATCACCAGTTGCAAAAGCAGAAATCTGAACTGGCCAATCGGAATGAAGAACGTGAACCTCCATTGTGCCTTCGTTCGACATCAGCCGATCGCTTCGAGCACTGTCTATAACGGAGGTCGTGATGCGATCCGAACGAGTTGGCACGGCCATCCACAAACGGTGGACCATCACTGTCTTGGTTGGCGTGATGACTTCCGATCGACGAAGACCGTTTTTTGTGAGCGACCAAGTGACTTCCGTGACGAGACCGGGGTCAATGGTTTCACCTCCTTTGGCTCCGGCAACCACCCAATGCTTCCACTCTGCCGTAACGGAGTGCCCATCCGGAGACGGATGAATCTCGTCTGCGCCGTCCGCGGCAGCGATGGTCCGGCCGTCTTCCAACTCTAGAAATGGAAGCAGGCACGGGTAGACCTTCTCCACAGGCACAGCGAAATCAGGAAATCCAAAAGGCGTGGGCTCATAGTCGGATGTTGCCGCTTTGGGTCCGGTTACGAACGGCAAAGCAAAATGCATATTTCCTCGGCGGACAACCCAAACTCCAAATTTGCGACCGGGGCCGTTGCGGAAGTACTCAAAGCGTGCAACGTCAGCCAGGCTCAGTTGCCGAGAAAAGCTTTTCACTTCTTCTTTTTCGAGCGCTTTCATGAACATTTGGTGAGCAGCGATCACCTTTCCGAAAAAACTTGCAGTTTGCTGCCATTCCCGTTCTCTTGTTATGTAGCCGTAGTCGCCTCTTCCGAACGCAAATATGGACAGCAAGTGCGTCTCATCGTTGAAGTCCCTTCGCAGCCACGACCATGCTGCAAAATAAGCGGACGCAAGCTGCGGAAGCGGAGCGGGCCGGAACTCCGGGTGCTTCCCGAGAAAGGCCGCAATCTCCATGGTATCCATGTAGCTGATCGCACCGAGGCTCCGTCCCCAGGAATAGCCGTAGCCGTCCGGCGACAGCAGATCCCACCACAGTTTCGTCTGTTCTTTAAGTGATGGCGCGACGGCCTTTAGGAGGTCGTCACGTCCGGCGAGTTCCGCCGCGTCATAAAGAGCCCTGGCGTATTCGTTGGAGTATCGATCGTAACGGCCGGTGGGCAATGCATCGTCTGCAAAAAGGGCGCCGCCGGTGAATTGTTTTGCGGCCTGATTCAACAGGTCGTCCAGAGAGGCGCGATCCTTGTTGAGGCCGAGTTTGTAGTCGATCGCGGCGATACGCGCGGCGACACCAAAATAATTTTCGGGGAGATGGATGAGTGTATGAGTTTTTGCATCGTAGAATCTGCCGGGGTCAAGCAAGGAGACATACGTTGTCCTCTCCTCGGATGATAAGCCCTGCCACAAGACGTTGTGGTTCAGGTCCGTCCCGAAACTCTCCAGGGCCATTGCTGCGTAGAGCTGGGCCCAGGTTTTTCCTCCGTGGTCCAATTCAATGTGGGCCATTTCGCCAATCATTTGTGGGGCGCTGTGGTTCGCAATCGTCTTCGTCCCCGCGAACTCCGAGTAGGCGCCGAGGGTTCGCATAAATGTTCCCCAGGAGAATTCGCCGGTCGTCAACGCGCCAAGTACGCGGTCCGGCGGAGGGTCAAGAGTTTTGATATCGGCAACGTGGGCTGTGACTTCTCTTTGCAGAAAGTCTCGGATTTGTTGATCCAGAGTGGAAGTTTGAATTTGTGGCGCGTCGGCGTGCGCTTGTGCGAACGAATCACAATGCACGAAGAGAACAGCGGCGAGAGTTAACGCAATCGGTCCTACGACGAGGCGGTTTGTTTTTTGCATTCAGTACACTCTATTCATCCCGTGGGTTCGCGCAAAGGTTTGCCATTTGAGACCATCATCTCTTTGCTGGAGGCGTAGGACGCTTATGTTGTTGGATCCAAAGCAGGTCTTCCAGCAAGTAATACTGTCCGTAGATCAGCATCGCATCATTGGGACGACTGCTGCTTCCATGGCGCAAGACGCCCGCGGGCGTGTGATCGTCGGCTCCCACTGGAGTTAAGTACCCGTCGATCAGCGATTGCACGATGCGCTCGCCCGCGTCTCGATAGCGCGAGGCGCGTGCGAAGTCCGTGGTTATGGTGGACAGACGAAAAAGGCCGCCGGCGATAATCGCAGCCGCGGAAGTGTCTCGATTTCGAAAATGAACGCCCTCATCGTCGAAGTCATACCACGGCACAGAATCACTCGGCAGATTTTCCAGCGCATAGTCCGCGATTCGCTGTGCCGTCGCGAGAAAAACCGGCTCGTGGGTCTCGGAGGAAGCTGCTGAGAAACCGTAGAGCGCCCAGCCAAGGCCACGCGACCATGTCGTGTCTGGGCCGTAGCCCTGATGGGTGTGCGCGAAAACCCATTCTCCCGGAGCGGCGCTATACTCAAGCTTGAGCTCCGCGTCCTTCCCGCCGCCATGCAACTGAAAATCCTGCCGGTTATCTCCCGGATTGTAGTGCACGGATTGAAAGACGGAGCCATCGGGGCGCACAAACCATTCTGCGGTCCGGAACGCGTGCTTTCTCCCAAGGTCTCGCCACTTTTCGTCTCCGGTCCTGTCACTCGCCCACCAAAGCAATTGCAGGTTCATCATGGTGTCAACGATCGTGTCGTCCCCATTGACATTCCAGGATGCTATCAATTGCGTCTTTGGATTGAACAATTGTTCTAGCCGCTCTGCTCCACGCATCGCGCTCGCCCGGAGCGCATCTTCGTGCGTCAAATCGTATCCAAGCGCCGCGGAATAGTAGTTCAAAAAACCTGCGTCGTGATTCTCCTGCGATTCCTGGCCGATCAACTTGGGGCCCCACAGCTCCGCCCATTTGCGGTACTTCTTGTCGTGAGTGGTGCCGTACAGTTGCCAAAGTTCTCCGACCCAGAAGCCCCCCGTCCAGGAGTATCCGTTCTGTTTTTGCCAATCCCCTGACTGGTTGTCCGCCTCGGTGAAAAATCCCTGCCCCGTTTTTGAGCTGATGGGTTCAGGCGTAGCGCGAAGAATGGGTTCCCAAGTTGTCGCCGTGCGGTCGATCGCTTGACGCAGGAGTCCCAGCGCCTGCTCGACAGTTCTTGCTTCATGTCGAACAAGAGTATCGGCGGGAGCGGGTTCTTCGCTCGCCGCGCTCGACAGCATTCGAAAGGTTGTCGGCAGCTCCATTCGGCCGGCTTGTTCTTTCACAGCACTGAGAAATTGGTCGCGATTTCTTACCCCATCGGCTGGAAGCACAAGAGACGGATTCTCTTGCTTCCCCAGTTCAGTCCAGTAGCCGATCTTGCGATTCGATCCTTCCTGGTCCCACGCCGCCATGGCATACCATGTAGCTGAGCTATCCTTCAAATGGAACACCACGAGGTGATTCTTGGCATCGTCTCGAGGTTCCGCGCCGTGCGCGGTGGTAAGTACCGCAAGTCCGAGATTTTGCCCCTGGATCTCTTCCGTTGCCGTAGCGCCAGGCGCGACGACCTGCTCTCCCCACGTCGCGATCCACGTCACAGGAGAATCTTTTTCGGAGTTCACGGGAGGTATTCCAGGCTTTACAGGAAGACCAGTCACGAATGCGAAGTTATTTCCGGAATCCGCCGAAATCGCGTGCTCAAATCCGCGTTCGCCCGCCCACTGTGTGATTCGCGATCGAAGCTGGATGATCCTCCCCGCGACATTCCATCCGTCATACTCCAGTTCCACAATGGAGCGCACCGGCCCGTTCGACAGAATCCTCCACTTGCGCTCTTTCACATCGGCCACCTTGATCAGCTTTCCGTCAACCGTGGCCGCTACGGCGCCTATTCCGATGGAGTCGCCTACCTTAAACATGTCGCGTCCTTCCGGCGATTCATCGTGATAGGCGTAATCCGGTGAGGCGTACATGGCAAGCTGCAAGGTTGGCCGGCGCTTCCCGTAAATATCGATGGCATTTCTCGGATCAAAGTAGATTCGAAACGCCACCCGCTCCGATTCCCAGCCGAGACCCTCAATTTTGCGACTGAAAAGCGCGGCGGTTCTCTGCTTGTAATCGCTCCGCAAGCGCCAGATGCGGGCCCCTTCGCCATACGAAATCGTGACAATGCGCGACTGATGCGGGGCAAGGTCAACTTGAAAAGCGAGCTCGTCCGCCTTCCCGTCTCCATCCAGATCGTCCAGTTGCGATGGAAGCTCTTCCGTCCGCAGTACGGCTGCGTCCTCTTCCAACGTGCTTGCGTCGCTTACCGTCACGATCACCGCGCCGGGTTTGAAGTCCGGGGCTACTTTCCGAATCCCCGCGATCGGAATGACGAGGTCGGCGGCGCTTCGAGCCGTCGAGCTGGGGTTAGAGACGGCCACTTTGACGTTCTTGATCCGTTGGGCTCCCCAAGCCGGACCAGCGAATAGAATCGGGAGGAGGCACAACAATCGAAAATAAACTTTGCGCATGGAGTATTGTTCTCGCTGAAAAATGAAAACGACGACCCCAAACAGGCGGCTCAGATGATGTAGTCCTCCCGGCACGGCGTGAAAACATCGACTACCCGAGAATCTTCGATTGCGGACGCGCCATGTTGTACGCCACCGCGAACGACGAAAGTATCACCGGTTCGAGCGTCAAACGTGTTTCCCTGGCACGTGACCCGGATATGGCCGTGCACGACGTACACGATTTGATCGTGCGGATGGCTGTGCGCGGCTCCAACCCAGCCTTTCACCATCTCGTGTTCGGCAAGAAATAGCTTCTCGTTGTAGGCGAGTACACGACGTTTCAGCCCGCTTTCCGGCGTGGACTCCTTGCCTCTTTCGTGCGCTACTACCACCAAGTCGGGAAAAGTGTTTGTTCGCGTTTCCATTTGCTTTCTCCTGTCAACCCAAGACTGCTCGGATCCCTGCGGGAGATCTTTCTTCGTCCTTTCGCCTGAGATGAGGTCTCCTCAGCGCGCCAGCCAGCCTCCATCCGCGGCAAGCACATGTCCGTGCATATAGTCGCTCGCGGATGAGCAGAGGAATATCGCTGCGCCTGCTATATCACTGCTCGCCAAAACGCGCCGCAGGAATTCTATCGAGTATTCGGCGGCTGCGGACTGGATCGCTACTTGCGGCCCACTTCCAGTCCAGATCCGCCTTGTTGAAATCCCGGCTGGATATTCACGACGCCAAACTGCCGGTCCTCGACCTCGCGATGAGCAGCCATCGCCCAGAGAAAAGCGATTCGGTGGCCCGGAACGGAAACGTTCGGGTGATACCCGCTCGGCATCAACACCGCGTCGCCGTCGCGCACCACCGTCACCAATTCCGGATACTCCGTGTTGTTGTAAACCAACTGAATTCCATACGCCGGTTCGGGCATGTCGAAGTACACATAAATTTCCTCGAGCATTTTGGCGTGCTCATGCGGCGGCCAACTCGTCCAATTCCCTGGATCCGAGTGCGTAAACCCGGCCACGAGCCGTCCCGCTTCGACATTCTTTGCGATCAGCATGTTCAATTGTCGCGAAGAACCCGGCCCGCCTGCGCTGAACCTCATCCCCGGATCCTGGGAAGTCTCCGCGTAGCGCACCACTTTAAGTGGATACTTGCCTTCGACATCCGAAGAAAACTCTGCGAGGTCCGCATCGCTTTTCGTGGACACTTCGATCTTCGAGTCTCTCGGAATGTAAATCGCATCATACCGGCCGAGTTCGAACTCACGCTCGCCTGTTTTTGTGACCGCTCTCCCTGATAGGCAGATCAGAGCAGTTTCCCGGCCTCCTGCGGAAAAAGAGACCGCAGGCATTGAAGAATTCAGGATGATGCGGCCATAGGCAAGGTGCCGCATCGTGCTGTTCTGTGGCGTCACAGAGACGTGACGCCCGCTCTGCGCATTCGTCTTTCGAAAGATCATTCGTTCGGAGGCGCCCTTTGTTTGCGTACTCATGAACTGCTCCTTTGAGGGATTCCTTGCAGCGCTTGCCGTTAGCGCGAGAAACTTGCCCCCATCACAACGCTGTCCCTGGTCTCTCGCAATATCCGATCGTTTGTCGGCCAGATGGCCCACGACTCGAACCGCGAATTCGGCTGATGCTCAGAAAGTAAGACTCAAACCGCGGAAACCATCACCTCACACACAGTTAAAGTGTGGTCGCCATGATGAGTGAGCGTCCGGAACGGAAATCTGATTTCCGCTCCGGAACTCTTCGCTCAGAAATTGAACTTTAAACCAAACTGAACGTTGCGCGGGTTGACGGCAGTTCCTACCGCTCCGAAGTTGCCGGACCCGGCGGTGAGGGTTGCGCTGCCGAGCCCGCCCAAGACGAAGTTTGCGCGATTGAAGACGTTGAAGAAGTCCGCCTGGAACATCAGGTTCATTCCTTCCCTGGGCAATTTGAAGTTCTTGCGCAAGGAAAGGTCCGTTGCGAAGAAGTCCGGTCCGGTGACGCTGCCAACGCCGCTCGTACCCGGATTTGTAGGAGAGGGGTTGACGAACGCAGCGGGATTGAACCACTGCGAGGCATTGGAGTTCGGCACCGTGATGGATTGGCCGGGAACTAAATTCGCACGCCGGCCATTCACGTTCGAGGTCTTCCCTGGGGTGGGGGCGCCGAGAGCGGCATTCGCCAAGATTGTAATCGGCTGCCCGGACTGCGCCCGTGTTATTCCGCTCAATTGCCAGCCGCCCAGAGCAGTGCCAACAAACCCGCCCCGATTTCGGAAGAATGGAGAATCGTAAATGTAGGTGACGGCGAAAATGTTCCGCCGGTCGAAGTCCGCCACTCCGTAACTATACTGTCGTACAACCGGATCATCGCTGTGCGCGCCAAGGACACTGGCGTCAGTCAGCGCTTTCGAAAATGTATAACTGACCGACGCCATGAAGTCGCCCCTCCGCTTCGTCGCGTAGACCTGCAGCGCGTTGTAGTTGGAAGTGGAATCGCTCAGAAACATCAGAATTCGGTTATAGCCTAGATAAGGGCGCAGTTGGTTGGTCGTCAACTGCTGGGCTGCGGGAAGCGCGGCGTTGGCTTGCAGCACGGCGAAACTGGGCTGGTTAATATCCGGCTGCCGTACTAAATGCCGTCCTTCGTTACCCACGTACGAAACTTCGAAAAGGATGCCCAGCGGCATCTCATGTTGCACGCCCAGGCTGTAATTCATGGTGCGGGCAACTTTCAAATCGGGGTCGATGGAGTTAATGTCCGGGACAAGGCCAGTGGCCGGCGCTGAACCACCGGAAGGATTTGACAGATTGCCATTCTGAAAGGACGCCACCTGAGGGAATGGGGGTGTATTGAGCAGAGGAAATATGATGTTGCCCTCGGGTTTGTCGTAGAAAATACCAAATCCGCCGCGAATGGCCGTCCGATCGTCTCTGAAGGGCGAGTAAGAAAAGCCGATGCGTGGTGCAAAAAGGTTCTCCGCATCGTACAAGCCGCGCGGCGCTCCCGCACGTACCGCGAGCACTTGCGGACTGTTTCCGTTGGGCACGCGCCCCAGCTGATCGGCAGGCACGCCGCTTCCCGCACGTACCAATCCATTGAAGCGATTGCCGCCTTTCGTTGTGTCGACGGTGTTCTTGCTTGTAACGGTCACCGCCTGGGTTGGGTCGTAAAGACTCGGGTCGAAGCTGGTAACGTTGTTTCCTTGAGTGTAGGTCGGCCCTGGGTGTTGGTATCGGACTCCGTACTCTAGGCTAAGGTGACGAGTCGCTCTCCAGGTATCGGCCACATATGCTTCATAACCTGTGAATCGGAAATGTCCGATGGGGTCCGAGGATGTTTCAGTGTATTGCTGATAGTTTCCCAGTAGCGCGTCCGCAAAGGGGTCCCCGGTACTCCTTGTATTACTGCTATTGAAAAGCACCGTTCCGTTATACGAGGCACCGTTCAAACCAGGCCGTCCGTTCTGGTCCTTACGATTGCGCACCACCAACACTCCTGTTTTAAATGTGTGCCCCCCCTTCTGCCAGGTTAAGTCGTCCGTTGGCGCGATATCCGTGGTAGGCGAGAGCAACGAGAAAGCGGGACCTTCAAATGGAGCGGGTCCCGGAACTCCCGTAATCGGCGAAACGGTGACGTCCGGAATTCCGCCGGGGAATAGTCCGCCATTGAACACGGTCGGAAAAGCAAAGCCGTACGTGGACCGTTTCCAGGTGTCGCCAACGGGAGGAATATGCTGGCTATTCCAGGAAGCATTCACTCTGGCAGTGTTAACCAAATTGGAGCTGATCAGCCACACTTCGCCCACCTGATAGCTATACCCGGGACGCAGGCGGTTAGTAGGGGTTGTAGGCAGAACACCACCCTGCGAAAAAGTTCCAAAGGGGTCGATCAGATTATAGTTGTCATGAATATACCGGCCATACAGGCTGTGTTTTTTGCTGATACTGTAGTCGATCCTGACGAGGTCTTCCCGCCAATCAAACGGGTTGGTTGGCTGAAAGGTGCCGTTACTGGCGGTCTTTGTCGCGTTGTCCGTGACACTGCTGGCCTCTTGTCTCATTGCAGCGTAGACTGCGCCAATCGCTTTGCCGTCCGTTGTGATCAGCGAAGCTATGTTGTTGCCAGGAATGGGCACGGTGGGCTGTCCCGGCATATGGAGCTGGATCGGGGCAGGCAACGCGAGTAACGCGCTGAAGTCGCCGCTGATCTCGGCGCTAGTCGGGAGAGTCCTGACCGCCGCGTTCGCGAACCGGCGTATCCGCTTCCACTCCTCGCCGGCGAAAAAGAAAAGCTTGCCGCGTTTGATAGGACCGCCAAAATCCCATCCGAAGTCATTGAACCGCAAAGGTCCCTTAACAGCACCGGGCGTTGGGTCTCTCGCATCCAAAACGTTGTTCCGGATAAACTCAAAAAGCGTTCCATGAAAGCTGTCGCCTCCGCTGCGCGTCACCACGTTCACTGAGGCACCAGAGTTTCGCCCGTACTCCGCCGAAAAGTTCGAAGACTTGACGGCGACTTCGCGAATGAAATCAATTCCGACGTTATTGATCTGGCTGCTGTTCGATCCCGAGTCAAGATTGAAACCGCCGTCCACAGAAAGGGAGTTGGAGTCGTTGCGGTTGCCATTGACGGACTGATTGTTCGTCGCCAGGCTGGTGGTCAAATTAAGTTCGTCATCAGTTTGGATCGCGACGCCCGGAATGAGAGAGAGCAACTGCATGTAGTTCCGTCCGTTTAAGGCGACGTCTTTCACCTCGTTCGAATCGATGGTTCGCGCGAGGTCGCCAGAGGTTGTATTGACGGCCTCAGCTGCCGCTGCCACCTCTACCTGTTGCGACACGGCGCCAATTTCCAGGCCTACATCTGCAGTCAGGCGAGCGCCAGCCACCAAATCGTTTCCAGTTTTCTTGGCGCTCTTGAAGCCGGTTTGCTCCGCAATCACACTGTATACGCCGACCGGCAAATCGCTGGCCACATAGTACCCGTTCGAATCAGTCGTGGTCTGCCTTTCGAGTTTCGTCTCTTCGTTGACGATTGTGATCTTCGCGCCCGCGACCGCACCGCCCTGCGAATCTGTGACAGTTCCGGCGATACGCCCGAAAATGCTCTGGGCCGCCGTCGTATTGGCACCGCAAGTCGTCAACAAGACCGCTAACATAAATGCTGCCATCTTCAACACAAACCTAGGAAACTTACTGCCCCAAACAACCTGGTTTGATTTGGACAGTTTCGTTCGCACAAGGACACCCCCTTCGAAAAATGAGATCTCGTCTTCCTTCCATTCTTCCTGCCCGACCTCTTTTTTTTCCCCACCCCGTTTCCTCTTGGCCGTCAGAGGAAAATCTCGGAAAATTTCTGGCTGAAACCGCTGCGTACTGCATTGTGAGACGGCATCTCATTCACTCTGCGGCTCTGAAAAAAGCCCGGCTTTCGCCGGGCGCCGTCAGCGGATCAGACTACCCCGCTGCCTTGCGCAGAACTTCGAGCGGCGCGCCTTCGTACCCCAGCTCCGCGGACAGCTCGTTCGCGGCCCGCATTAGCGCTCGGCCGATCTCGGGGACCCTCTCTTTGCTCATCCGGAACGCCGGCCCGGAAACGCTCATGGCCGCAGCCAGCTTTCCAGAATGAGACCGCACCGCCGCTCCGATGCACCGCAGGCCCTCCTCTTTCTCCTCGTCGTCGATGGCATAGCCCCGCGACCGTACCGCCTTTAACTCGACCTTCAGCGCGCTGGCCGTCGTGATCGTGTTTGGCGTGACGGGCTTTAACCCCCAGCGGCGGACAATCTTGTTTACCTCCTCCTCCGAAAGCTCCGCAAGCATGGCCTTGCCGACCGCTGTGCAATACGCGGGAGCTCGGCTTCCTACGGTGCACGCTGTGCGCACGCTCCGCTGCGACTCGACCTTTTCCACATAAAACACTTGGCCCTCGTCGAGAATGCAAAAGAATACGGTCTCGCCAAATTCGGCTTGCAGTCGATCGAGATAGGGCCGTGCGCGTCCGCGAAGATCGAGCCCCTCGATCGCTCGCGATCCCAATTCATAGAGCCTCAGCCCCAAACGATATCGCCCCGTTTCCGGGTTCTTCACCACCAGCCGGTGCTGCTCCAGCACCATCATCAGCCGGTGTACCGTGCTCTTGTGGAGCTTCATCGCAGGGCACAGCTCCGCGAGGCTGCAATCGCTCGAGCTGTTTGCCAATATCGCCAAGGCCGCCAAAGCTCGGTCGAGAACCTGGACCTTGTACGGAGAATCGGGTGTCTTAGATTGTGGCACGCGTGCCATAATATGGGATGACTTGCGGTTGTCAAGCAAAAAATGAATGCTCTTAATCGAGCGGGCAGTAAGGAGTCTGTGATTTGAACGTGTGGGCTTTTTCATGGAGTATAGTCGCAGTTCATTTTCCCAAGCACAGTGGACGCAAGCTGCTATTCTCGCGAAATTCTGAATTCGCGTGCGAGACCGTTGCACGACCAGGCCCCATGGGTCGACAGTCTTTCATCATCGTGGCGGTGATCGCGGCGAACCAGGGAACCGGAGGCCTCGATGAAGCTGAATCGCGGAGTATTGAACAGTTTCCCCAAGGTTCTGTTGCACGAACACCTGGACGGCGTGCTGAGGCCGAAAACGGTAATTGAATTGGCAAGAAGCGCAAAATACGGCCAACTTCCCACCGAAGATCCGGAAGGGCTGGCGCGTTGGTTCCACCAAGGGGCGAACCAGGGAAGTCTGCCAAAGTACCTGGAAGGCTTTGCACACACGATTGCGGTGATGCAAACCGAAGAGGCTCTCGAACGAGTGGCTTATGAGCAAGCGGAAGACCTAAGCCGGGACGGCGTGGTCTATTTTGAGACTCGTTTTGCTCCGATTTTTCACACTCGGAAGGGATTGAGCCACCAGCAGGTGGTCTCCGCCGTGCTGAAGGGTTTGGAGCGGGGCCGAAAAGACTTTGGGATTTCTTCGGGATTAATCATCTGCGCGATGCGCAATATGGACGTGTCGCTCGAAATGGCCGAACTCGCCGTTGACTTTCGCGAGCGGGGAGTCGTGGGATTCGATCTGGCGGGCGAGGAGGGCGGTTATCCTCCCAAAAAGCACGTGGAAGCTTTTCACTATATTCAGCGGCAGAATTTCAACATCACAATTCACGCTGGCGAGGGGTTCGGAAAGGAATCGATTTGGCAGGCCATTCAATACTGCGGAGCGCACCGCATCGGGCATGGGACGCGATTAATCGATGACATTGCCGTCGCGGATGGCAAGGCGGTGAAATTGGGCGACCTCGCGCAATACGTTCTCGATAAAAGGATTCCATTGGAGATTTGCCTGCTGAGCAACGTCCATACCGGGGCCGCACGCAGCCTGTCCGAGCATCCCTTTAAGATTTTGTATCAGGAGAAATTTCGCGTCACTCTCAACACTGACAACCGGTTGATGAGCGACACGACCATGACCAAAGAATTCGAGGCCGCTCAGGATACTTTTGGTCTGCACCTGGAGGATTTCGAAAAGATCACTATCAACGCGATGAAGAGCGCCTTCCTGCCCTATGACCGGCGTTGCGATTTTATCTACTCCGTAATCAAGCCGGGTTACGCCAAGGTCCGCAGCTCTCAAGCAACAAAGTAACCCCGAGAATCTAGTAGTGTCTCAGCGTTTCTGCCGTTGACCGTCGCGGCGCTCGCGGCCTATAGTGGCGCACCTTTTTATTTGAGGGCAGCCGGATTGCTCGATCGCGTATTTCACCTGCAAGAAAACCAGACCACCGTGCGGCGCGAGTTGCTGGCCGGTCTGACCACCTTCATGACCATGGCCTACGTTGTCGTCGTCAACCCGCGAATCCTCTCTGAAGCAGGCATGCCTGTGGATGGCGTGCTGTTTGCCACTTGCATTTCCGCCGCGGTGGCCACGCTCATCATGGGGCTGTGGGCCAATTACCCGATCGCCCTTGCTCCGGGCATGTCGCTCAACGCGTATTTCACCTACTCGATTGTGCTCGGCCGTGGAGTGCCCTGGCAGACCGCGCTCGGTGTTGTATTTCTTTCTGGCTTGCTCTTTCTAATTCTCACGCTCACGAACATCCGCGAACAGATCGTCAACGGCATTCCCAATTGCCTCAAATACGGCACCGCCGCCGGCATCGGCCTATTCATCGCGTTCATTGGACTGCGCAACGCCAATATCATCGTGGCGAATCCAGCCACATTCGTGGGATTGGGCAAAATTTCCGATCCGCAAGTCCTTCTCGCCGCCGGCGGACTCATTCTCATCGCCATTCTGATGGCCCGGCGCATCAGCAGCGCCATTCTCCTCGGCATCGTCGTCATCACCCTCGCCGGCATTCCTTTCGGACTCAGTCACTGGCCCGCGCATTTTTTCTCGCTGCCGCATCCGTCCGGCACGTTTCTCAAGCTGGACCTGCGCTCGGCCGCAAAACTTGGCTTTGGCGAACTCATCTTTGTGTTCTTCTTCGTCGATCTTTTCGACAATGTGGGCACGCTCGTTGGCGTCTGCGAAGAAGGCGGTTTTCTGCGGGACGGGAAACTTCCGCGCGCCAGCCGCGCGTTGCTCGCCGACGCTTTCGGCAGCATGTTCGGCGCGCTCACCGGCACCTCCACCGTCACCAGCTACATCGAAAGCGCCGCCGGAGTCGCCGCCGGCGCCCGCACCGGCCTCGGCAACATCGTCATCGCGGCCCTGTTTCTCATTGCGATGTTTTGCTCGCCGCTCGTCGCTGCCATTCCCGACTACGCCACCGCCCCGGCCCTCATCCTTGTTGGCGCGCTCATGTGCGGCGCTGTCGCCCGCGTGCGCTGGGACGATTTCAGCGAAGCCTTCCCCGCCTTCCTCACCCTGGTCGCCACGCCCCTCACTTGCAGCA
>WNFQ01001625.1_pt1 | contig 15968 bp, 21 predicted proteins | sample 5400171 | NCBI WGS metagenome assembly WNFQ01 (sample SAMN13153356, study PRJNA577476) | soil metagenome | isolation source: 20 cm soil under Madrone tree | place: USA:California | collected 2016-06-14 | reverse complement strand
GACGCCTGAAACGCAGGATACAGGGAGACCAAGACATCATGAGCTGCCGCATCGGCCGCAGCTATCTCAGATGCGGTCCTTGGAACGTTCGGAAGGCTCACAAGATACGGACTGAACTTCGCCTCGATATTATTGACGGCGTCGTAGATCGCGGCGTGCAAAATTGCGAAATTGCGAGTTGAGTGAATCGTAACTGGCTGAGCACCGGGCGTGCGAACCATTGCCAAGAGAGTTCTATTCCACTCGATGACAGCGTTGACGGGCTGAGCCGAATTCTGTCCTTCGTCCGTCGCTGCATTCGCAAGCGGAGCGATCTGCAAGAAAGCGCGAATTAACGCAAGCGTGGCGAAAATTCTGAACATTTGTTTGTACTTTGGGTTGTTGTTTGTAAGAACGCCGGTAATCCGGCCTGCATATCTCCGCCAGGCGAGGCGGTTTGGCGCTGAAAGCGAGGTCGTTAATTGCGATGATTCTGTGGCTTCTTTGGCGTCGTTGTCGTTGGAATAATGGATATCAAATTGCATAGGAATGTGATTTTATTTTGGTTTATTTAGGTGCCTGGCAGATTGCCTCACACGTGCCTTTACCGATCCGGCGGATTTTTATTCCAAAAATCTTTGAGAGTGAGACGTGAGGTTCTGGCGTTACCCAACCGGATCACCAGTAAGATTTCTGCGCCATTGTTTGGCGCCAGAGCGAAATAGGCGCTGCTCCATTGGGTAGCTGCGATGGGACTTCGAGTTGTGTTATTGGCAATACTTTCGCTTCGTTCACCTCGTCATTGCGCTTTCGCAGCCAGATCACTACGTCGGCTCCTTCACGCGCCACTGCTTCCGCAATAGCGCGTCCGACGGAATGTTTCCCGTCGATCACAACCACCTTCTTTCCTTTAAGGTCAAGCGTCATAAGTTAGGCCTCCGCTTCTGGAATTAATCCATCGTCCCGATGGAAAAAACTCTTGATTAGGTCGTATCGTCTGCCAGTGCTCTTGACCTTGATTAAGAACCGCGTGACGCCATCAACCGTTCGGTGAACAACGAGATCGCATCCGTGCGGCTGGAGCTTCTCTCGTGCGATGCGCGCGACCTCTGCATCGAGTGCTTCTTGCGTTATGGGTCCGCCCGAACGCAATTGGTCTAACTCCTTTAACGCGATGGCGGCCGCCCCGCGGATCTTCCGAACGCGATCGTTGTACCTTGCATCAAACTCATTCCTCGCTTCGGAGTTCATGCAAGTTTTCGTAAGAGTGAAAAGTCACAACGGGCTTGAACTCGCGAAGCACCGATCAGTTGTCCGCCAGGCGCGACGACTCGCGCGAAGCTGACCGTCTGTTCGTCCCCTTCCGCGATGTCGAGGTCGAGCACCGTGAGCTGGCCTGCCTTAATGGCAACGCCAATTCCGACGTCTCCCTGTCTGTTAGATCGGGCTATCACCAAATAAGATCCAGCGGGCAATGCCACTAACTCCGGGCTTTCGTCACTCCCCGAAATGTGATTTTCCACGTTTTTAAAGAGCCCTCCGTCAATCGTGTAGATTGCGTAAGAGCTGTGCGAGTAATAGGCGAGACCTCCATCATTGAATTCATCGGACGCCGAATAGACCTTTAGATATCCTTGTGGTAATTCAGTTCGATAATCCAAATTCACTGGTCTTACTCGGCCGGGAGACAACGGATCCTTACCTTCGGCTTGCGCGACCGTCGAACCGCCAAAGTACAAGCTCAGTGGAAGAATTAGGAACGCGGTTTTCAAAAGAGTTGAACGAAGTGTTGATTTCATATAGTTGCTGTAACTGATGTTTACTTGACCATGATTTTTCCTGTCAGATTGCGCGTGGGATGGGCAGCGATTTTCTCTCGCAAAAAAGATTGAATCGGGTGCCGTAATTCTGCCGACGCCTCGCAGATGCAACACACACCGATGGGCTAAACGCAATTGGTCTGATTCCTTTAATGCGAGGGCAGCCGCTTTGCGGATTTTCCGGACGCGGCCATTACTATCATCTGCACCAATCTCATTCTTCTTTTCGGAGGTCATAGATCGCAGTTCGTCAGTTGTGTGCTAAGCGCCTCTGCGTCTTGTTCTCCCAGAGATTCAAGTCAAGGATCGTCTGCTGACCTTCCTTGATAACAACGAGGATGCGGACGTATCCATCTCTCTTTGATCGAGCTACGACCGCGTAAGTTCCAACAGGCAACGCCACGACCTCGGGAATTTCATCGTCCGCGAAACGTTGGCTTTTGACATCTTCAAAGAGTTTTCCATCGATCGTGTAGATGGCGAAGGAGGTGCGTGGAAAGTACCACGCGTCGCCATCGTTGATTCCATCGGTAGCCAAATAGACCTTGAGATATCCTCGTGGTAACTCAGTTCGATAATCCAAATTCCCTGGTCGGACAGGGCCGGGAGATAGCACATTCCCATCTCTCGCTTGCCCGTAGGTTGAACTGCCAAAGTAGAAGGTCAGCAATACGATCAATGACGTGACTTTCAAAGAGAGCGAACAGAGTGTTGATTTCATAGAGTTGGATTGTGGTAGATGGTTCATTTGACGATGATCTCTCCTCTCATCGGAGGGTGGATTGAACAGAAGTAGGAGTAAGTTCCTGCTGTCGCGAAGATGTTGGAGAAGCTCTGAGCCGTTTTCAACAGAGGCGACTTATTGAACTGATCGTCATCGCTCATGATGACATGCGGCACATTGTCGTGGTTGGTCCAGGTCACCGTTGCGCCGATCGGTACCACGGTTGTTTTTGGAGAAAAGCTGAAGCTATCGATGACAACCTCAGTCCTGCTCGCTTTGACGGGAATTGACGCTTTAGTTTCGGCTTCCTTACCGCGCATATTAGTAAGAGACGCCAGCGCAACCAACAAGAAGAATGCGAGAGTGCCAGTATTTAAGTGTCTCAGAAATGGAGTGAGGACAGTCATGCATCCGGTCGCGGGCTTGCGATAGTGAAAAGGAAGAGTTGACATAATGTTATTCTTTCTACGTTTTGGTTTCACTCATGGGCGATTGGTAAATTGCTTTTACTTATCCATACCGTTTTGTGGCACTGATATTCCCGTGCGGTTAGTTGATGTTGCGCCGGAAGGCCGCGACTCCAGACAGAGCGTTGAAGTTTGGCGACGGAAGAAGCGTGAACCCACCCGTGACCAATGAAGGAAGCCGAACGCTGTTATCCGAATAGAGAGCGAAGCGCTCTCAACGAACTAAATCGTGTCATCTGACAAAGCCGCGCCTTGCTCAGGCACTTGGCGTGATGTCAAAAAGGCGGATGTAATTCAGGCATCTTGCCTGAATCACTGAAGGAACATGCGAGGCGCCTATACTACAAGGCTGGCGCAGGCAGGGGTAGTCTGCCCGTCGTCAATGGTGCGACGTTTGTAATTCGAACTGCTGCTTGAACGTCTGCAGATCGTTAACGTTCACGTCCGAAACCGCCCAGTAGTTAAAGTCCGAGTCAGCCCAGTGCAGAAGCTGATATCCCTCCCGTGTTATCGTTTTCGGAGCTTTTGGTTCGTCCGACGTCGCTGGCCAAACAAAAAGGTTGATAAAGTGTTTGCGCCTTTGGTACACCAACGCCGCCACTGGCCTGTTATCCAAATAATCCAGGCGGCCGCCAATCAGAGGAAATCCCTCACTAGAAAGATCGACCACCGGAGGGGCAAAATCGAGCTTGGTGTCAAGCCATGGTTTCACGGTATGCTGATCGGAAGAAGCGACGTCTGTGAGGTGGTTTGCCATCAGCGAACGCACATGACCGGCGATAAGTTGCGTTGCCAGAAGTTGATCGGCCCCAGGGCGTCGCAATTGTGGCGCCAAGTTCGAAAAGATGATCGCAGCGAAAATGATGGCGGCTGCGAGACTGAGACCGGAGAGACTGAGCCAATTCCATGGCGTTCCGAAAAGAACGGCTCGCGGCTTTGGCTGCTTTCTTGGGAATAGCGGCTGAGCATCTCGCGCAACATTTCGCATGGGCCGTTCGGCGATCTCTTTTCGCAACGAGGACTGAATTCGCTCACGTAATTCTGCGGGCGCCTTGTAATAAGGAGTTGCGTTGCCAACAGCACGAATTAGAGAGCTCTGCGTTTTGTAGGCTTGATCACAGTTACGGCACTCTCGCAAGTGCTGTTCGATATCCTGGCTGGTAATCGGATCCAGTTCGCCATCCAAATAACCATCCATCAGTTTTGTGGCTTCTTCGCAATTCATCTATTACTCCTTACCGATCCGAGCCGCTAAATATTCCTTGAGCTTGCCGCGGGCGCGGGCGAGCCGCGACATGACCGTACCCGGCGGAATTTGCGTGATGTCGGCTATTTCCTTGTAGGATAAACCTTCCTGGTGTCGCAACGCCAGGATCTCACGGAATTCCGCCGGCAATTCATCCATTGCTTCCCTAATTAGCTCCGCGTCTTCAGCATGCTCAAGAATCGTCGTGGGACTCACAGACTCGTAGCTAGATGCATGTATTTCTTCATCAAAAGTTGTGGTCAGATCAACCGTTTTGTTCTTTTTTAGTAAGGTGTAGGAGGTATTTCGGACAATCGTCAGCAACCAGGCCCGGCCATTCGAACCGTGGAACCCGCCGAAAGACTTAAACGCGCGCAGATATGCCTCTTGGACGACATCCTGCGCATCCTGTTCGTTGCGCAGCAGCCACTTGGCAAGGTTGTGGGCCGCATCCATGTGAGGCAACATCGTTTCTTCAAAAGACGCCAATTCGTGTTCCTGGACGGCATCTTGTTCTTGGTGCTTCTTGAGTATGGCAAACTTCACAATCTTGGCACTCGACTCGAGATCTTCAGTGTCAAAAGCATAGTCGATTTTCAGTAGTGCGGCCATATTTTCTTGGCCAGTCCGCTCGGCTAAAAAGTGCATTTAGAACCAGAGCGTTTGCATCGGGCCACCGCTGCAGCATCGACCAGTCTCGACGGATCTTAAATCGCGGAAAGTTCGTTGCCATTGAGACCGCACCGCGCGTGGATGCCTCCACATCACGCCTTTATGCAACACATACCGATGGCTTCTATAATACCCCTGCCCTTTCGTCATGGTGTCATTTGAGGCTCCGGCGACCACTCTGGGGGTACAAGGCTCCTGGTTGGTTATGCACGGTTGCATTCATTTAATACAACCGCCGCAGTCCCACTTTTATTCCCCAGTCTTTGAAAAAGGACTGAAAATGGCCTGGTGATCGAACTTCCTTCCCCAGAGGTCTGCGGGGCACACCGTGTGGGACATCACGTTCTGGGAATATAACTTTGCCAATTCAGTATGAATCGATTGAACGCTGCACAACTTTCTTACGAAACAAACATATCCGAGATTTTTTTATGCCTATTACAATCGCAAGTATCATGAATCTGATGGGGCCCGACATGATGGTAATCCTTCTCATCGTGTTGCTCCTGTTCGGCGCGAAAAAACTTCCGGAACTCGCTCGAGGAATGGGTCGGGCAGTCAAGGAGTTCAGCGCCGCCCGAGATGAGATTGAAAGGGAGCTCCTGCAAGGCAAGGGCGGCTGTAAAAGTTTCGGCTTTTCTTTCGAGAGCGCACTTGGATAATGCAGTCACTGAAGCCCGGATTCCGCAATAGGATTCGGTGCAGATTTGATCGACTTCCGGCGGCGTGGTGCCGTTGTGAGGACGAGCAAAAAACAAACAGAAAGGTCCCAATGACAAAGAAAGCAATAGTAGCCGGCGCCGCAATCGCCGGGCTAATGAGCGGCTCGTTCGCCGCCACGACCCACGCGGCAGTTTCAACCGGGAAACCGGGCGTTTCGCTGCAGATGGGCAAGGCCAAGGCGGATAAGCATGCTTGCCAGGGCCAGAACTCCTGTAAGGGCAAGGGGGGTTGCAAGACGGGTGATAATAGCTGCAAAGGCAAGAACTCGTGCAAAGGCAAGGGCGGCTGCGCGACGGATGGCAGCAAGCCAGCGCCGAAATAAGGTAGTGTCTTCCAGAGCCGGGGTTCTATTCCCCGGCTCTTGAAGCAAGAAAAACGAGCGATCACCAGCGATGGCGGCAAATCAGTTCAACAACTTTACCGACTATGGGATCGGCATCGGCCTTCGTGTTCCACATTACCGCCATATCCTGGCGAAAAAACCGGTCGTCGATTGGTTCGAGATCATATCGGAAAATTTCATGGTCGACGGGGGCCGTCCGCTCGAGGTGTTGGACGCGATCCTCGAACAATATCGCGTGGTTCAACATGGTGTGGCCATGTATTTCGGATCGGCCGATCGCCTCAACCACGAGCATCTGAAAAAACTGAAGCGCCTGGTCAAGCGGACCAACACCCCGTGGCTGTCCGATCACCTCTGCTGGGGCAGCGTCGACGGACGTTACACGCATGATCTGCTCCCCATGCCGTACACTTTTGCCTGCGCCAAGGTCACCGCGGAGAACATTCGCGAAGCGAGCGATTTCCTTGAGGTTCCGATTTGTGTTGAAAACGTCAGCAGCTACGCGGAATTCCATGCCTCGGAAATGACGGAATGGGAATTCCTGAGCGAAGTCGTAGAGCGGGCGGATTGCGGGATCCTTCTCGACGTCAATAACATTTATGTTTCTTCCAAGAACCACTCGTTCGATCCCTACGAGTACCTGAACAACGTGCCGCATCATCGCGTTGGCCAGATTCACATTGCGGGTCACTCCAAGTTCGAGAAATACATTCTGGACACGCACGATCATCCCGTGCTCGATCCGGTGTGGAAGCTCTATTCTCACGCAGTCAGGCAAGTAGGGCGCACAGCCACTCTTTTGGAATGGGACGATCGTATCCCGACTTTCGACGAAGTTCACAATGAAGCTCTCAAAGCCACGCGGTTCATTGACCAACTCGAGAACGCCGCCGTTTAAGGCCGGTTCCCGAGCGCAGTTGAAGCAACTGCAAAAGATCATGGCAACAGCTCTGTTCCGCCCGTTAACCGCAGACGAGCGAATGCAGCCGACCTGGGTGGATGGAAGATCGATGAACAAGGTGGCCGACAGCTTTATCAAACCTAACGACCGCCTGACTTCCTTTGAACGACTTGAAATCTACAATCGGGTTTACTGGTTCCGGGTTCTCGATTGTCTTTACGACGATTATCCGGGGCTCCGCGCCGTGCTTGGCGAGGAAAGGTTCATGAAGCTGATCACCGCTTACCTCGCAAAATATCCCTCCGCGTCTTTCACACTCCGCAATCTGGGGAGTCGCCTTGAGAAATTCATCCGGGAACAGCCGAAATGGGCCCGTCCGCACGAACGAGTCGCGCTCGACATGATCCGGTTTGAATGGGCCCAGGTGGTTGCCTTTGATGATCCAGCCAAACCAAGCATCACGCCCGACGATATTCTCGATGCCAGGCCGGAAAAATTGCGACTCGGATTGCAACCCTACCTATCGCTCTTGCAACTGGATTACGCCGTGGACGAATTCCTCATCGCGGTCAGAAAGAGCGAATCCGACGTTTTGCGGAGCGAGGCCAGCAACATCGTCGAAGCGATGCCCAAGGCGTCACGCCGCTCGAAAAAGAAAGTCCGGCCGCCTAAACGCCAGCGCGTCCATCTGGCCGTTCATCGGTTCGACAACATGCTCTATTATAAACGTCTCGAACCGGAAGCTTTCGCAATTCTGATCGCGCTCCGGGACGGTGAGACCGTCGCGAATGCCTGTGCCATCGGCTTGGCCGCAAGCCGGCGCCGACGATTCAATTGGTCCCCGCAAATCAAGAATTGGTTTAACGACTGGAGTTCACTCGGCTGGTTCTGCCGCGCCTGATATGAAACTAATCAACGCCACTTTTGCTCGCTGGCTGGCGCCCGAATGTACACTGTTGCAATCTATAGCGACATGAAAAACCTATGGCAATCTGTCTGCAAGCTGCACGCGCGCTTCGTTGCCGCCGCTTTTTACCTTCAGTCCCCCTTTCTACTGCTCTTCGTTCGCGTTTACTGGGGCTGGGAGTTTGCGGAGGATGGCTGGGGCAAGATTCATAACCTCGGCAAAGTGACCGACTACTTCGCGAGTCTAAATCTACCGATGCCTGGACAAACGGCCTTGTTCGTGTCTGTCGTCGAACTCGTCGGTGGCGTCTTGCTCATCCTCGGGCTGCTATCGCGTCTCACGGGACTCGTGCTCACGGTGAATATGATCGTGGCGTTCCTGTCTGTCGAGGGCGATCGCGCAGCCCTTTTTTCCGTCTTCACCGACCCGGACAAATTCTCTGCTGCGACGCCCTACGGGTTTCTTTTTGCCTCGCTCGTGATACTCATTTTCGGACCGGGAAAATTCTCGCTCGATTGGTTGATTAGCCGCAAGGTTCGAGGATCGCAAGCAAAGTAAGGAGGGACGCGGCGAGGCCGCTTCGCCCGGTTAAGCGGGAATAAATTTGTGAAACCGACGCTGGGCCAAATCTTTGGACTGAGCCTGCTCGGCCTCGCGATAATCCTAGCCGTTCTTTTTTATATCGTCTTCCACGAATCGCAGGAGACGATTATAGAAAGTTCGAACCGGATTCGCGATGGCGCGAGCAGTGAGATCAGCCAGCGGGTAACTACCTTTCTGTCGGGAGCACCCGAGACGGCGCGGCAGTTTCAGCTGGAACTTAACCGCGGCCTGCTCGATGCGCGCGATCACTTGGTCCTCGAGGCAGCCTTATTCAGCCTCCTTTTATCCAACCGCGACATTAGCGAGCTAACCTTTACCTACGGTGAGAAAACGGGCTTTGATGCGGATGGGGCGCTGCAACTGGCGGCGACGCCGCGTGGGCAGATCAGCGTAGTCCGTAGTTCGATCGGCCAGGACGAGGAGCGCTGGTGGAGCCGGCACATTAAACAGGAAGCGGGCGGATTCGTATCGGACCGGCGAAAATTGGAGTCCTCCGCCCGTTTCTCTGCTCTGCCCTTGCAGCGTGAAACCCGGACCGATATTCCCGATCCTACCGCACACCCGACTTTTACTACACCCGCGCAGCGGAATTTCTTTGGTCAACTCCTGTGGAGCGACCTTCACTGGTCGCAGCTCGATGCCGAACTCCCGCCCTCGCAACGCCGCGTGGAAGTCAGCGTGCAGCAAGTCATGACCGATGCTGATGGAGAGTTCGTCGGAGTGTTGCGCGTCGGACTGCTGACCCAGCAACTTGATCGCGCCGTGCAATTACGCTTGGCAACGAACGGTCAGAACGACCCGCATCGGATTTTTATTTGCGATGCTCAAGGCCGGTTGATAACGGCCTTGTCGCCGTCCGATCGCTTGCAGGAATTCGACGATGATTTGCGCATTGCCCCAAAGAATCTTCCTCCCGAAGTGGCGGGCGCTCTCGCTAACCCAATGCTTCGCGCCGTCGGAGAAACAAGGCCAAGCATGTCAGGACATTTTCGTCTGAACGGAGAAGAATTCCTGACTACGTTTCGGGCTTTACCGGAGACACAGGGTTGGATTGTTGGAATTGTCGTTCCGCGCGCCTACTATCTTGGCCGGCTCGCTGTCATCCGTAATCGTCTCCTCCTCATCTCACTTGGTATCATCGCAGCGCTGATTGGCGGCGGGACGTTGATCCTCCGCCGCGTTAAGAGTTCGCTCGCGCAGGTTACGCATGAGAGCCTGAAGATGGACGCGTTCGAATTTACGCCCGCTCCCACTACATCCTCCTTCCGCGACGTGAGCGAGGTCTTGGAAAGCCTGGAGAAAGCGAAAACGGCCATGCGCGCGATGAGCAAATATGTTCCGGTGGATCTGGTTCGCAGGTTGTATCGAAGCAAAACCGAACCGGTCCTGGGCGCCGAGTTGACCGAGCTTTCGATCATGTTCGCTGATATTAAAGACTTCACGACCTTTTCCGAACAGCTTGAGCCGAACGAGCTGGCTCGCGCCCTCGGACGTTATCTAGAGGTTATGGCTCGAATCATTCAGCAGGAGACTGGCGGCACGATCGACAAGTTTATCGGTGATGCGATCATGACCTTTTGGAACGCGCCCGAACCGGTGCCAGACCATGCACGCAAAGCCTGCCTGGCCGCATTGCGTTGTCGAGAAGCAGGCCGCGCCCTCTCGAAATCGCCTGATTGGCAGAACCTTCCGCCGTTCGAAACTCGCTTTGGTCTGCACCAGGATAAAGCAATGGTCGGACACTTCGGAGCACCGGACCGAATGAATTACACCGCGATTGGTGATGGAATTAATTTGGCCTCCCGCCTGGAAGGGTTAAACAAGCAATACGGTACCACCATCCTAGCGAGCGATCGCATCGTGGAAGACGTTCGGGGCCACTTCGATTTCCGCTTGCTCGACTTGGTGGCGGTGAAGGGAAAGACCGGCGCGATCAAAATTTACGAATTGCTCGGCGAGAAAAACACCTCGGGCCCCTTGAGTGAGAAAGTCGCTGCATACGAAGCCGCATTCGACGCCTATGTGATGCGGGACTTCGCACAAGCGATCGCCATTTTGGAACAGAACAACGGCGACCCGCCCAGCGCTGTCTTGCTCAACCGTTGCCTGGAATTTCAAAAGGCGCCGCCGCCCGCAGATTGGCACGGAGTCCACGTCTCAATGTCAAAGTAAACCCCACCTGAATTGCTGATGACTGACACTAAAAAGCGCGAAAGGATGATGCCGCGGCGAGCGCTCTTTTTCGGGCCGCTGTCGGACATTGCGTGATTTACAAACGAGTCGAATGGTGGGACACGCGCGAAGGGAAGCTGCCGAATCCCGATGTTGAATATCCTCAATTCGATAAGGCCACCGCTTTTGTCTGCACAGATCGCAGCTGTTCGGCGCCGATTTTTGACCCGGCGAAAATCACTCAGTTCAGGCCCAAGCTGAAATGACGGCCGGACGAATGATTGCCAGTCTGCTGTTGCTCGTCGTGGCCGGACATGCCTGCGCCAGCAATGATGAGCAATTGCAAGTTGGCGGCGGCGACATCGTCGTCGAGTTCAATTCGCCGCCAGCGCCGGCTCTGCGCAAGCTTGTCTTGGATTGGGTTACAAAATCCGCCAAAGCGGTAACGACCTATTACAAAAAATTCCCAGTCTCCGCTGTCCACATTCACATCCTGCTTTACGACGGTCGAGGTACTCGGTCGGGGCATACCAACGGTTGGAACGGTTCGTCGATTAGAATTGCCGTGGGCACAAAGAGTAGCGCGTCCGATTTCGACAAGGACTGGATGATGACGCACGAGATGGTTCACTTGGCCTTTCCCTCCGTAGCGACGGCCCACCATTGGATTGAGGAAGGCCTCGCCACCTATATCGAACCTGTTGCGCGGGCTCGCGCAGGAGATTTGACGCCGGAAAAAGTATGGGGCGATCTGATGGATGGATTGCCGAATGGCTTGCCCGGTCCTGAAGATCGAGGCTTGGATTTCACGCCGACATGGGGCCGGACCTACTGGGGCGGCGCACTCTTTTGTCTGCTGGCGGACATCAAGATTCGTGAACAAACCGGGAACCGGAGAGGCTTGGAAGATGCACTGCGCGCGGTTCTTGCGGCAGGCGGTACCGTCGAAGCGGAGTGGCCGCTAACCAAAGCCCTGCGGATCGGCGATGATGCGACCGGTGTTCCAGTGCTGAGCGAGTTGTATGAAAAAATGAAAGCTTCCCCGTTTCCAGTTGATTTGGCCGCCCTGTGGAAGGAATTGGGGGTGGCGAAGAAGGACGGGCTAATTCGATTTAACGACTCGGCACCACTTGCCGCTATCCGGCGCGCCATCACGACGACGACGACGCCACACAACAGCCTTACCGGACAGCAAAACAATCGAGATCGTTTGCAAATGCAACAGGGCCCGAAAAGCTCTTACTGATTTCCGATTGGGTCTGTTGTTCCTTGCCAAGGTCCGCAGCCTTTGATTAAAGTCGATCCGATGCTTGATGACTCCGCGGTCACCCACACTTCGTATAATAGAGCGCATTGCCGAATCGATGGACGGCAAGATAAATCGCCTTTCGCTTCGGCTTTGTGATTCTTAATGCGCTGCGGGCCGGCGCCACTGTCGCAAAGGCCTGCGCCACACGAGTGGCCTCGAGCAATCGCAGTCGGGCCGACTGGTCGCGGCCGATTAGGAATTGATTCGGCGACTGGAGTTTGCTCGGTTGGTTTTGCAGCCGCTCATAAAACAGCGGTCGAAGCAAAGTATGGGTGCCTTTCTCGGGCGAGGATCTTTATTAAACGCGCCAGTTGCAAGGTTACAAGCGGGAACAACAGCCAGCGCGCAATGATCCAATGGCCTTTTCCCGCAATCGCCTGGTGATAGATGAGCAGTGCAGCCGCAACGTAAACCAGCCGATGAAGCAGTTTCCAATTTTTTCCTCCCAGCGCGCGGATCGACCAGTTGTTGCTCGTAAGCGCCAGCGCCACCAAGATCGAGAGTCCGGTGAGGCCAAACCAAATAAATGGTTTCGATAAACTGCGCAGCAATCCGTCCCATCCGCCTTCGTAGAGAACATGAAATCCGAAGTGAAGCAGGCCGTAAATGCATGCGCTCACGCCGATGACGCGCCGATGGCGATTCAACGCTGCGACGATCCTCGACCGTGGAAACAACACGCGCAGTGGACTGAGCGCCAGCACCGCGCCGAGCGTCCAGATCGCAATTTCGCCGCTTTGATGTAACAGCTTCTCCAACGGATTCGCGCCGAGTCCGCCAGTGAATGCTGGAACAACCAGTAGCGAAATGCCGACGCTGACGAGTCCAGCCAAAGCGAACAATTTGTTCCCGAGAATCTTTGCAACCGTGTTCACGCATCAAAAATTCTTCCGCAAATCCATGCCTGCGTAGAGATGCGCGACCTGTTTTTCGTAGCCGTTGAACATGAGTGTCGGCTGCTTACCGGAGAAAAAGCGGGCGCCGATCACGCGTTCGCTTGCCTGACTCCAACGCGGATGATCCACGTGCGGGTTCACGTTGGCGTAAAATCCATACTCATTAGGCGCCATCTCGTTCCAAAGCGTCTTGGGCTGCGCGGCCACGAACTCGATCTTCACCAGCGATTTCGCGCTCTTGAATCCGTACTTCCACGGAACCACGAGTCGGATCGGCGCGCCGTTCTGACTGCGCAACGGCTTGCCATAAAGGCCGACCGCCAAAACCGCGAGTTCGTTCCGGGCCTCGGGAATCGTTAGGCCTTCGGTGTAGGGCCACGGAAATTGGTTCGATCGCTGCGCCGGACAATTCGCGGGATCAAAAAACGAAGTGAATTTCAGATATTTCGCTTCAGGCTTTGGCTGCGCAAGATCGACAAGTTTCGCCAGCGGAAAGCCGTCCCACGGGATAACCATCGACCAAGCCTCGACGCAACGATGCCTGTAGTTGCGTCGCTCGATTGGACCGAGGAGCTTGATCAATTCGTCGACGTCGATCTTGCGCGGGTTCGCGCATAATCCGCCGATCTCGAGCGACCACGGTCGCGTTTTCCATCCGCGATTAGCCAATTCCTTGGGCTGATCTTTCGCCACGCCCCATTCGTAAAAGTTGTTGTAGCTCGTGATCGAGTCTTCCGGGGTTAACTTCACCCCCTCCAGTTTGAACGAAGCGTTAAGGGAATCGGGAAATCCGGCCGATGCCGCGCGCATTGTCACCGGCAAAACAGCCGAAGCTGCGAGTCCGTAACCAAATAGCCTCAGAAACTCGCGGCGACGGAGATATTGCGATTCAGGTAGGACGGCTAAATCCGGTAATTCCCAGGCGCGGGTCTCGCTACGGTTTTTCATTTCCACAATGATATGTCGCCTGGTTCTCGCGAACCTTACGCTAGCGGTAAGGGCAACATCATCCTTTTTGCACGAAGGCCCGGACGCGGTGCAGCCCCACGCCCATGGTTGTGAGCAGTCTTTGGCCGATCCTGCCATCCTGTGGCAAGGCGTGAGCGTGTTCATATGCCCGGATCGCCCTCCGTGTTTCGCTTCCGTTCACGCCATCGATCGCACCATGATAGTAGCCTCCTTGAGCGAGACGGAGCTGGACTTCGCCAATCACAGAGTCGGTATATTTAGCGCTGCCTTGGAACAGGTTGATTGTACGGATCACCGACCGCCGCGAAAGCCACCGCCGCGAAAGCGACTGCCGCGAAAGCGACTGCCGCGAAAGCCACCGCTGCTAAAGCCGCCGTATCCGAAACCATAAGGATAATAGCCATAGGGATAGTATCCGTAGTATGGATCGGGATAGTAAAAGAATGGATCCCCAAAATCGCCAAAGAAGACGAATCGATCGTCGAAGTCGCGATTGTGGAACTGACTGTCGCGAAAGCCACCATCACGAAAGCCACGGCCACGAAAGCCACCGCCGTTAAAGCTACCATGAAACCCGCCACCGCGAAAACCGCCACTGTTAAAGGCACTGCGAAAGCCTCCACCTCGAAAACCGCCCCCACCGAAGCCGCCGCCGTGACCGCCACCACCGCCGCCGTGCGCCGTCACGTTCGAGCCTGCAAGAGCACAAACTGTAAGAGCAATTGTTACTGCAATAAGTTTCTTGTAATTCATAAGCAATTTAATGCGTTCTAAACATTAGTTATAGTTATTGAGACGAATGAAGTGATTCGGTTCTTTGCGAAACCCGGAATACGCGGTTTCCTGGGTGATAAGACCAAAGGATTGCATCGAACAGGCAGGGCCAAACCGGCGAACTTCGGCGCCACTCAGCTCACGGAAAATTCCTTGCCAGTGAAACCGAACCGTTTTCGGACGCCTCAACATTGCGCGCATATGTAGCGCGCACCGATAGCTTCGAGAATTATAACTCCGCTCCATTGCGAACCTATTGTTGGGCAGTTCCGCGACGGTTGCGGCTTCCAGGAGTTCTATTTCGTTCATACATCTTTCCATTCATTTAATACAACCGGTGCGGGCCCGTTTCTATTCCACTCCCTCTGACGAGAAAGGCCTGATGGATCGAACTTCCCTCCCCAGAGGTCCGCGAGGTACACCCTGCGGGAGATCACTTTCTGGGAATATAACTTTGCCAATTCGGTATGAATGGATTGAACGCTGCACAACTTTCTTACGAAACAAACATATCCGAGATTTTTTTATGCCTATTACGATCGCCAGTATCCTGAATCTTATGGGGCCGGACATGATGGTAATCCTCCTCATCGTGTTGCTCTTGTTCGGAGCAAAAAAACTGCCTGAACTCGCCCGAGGGATGGGTCGAGCGGTAAAAGAGTTCAGCGCAGCGCGAGATGAGGTTGAGAGGGAGCTCAGTCAGTCCGGCCCCAACAGCGTAGCGCCGCCCAAACTACTGGACACAAAAAGCGAGCTACCGCCCGCGCGGTAGTCCCAGCGCCATCCACATGGTTCTCGACGGCTTCTGACCGGCAGCTCCGCTACAGAAAGAACTCGATGATCGCTCGGGTAACTCGTAGGCTGCGCAAAAAGCGAATCGTCATTCTGGGCGGCGGTTTCGGTGGGGTTTATGCTGCCATGCATCTCGAGAAATTGCTGGCGCGACGGAGTGCGGTGGAGGTTTGCCTCGTTAGCCACGATAACTTTTTCCTGTTCACGCCGATGCTTCACGAAATCGCAGCGAGCGATCTCGAGATCACAAATATCGTAAACCCCCTCCGGAAGTTACTTCGTAAAGTTGAGGTATTGGTGGGTGACGTCAACCAGATCGATCTGCCAAACAAGCGGGTCCTGATTTTGCGCGGTTACCGCAACGACTCAAAACAAATTGACTATGATCATCTGGTCATCGCACTGGGATCCATCACCAACTTTTACGACATTCCGGGTCTCGCCGGCCTGGCCGTAGCAATGAAATCGCTTCGTGATGCCATTCAGTTGCGCGCTCAAATCATCCGACACTTGGAAGAGGCAAATTCGGAATGCAATCTCGTCGACCGGCAATCGTTACTTACCTTCGTAGTGGCTGGCGGCGGCTTCGCCGGTGTGGAAACGGTGGCGGCGTTAAACGACTTTGTGCGGGAAGCGCTGCCGTTCTATCCCAATCTGTCTGAAGATATGTT
>WNFQ01001624.1_pt1 | contig 15969 bp, 19 predicted proteins | sample 5400171 | NCBI WGS metagenome assembly WNFQ01 (sample SAMN13153356, study PRJNA577476) | soil metagenome | isolation source: 20 cm soil under Madrone tree | place: USA:California | collected 2016-06-14 | reverse complement strand
CAGCACAAAGTCGCCCGTGATCGCCGCCTTTCCATTTCCCGTCGGCTGGAAGTTCAGAGCAGTCGCCACGCCCATGGAAGGTGGAACTGTCATGCCCGAATCCTTAATAGCCTCCGCCCTGGATACGCCGAACTGAAGAACTCCACCGTTGACCTTTCCGGTGTGCCCGAGAATCTGTTCAACCTGCTTCTGGTCGAATCCGAGTTCGGCGGCCGGTTGGGCTGCGGGGGCGGCGTCTGGACCAGGGGTCTTGGTTAACGTCACCGCGTCATGAATCGCCTTCGCCATCTGTACGGCATCGCCGTGACTGGCAATGTGCATGTAGATCACATGTGGGGATTCGCCCAGCAGGTGATTATGGACAGCGGACTCGTGGATGCCGCTCTCCTGCAGCTTCATCATGACGGGCTCGACCTCGTCCTCTGTCAGAACCAGGTCGCCCATAACCATCGCACCGCTGCCATCCCGTTTGAATGCTACCCACGAACCCAACGCGAGTCCCGCCTTGATATCGACGCTATCGAGTACAACGTGAAGGTCTTTTCTCGGCATTCCAAACTTGATCACGTCACCCGGCTGCAATTGGCCCGGACGGCCCATGGCCTCCTCGACCTGCTTCCAGTTGCTCGTGGCAGCATCGGCGGCGGAACCGGCAGCCTGCCCGGCTGCCAGAGCTACGCAACACAGCAAAGCGATCGCCCCAGACGACATTGCGATGATTTTCAAGAGTCTGGCTGATGGATGGCATCGTAGAACGAACGTACGCATAGTTACTTCTCCCTTTTCTTAGGCTGCAAAACTTAATCGAACACCGCATCCCTGTCTCTGGGCTCTTTCGTATAGGACGGCTGCCGCCGCGACATCCTGCAGCGCCATACCGGTACTGTCGAAGACAATGATTTCTTCTGGTGACTCGCGGCCTCGCTTCTTTCCGGCTAGGACTTCCCCCAGTTCTGCGTGCACATTTGCTCGCGTCACAACACCTGCGTCCAACGCATGATGCAAGTCTCCCATCACCGCACATTGTTCGAGTATGTCGCATACGATCTTGCTTCTTGCCATGAGGCTAGGGTGCAGTTCCTGTTTCTGAGGGCTGTCTGCTCCAACAGCCGCGATGAACGTTCCGGGTGAGACATCGTCGAGGCTCAGTAAGGGCTGCCGTGATGGGGTGCAGGTCACACAAACGTCACTTTGCCGGACGGCGGCAGAGAGATCCTCCGTCGGCGTCACGGAAATCTTCGGGTCCGATGCGCATTCGCGCGCAAGTCGCAACGCTTTTTCTCGGTCCTTGTCGTATGCAAACACGTTTTGGATATGACGGACACGCGAGAGCGCCTTGAGCTGAATGCGTCCCTGATTTCCACAGCCGCAAATGGTGGCAGTCCGTGAATCCTCGCGTGCCAGAAATTTCGCTGCCACGGCGGTTGCAGCAGCGGTGCGAAGCGAAGTTATGTCACGAGAGTCCATCACGGCAAGGGGAGTCCCATTTCCGGCGTCACAGAGAACGATGACTCCCTGAATGGTAGGCAGCCCGAATCGCGAACTATTCTCCGGAAAGTTTCCGTTTACCTTCGCGGCGAAATACGGTCGACCAAGTTCGAGCAACCCGGTCTTGACGTGAAACCCGCCGCCCTCGGTGTGCATGCTCAAGACTGCCGGGGGGACTGCCCTGCCCTCTCCATATGCGCGAAACGCATGCTCGACCGCCCCGATACACTCATCGAGGGTCAGCAAGTTTTGAATCTCGCGCGAGGTCAGCAACAGGATTTCGTCCGACTTCATGCGACGCTTCCTGCGGGAGCGACTGCTCCCTCCAACAGGGACCGGAGGTCGGTGCCCGGAGCGGCTTCGAACGGCTCATCACCTCGCCGGAATATGCGTGCGTTATTCGTTCCCTTCAACGCCACCGTGCCATCCTGTACCCTTAGCATTGAACCCTCTCGCAAACCCACAACAGTTTCATCGTTCTCTTCGAGGAACTGCATGATCCTCTCCTCCTGCGTCTCTCCCATGTGAGTGGAGGAGGGATCGGGGTCCAGATAGTGAGGACTGATTTGAAATGGGACCAGACCCAAAGCGTCGAATGACGGAGGCTGAACGACGGGCATATCTTTGGTTGTCTTCAGAGTCGGACAAGCAACAATGGAGCCAGCGCTTGATCCTATATAGGGCACGCCGGCTGCCACTCTTCGCCGGATCGAGCCCAACAGGTCGTCATCGTGGAGTCCCTTCAGCAGTCGAAACGTGTTGCCACCACCGACGAAAATCACATCTGCTTCGTCGATAGCCCGCGGCTTGTTGGAAACGTCGTGGATGGATGTGAGTGAGAGCCCCATTTCGCGAAAGCGCTCTTGTGCCTTCTCCGCATAAGCCCGGCGTTCGCGCAGTGCGTAAGGTATGAATATGACGCTGGTCCTGTCCCCGACTAGATCGCGGATCGCTTTTTCGGCATGGTCCAGATATCCGCTGCCATGCAGGGTTGAGTTGCTGATCAGCAGCAACTGTTTCGCTTCGTCAATCCTCGCCATCACTCCTCCTGGCCTTCACCCGAGCACCGCATACAGGCCTTCGATCAAGTCCACGCCTCGCTGCAAGAGCTCGTCATCGGGCAAATCCTGCTTGGCCCAGCCATTCAGGACCTTGTCTAAACCCTGTCCTTCGACTCGTCCGAATTTTTCGTCACCGAGATCGGCATCGTGAATGATTTGCGCGATGCGGGTGACTCTGCCATCCCGGATCGAAAACTCCTTCTGCAATGTCTCGAATGTGCAGTCCTCTCCCCGATGACCAAAGCCCTGCGGGCAAAACATGTCAAACGGGATCGCGTCCGCGTGTGTGCTGGGCTCAGCAGCGAAGACAAAGCGCGCTTTCGGATCGATAAAACGACGGATCAGCCACGCCGATGAGACCCGATCGATGCCAGGCCGAGGGCGAGTCATCCACAAACGGTTGACGTATTCGCCAGATTTCCCCCTGGCCCTGGGGGCGGCCATTTGGGTATCCGCTTTGTCGGCTTGAGCCAACAGGTTCTCGACCTTCGCGCGCGACGGGTTCCCGAAGAAGTCGATGTCTTGAAGTTCCAGGAATCGGCGACGAATCCGATTCATGCGCCCACCAGGGCCTCGCGAAGGAGAAAGTGCGAGAACTTTCCTCGCCTCATGCAGAAGCTTCTGGTAGTCACGCGATCGCGCTTCAACGAAAAGCTGCTTGAGATGTTCTGCCGGCAAATCATCAAAGCCTTGCACCTGAACGACCGACGCCCGTCCTTTATATGTGCGAATCGCTGTGGCGAGCCACTCCATGCGTTCCTGATTTACGGCGGTATTGGGAAGAACGTAACCAGAGCTTCGCAGCGCGAGCATTCCGTAACGCTGAATCTTTCGCCAAACCTGCACCCGCTGGCTGGCGCTCCGAGCCGGGAGGCTGAAGACGAGCAACAACCATGGAGCCGTCGGCGTTTGAGTTACGGTCATTCCATATATGTTATATCTATAACTAACTACCTTGCAAGCGACGTCCGCGAAAGCGGTACACTCATGAGGGTGACTCGAACCCGAGCATTCGCGCTGCTGACGATCGCCCTGCTGTGGGCAATTCCGCGCTTCCAAGGGCGACGATGACTCCCGTGGAACGGGAATGCTGCCATCACATGGCAGGACAGTGCGGCAGTTCCGTGATGCCGGCCAGTCATTCGTGCTGTCAGACTCACCACCCCACCAGCACGGTACTTCCCTAGGCGCAGGGAGCTGGACCAGTTCGTCCGCTCATGATTGCGGTGAGGCCTCCCGTCGCATCGTTGGCAGCAATGCCGGTCGTGACAGTGCGATTCCATCTTTCGTTTCTTCACGGTCCACCTCCCGAACCGTCTCCCGGCGGTGATTCCGTTCTGCGAATCTAGATAGCTTTTAGTTCCCGATGAGGTTGTGCTCTGTCTCGCTGCGCCCTTCGTGGAGCCGATACGGACACTCTTCTATCCCTCTAGCCCGTCCGAAGCTTCGCACCACTTCCAACCGGGGAATTCGGCATCCTCTCGTCCAACACGAACCCGTGCACCAGCGGCAACCCTTATCGGATTGGGGTACTCCACGCGATATTCCTTAGTCACCCGTACCTTGTAGGTTTTGTTTCATCTACGCCGCTGCGCCTAAAACCGACTGCCCGGTGTCTTGGAGCATTGCACTAGAAACAGTTTGCTTGGATTCGATCCATTTCGGAGCCACCTGGCGCTCTTCCTCTGGACGGTTCATCAGGAAGGCAGCAACAAGACGTTTTTCTCGCAACCACCACACGCCGAAGCTCTTGCTGGAAAGATCGCCGCGACTTATGATCTGATCCACGCCGGATGGGTCACCCCAGTATTCGTATGAGAGATCGAAGACATCCGAAAAGAAATATGGCACATGCGCGAATGGAGTGTGGTCGCCCATTAGCGCCCGAGCGCAATATTGCCCCTGCGAAACGGCGTTGTCCCAGTGCTCAACCCGCCTGCGCTTTCTAAAGAGCAAGTCCGGGTAGTTGGCAACGTCTCCAGCTGCATAGATTCCGGGCTCGCTGGTTTCCAGATATTCATTGACTACCACGCCATCAGAGACTTCGAGTCCGCTGCTGGTAAGCGCCTCGGTTGCTGGCTTGACGCCGATGCCCGCTACTATCAACTCGCACGCGATAACCTGACCACACGCAAGGACAACCGAACGAACAGCATCATCGCCACGTACTTGCGCCACCGTGGCATTCTTGACAATCCGCACACCCCTGGCACCGTAGTAGCTCTCAAAGAAGCTCGACATTTCCGGAGTGAATAGCCGCTTCCAGATGCGATCATCGTTTAAAACCATGGTGACTTCGATGGTCTTCTGCGCAAGGACCGCAGCCACTTCCATGCCAATAAAACCACCTCCGATCACGACCGCTCGCTTCGCTTTTTCCGCCGCGCGTCGAATAGATTTGGAGTCCTCCATCGACCGCAGGTAGTACAGGTTTTGAAGTTTGGCCCCAGGAATATCGAGCGTTCGAGGACGTGCACCGGTCGCTACAATCAGCTTGTCGAAAGCGAATTCTCCACCAGATTTAAGGTGAAGCCGCTTCTGTCTAGGATCTAGCGCAGAGATTTCGCATTCCAGCCTTAACTCGATTCCATGTGTGCCATAGAAGTCTGCTGGACTGATTCTGATTGTATCTTCCGTCTCTTTTCCCAATAGGAAGCCTTTTGAGAGAGGGGGCCGTTCGTAAGGAATCGCGGTGTCGCCGGAAAGAATCGTCAACTCCCCTGGTTTCACTCCCCGCTCAATTAGTTACTTTGCCGCGTAACCCGCGACCATTCCGCCACCGAGAATCGCGAACTTCGATTGATTCATGGTCCCTCCCTCTCCACCGGCTCACGCCCTCCACTGGTGCAATCAGCGTCAAGCCCCTACGATCGACGCACGTCTTTCAAGAACGTTCCCTCTTGCAACTCGGTGAAGGCCTGCTGGAGTTGCTCTTGCGTATTCATTACGATCGGACCGTACCATGCAACCGGCTCTTCGAGTGGCTTGCCCGAAACCAGCAAGAACCGGATTCCCTCGTCACCGGCTTGCACCGTGACTTCGTCGCCGCGCTCAAAGAGAACGAGTGAGCGGTTATCCGCTTCCACAGGAGGGGCTGTGTCTAGCCATTTGATGGCCTCGGTGGGCACTGCGAGCGGGCCCGATGCATTGCAGAATTTTCCGCTTCCCGCAAAAACATAAGCAAATGCATGACGAGTGGTCTCGACTGGGAGCGTTTTCCGTTTCCCGGGAGAGACCGATACATCCAAATAGATCGGATCCGCAGCGATTCCGTCGACCGGACCCGTTTTGCCCCAGAAACTTCCGGACACAATTCGCACGTGCGTACCATCGTCATCGGTGACTTCCGGAACATCCACAGCTTTCACTTCCTGATAACGCGGTTTGGTCATTTTCAAGGACGACGGAAGGTTGCCCCATAACTGAAACCCATGCATTCGCCCGGCCTGATCGCCCCTGGGCATCTCCTGATGAATGATTCCGCTGCCCGCAGTCATCCACTGCACATCGCCGGCGCCGATAACGCCGCTGTTCCCGATGCTGTCACCGTGTTCAACCGTCCCAGCCAGCACGTATGTGATCGTCTCAATTCCCCGATGGGGATGCCAGGGAAAGCCGGCAAGATAGTCCTCCGGAACATCGTTGCGGAAATCGTCCAGCAAGAGAAACGGGTCGAAGTCCTTTGTGTTCCCGAAGCCAAACGCACGCCGAAGATGCACACCCGCACCTTCGAGCGTTGGTTTCGATTTGATAAGCCGCTTAACAGGTCGGATCGACATATTGAACTCCAGTTCTGTGAATGTCTGGCTGTGAACTCAATCAGTCGGGCTCGCCCGACAAACCAGATTATCGAACGGCGTCCTCGACGATTGATCGGACTGCAGAAATGTTTTGCAGCAAAGCATCTGGGATGTCATGCCGTTCCTTAAGATATTCTGGACTGTTGTAAGACACCCAAACCTTTCCCTCGCTGTCTTCCCAAACCAACGCCTTGAGAGGCAGATCGAGAGCAATGCTGGGAGCCGCCAGCATTACGGGAGTGCCGGCCTTTGGGCTCCCAAAAATTAGCAGTTTGGTGGGACGCATTTTCATACCGACCTTTTCCGCTTCTCCGCTGTGGTCGATGACGGCAAAGAGTGTGCTTCCCTTCGACTGCAAAATATTCTTGAGCCTTTCCACCGTCGTTTCGGCCGAGTGAGTGCTTGCCTGGACAGTGATCCCTTTATTCTCTGCTAGTGTCATGAACGCCTCCCCGGCGTCTTTTCAGAATTCCTCGCTGGCAGGCACCGTCTCGGCTTGGCGAGCGTGCTGAACGGCGTCATTGCCCGGAAACGGATGCCTGTCGCAGCACTACCTGCGACGGGATCCTTCGGATCGCTAACAATGAGAAATCTTCGCGGCGACGCGGGAGCAGATGGGCCGGCCGCCGCCAGCGTCTTCAAAGCTCCGATTGCTTGAACGATTCCCGCGCCATCGGGATTCGTTCTCAAAACAGCCGGCGGCTCGAGTGTTGCAAAGGGCGCATGGTCCGATTCTGCGAGATAGACCTGGTATTGCGCTTTAGGAGCAAGACCTTCAGCGGCAATCTGAACAAGGTCGAGGAGTCCGAGCGAATTTACTGCAACCGATGCCTGTGCACCGGGTAACGCGGTGCTTCCTGCCTGCAGGTGCAATCGCGCCGTGTTGCCGGCTGTCGCGAGGGGCGACAGATTATCGGTACCGGGCCCGTCCAGAACCGCGCCCGTTATGTACACGAGAGCTTGTGTCGTCTGGCCAATTGGAATATTGGCGATCACTTTGTTGCTGAGGGTGTCGATGGCGGCCGCCATTTCTCCATTTTCTAATGCGACGTAGACTCTGGAGCCATCACCCGAAGGCCAAATTCCGTGGGGAAGATTTCCTGCCGGGATGGTGGCTACCAGCTCCGGTGTTGCGCTCCTGCGGAACACTTTTACCTGGTTCGCGCCGCCGATCGTCAGGTAAGCGAATTTGCCGTTGCGATGGCTCACGAAATTCACGTGATTCGTGATCGGCCCTGTATCCACAGCGCTCTCTGTTCAAACGGCGGTCTGGCGCTGTAAATCTGCACCTTGCCAACATCTTTTAAAGTAGCCCACTCTTCATCATTTTCTGGACTCACGGCGATATTGGGACAGAACGGGCTTGCCTGCGGCACCGACTTAACAATCTGATGAGATGACACCTCGACGACCGACAGCTCGGGCGCGAAGCTGGAGCAGACAAAGCCATACTTGCCGTCGGGCCCGAACATTGTCATCCCAGGACCATTTGCCATCTCGATAGGCCGCGCCTCTTTCAGGGCAACCGGGTCGATCACCGAGACGTAATTTTCGCCGCGAACGCTGATCCACAATTCGCGTCCGTCAGGGGTGAAGAACGCCTCATGGGGAGACCGGCCAACGTAGATCACGCCCTTCACCTTATTGCTAGCTGTGTCTATCACCGTGACTGAATTCGAAGCCACCGACACTACCGCAAGCGTCCTCGAATCGGCCGAGTAGCCCAGGCCATGCACCAGAAGCTGGCGCCGGTAGAGAGGACGCAACGCCCCGGGCACCGGATCGCCCAGTTTGATCACGCCCAGCAGCTTGTCAGTGGCCGGATCTATGACTGAGACCGTGTTGGAGGTCTGGTCAGCCGCGCACACGCGATCTTTGGCGGAGATGGCAACATCGGGACGAGCCCAGGGTGCCTGTCGCGCAAGGGCCCCTGTGGAACACAAACAAAACAGCAGGAGCCAACGATTCATAGATCTACTCTTTCCCGGCAGAGGATGCTGACGCTGAACCTGGCGAAGATTTGCGTCGCTTCCACCATAGCTGCATTAAGTCAACTTTAGATTGCTGATCGGTGATGATCTCCTGCGCAAGGCGCCGCATCTGCGGATCTGTTCCATACATCAATGGGGGCCTTCGCAATGTCAATTGCAGCCTGATGATGCGGCACCATCAGCCTTACAAAATCAACATCGGCGTTGACTGACGGCTCGACCGACATCATCGCGGTGTGCATGTGCTCAACACTATCTCTTAACGCAGGCCATGCCGCGCTGGGCGTTGTGCTACTGCCCCGACCGGGACTCTGCCGCGACCCAGGAAACGCTAAGAGTAAGAATAAAGAACACAATTGCAAGCCATCTCACGCCGTTCATAAACCTACTTCTCATTTGTTTGTCACGGGACTCGTTGGCAGCTTCGGAATACCGTTGAGGCAATCATTTAGTTCGTAAACGCATGAATAAGGGTGTCAACAGGAGCTTCGCTAGAATCTTGGTCCAGCCAACGTCCAACTGGTCTTTGAAGAACACAGGGCCATGAAATGGATCGACGGAGGTCGAGGCCCGTGACCTATCTCAATTTGCCAGACGCAATGCCTTCTTCTACCAGCTGTATTCCATTTGACGTCGAGGAAGCTAGAACCGATCCAGAAAAGATCCTGAGTTTCTGGCCGGAGCAAACACGAGCTCGAAGGTGCGCCGTCGGCGTGACAGGAAGGCGAGAACCAACTTCCTTGAGGGCTAGGTCGAAAAGATCGCTTGGCCAGCGATTTGGCTGTTAGGTCGATGGGGGGAAGGATCAACTTTTCGGAGCGCGCGCCCCGGAGCTCTGCTTTACATATGCCGCCACGCATCACGTTTCACTGGTCCACCTCGAACCGCTTTCGCTCGTCCTCTAGTAAGAAGACTTTGCACAAGGGTGTCGTCCAGCCAATCCTGGTATTTCTGAGAAGACCAACCCCGCTCACGCACCAGCATCCGGTAAACGTCCCTCCCAGTGAGCATCCAGAAGATATCCCGAGCGGTTGTGTAATCAAGCTCTGGCCGAAGCGCACCCGCGTCACGCAGGGAAATGATCATTCTTTCCTGTCTCTCATAGCGGAGACATTCTCGCTGTTGTTCCAGTTTTGCCAGTTCGGGCGCGACCACGCCCGCACCCCGCAACAGATCGAAGGTTGCACTTTGCGCATCGTGGATCTGCCGGGCGATGGGAGCGGCAAGCCGCAAACGCGACTCAGGGTCCCGCGCGCCTAGTGCCTGTCGCACGGCGTTTTCATAATCCGCGCCAAAGGTGGACTGGTCGAGAAGCTCAGTGAGAATCCCTGTCTTCGACTTGAAGATGGCGTACACGCTTTGGGCAGAGACCTTCGCCCTCTGCGCGATCGCCTCGACGGTCATTCCGGCGTAGCCTTCGCTCTGCAACAGCTGTCTGGTAGCCTCGACGATGCGAACGCGGGTGTCGCCGGCCTGACGCTGGCGAACCAGCGATTTGTAGCCGCGCTTTCCTATTCTTGCCAACGCTGACAATTATAGCATCCTTTAGTCAATATAGTTATCTATAGTCAATATGAAAAGCCTTATCGACACCGACCCCGGAAACGCTTGGCCTTCTAAAACGCGAGCCAGCATGAAACTGGTTGTATTGGGCGCCACAGGAGGCACGGGACTGGAACTGGTTCGACAGGCGACTGAGCACGGTCATTCCGTGACGGCGCTGGTTCGTTCACCGGATCGACTCAGGGGGCTCCGGGACCGTATCACCATCAAGCAAGGAGATCTGCTGAATCGTGCCGAGCTTGAACAGGCCATCGAAGGTCACGATGCCGTTCTCTCGGGATTCGGTCCGCGGGTGCCTGTGTCGAAAGCTGACGCGCACCTTCTGGAGCAATTCGCTGCCGCTCTCACGGGCGCCATGGTGCATGCAGGAGTCAAGCGCGTCGTGGTCGAGTCGGTAGCGTTCCTGTTCCGGGAGTCCATCGTGCCCCCGGCATACCTCCTGGGCCGCTTGTTGTTTCCTCGCACGGTTGCCGATGCGTCCGCCATGGAGGGAGTCTTCGCGGAGAGCGACCTCGACTGGACGATGGTGCGTCCGCCGGAACTTACCGACAAGCCTTATACCGGGAAATACCGCGTGCGCGAGGGCCACCTGCCCCGTTTCGGGTTCAAAATCTCGCGTGCAGACGTGGCAGATTACATGATCAAAGCGACGGAAAACCGCTCCTCGATACGAAAGGTCGTCGGAGTCTGCAACTGATCGGAAATGAGGAAAACATGACGCTCTATTCACTGATCCTGTTCGTACACGTTACAGCGGTGCTCGGCCTCTGTGCTGCATTGAGCTTTGAAGTTCTGTCGCTGTTTCATCTGAGACGCGCTTCCACCGTGATCGAAGCCCGGGGTTGGATTGAGCCAGTTCCAGGCTTGCCCTTGGTTGCTATGGGATCGCTGCTCATCATCTTCTTTTCTGGAGTCTACCTGGCTATGCGAATGTCAGCCTTCAGCCTGGCATGGCCAAAGGTGACGGTGGCAGCCCTTCTGGTGATCGCACCGCTGGGCGCACTGACCGGCAGACGCATGCGTACAATCCGCCTCGCCTGTGCCGATGCGAAAGCGATCAACCCCGATCTGCTGAAGCCATTACAGGACCCCTTCTTAAAGGTCTCTCTCGGTCTCCGAATCTTCGTCTTTCTTGCCATTGTCCTGCTGATGGCCTCCAAGCCGGAATTGTCGGAGGCGATCAGCGTTGTGGGAATTTTCGTAGTTCTTGGTCTGCTCTCATCTCTCCTGACCTCGCCTCGCCGTGGGTCGCTGTCGGCCCCCTAGTGCGGATCTTGCAGCGTAGATGGCAGATGTCATGAGCCCAGAATCGACAACATTAAGCAATAGCGTCCGCGCACAAAAGGAGTACAAAATGGAAAGAGTCTTGATCGATCCATTCATTGTTCCCGAAGAATCCAAAGCATCATTCATGGAGGGAGTTACGCAAAGTACAGAGTTTCCTCCGAGCCTTCCCCGGCTTCGTCGAGGGATTTCTGTATGAAAAGAAGGATGGAGAGAGTCGCCACAATTTCTTGACGACAGCCATCTGGGAAAGTGAAGAAGCCTTTGAAAACGCAAAGAGGGCCATCGCCATCGAATTTCAAAAACCAGGTTTCGATCCCCGGAAGCGACCAAACGCCTGAAGGTTGAGAGTGTGCGGTCCACCTACGAAAGGTCTGCCTATTAATCGGTGGAGTCATTTCCGGAGGGGTCCTCCCTCGCGAAGGCATCGATTTCATGTGCGGTTATAACGCCGAAGGCAAATCGGGAGACGCCAGAAAGAACGACGACGTTCTCAGGCGTCTCAGCTGTTTTACGCCAGGTGAAGGCACAAAAGTAGGAATCATTGCTGTCGAACAGGCGTTAGCGACTCAGATCCTCGCCATGATCCCTGTGGCGATGTTTCACCACCAAGTGGGAAGGCAAAGGCGAGGGGTCGCCAAGTCAGCCACACAGGGCCGACCCATTGGGGACTAACACTCCTTTAACATTCGAGCGCACTCAAATCCGGACGCCCGAACTTACTAGCGGCGGACATTTCGCGTTCCAATTACTCTTTCATCGCGGCGATGGCAAGGATCGCCAGCTCCCGCAGGCGCTGCTGAAGTGCCTTCCGATCGCCCTGCAGGTTTGCATCATGTTTAGTGCCTTCGGCTGCGCGGTACAAGATCCGGACGATCTGCTCTACCGTGAGCCCATGGGGCGGCCCGGCAATCTCTCCCGTTTTCTGCAGCGATCGCAAAAATCTCACGAGCCGATCCTCGTACTCTGTATTCAGGTCGCCGATCCTCGACCGCGCCAGCTTCGAGAAAGTCTCCTCCAGTTCCGGCATGTGCTCGGATTTGCTGAAGAGCTCAAATCCCATTCCAAAGTAGGCATCGAGCAAAGCAGTCAACCGGTCCACCGCCGTGCCACCCGCGCTCTCGGCGGCAGAGCATCGCCGTCGCACCTGGTCGCCTAGATATTCAAGGATTGCCAGAAAGACCGCTGCCTTGTTCTTAAAGTGTAGGTATACCGTGCGCTTGGCCACCTGCGCCGCCTGGGCGATATCATCGATGGAAGTCTTGCGGTATCCGTACTGGGTGAACAGCTTCAGTCCCCCCAGCACGATGGCATTTGGCTTGGTCGAAGTGCTCTCCCTAGCGCCTGCGGTTTTTTTCTGAACCTTTTTGACTGGCATACCATCCAACGATACTAAGTATACCCGAAACGACTATTTGGTATACCCCAAAGGATATTGAAGAGCCATGAATAAGGTAGCGGTAGTCACAGGAGCCTCAGCGGGGATCGGAGAGGCAACGGTAAAGAGACTCATTGAGCAGGGCTACACAACTTATGCGGCGGCACGGCGTCTCGATCGAATGGCGAACCTTGAGAAACTGCGTGCAATTCTGCTGCCGCTCGACCTCATGGATGACAGTTCGATCGTCCAGGCCGCCGAACGAATCCGCACCGAACAAGGGCGCATCGACGTCCTTGTCAACAACGCCGGCTACGGCTCCTATGGAGCTGTGGAGGATGTTCCGCTTGACGAAGCGCGCCGCCAGTTCGAGGTCAATGTCTTCGGCCTTGCCCGTCTCGTCCAGTTGCTCACGCCCCTCATGCGCCAGCAGCGGTCGGGAAAAATCCTGAATGTTTCGTCGATTGGCGGCAAAGGATGGGAGCCCCTCGGAGCCTGGTACCACGCGACCAAGTTCGCGGTTGAGGGCTTCAGCGACTGCCTGCGCATGGAACTCAAGCCCTTCGGTATCGACGTCATCGTCATTGAGCCCGGCGGTATTCGCACCGAGTGGGGCCAGATCGCGCTCGACACCCTGCAGCGGGCCTCCGGCCACACCGCCTATCGCCCTCAGGCCGAGGAGAAGCGCGCATTGTTCCTCGCCGCCGCCGGTTCTGCCTCTGACCCGGACGTCGTAGCCCGCGAGATCATCAGGGCTGTCCAAGCCTCACGCCCCAAGACCCGCTACGCTGTGGGCTCCTTCGCAAAGTCATCGGTATTCATGTCGACTTTCTTGCCCGACCGTTTTAACGATGGGATGATGGGTGCCATCACCAAGAGCTTTCTAAAACGGCAGCGGAGGAAATCTGGCGCTCAGGCCGCTTGAGACTCTCAAGGAGTTCTCGTGAGCTGGTAACGTTGCAGACGGGCGGTCATTTCGCTCCGGCTAATGGATAAGTAGGAGTCACTCACCGCGGGTTGAGGAATCAATGACACGAAGACGTCTAATCGGTTTTATTGCAGTGATTCAGACCGTTCTCTGGTTGACGCATCTTTTCCTCTACGAGACGTGGACATTTTCGCAACCGGGGAGCGATATCCATGAGACGCTCTGGCTCAAACTGGTCCTTGGCTTTTTGTCGGTAAGCTTTGTCGCCGCTTCACTACTTGCCTTTCGTTATACAAATGCACTTGTGCGCGCGTTTTACAGGGCTGCTGCGGTTTGGTTGGGCCTGGTGAGCTTCCTCATTTTCGCGGCGGTTTCATCCTGGATTATTTTCGGAGTTGCGCAGCTGAGTGGGCTATACATGAACTTCCATCGGAGCGTGGAATGGTTGTTCGCTACTGCAGTATTGGCCGGACTCTACGGAGTTTTGAACGCAAGCTGGACGCGAATCACGCGAACCACGGTGCGGCTCGCGAACCTCCCGACAGCATGGCGCGGGCGAAGAGCGGCGCTGATCAGCGATGTGCACCTAGGGCACGTGCGAAATGGCAGTTTTCTTCGGCGCATGATTGCAAAGGTTTTGAAGGAAGGACCAGACGCGATTTTTATTGCTGGTGATTTGTATGACGGGACGGCCATCGATGCACGGCGAGCAGCGGAGCCGTTGAGCAAGCTCGTGGCGCCACACGGCGTGTATTTCGTCGCGGGAAATCATGAGCAATTTGGCGACGACAGCAAATATCTGCACGCCGTTGCAGCGGCAGGAGTGCGCGTGCTCAACAATGAGAAGGTAGAAGTGGACGGTTTGCAGATTATCGGCGTGCCATACCGGAGCGCGACGCGCGACAGCCACCTTGCGTCGGCCCTACACGGCATCGGCGTGGATCGCGACCGCGCCAGCATCTTGTTGACGCACGCACCCGACCATCCGGAGATCGCGGAGGCGGCCGGCGTTTCTCTGCAACTATCCGGACATACGCACCTTGGACAGTTCGTACCTTGGAGTTGGATGGCGCGGAGGATTTACCGGCAGTTTGTGTATGGCCTAAGCCGTATCGGGAAGATGCAGGTTTTCACCTCGAGCGGAGCAGGGACGTGGGGACCACCGCTGCGGCTGGGATCGAATCCCGAGATTGTAATGCTTGAGTTCGAATAAAGCTTCAACTGTCAGGAAAGGCTGAGTTGAAAGGCGGTTCTGCGTGAAAGTGATTCTTCTAGGGGCGACGGGAATGGTCGGACAGGGCGTCGTGCGCGAATGTCTGCTCGATCCCGAGGTGGAAAGCGTCCTCGTGATCGGGCGCAATGCCACCGGACAGAAGCACGAGAAACTGCACGAAATCGTACTCGGCGCTCTTTTTGATCTCTCCGCAATTGAAGATAGACTCTCGGGCTACGACGCGTGCTTTTTCTGCCTCGGCGTCTCCGCAGTAGGGATGAAAGAGGAATCCTATCGGCGCGTGACGTACGATCTCACGATCTCAGTGGCCAGAGTATTCTCCAGTCTCAACCCCGGCATGACGTTTATCTATGTCTCGGGTGCGAGTACTGATAGCACGGAGCGCGGGCGCATGATGTGGGCGCGAGTGAAAGGCCAGACAGAAAACGCACTGTTGCAGATGCCGTTCAAGGCTGCATACATGTTCCGTCCTGGCTACATCCAGCCACTCCACGGGATTCGGACAAAGACGAAGTGGTACGGAGCAATTTACGCGATGATGGGACCCCTTTATCCAGTATGGAAGTTGCTTTTCCCGAAGTATGTAACAACCACGGAATGCGTAGGCCGTGCGATGCTGAATGTTGCCATGCGGGGCGCTCCTAAATCTGTGCTTGAAAACCAGGACATCAACAGTATTTGCCGAGATGGATCGTGATCTCGCGCTAGGCAGCTCACATCGATTACCTCAATGAACATTTCCCGATCTGCTCAATTGCGTGCCCTTTCGCCCGCTTCATCTCAATCCCCAACAGCGCGGCTACCGTGGGTGCAACGTCGAGATTGGAAATGTCGCCAAGCTGAATGCCTTTCGGAACGCCGGCGCCCCATGCAATGAAGATCGCCTGCATCTGGGGGTCAGAGTTGACGTAGCCATGAGTACCCGCCGGTAGCCCGTGCGTGATCAAGTCCCCGCCCGACTCGTTGCCGAACATGTAGTCGGGCGTGGCGGCCAGCACGAGGTCGGGTGCCTGATCGCTCTGTGTTGGTGTATGTCGACTAACCCTGCTTAAGGCCGCAATTCCGCCGCACATCGTGCTTCCACGGTTTTGATCTCGTTTTTTCCAGCCGCCCCTCAGGCGCGAGTCGGAGTAGGGATCACAATTGCTCATGACCCTCTCCACGGATCCGGACGAGCGGCTTTCCCGCATCCGGCTCTTGCCTTAGGTAATAGCGCCCATGCGGCGTAAGGGATAGGGATGA
>WNFQ01004234.1_pt1 | contig 15970 bp, 18 predicted proteins | sample 5400171 | NCBI WGS metagenome assembly WNFQ01 (sample SAMN13153356, study PRJNA577476) | soil metagenome | isolation source: 20 cm soil under Madrone tree | place: USA:California | collected 2016-06-14 | reverse complement strand
ATGAAGATCGCGCTCGACGACATCAAGGCCACGCCGAAGGAGCTCGCGTACACCGAGGGGGTGGAGGAGCTGAACGCGCGGCTCGAGCGCGGCGTCCACGACTACCGCGTGCCGCGCGGCCTCGACGTGCGGGTGGAGTACTACCGCGCGGGGCTCGACGTCTTCTTCCACGGCTCCCTGCACGGCGAGGTGGTCGGCACCTGTGCCCGCTGCCTCGAGGACTACGCTTTCGGCCTCGACCATCCCTTCGTCTTCGTGCTCGAGCCGCGCGCGGTGGCGCCGAGCGAGTCGGCCCGCCTCTCCTCCGACGATCTGGCCCTCAGCTACTACGAGGGCGACGAGATCGATCTGACGCCCCTCGTGCACGAGCAGATCATCCTCGCGCTGCCCACGCGCCCGCTATGTGGAGAGTCCTGCCGCGGTCTCTGCCCGCGCTGCGGCGCGAACCTGAACGCCGGCGCCTGCGGCTGCCCCGCCGCGCCGCCCGATCCGCGCCTCGCGGTGCTGCTCACCATGCGCGGGAAGTGACGCGGGGCAGAGGAGGACAACGGCATGGCCGTACCCAAGCGCCGAACCTCGGCGAGCAAGCGCGACAAGCGGCGCGCGCACGACGCCCTCACGGCGCCGCACGTGATCGCCTGCCCGCAATGTGGTGAGCCGACCCTGCGCCACCGGGCGTGCCCGCACTGCGGCACGTACCGCGGGCGCAAGGTCGTCGAGACCGGGGAAGGCTGATCCGGGGCGGGGAGCAGCGGGCCGGGCGGGCCATGGCTCCGGCGGGCGCGGTCGTGGTGTGCCTGTTCCCCGGCCAGGGCTCGCAGCGCGTCGGCATGGGCCGCGACCTGGCGGCGGAGTTCGTGGTCGCGCGCCGCACCTTCGAGGAGGCCGACGACCGGCTCGGCGTGGCCCTCACTCGCCTGTGCTTCGAGGGCCCGGAGGAGACGCTGCGCCTCACTGCGAACGCGCAGCCCGCGATCCTGACCGCCAGCGTCGCCGCCTACCGCGTGCTGGAGGAGGTGACCGGGCTCGAGCCTGCGGCGGTCGCGGGCCACAGCCTCGGCGAGTGGTCGGCGCTGGTCGCCGCCGGCGCGCTCGGGCTCGGCGACGCGGTCGTGGGCGTGCGCGAGCGCGGGCGGCTCATGCAGGAGGCGGTGCCGCCGGGCGAGGGCGCGATGGCGGCCATCCTCGGGCTCGACGCCGACGCGGTGGCCGCGCTCTGCGCCGAGGCAGCCGAGGCCGACGTGCTCGTTCCGGCGAACCTGAACGGCGGCGGCCAGGTCGTCGTTGCCGGGCACGCGCGCGCGGTGGACCGGCTCCTGCCGCTCGCCGCCGCCCGCGGCGCGCGGGCGCAGCTCCTCGCGGTGAGCGCGCCGTTTCACTGCCCGCTCATGGAACCCGCGGCCGCCGGCCTGGCGCGGCATCTGGCCGGGGTGACGTTCCACGCGCCCCGGCTGCCGGTCGTGAGCAGCGTCGAGGCGCGCCCGGTGCGCAGCGCGGCGGAGCTGCCCGGGCTCCTCGTGAAGCAAGTGACCGCGCCCGTGCGCTGGGAGGAGACGGTGCGGGCGCTCGCCGCGCTCGGCGCCACCCTCGCCCTCGAGACCGGCCCGGGTCGCGTCCTCTCCGGGCTCAGCAGGCGGATTGCGCCGGCGCTCGTGAGCGTGCCGGCGGGCGACGTGGACGGCATCGCGCGCGCGCGGGAGGTGCTCGCCGCATGAGCGAGACGCTCGCCGGCCAGGTCGCGCTCGTGACCGGCGGGTCGCGCGGCATCGGGCGCGCCATCGCGCTCCGCCTGGCGGCCGCCGGGGCGACGGTGGTGGTCAACTACCGCGAGAACGCGCCCGCCGCCGAGGAGACGGTGCGCCTGATCGCCGCCGCCGGCGGCCGCGCATGCGGGGCCCGCTTCGACGTCGGCGACGCGGAGGCGGTGCGCGTCGGGGTGCAAACCATCGTTGACGAGCACGGGCGGCTCGACCTCCTGGTCAACAATGCGGGCCTGGCCGTGGATGCGCTCCTCCTGCGCCTCAAGGAGGAGGACTGGGAGCGGGTCCTGCGCACCAACCTGACCGGCGTCTTCCATTGTACCAAGGCCGCCGTCCGTGCCATGGTCCGCGCCCGGTACGGGAGGATCGTGAATCTCACCTCGGTGGTGGCGGAGATGGGCAACGCGGGGCAGGTGGCGTACGCGGCGGCGAAGGCGGGCGTGATCGGCTTCACGAAATCGCTGGCGCGCGAGGTGGCGGCGCGCGGTGTCACCGTGAACGCGGTCGCTCCGGGCCTGGTCGAGACGGACATGACGGCGGGGCTCGACGACCAGCAGAGAGCATTTTACACGAACGTGATTCCGGCGGGCCGCATCGCCACGCCCGAGGAGGTCGCCGCAGCGGTCGCGTTCCTCGTCTCGCCGGAGGCGGGCTACATCACCGGGCAGGTGCTGCACGTGAACGGCGGCCTCTACATGTGACACGCGCCAGGTCGGGCGCGAGAGTTCAAGGAGGAGTAATGGGATCCAGCGTGGAGCAGAAGGTGAAGGAGATCATCTGCGAGCAGCTCGGCGTGAGCGAGGAGGAAGTCACGCCGCAGGCCTCCTTCATCGAGGATCTCGGCGCGGACTCGCTCGACATCGTGGAGCTGGTGATGGCGCTCGAGGAGGAGTACGACATGGAGATCTCGGACGAGGAGGCGGAGAAGATCCGCACCGTCCAGGACGTCGTCAACTACATCGAGAGCCACAAGTAGGAATGCGCCAGCACCGCCCGCACCACCCGGACCGTCCGATGAGGAGGGAGGCCGAGCGCGGAAGCGCTCGTTTTGGCCGACGGGGTCTGGGGGCATCGGAGCAGCGCAGCGCGCGCGCAGCGCGCGCGAGCAGCGGACGGGCCCCCAGATGCTAATAGCCATAGGCGCAGACCACGGCGGGGTGGAGCTGAAGGATGCGCTCGCCGCCGAGCTCCGGGCGCGCGGCGAGGAGGTGCTCGACGTGGGCACCAGCGGCCCGGCCTCGGTCGACTACACCGACTACGCGCGCGCGGTGGCCGAGCGGGTGTCGCGCGGCGAGGCGGCGCGCGGCATCCTCGTCTGCACCAGCGGCATCGGCATGAGCATCGCCGCCAACAAGTTCCCGGGCGTGCGCGCCGCGCTGGTCGTCGACGCCACGGCGGCGCGCATGGCGCGCGAGCACAACGACGCCAACGTGCTCGTCTTCGGCGGCGGCATGACGGGGAAGTTCCACGCCCGCGAGCTGCTGCGCATCTTCCTGGAGACCCCCTTCGCCGGGGGGCGGCACCAGCGGCGGGTGGACAAGATCGCCGACATCGAGCGCGAGCTCGGACTCGGACCAGCGAAGGGAGCCCTCAGATGAGCTCGGCCCTCGAGCGCACCGACCCGGAGGTCTTCGCCTCCCTCCAGCGCGAGACGGAGCGGCAGGAGTACAACCTGGAGCTGATCGCCTCGGAGAACGTGGTGAGCGAGGCGGTGCTCGAGGCCCAGGGCTCGATCCTCACCAACAAGTACGCCGAGGGCTACCCGGGCAGGCGCTATTACGGCGGCTGCCAGTTCGTCGACGAGGTCGAGACGCTCGCCATCGCGCGTGCCAAGGCGCTCTTCGGCGCCGAGGCGGCCAACGTCCAGCCGCACTCCGGCTCGCAGGCGAACATGTGCGTCTACTTCTCGCAGCTCGAGATGGGCGCCACCATCCTCTCCATGAACCTCGCCCACGGCGGCCACCTGACGCACGGCAGCCCGGTCAACTTCTCGGGCAAGTATTTCCGCGTCGTGCCCTACGGGGTGCGCGAGTCGGACAGCCGCATCGACCTGGATCAGGTGCGCGACCTCGCCCGCCGCGAGCGCCCGAAGATGATCGTGGTCGGCCACTCGGCCTATCCGCGCGCCATCGACTTCGCGCCCTTCCGCGCCATCGCCGACGAGGTCGGCGCCGTCGTGTTCGCGGACATGGCGCACTTCGCCGGCTTGGTGGCCGCCGGGCTCCACCCCTCGCCCGTGCCGCACGCCGAGTTCGTCACCACCACCACCCACAAGACGCTGCGCGGCCCGCGCGGCGGCATGATCCTCTGTCGCCAGGCCTACGAGAAGTCGATCAACTCCTCCGTCTTCCCGGGCAACCAGGGCGGGCCCCTGATGCACGTGATCGCCGCCAAGGCCGTCGCCCTGCACGAGGCCGCCACGCCCGCCTTCCGCGACTACCAGCGGCAGATCCTCGCCAACGCGAAGGCGCTCGCCGACGGGCTCCTCCGCCGCGGCTTCCGCCTCCTCTCCGGCGGCACCGACAACCACCTCATGATGCTCGACCTGCGCGGCACCGAGCTCACCGGCAAGCTCGCCGAGGAGACGCTCGACAAGGCGCGCATCACGGTCAACAAGAACGCGGTCCCCAACGACCCGCGCTCGCCCTTCGTGACCAGCGGCGTGCGCCTCGGGACGCCGGCGGTGACCTCGCGCGGGATGAAGGAAGCCGAGATGGAGACGATCGCCGAGCTCGTCCGCCGCGGTCTCGAGCACGTGGGCGACGACGCCGCGCTCGCACGCCTGGGCGACGAAGTGCGGGAGCTCTGCCGGCGTTTCCCCATCTACCGCCACCGGCTGGCGTAGCCCGCCCGCATGCGCTGCCCGTTCTGCCACGACCTGGAGAACCGGGTCGTGGACTCGCGCCTCGGCAAGGAGGGGGACGCGATCCGCCGCCGGCGCCACTGCGAGCACTGCGGCCGGCGCTTCACCACCTACGAGCGGGTCGAGGAGTCGCTCCCCATGGTGGTCAAGAAGGACGGCCGGCGGGAGCCCTTCGAGCGCGCCAAGATCGTAAACGGGCTCAAGCGCGCGTGCGAGAAGCGCCCGGTCCCGGTCGACACCATCGAGGCCCTGGTCGACAAGATCGAGCGCCAGCTCCAGGAGGGCGGCGAGCGGGAGGTCACCAGCCGCGCGATCGGCGAGACCGTGATGCGCGAGCTGCACGCGCTCGACGCCGTCGCGTACGTGCGCTTCGCCTCCGTGTACCGCTCGTTCCGCGACGTGCACGAGTTCATGCGCGAGCTGGAGGACCTGATCTCGGAGCGCCGCGGGAAGCCGCGTCCCCGGGCCGCCGCCCGGCGCCGCCGGAAGCGCGCGTCGTGACCGCCGCGGCGGACGCGCGCTTCATGGCGCGCGCGCTCGCGCTCGCGGCCGAGGGCCTCGGGCGCACCTTCCCGAACCCGCCGGTGGGCGCCGTCTTCGTGCGCGGCGGGCGCGTCGTGGGCGAGGGTTTCCACCACCGCGCCGGCGCGCCGCACGCGGAGATCGAGGCCCTCGGCGCCGCCGGCGGACGGGTACGCGGCGCGACGCTCTACGTCACGCTCGAGCCGTGCTCGCACCACGGGCGGACGCCGCCCTGCGCGGACGCGCTGCTCGGTCTCGGGCTCCGACGCATCGTCGTCGCCATGGTCGACCCGAACCCGCGCGTGCGCGGCCGCGGCATCGCGAAGCTCCGCCGGGCGGGCATCCGAGTGGTGGTCGGGCCGGGTGCGGAGGAGGCCAGGCTCCTGACCGCCGGCTATCGCTCGCGCGTGCTGCGCGGGCGGCCGCTGGTCACGCTCAAGCTCGCCACCACGCTCGACGGCCGCATCGCGGCCGCGAGCGGCGACGCGCGCTGGATCACCGGCCCCGCGGCCCGCCGCCTCGCGCACGCGCTGCGCGACGTCTCGGACGCCGTCCTGGTGGGCGCGGGGACGGTGCGCGCCGACGATCCGCAGCTCACCTGCCGCCTGCCCGGCGGCCGTGACCCGGTGCGCATCGTGCTCGCGGGCCCCGCGCTCCGCCTGCCGGCGCGCGCACGCGTGCTCGCGCGCGGCGGCCCGCCCACGTGGGTGGTCGCGCCGCGCGGCGCGCCGGCGGCGCGCGTGGCGGCGCTCCGCCGCCGCGGCGTCGAGGTGCTCCTCGTCCCCGGGCGGCGCGGGCGGGTGCCGTTCGGCGCGCTCGTGCGGCTCCTCGGTGCGCGTGGCCTCACCTCGCTGCTGGTCGAGGGCGGTGGCACGGTGGCGGCGGAGGCGCTGCGGGCGCGGGCCGTCGACCGGCTGGTGCTGTTCGTGGCGCCGGCGCTCCTGGGGGGTGATGCGGTGGCCGCCGTGGGGGCGCTCGGTCTCAGGCGCGTGCGTGACGCTGTGCGGGTCGGCGGCCTCGCCGTGGCGCACATCGGGCCGGATCTGGTGCTCGAGGGGCGCCTTCGCTGATCGTTGCCGCGAGCCCGCTCGATGAGAACTTGGCTCAGCGGCGCGCCGTCACGCCGATAGGACGCGCAGCTTCGAGTGCGTGCGGATCGCCTGTGCGAGCGGCGCATCCGCGGTCACGATCTCGGCGTCCAGAAACTCGGCGAGCGCCACGTAGCTCGCATCGTATGCTGAGAAGTTGTGCCGCAGGCTCAGGACCCGATCGAGAAGGCCCATGTGGCCGTGGCGCCGGAGCGGAAGCAGTAGGTAATGACTCACCGCTTCGGCTGCGCGCCGGGCGGAAAGCGACCGGGCGAGAACGCCACGGCGAAGGACGGATACGACCTCCACGTCGCAGAGCGCCGGCGCATGCAACTCGGCGTCGGGGGCCGTGATGGCGTGCTCGATGGACCTTCCGCGCGGAGTCCGCAGCAGTAGTCGGCCAGCGTCGATGCATCCGTAGCGATCCGTCTCAAGAGCGCCCCCGCGACGCGCGCTCTTCGCGAATGAAATCCGCGGCCGGCCATCCGAGATCTACCGGGGTAGCCCTCGCGATCTGTTCGAAGACCTCCTCGGCCAGCGGCCGCGAGACCTCGCGTTCGAGAATCTCCCGGATGTAGGAGGTGACGGTCTGGCCCCTCTTTCTGGCGCGTCTGACCAGCTCACGGTGCAGGCGATCTGGAACGCTCCTCACCTGGATCATCTTGGGCATGCGCCCCGCATTCCGCATGCGCGGCACATGCGCAAGTGAACGTTCTCAGCATCCGCGTCAGGTCGTGGATCGCCGCGCCTCGAGCGTCGCCCAATCGAGAGCGTCGTAGCGGCTCGTCATCCAGAGGGCAAGCACGAAGGCGGGGAGGGTCGCCACGGGGACGGCATGCCGGATTGCGGCCAGGACGTAGTGCAGGAATCCGGCCCCCGCGGGGAGCAGCAGCGCGAGCATGTTGCGCCCAAACTGGCCGGCCGACTGCATCATCGTGGGGCTCTCGGAGAACGGGAGTCGCGGAGTCAAGAAGAGCGAGTACATCACCGCGATCGTCCACGTCTGGCAGGCGGCGAGGATCGCGTGCGGGACGAGGTCCCATCCCATGACCGCGAAGAGCGCTCCGGCGGCGAGGCCGAAGAGCAAGGCGCCGAAACGAAGCAGCATGGCCTTGGTGCTGCCTCGGAGAACCCGGCCTGGTATGCCGACCGGGAAGACGTGGTAAATCCAGCTCGCCTCGAACTCGGGAGAGAAGCCGATCTGGATCAGAACCATCGGAAGTACCAACGCGGTCGCGTAGAGCCCCAGGAGGTAGCTGCGGGACTCGAGCATCCGCTGCGTCACGAGCCCGATACCTCCACCGGATTGGAAGAACATGATGGCGGGGAAGATCATGAGGAACGCGATCGAGGGGTAGACGCGGAGCTTGAACGGCCGGTCCCGACCCGCGAGGATCCAGGACAGATCGAATCCCAGCCGCTCCTCCGCGGAACCTGTCGTCGCGCGCCGGAGGAGGGACATCAGCCCACCGCGGCGGCCGGTCCGCGTCGGAACGCCCTCGGCCCGTCCGGGTTGCTGCTGGAGCTTGGAGAGCATGCGGCCGAAGTTCGGCGAGAGCACCCGAACGACGAACCAGAGACCGACGACCGGCAGGACGAGCGCCTCGGCCGTGAGGATCAGCACGCGAGGGGAGGCGTGGCCGAAGAACAGCTCGAACGGCGCGGCGAACCAGACTGGCGGATAGAGAACGGTCCACCATGCGCCGGACAGATCGACTCGCGCGAGAGCGTCGAAGGGGACCACCCGCGGAAGGATCTGATAGCCGCCGATCACGAAGAAGGACATGCCGATCTGGACGAAGAGGACGACGTCGCGGAAGCGTTCTCCATCGGTGAAGCGGAGGGCCAGGAGGTAAAACAGACTCACGAAGAGGACGACGAACGCGATGGCGGCGGCAAGGACGGTAAGAAACAGGAGGGGAAAAAGCGGATGCAGCCGGAGCGCTCCGACCACGATGGTCCCGGCCGACAGGCTGAGTCCGAGGAGTCCCAGGTAGGTGCAAATGTGAACCAGCCGGGCAACCAGGATCGTTCGCCCGGAGACGGGCCGTGGTCCGAGGACCATCAGATCCACGGTATCCAACAAGACGGCGCTGAAGTCCGCGATCAGCGACATCGCCAGCATGAACATAACGAACGAGAAGATGATCGTGAAAGCCAGGAGCGGCGATGGGCGTGCGAGGAGGACGAGCGCGACGAACCCTCCCATGAGGGCGAAGAACGCCACCGATGCGAGGAGGCCGTTCCACGAGTTCGTCTCCTGCTGAGCGAACCGGGTGACCAGCTGGCGCCGGCTGTCGAGCCTGAGCTTGGTTGCCAGGATCGTCCGGAACTGACCGTAGTCGGCTCCGGCCATGCGGATGGCCCAAGCGAATCGGTCGAACGTCGCGAGCAGGAGACGCGTCATCGGCGCGGGACGGCCGGCTATCCCTGGATGACCCTCAGGAAATCCGCGGCCACGCCATCCTGGCCGTCTTTGCGGGTAAGCTGGGTGAAGATCCGCTCCAGCGACGCATCCGCCACCTTGACCTTCAGCTCCTCGAAGGTGCCGTCGGCGACGATCTTCCCGCCGTCGATGATCGTGATCCGGTCACAAACTCGCTCGACGACGTCCATCAGGTGCGAGCAGTAGAAGACGGTCTTTCCGACCTTCGCCAGGCTGGTGATCAGCTCCTTCACGATGACCGTGGCGTTGGCGTCCAGCCCCGACATCGGCTCGTCGAGGAAGACGAGCTCCGGGTTGTGGATCAGCCCGGCGATGACGAGGACCTTCTGCTTCATCCCTTTGGAAAAGGTGGTCATCCGGACGTCCCCGTGATCGACGAGGCCGAAGAGCCTGAGGAGCTCGAATGCCTTCTCGATCAGCTCCTTCTCCCCAGGTCCGTGAAGCCCCCCGACCAGGGAGAGGTATTCGAGCGGCGTCAGCGCTTCGTACAGAGCCCCCGCCTCGGGGACGTACCCGATGCGCCGCTTCACCTCGAGTGGGTCCTTGGCGACGTCGAAGCCGCAGACCCTGACCGTGCCTCGGAATCCCGTCAGCATGCCGATCAGGATCCTGACCGTCGTCGACTTTCCCGCGCCGTTCGGGCCCAGGTAGCCGAGGACGCGGCCCGCAGGAACCTCGAGGTCGATGCCTTTCAGCACTTCGTTCGCGCCGAAGCTCATCCGGAGCCCCTCCAGGCGGACGATCGGCGGGGAGTTGATCTCCATTTCTACCTTTCAAATGCTGAGCGCGAGGGCATGGCTTCTTCTACGACGCGGGGGAGAAACGCAGCAAGCGGAGAGTGGGCTCGCGTCGCGAGCGGCGGGCGCTACGGGTCGGGGATCGCGAAATCAGCGTGCCTCCGGGGGCATCGTTCCCATTAAGGCCCGAAGTTGACCAACAAATCTCGCCTGCCAGACGTCGGGAGAGCGCCTGACGATCTCGGCGGCCTCTCTACGTTTACGCCGTGGACAAAGGGTCCGTCAAGAAAATCGGCGCGCCGTGGTTACCTCCGCGGCTCACGCGCGGCTCAAGTCTATTCGGGTCGATCTCGCACCCGTGCGGAACGATTCCACGTGGCGGCGACGATGGAGGCGTCGGTGCTGGACACGACCTCGGCGGCATGGCCGTTTGCGGCAAGCGCCCGCTCGGGGTGTAGTATCCGCGCGACGGCTGACGCTGGTGTCCAGCGTGCCACGCCCCCCTTGGCGTGACGAAGGCGAAGGCCGCCGCGTCGAAGGAATCCCATGGAAGACCCGGCGCAGCTCGACAAGAAGGTCTACGCCGCGACCACCGCAAGCTCGCTCTCCATGCGCGACCTGCTCGAGTATTTCACCAAGCACGGCGGGAGCATGCGGGTGTCGGACCTGCATCTGAAGGCGGGTTCGCCGCCGGTGTACCGGGTGGATGGACGCCTCGTGTTCCTGAAGGGCGCGCCGCTGGACCCGCCGACCATCCGCGAGCTGGCAGCGGCCCTGTTCACCAAGGCGGAGCTGGCCGCGCTCGACGAGCACCGTTCGGTCGATGGCTCCTTCGCGACCGACGACCTGTGCTTCCGGCTGAACGCCTTCTTCGACAGCGACGCCGGTCATCGCCATGCGGGCGCTGGACGCCGCGCCGATCGCCGTCGAGCAGATCGGGTTCCCCAACGACGTGTGGCAAGACATCGTCGCCGCGCAGCACGGTCTGGTGCTGCTCACCGGCATCACCGGCGCCGGCAAGTCGACCACCGTCGCCGCGCTCATCGACCGCATTGCCGAGTCGCGGCCCTGTCGCATCATCACGCTGGAAGATCCCATCGAGTACCGCCTGTCGAGCAAGCGAGCGCTGGTGTCGCAGCGGGAGGTGGGGCGGAACGTGCCCAGCTTCGAGCAGGGTCTGCGCGACTGCCTGCGTGAGGACCCGGACGTGATCTTCGTGGGCGAGATGCGGGATCGGGATTCGGCCCAGTGGACGCTCACCGCCGCCGAGACCGGCCACCTGGTGTTCTCGACGCTACACACGCGCGACGCCCGCGGGACGATCACGCGCATCCTGGACATGTTCCCTGGCCACCAGCAGGAGGAGGTCGCCAACCAGCTGTCGCTGGGGCTCGCGTACATCATCTGCCAAAAGCTCCTGCCGCGCGCCGACGATGCCGGCCGCGTCGTGGCGATGGAGATCCTGAACAACACCTACGCTGTGCAGAACCTGATCCGCGCGGGCAAGCTGGAGCAACTCTATTCGACCCTGCAGACCAAAACGCGGGACGTGGCCACGGAGCGGATGGTCACGATGGAGCAGTCGCTCGCGGGACTGGCGGCGCGCGGTGTCGTCAGCGCGCAGGAAGCGGAGAAGTGGGCCAACCATCCCGGCGAGTTCCAGAGCGCCCTGCGGTACCGGCAGAGCGCCACGGCGCAGTCTACGATCCGGCGCTCGTGACCCATGCGGGTCGCGTTCAACGTCATCGACGAGACGATCTGGTTCATCGACCGGCCGCACGAGCCCTGGACGGTGCAGGCCGAAGCCCGTGCAGCCGGCCGGCTGGACGACGAGCGGCTGCGCCTCGCGGTCCGCTCGGCGCTGGCGCGTCACCCGATGGCGCGGGCGCGTCAGGCGTCCTGGCGCTTCTGGCAGACCGGCTTCACGTGGGAGATCACGGAGGCCCCCCAGGTGGAGGCGCTCTCGATCGTCGACTGCCCCGACGATGCGGCGGTGGCGCTGCTCCGCTCCGATCTCTACGGCCACCCCGTGCCGCTCGCGAGGTCACCCCCGCTGCGCGTGCGCCTGGCGCACCACCCGGCGGGCGACGTGGTCCTGCTGGGCGTCAACCATGCCGCAAGTGACGGGCTGGGGACGCTGCGTCTCCTCGCCTCGATCGTCCGTGGGTACGCCGGCGCCCCCGACCCCGTCCCCGACGTCGACCCGCTCGCGGTGCGCGACCTGCGCGCGCCGCTCGCGCTCGACGGACTGCGCGCGAGGATTCGCAATGCGGCGGCGCTCGTCACGGAGCTGCGGAGGCCGAAGGCCCGCATCGCCCCCGAGCGTGCGGGCGATGGTCCAGGCTACGGCTTCCACCTCGTACGTCTCGACGCGGAGGATACGCCGGCCCTCGGCTCGCGGCGACCGCCTGGAGCGACGGTCAACGACGTCCTGCTGGCCGCGCTCCAACTGGCGATCGCGGAGTGGAACGCAGAGCACGGCGCGCCGTGCGAACGGATCGGCATCATGATGCCGGTCAACCTGCGTCCTCCGGAGCGCAGGAACGAGGTGGTCGGCAACTTCTCGTCGTTCGTGACGGTGGCGACCGACCCGGAGGACCGGAGACGGCCCGCAGCGACGCTAGCGGCCGTGACGGCCCAGAGCCGCCGCGTGAAGGCGGGCGGGCCGCCGAGCGCGCTCGTCGACGTCCTGGCCACCCCGCTGCCGCGGCCGCTCTTGCTGAAGGAGGTCACGTGGGGGCTGCTGCCGTTCGTGCTCGAGCGGGGTCTCGACACGGCCGTCCTCTCGAATCTCGGGCGCCTGAGCGAACCGCTCTCGTTCGGGGCCGATGCCGGGGACGTTGCCGAGGTATGGTTCTCGCCGCCCGCGCGCATGCCGGTCGGGCTGGCGCTCGGAGCGGTCACCATCGGCCGCTGGCTCCACCTCTCGTTCCGCTACCGGCATCCCCTGTTCGGCCCCGGTGCCGCAGCGCGGTTCGCCACCCGCTACGTCGGTGCGCTCGATCGGCTCGCCGCCTGACGCGCTACAGGCCGAGCACGAGCCGCGTGACCCGGTCCCGGACCACCGTCGGGACGAACCGATCCGCCAGCAGGAGCAGCTGGGCATCGCAGCCGACCAGGTAGCGGGCGCGGGGCAGGAACGCGGTCATCGCTCGCCCGACCACCGCGGCGACGCCGGCGGGCTGCTGCATGTACGGCTGCATCCAGCGCAGCAACGCCACGTAGCGCTCGTACGCGGCGTCGAAGGACGAGCCCCGCAGCCGCCCCGCCTGATGCTCCAGGCCCTCCCAGAGACGGGTCTGCACGCCGCCGGGCTGGACGAGGACCACGTGGACGCCGGCCGAGGCGACCTCCACGCGGAGGGCGTCGGTCACGCCTTCGAGCGCGTGCTTGGCCGCCTGGTACCAGCCGCCGAACGGGGTCGCGACGCAACCGAAGATCGACGACACGTTCACGATGCGGCCTTCTCCCCGCGCGCGCATGTGGCGGAGCGCCAGCCGTGCCAGCCGCATCGGGGCCACGACCATCGTCTCGAGTGCCAGGCGGGCCTCGTCGTCGTCCACGTCCTCGAGTGCGCCCGCCGCCGGGTAGCCGGCGTTGTTGACCAGCCCGTAGGGCTCGAGGTCGTCGATCACGCGCGCACCCTCGGTGGCGTCGGTCACGTCGAGCAGCACCGTCTCGACGCGCGCGCGCGCCTGCGCCGCGACTCGCTGCACGGCCCTCGCCTTCTCCTCCGAGCGGACGGTGCCGACCACGCGGAAGCCGCGCCGGGCGATCCAGATGGCGCTCTCGAGCCCGATGCCGGAGCTCGCGCCGGTGATCAGGACGGTGCGGGGCATCGGCGCGAACCGTCCTCACCCGCGGCGGCTGCTCGCCGTGCCGGAGGCCCTCCCCATCGCTTCCAGTGCCTGGCGAGCCCGCTCGAGGTAGCGGCGGATGCGGCGCTGCATCTCGAGGTTCACGATCGGGCCGGCCAGCGCCGCCAGGAGCCAGTTGATCTCGATGTCCGCCTCGATGGACTGACGGAACCCGACGCGCGTTTCCCGCGGGCCCTGCGCGCTGAACTCGGCGCGGCCATGCATGCGCAGGTTGCCGGGTCCCGAGGGGCGCCACTCGAGGACGTTCTCGGCCGGGAAGTAGTAGCGCGACTCGTACTTCCCCCGGAACGTCACCGGGCCCCGGGTGAGCGGCGCCATGCAGACGCGCAGCGTATCGGCACCGGTCTTCTCCACCCGCTCCACCTCCTCGAGATTCTCCGCGATCCGGTCGAGGTCGCCGAAGTAAGCGCGCGCCACGTCGGCCGGGACGCGGACGGTGAAGGTCTCGTGGAAGTCGGTCGTGAAGCGAGCCATCGCGCCCGCTCAGCCGATGACCGGGAAGCGCCGGCGGCCCGCGAGGTCGTCCATCATGTCCTGCATGACGCCCGTCACCCGGTCGTAGGCCCGCTGGACCGCATCCGGATCATCCGCCAGCTCTGGCGCGTGCTCGAGCTCGATCGGTTCGCCGACCTTGTAGACGAGCTTCGAGGGAAGCGGCAGGTAGGGGATGAACCCCGTCACCCACAAGCCCCAGGGCAGGCCGAGGTTCACGGGCACGGTCTTGACGCGGGCGAACCTCGCGAGGCCGGTCCACCGTGCCAGCCGCTGGCTGGAGAAGAGCGTGAAGTAGACCTCGTGCCCGCCGATGTTGACGAACGGCACGATGGGGACGCCGTACTTGTACGCGAGCTTCACGAAACCGGTTCGACCGTACAGGTTCACGCGGTTGCGATCGCGAAAGCTGCGCAGGCAATCGAGCTCGCCACCCGGAAAACACACCAGCCTCGCCCCCGACCGCAGCACGCGCTCCGCATTCTCGCGGTTCGCCGGCATGGCGCCGATCTTCGCCATGAAGTTCCTGAGCACGGGGATCCTGAACGGGAAGTCGTGCACCATCAGGTAGCTCGGATGGTCGAGGCCCATCTCGAGCGCCCACCAGGCGGCCAGGACCGCGACGTCGGGCATCAGCGGCGCGCCGCTGTGGTTCCCCACGGCGATGAACTGCCCGCGGGTGGGAAGGTTCTCTACACCCTCACACTCCGCCCGGAAGTAGCCCACGCCGACGGCGTACAGGAGGCGCGAGAGCCCCTTCAAGTAAGCGACATCCCGGTTGCGCAGGTCGCCGGGGTCGAGGTCCTGGCGGAACAGGTCGAGCAGCATGGCGAGCGCGCCGTCGCTGGTCTTCCCGCCGGTAGTGGCACGCAGAAGCTGCCGCGGCCGTTCCGCAGAGTGCGGTATGGGGGACGTGCCCGTCATCGCCGATCGCCTACCAGACCAGGGTAACGGCGGCGGCACTGACGCCGGACGCGGGCGCGAGGAGCAGGACCCTGGCGCCGGGCACGAGCTTGCCGGCCTCCTTCGCCTGCGTCATGGCGATCGGCAGGCTGCACGTGCTGACGTTCCCGAGCCGATCGGAGTTGATCCACAGCTTCGGAAGCCCCTTCGCCGCCACGCCGACGTACCCCATCATCCGGTCGATGAAGCGGCGGCTCGGTTGATGAAGGAACACGACGTCCAGGTCGCGGTAGGTCCACCCCGTCTGCTCCATCACGGCGTACATCGCGGGGATCATCAGGGCGGCGGCGGCCATGGTGAGGTCATGCCCGTCGCAGAGGAACGGTGCGTCGAGGCGATTTCCACAGCTCGTGCACAAGATCTCGGCTCGAAACCGCCCTCCGGTGGCGTGGCGCCACTGCGTGGCATCGCTCCGGAAGTCGCGCGCGCGGAGGCCGCGCTGCGCATCCTCGCAGGCCTCGACGACGAGCGCGCCCCCGCCGTCGCCGACCACCAGCCCGGCGACGGAGCGCAGCGTCTCCTCTTTCGACTGCGGCTGCCAGTTGATGCTCCACGACGCCCGCTCGCCCGTCGCGATCAGCACGCGACGGGCCTTGCCGGTCCGGATGAGGGAGTCCGCCACGTCGAGACCGTCGATCACGCCGTTGCAGGCGTTGTCGAGATCGAAGACCCGCGCCTCACGCGCGCCGAGCGCGTCCGCGACCACGTTGGCCGTCGCCGGCTCCATGCAGTCGCGGGTGATGCCGGTGAAGATCAGGGTGTCGACGTCGAGCGGGCCGATGCCGGCGTCGGCGAGCGCCCTGGTGGCGGCCGCCACCGCCAGCTGGGATGGCAGCACGTCCGGGGCCGCGATCCGCCGCTCCCGCACCCCCGTCACGCGCTCGAGCCATCCGGGCTCGAACCCGAAGCGCTTCAACCCCGCGCGCTCCTCGACCTCGGCTGAGGTGACGACGTCGGGTGGAATTTCCGCTCCGACTCCCGCGATACGGACCCCGGTGCCGTTCGAGTGCATGGCTGTCGCCATCGCGTCGGACATGAAAAGCGTGCCCTCCTCTCGCTGGCATAGGAGCAACGCGTATGCCGTATATCGCCGTCGCGCTTTTCGCCGCAACCAGACCGCGCGATGCCGCGGTGCTAAGTCGGGCTGCTCTGCCTAGTTTGCAGGAGTGCCAGCTCTGGTTAGCACTCCGCCAGGAACGGGCGTCGGATCCGGGAAGGCCG
>WNFQ01001622.1_pt1 | contig 15971 bp, 10 predicted proteins | sample 5400171 | NCBI WGS metagenome assembly WNFQ01 (sample SAMN13153356, study PRJNA577476) | soil metagenome | isolation source: 20 cm soil under Madrone tree | place: USA:California | collected 2016-06-14 | reverse complement strand
CTCCGCAGGTTAGTTCGCGCGGCCGCTCACGCCTTCGTTGCGACAGCTAGCAGACAATCGCCGCGCCCCAGCCGGTTTCCGAGCCACAGCACTGGGAACAAAACAAACCTCGCAAAGACCATGAAAAACAAGGTCAAGAAGGGGTTCCGCATTTGGCGGGTCTTCTTGCCCTTTCTCGCGAAAAGGTGGACGAGGAAAGACTGAGCGACCCATAGCGCAGGAGTGATTTGACTCAATTCGACTTTGGCAAAGCCAGTTTCTGAGAGTAGCTGGCAGAGCGTCGTTGGTGAGAAGTGGGCAACGTGAAAAGGCACATGCCAGTTAAGCCACGACGCACCGAATGCCTTCCGTAGCCAGCTCTGATTATTCGGGCAGCTGATCCACACTTGGCCACGCGGTACAAGGATTCGATGGACATCCCGTAGCATTTTCTGGGGATCCACGGAATGCTCCAATACATTGGACAGTACCGCAACATCATAGCCATTCACAGGATTGAATTCTTCGATCAGGCAGGTGCGTACGTCGAAGCCTGCTTTGCGCGCCACTGCAGCGGCGGTCTCGTTAAGTTCGAGCCCTTCCACTTTGAAGCCATTGCGCTCGTAGAGCCGCAATCCACGTCCCTCATTACAGCCGATATCCAGAAGCCGGCCCGCGCCGCGCCGCTGGTGAAAGGCCACATCTCCATCGAGCCATATCCACACGCGGTAGAGGAAAGAAAAGAGAAATCGTTCCCTCCAGCGCGTGTAACGTGTGTCTGTTTCTCCCCCAAAGTTATAGTAAGTCTCGTAGAGCTCCTTGAGCTCGGATACGGACGGGGTGGGAAATGTCTGTTCCAGACCGCAATGAACACATCGATGGATTTCATACGACCCCGGGCTGCCAAACCGCGTATCCGTTATGCCAGCCTCACTCACTTCCAGTGCCCCTCCACAAAGGAAGCAACTACTCCTCTCCGCAGCCTCGGATCGTCTCGCAGCGGCAAGTACGTCCACCCCACTCGCCGGAGGCTTGACACTACGAGTCAACTGATGCATCGCTTCTCTCTTGTCGGTAGTTTGTCGTGGAAGCAGGTCGCAATTGGTTGTCTGGCGCCATGTCATTGGCCTTCTTGAACAAAAGGACATAATCCGCAAGAAGCAAATTAATTCTGCCAGCAGTAACTGCTTCGACGCATCGCGTAAACAGGCTGACCCCCCCTAGAAACGGTTTGTAGGCTGCGCGGACTCCCCTGGAATGCGCATCAAAGGCCTTCTCGAACACGACGTCGAGGCCACAACGTTTGCCGGCAACCGCAAGGTTTTTGAGAGAGCAAACCGATTTCATATAGGTGGGAATGAAGATTTGGCCGTTCCCGTGAATACGTCGGGTTTCGCGCGCATCCGTTCCAGTTATGAGCTTATGAATAAAAAATCTCATTGAATGGGGCGTGTACTTGGCGACGAATCCCTTGTATGAATACGGTTCCGGCCCGGCAATGAGCAGGTAGCCCCCGGGCTTAACGCTCCTACTCATATTCGTGAGAGCTTTTTCTGGAAATTGAAGATGCTCGAGTACATCCACACACGCTACAATGTCAAACGCATTTTGCGGCAACTCGTACGCTTGTAGGTCCCCTTGTATTTTTGTCTCAATCCTGTCGTTGTGTTTCAGCTGTTCCGCATCTATATCGATGCCCGCGACCCTTTTCTCGAACGGCAAATACACGTCCGAGCTCGACCCACAACCCGCCTCAAGGACCAAGACAGGCTTCGGCAACGCAGGGTCGCGCATCAACACCTGCACAGCTTCAGTTATAATCGCGGGGTCAGCCATTTGCCCTCACCCCGTCTGAAGCCAGAACCGGCGAAAGCCGCGACAGGACTCTGACGGGATCAGTCAAGTGTTCAAACACGTTCAACAGCGTAATCATGTCAAACCGCCGATCCCCGTTCGCCGTCGTCCGTCTCACGTCCATATCCGGACCTCGTCCCCGACCGCTCGACTCCAAACGCAGAGAATCCAAACTCCTCCATGCGCCGCAGAAAGTCACCGGAACCGCAGCCCTACATCCAGGACCGTTCCCGTTCGCTTGACCTGCTGAATCGCCTTGCGAAACCCTCGATTGAAACGCTCCTCCAGATTTCGCCACAGTCTTCCCTCATGGTTCGTGGCATAAAACTCCCTCAATTCTTCCATCGTCGGCTGAGGATTGACGAAACTAAATTCCGCAATTCTTGCCCGCAATGCGATAGCTCCATGTTTCGAAGTAGACAGTGTCGTCCGTAACTGAGCATGGTCTTTGCTTACAGAAAAAATGAAGGACCAGGAAAACGGCTAGTTGTGCCAGCGCTACGCGAGCGGGGAAAGCGGCCTGTGCAGCACTTCAACAGCCAAGCGCGCCTAGCATACAAAAGAGCGCGATCGCCATTATGCAGTGAGACGTACGCTTCAAACACCCTGCGATTGAAACGAGAGACCGGCTGGAGCTGTTACGCCGCCCAATGTCAGTCGCTGGCCGTTTCTAATTTCCGGGTTTCCTTGTGGCTAGAAGCACATCCCAGCCCGGCCGAAAAGATACCTGGAAGCCGCGTTCCTCGAGGAACGTCTTCAGGCTATTGTGTTCGTATTCTGGGTGTGATTTGTCGCCGAAGTCGTGCCACTCGAGACAGATCTGGTCAATCCGCCCCAGAACGTCCGAAGGCGCTGTGTAAAGAATCGGGTACTCAGAACCCTCCGCGTCGATCTTGAGCACACGGCAGCTATGGATCTGATGGTCCCTCATGATTTGAGCAAGAGTGGTCGTTTTTGCTTCAAAACACGTGCTTGACGGCACCATGATCGAGTGGCTCCCAGTTGACTGTTCGGACCGATAGAGATTCACCTGTCCTAGCGTGGTCCAGACAGCCAGAGGGGAAGGCAGGATTCGATCTTGGAAATTGCTTCTAGCAATGTTCTCCTTCAGGAGAGAGAAGTTTTCAGGAAACGGCTCGAAAGAGAAAACTCGCGCCGAGCATGAGGCTGCAAAAAGCGAGAAAAGACCGATGTGTGCTCCGATATCAATAACGACGTCGCCTGGGCGGAGTGCAGACTCTCGGCAGTACAGTTTGCGCAACCATATATCATTGAAGATGGTCCGATCAGCCGTGCCCGGGCGCAAAAGAAATCTCGTTTCGTTTCGGAGTTGGTACTCAACGGACGGCGCGCGCAGGAGACCCAAATAGTCAGAGAAATATGTCCCCCAGTTTCGTACCTGCTTGAGGACATCAATACTTAGAGGTATCTTACGAAGTTGTTCTACCATCATGTGAGTGGTTCCGCTCATTTTCTCCACTTCAAAACTCTCCATCAACTCCCAGACGATTAAAGGTCGGCGAGACGCCTCACAGCACCCAAACCACGCCCGACGAACGCTCCTGCCAACCACTCCCGTTCCTCTCGACTCAAGAAGACACGCCAGAACAAGAGGCCCGTACATAGGATAAACGTTACGGCGTGAGCCGCCAGTAACCATCCTGTAGCCCTCGTAGTTTGAGAGATTACGACGAAAATCACTGGTCCGCAGACTAAGAGGAGCAGCGGACGAATAAGGAACTGATCCAGATATAACTGCCAACGAATTCGCAGCAACCTCTGAGTTAGCCACGGCAACAAAGCTGCCTGCCCTAAAACGCTAGACCAAAAGAGCCCCAAGCATAGACCGTAGATTGGGTCATGAGGCATCCACCGTCGTGCTCCGATCATTGCCAAGACAAAACTCAACGCTGCATAAACAGCCATTACGACCGACAGGGCACGGTGCTGATTCAATCCTCTCATGAAATTATTCGTGGCAAGGAATGTAACGTCGATTAAAAACGAACCTGCCAGCAAGACAAGAGGGCCGAACCCAAGAAACATTCCGGGCCCCAACCAAAGTTCAAGGCCGGATTTCGCAAACAACAAGACTAAAGTTGCGTAGGTAGCGGCCAAGACAAACGTCAGCTTCGTGCAAAGTCCGCCGAAAAAAACTACCCTGTCGTGACGACCTTGTACTTCCAGCATGATGATGTAAGGCTGCAGGGTTTGGGAGATGATGTCCGCCAGCGCCCAGCCTACAATTCGGAACAATGTCAGAAGAGCGAAGAGAGATGGAACCTCAGCCAAACCGGCCAACTTTCCGGCCAACAGGTTCCCTCCGAACCTCTGAAACAGCAGCCCGAGTGCATAAAGAAAAAAGAAAAAGGAATTCGACAAAAGGGGCCAGAGAATAGACGGTGTCCAGTGACGTACATGCAGTTGCAGTTGCGGATGCCGGAATTTGGCAACCGGATAACACAATAGGGGCACAAGGATCCACGCGAGGGGCACTGCGATCACCAGTGCGAGAAGCCCACCCCCTAGGAAGAGAACCACGGCTGTTACAACTGTCAGCGCGATGATGAACACAATCTCCAGCAGTTGTCGCACAGCAACTTCGCGAACCCCTAATAGTGTTGCGGGGAAAACGTTGCCAGGAACCCGAAGCAGCGCCAGTGCTGCGGTGAGAGCCAGCAGAGGTTTCAGGCCCACGGACAAACCTAAAGGCGCGTCCTTGATCAACCACTGATCGGGAGATGTGAAGACAATCCACATGATTGCCAGGGCGCCAATAGGAATGATAATTAGCCAATAGAGTCCAAACACCGTCGTAAGGACACGATTGACGCCTCGGTAGTCTCCCCTAGCGAACGCGACGCTCTGAAAATTGAGGATTGTCTGTCCGATGCCCATCTCGGACAGGGCAAGGCAGTTGCCCACAGTCATTAGAACAATCCACAACCCGTATTCCTTGGCACCCAAAAATGATAAAGTCAAGGGAATCAGCAATAGGTTGCTGGAGATCTTCAATACGAGGCTGATGACAGAGAGAAGTCCAGCTGCAATGCTTCTCCTGGCCGGCGACTCTTTCAAAGGCGCCACCGTCATGGCACTGTCTTGGGTGCGAGCATCGTCAACAATGAGCAGGAGATCGCTTATGTCGGATTGCCGCATTATCGGTCGTCTTTCATCGGGCGAACTGTCGCCTACGGGCGAGAGACAGCCTCCTGCGGGTTTGCTGACGCCGATACGGTTTGGATGATGTCAGCAATTTGTTTCCGACGACGCTCCCGACCAAACTTCATGATCGCCCGTTCACGTCCTCCGCGGCTCAATTCACTCCACAGCTCGGTATCTCCGAGAAGCCCGCAAATCTGTTTTGCAATGTCTTTAGGGTCGTCCTTGTCACAGTAAAGACCGCAGTCCGCAACAACTTCGCTCACGGCGCCAACGCGACTTGTTATAACTGGTACTCCGTAACTCATAGCCTCCAATTGAGCAAGGCCGAAACCTTCATAGGTTCCCGGCTGGACCAACACTCGGGCTCGACGGAGATATTCCGTTCGAGTCCGTCTGTCGATGGCGCCCGGAAAATCAAGGAAGGCTTCAATTCCAAGCTCGCGACGCAAGGACACCAGCTTTTCAAATCCGTCGTCCGGCCTGCCCGCCATGACGAAGCGAACAGCAGGAAATTCTTTGAGGACCAAAGGGATGGAACGCACCACGTTCTCGAATCCTTTCCGCGCGATGCCGATGGCGTGGAGGTGGCCAATGCTGAAAACCACTTGTTCGCGCTCCGCAAAGCCAGGCACTAGGTCAGGCGCGACAATGCTGTGGTAAGCCATGTAGGGTCGCCGCGCGCCGAGCACGCAAATCCCTTCGAATTCGATCTCCGATACGGTGACTGCAGCCTCGGCGAGTCGCAGTGAAAGCCGGATTAGCCACTGCTGAATGATTGGCCGTTGAAAGAATCCGAACTCGTTGTCATGGAAGTGAATCGGTCCGACCATGATGTTTGGCTTGCCTGCGAGCTTCGATTTCACGAGGGCGAGAATTCCCCACCCATACCACCATGTGAAATAAAGATCGCAGTTCCATGGAATTTCTCCGAAACTGGTGGCAAGAATAACTTCGTGACCGAGCTCGCGCAGAATCTCGATATCCTCCCAGTAGTACCCCCGTTCTTCGAGGAACTGCTTATTCGGTGCTTTCGCGAAGAAACAGACTCTCATGCGTATCCCTCAGTTTTGAAATGCTTGAGAGGCGCCTGATGCAGTGACGTCGGGGCGTCCTGGAACGGGTTCACAAAAAATAGGAACAGCAGGATCGGTGCAGCTCGCAGAAGACCAAAAAGCCAAACCGCAAAGCACTGTTGAAAATCTAGGGACTGAGTCAGCATGTAAATACCGAATAGTAGGGAGGACGCGCTGACAGGACGAGTCAAAGCTTCCGCTCCTCGGCGATAAACAGCAGACAAAATAAATGCACCGACAAGAAAACCAGGAAACGCCAGATTGCCGTACAAATCTGAGACGAAGGTATTTGGCCAGTCGATATAAGTAAGATCTGTATAGCGCCAGAGCAGGTAGACTTTGGGATCCGACAGCCAATCCAATTTGTATTTCTCTACAGCTCCTCTGGAAACCCACTGTCCGAGGCCTATCAACGCTGGATACTTCCAGCCCTCACCCATCGCATAGCCAGTTCGCATAGCTTCCGGAGTCATTCTGGCCATCAGGTCTAATCCATCGAGACGCCACCTGAGATCGGTATTGGGATCCCCATCGTTGGGCATGAAGTCTTTCAGATCCAGCAGCGGGTTAAAATGCTGCCAACGCAAACCTCCTGACGAATCGTAATCAAATCGGATATTATTTGCCACGATTACCCCGTACGTGGCCACCACGCCAGCCATAATTAGTATCCGTAACGTACTCTTTTGACCCTCATTGTTCCGGCCCAGCGCGCTCCGGTCGCGACACACGAGAAGGACACCCCCAAGCGTCGCAACTCCCAAAACCGTTAGCCCGCGGTAATTCAAGAGCGCATACAATAGCCACGTTCCTGCTGTTACGCAGACTGCGACTGCAACGATTCTCCGCCCTGGCTCCTGTTTGATTCGCAAGAGAAGTACTAGCAAAACGGAGGCAAGGAATGGCCCGGAATAGACGAATAAGCGGTGGACGGCGTAGACAGGCGTCGGGAGGTCAACAAACAATTCGGCGATTATCTCCGCCACGTGTGGCAACCGGAGGACACCGTGGCTGATGGCAAGAACTAAGAAAGTCAAAGAAAAGACAATCGCGAATACAGAAACAGCGATGGCGTTGGACAAACGCGGTTCAGGATGCTTCAAGCCAATCCGGGTCTGTTTGAGAGGTACGGCGAACGCCCTTGTATACCAACCTAAGAGCGGCCACTCAAACAACAGGATTGCCGAAAGTTGGATAAGGATATACGACCACTGCAATCGGCTGTCCGGGATCCCCGCCAATCCCTCGACCCCGCTCTGTACGAAAAGAGTAGGTGAGAGATGCAGAAGCACATAAGACTGTGCATAGAGCAGAAGGAAAAAATAGTCCCTCGGAAGTTGCAAGGCCTTTCTTTTCCACATCCGCCAGGGGAGGATTGCGGCAAGAATGTTGATGAACCACATTATCGCGAGCTGCATTCCCTATTCACCAATCCCTATCACGGTACCGTTCCCTACGCGTTTTCAAGCTGTTCGCCTTGCGCCGAATTCCTTGCGTGGGAGATTCGGACACAAGTTGGCGCTTTCCCGGAGGTCCATGACAACTGGCCTATCAGATTCTTTCAAGATCGTTTGCGTCCACTTCGACCGAGGCTGACCGCATGATGAGATCGAGCGATAGCACGACGCGATACGCATTCTTTTTGCGGATGAGGATCCCTTCAACTCCCTCGAGCGGTCCATGCTTGACTCTAACCCGTCGCCCGACAGTTAGATAGGGATGCGGTTCGACTCGGAGCCGCGTCGCCAAGCCCGCGCGAAGGGCTTCGATCTCATTGTCAGGCAGAGCCGCCGGCTGACCGTTGAAACTGATGAGCCGGGCGACCCCGGGAACCTGCAAAACCTTCAGGCGGTCGCGCAGCGGGAGACGCACAAACACGTAACCCGGAAACAGCGGCAACTGCACTTGCATGCGCCGGTCTTTCCAGCGGCGCACGCTGTCATAGAGCGGCAGAAAATTCTCGACAGATCTTTCTAGGAGCTGCTGCGTCACGCGCTTTTCGTGGTTCGCACTGGTGTGGGCGACATACCAGTGCGGCTCCGCAAACTCCATCGGCAATTGAGCGCTTTCTCGATCGTTTTGTTGCAAAACGCTTGACATACTCATCGCGGAAGTTCCTAAAATCGCCGGATACAGCTTCGCCCCGTCAGTCACATGGCCGAATTCGATGTAACTCTATTAATACCAACTACTTACAGCGACTTCGTCCGAGATTCCGCGGAATTCTCCGCATCCTCTCGGGGAACCGGCTTCCCCAAATCCTGATCCGTACCGGAGTGTTGCTTCCAACCATTCTTGGACGCCCAAGGCAGGTGCGCCTTCGCCGTCTGAAATACTTCCTGTGCAAATACCTTGCGCGGATCGTTCGAATCCGTCTGATCCCAAGTCGTTTTGCCGAACACCCAAGTCGTGGCAGCCGCAAAAACCAATGTCGTTCCGAGGAAAATGACCAGTGGCCGGGGTGGAAACGACCTCTTCTCTGGAACGATCGGCATGTCCAGCACCTTGACCGTTGGAATTTCTTTCGCTTCCTGGACTCTTGCGAGTTCGTACTGTTTGGTCAGAGTCTCGAAAACCGCTTCCTGCACTCGCGTGCGGCGGTAAAGGTCTGCATAGGTGACGGCAAGCAGCGGTAGTTTGCGTATTGATGGATATAAGTAGTCCGCTTGCTGACCGGATTGCTCCGACGCTTGTTCGCCCTTTCCACCGAGTTTTTCGAGCTGGCGTTTCAGCTCCGTAATGCGTGCTCGCACGGACCGGACGCGCACATTGTTGTCGGTGTAGATCTGCTTGAGCCCTTCGAGTTCCGACTGAACCGCGATGTACTGTCCCTGTAGGGTGGCGGCCGCTTCAACCATGGCTTTGCCCTGTTCCTTGATGTCGATAGCGGTGTTCTTGCTCGAGAACTGGCTGAACTCTTTCTCCGCTACTTCCAAATCCTGATTTACCGCTTTGAGCCGCTCGTCTAGAAATATCCGCTCCCGTCTTGCAGATGAGGTGCTCAATTCAGCGACGAGACGATTTAGCTCCTCGACGTATGCCTGTGCCATCGCCGCAGCGCGCTTCGGGTCATGATCCGTGACGCTGATCGTGATAATTTGGCTCTTTCGGTCCACGGAGATACCAGTGTGCTCCGCTAGGTCTCTCCGGGCATCTTCCATTCGACGATCCCAGTAGAGCTTCTTCAGGTCGAACTGCTGGATGAGTTTGTCCTGTACCGTGCGGCTCGAGAGGATGCCGACAAAGATGTCGCTCGTACTCTTGAGGCCAAGCAAATCACTGGCGACGCCCCCCAAACCTGCACCGACGCCTGACATCGCGGCAGCGGCGGCCGCGAGGCCGGACGTGGACTGATTATCCGGCGGCATCAAACGCGCCATAGAGTCGTACCGGGCAGGGATTAGGAATGCAATCAGCGTGCTCGCGAGTAGCCCATAGACGGCAACACGTGCAAGAAGGCGGCGGTGCTCCCAAAGAAGCCGCAGGTATGCGACCGAGTTGTTGTTAGCTCGGGGTGGTTCCTCAGGTCCAAGCGAGACGGGAAGATCGTGCTCCGGCATCTCTGGGACTGGCTGACGAACTGGAGCGCTGGCCGAAAAGTTCACGGACGCCGGCCTTTCGCGCTCCCTACGTCTGTCGTATCGGCTTGAGGGGAGCGAAAGATCTTTTGTGGTTCGAATGAAATTCCGACCGAGGCGGTCACATTGCGGGCTGCGTTCGGCTGGATCACGGGGAAGAGCCAGCGCTCATGTTGTACGGAAACAGAAATGCTGAGATTCGAACGCAACGAATAATCGGTCCGGACACCTGCGTCTGTGAGCGAGCCACCACCAGGAATGAATTCCTGACTGACCTTCTGGTGGCGGAAATAGAATTGCAAACGATTGCGCGGGCCAAACCAGTAGTTCGTCCAAGCTTGCGCGCCTTGTCCGCCGCGGCCGACCCAACTACCAATCAAGTCTCCATTGTTTGTGTAACCGCTACGCCAGGTCGCGTTTTGATAGAAAGAACCCGGGTACTTAGTGTTAGCGCCCGTTCCTCCGGGTATGTCCGTGTAAACGCCCTCGGCGCGCAGGTCCAGTCGCGAGATGCGGGGGAAGTGAGACAGATAGAGCCCAGCATGCCACGCAGAGACATCCATATAAGCAATTGGGGAAAACTCGTCGTCAGTGAACCCGTCGCCATAAAGGGTCAGCCACTTGCGCAGCGCGGGCAGGCGATAGCTAAAGCTCATTCCCGAGCGGCGGTCTCCGGGCTTCGAGGGTCCGCCAGCGAATTCATTACCGGTCGTGAAAAGGCTGCTGATTAGATGGTGGAAGGTGAGAGGATAACCGGGGCCACCGTAGATCGTAGTGCGGAAGAAAGCAAACTCAAAATTAGGTGTTGGCTTAAAACTGATCATCTGTCCGTGAATAAATGGTTGCGGATCGAGAGCCTGACTGTACTGCCCGACGAGCCCAGAAGGATTAAATAGAAATTCGTGTCCCGCCAATTGGCCGAAGAAGAATTCCGTCCGCATCGGCCCCAGCCAGTGGAGAAAGCGGGGCAGTTCCAAGGGTGTGACGCGGTTGACACGGAACATCCTTATCGGCGGAGCATTGTTGCTAAATAGCATCGGACCGCCGTTGCCGGGTCCCCACCACAGGCTCTGCTGGCCAAACGTGACTTGCCAATTGTTGAGATTCAACCCGACGTAAGCGTCAAGAAGTTGAAGCTGACTAACTGAAGATATGGGCGTGGCTGGAGGAGGCGTCGGAGAAGCAATTGCCCGGTTAATCGTTATGCGTGCCGACTCCGATAGGGCAGGTGCGGAAGGGCTCTTCTGGAACTCGGCCCGAACATAGCCGACCCAAGGGCCTGCGGTGGTCCAAGCAGAAAACCCAGTGACGGAATTGAATCCTCTCTCATACGGACGCCCAAAGTCATTGATGAGAGTCTGGCCAAACGTGTAACCGTCCGTGAGTGAGAGTGGCTCACCCGCAATTTCAGTAGATCGAGTGTAAACGGATTCGAGCCGTCCTCTAAATGGCGAGCCTGTGCTTGCGCCTTCTAGCTCTTCCCTAAATTCCTTCTCAAGAACTTGATAAATCCTTTGTGCTTCTGCCGGCCCCTCATCAACTCTGTCTGTAGCCTCAGCCAAAACTCGTGCGCATTCGCTCCGGGTCCATGGTCGAACGCCACTGAACCCGCTCTCAGTCATGCCCATCCCTATCAAGCGGTCAAGGGCTGGATAAATCCAGCTATCAAGGGGAACGTAGGGAGACCCTTGATTTGCGGGAGAGGGGTTTCCATCGCCCCGAAAGAGTTGGCTGATCGATCTCCATTCCCCACCACCGAGATCAGGATCGTGATGGCGACTGTAAATGTTTTGTGCCACGAGATTACCAATTACGCTGCCAACAACCACGTCCGATGGAAAGTGCTGATGCGCCTTCACTCGCGAGACACTCACCAAAGAAGCCAAACCATACGCCATGATCTTGGTAAAAGGGCCAGGGTATTCGTGGGCGATTACTCCAGCCACGGACCATGCTGCTGCGGCATGCTCAGACGGAAACGAAGTGCCGCCACTCTGAAAAAACGGCCCGCTGCCATCGCCCTGATACGGTCGTTCGCGCCGTAGCGTGTACTTGAGTGACTCGACCGCGACCAAGCTGTTCAACGCCGCTTCGCCAGCGAGGAAACCGGTCTCGCTCCAGTGCCGATTGTGGTTCACGTGACCCATCACCCACATACCGCCTGCCCCACCAACAAGTGCTGCTACACCCGCGTTCGACAGTGTTTTGTAGTGACTGATCGTCGTGGGATTCTGCGGCAAGTGCTTGCTGAAATCGCGGTCCGTCACGAAAAGCCCGGCCGTGACACCGCTGAGCGGAACAAGCCACTCTGTATCGGAGAACCGAAGCCTTGCAGGACTCGTCCAAATTTCTCGCTGATCACCGATGAACCTTCCCACCAATCCTGTTTGCGTGCCCAGAGACGTTTCCCTCACAGCGTTCGCTTCCGGAGACACATCGGTCTTTGACGAAGGGTTGTTCTTCGCCGGAGGAGTTTCCGATGCCGCTGGCTCTGTCCCTTGCCCTTGTGCGTACGACACACTAACCTTTCCAACGCCGAACAGAAGCGTTGTTCCTATAATCGCCATCAAACGCTTCTTGTTCATGTATCCTCATGGAATGGCGACAGCAGCAACCAATGCCGCAGACGACGCGATTTGCGCAACCGACAGAACATTTTTCAACTTGCTGCTTCCAAGAACCGGCCTCTCCGGCACCACGATCGTGTCGCCCGGACCCAAGGATGAGGAGAGCACACTTCCTGACCAGAAGCCGCCCTCCTTTCCGCCTGTGACGGAGCCGTCGGAACGGATAATGAAGATTCCTCCCTTGCTCGCAAGTTCTGTCGGGCCTCCCGCGCGGGATAGATACCAGCCCGCATTTCTTCCGGGTGTATAGGTGAGGGCATTGGAGTTGTAGACCTGCCCGATGACGAGCACTGCCCCAGGCTGCTTGGGAACCGTTAGCGAGTCACCGGCGCGAAGCTCGATGTCGTCGGGCGAACCTCCAAAGTCTTTGCGGTCGGGGCGAAGATGGATGACTAGCCGCCCAGTTACAGGCGCTTTCCGTAGCGCGTCCAGCACGCGCTGGCGCTGCTGGATGGCAGCCTGTTGCAATGCAGCTTCCTCGGTTCCGGTTGTGGTTGCCGAAGTCTTCACCGTTGTGGACTCCTGCTCGAGCCTTTGAATCAGTTCCTGGCGACTCCTCTGCTGAAGTTCACGAACTTCGTTTCGCTCGAACACCGCTGCGCGCGGATATGCGGAAGGCAGTAGCCCACCAGCCCGACTCAGTAGCGAACTCATGTGTTCGCCTGCCCGGATGCCATAAACGCCTGGTTTGCGGACTTCACCGCGCAGACTGACTGTCGCGCCGATATCGTTCCAGCCAGCCTGTTGGGGCACGGTCAACACATCGCCGTCGTGGAGCGGTAAATTCTGATCTTCTTTTCCTGCAAGCGCCGCAGCCAGATTCAGATCCTGGTGTCCAGACGGCACGCGGTTCCCGGACGAATTGCTGGGGATCACATAGTGGGTGAGGTCGCCCGCATCGGGATTGGCACTGCGCAACAATCCGCCTGCTGACTGGACTAAGTCAGCGATGCGCATGTTGGCTGCGAACGGATAACGTCCCGGTCGCGCTACATCACCTCGTACGTACACGCTTGCTGGCGAAACTTGTTCCGGTTGGCGATGCACAAGAATCCGATCGCGCGGCTGGACCAAAACATTATTCAAAGGATCCCCCGCGAGCGCGTCGCTCAAGTTGATGCTAAATACTCGTGTGGTTCCGTCTGGCTGCCAGCGGAATAGCTGTGCCGAATCAAGCCAAGCATCGGGCGTCACACCTCCAGCCTGATAGATCGCATCGCGCAAATGCTGCTGGCCAGACGTGCGATAGTGCCCCGGCGCGCGGACCTCACCGGTGATGAGCACCTCTGGATCCGGCTCGAAGTCATACCGTCCGAAAATGCGCACAGTATCGAGCGGCTCTAGCTTAGGCGCCTTATCGGGATGTTCGAAGGCGGTTGCCAAATCGAAGGTCTCGACAACTGGATGGTAGTCCGGCGCATGGAGCCGAATGATCTCGGCATAACGTGTCGAAGGTTCCGGAAGTAGGTCAGCATACGAAGTCACGAGGTCTGTGAGCTTCATCTCCGGCTTGTAGGAATACCGGCCCGGACGCAATACATGCCCTTGGAGATAGATGGACCCGGAGTTATAAGGCGCGATCGGAAAGATATGAATCTCGTCACCATCCTGAACTGCAAGACCGCGCAACTGGGCGCGCACGGCTTCCGGATCGCTGGTCTCTCCGATCTCGACGCTCAACATCGTGCGCTTTTCGTGCGCCACCAAGCGCTGCACTTCGATGTGTCGGAGCGCCGCCGCGGGGAGAATTCCTCCCGCCAAGTCAAGCGCGTCCTCCAGGGTCTTTTCACTGTTTAGCTCATAGAGCGCTGGCCGGCGCACCATGCCATCAACTTTCACCAGCGAACCAAGCGGTGGTACCAGGAGCGAATCACCGTTTTCAAGCCGCGCAAGATCCCCGCGAATTCCATGGAGCAATAAGTCGTAAGCGTCCACCTCCTCAATCAACTGCTTTCCGCGGTAGTGTTGCAACCTCCGCAGTGAGCCCTGTTGCGTCACACCTCCCGCTGCAAACAGAGCGTTAAGCGGCGTGGAAAGTGAACTCACGTCATACGCGCCTGGGGATGACACGTCGCCTACGACATAAACCCGCACTGTGCGCAAGCGCTGCAACGACACGTCGGCAGAAACATCACGAAACTGGGTCCGCAGTACGTGCTGCACTTCTTGTTGAACATCACCAAGGGTTCGCCCGGAAACTAAGATCGGGCCAACCTCCGGTAGCGCCAAGCGCCCTTCGCGATCCACAGTTCGGAGCAGCCGCTGCGATACCCCGCCCCATAGGTCGATGGATAGGCTATCGCCCGGACCGACCACATAGCTCGGCCCTACGGGCAGATCCATCGGGAGATACGCCGGATTCGCTTCGCCCCTGCGAAACACATCCACGCCGAACCGTTCGAGCGGCCGATTGGTCGCACCTGCCTGTACATAGAGGTCATATAAGGAAGGCACATCCGCGTAAGGATTCGGTCGACGCACCATCCTTACCGACTCCGCCGCAAGACCACTTGCAGGATTAGCGTTACGCTCTGCCGAATACGGTTCGAAGCTCCGCCCCGTTCGCGGCGCGCGTGACTCAACCACTGGCTGCTCTGGCTGCGATATCGAGAACGATTCCATATCCGGTTGACCGGTGAGCGGAACGGAGAGACTGTCTCTGTTCCCGTACCCGGGCATGTTTGGCGTGGCGTTCAGTTGTGGATTCGTACCGGCGCGCATCGAAGCGAGCACAGTTTCCGTTGAACCCGAACTGGCCGGATATTCTGAGCGCTGATTCGGCAAAACACTCGTTCCATCCGGACGAGACATCTCGTCTTGTGGCGAGTCCCCGGCTTGCTGGACCGGCGGCGACGAACGTGGCACACGCCCGGGTACAATCGGACCGACCGGCAGACTCTCGCGGTCCTGCGGTAGCGTGGACGGGAGAGCGCACTCGGAGAAGCGCCTTGGATCGCACGCCGCGTTTTGTGCCGCAGGTGAGCTATCACTCAACGTGTCGCGGCGCTCAGCCGCCCGCGCAAGAATCTGCGCGCGCTCCTGCAGCACGAGCTTTCGCTCCGCTTCGAGGTCCGAATCCGGATTCAAACGCGGGACGAGGAAGCCATATCGTTGCAAGAGACGTGTTGCAAGTACGCGGGCGCGCAACTCTGAGCGCAGACGCACCGCTACCGAGACATCCGTCAGGTCAGACTCTTCCAGAATCTGCCCGCTCGCCCCGGCATCCTGCGCGAGAAGGCGCTTCAATTCGACCATGAGACCTGGTTCTTTGTTCAAGACTTCGAGTATTTGGTCAGCCGAGGCAGCCACCCGGTCAAGGTTGTCCGAGATGATATCCGGTGAGTGCAAAGGTACACGCGAAGGAGTTTCCGTTCCGGCAGCTTGCGCCGCACTCCCCTGGGATGGCCGCTGTGGGTAGCACTGCACGCAAAACAAAAGAGCCAAGACCAGCAGGCCGACAAGTTTCTTCATTTTTTTGTATTCAAACATAATTTCACCCCCGAGCCGGGCAATCACTCTTCAATCTGCTCCGTTCGCGACCATCCTGCTTCGCATTGCGGTCAAAATCCCTTCTTCAGACGCCTCAATATCGTTGGAATGAATATTGAGCGAGGCCCAGTAGTAAACGATGTAGTTCTTCTCCGGCGCCACGGCAATCACACGCACCTCCGGATGTTCACGAAGCAGCTCGTCAC
>WNFQ01002568.1_pt1 | contig 15972 bp, 20 predicted proteins | sample 5400171 | NCBI WGS metagenome assembly WNFQ01 (sample SAMN13153356, study PRJNA577476) | soil metagenome | isolation source: 20 cm soil under Madrone tree | place: USA:California | collected 2016-06-14 | reverse complement strand
AGCGGCGCCGATTGATCGAGCGATCCCGGTTATACCGGCCGCTGCTGAACGTTCGTCGGGCGCGACCACGGCCATGGTGTAAGATTGCCGGGGCGGCACATCCATTTGCGAGATGGCGAAACGCGCGAACAGAACAACGATCGCTGAAGAAAGGTTCGGCATAAGCGGCACGAGCATGAGTAAAATATTCGAAGGGAGGTGAGTGAACACCATGGTGTTCACCAGGCCAATCCGCGCCGGCACTGATGCGGCAGCTAGGGCAGAAATTCCCGCAAGAATGTTGGCTCCGAAAAAGATGCCTCCGAGTGCTGTGGGTTCCACGCCGAAGCGAACGTGAAACCAGTAAGCGACGAGGCTTTGAACAACGAAGCCGCCGGCGAAAGCGTCCAAACCGAACAACGTAGACAGCTTCAGCACAACCCTGCCAGAGCGATGTAATCCGAGACGGGTATGAGTTGGCTGGCCGTCGGAATGGACGGCCTCGACTTTCGGCGATAATCGCGTGAAGAGCACGGCTAGCAGCACACCCATCACTCCGTAAAGAAATAGTACGGGCGATGAGCAGCAACGCCACTCTATCTGTCACAGCAAAGAGGATGCCCGCAAAGAGCATCAAGCCGGCGCCCGCGATCAGGATTCGGCGCCGGCCGATCCGGTCCGCAGTTGTCGTCATCCAAAGCGAGATGGCGGCGTCGCCGATCAGCGTCAGGCTAAGGAGTAACCCGAGAAGCCCTTGATTCAAACCCAACTGCGCCAGATACAGCACGAGCACGACCGACAAGAAGCCGTAGGCAAACATGCGGATGACGCGAGTCTCAAACAAGATGTAGCCGTCAGCTGGTAACTTGGCGAGGGTCACGTTTGGCGGAGGTTGTTAGCCAGTGGACGCGCTGTCGATTTTCTTTTGCGTGTGAGTTTTGCGGGCTAAGTGGCTGGCCGGTTCGACGACGTTGCGCTCAGGATCGGGGCAGGCGCCTAATCTTGGTCGACGTAAACGGCAGCCCGATGTGTTTCGGGTAAAAAGGCATAGACCTTATTGCGTTCGGCGTCGAACCCGAGCGTGTGAGCATCGCGTTCAGTCGGAACCGTTTCGATTCGCTCCATGATGTCAGTGTCAAAGACGTCCACCATCCCAGGATCTCCCACTGCGACGTACAGATGCCTTAGTACCCGATTGAAAAAGATAACGTCAGGAGAACCACTTAGCTCGAGCTGTGTTAATACCTCGCCCGAATCGGCCTTTAGGATCACCAACTGCTTGGCGTCACAGGCGCAGAACAAGCGCCGGTGTTCCGGGTCAAAATCAAGCCCATGTGGTCCAGGAGCGGGAATGTTGAGAGTGCGCGCCAACCGATCCGGCGCACCGGAAGCCACCACGACGATTTGCGCGGGGGCAGCGATATTGACGTAAAAAAGTTCGGCTTGTGCGTCGAATACTGTCCATCGAGTTCGACCTGGCACGCGAACACTCGCCGTCATCCGCTGCTCCTTCACGTTCACCATCGAGAGTATAAACGAATCCGGGATTTCTGGGTCCCCGACATTTGCCACTAGCAAAAGGTCCTTGCCCGGGTCATAGGCGAGTCCGTTCGGGCGGATACCCACACGAAGTTTCGTCAGCCCCGCTTCATTATCGGGCGGAAATATTCCGACTGTGTTTTCTCCTCGATTAGAGGTGAAAACGAGATTCTGTTCATCGGCGACTAACGCGCCCGCTACACCGGCCAGGTTCTCAATTGAGTGCAAGTAACGGTCGTGAACGCAATCGATAACATCCAGAGAGTCGTTAGGCGTATGGGCAACATAGAGCCGGCTCGAGCCGCAATGTACGGCCGCATGATCGAATCCGCCGGGTTTAAGGTTCTCCGGCAGTTCGATATGTCCCAAGAGTCGCAAACTCATTTATCCTGCGTCTTTTCTTGCTTTCATTTGAACATCCCGTCTGGTTTCCCTTGGCGCACCATCTCAAGACAATAGGCATAGAGAGCGTCATAGACGATCCACTCGGCCGAATTCAGTTCATGGTCGTCCTTGAAGCCCAAGTGCCGGAACCCTTCAGCTATAGCTTCAAGCCCTGCGCCTTCGGGTTGATTCCAGAGCGTATTATCGGTGTCAGCTCCATTAACGATTTTACCGAGCAGTACCAATGCAGCGTCGCCGGTAAGATTGTATTTTTTCAATATTGCTTCGAACGAACACTCTTCGCCGTGGTGTCCCAATTCCACGCCTTTGACGTCGAATGGGATGGCATTGATCCGCTGGGCTTCGTCGGCGACGTTGCCGGCAGGCACGAAAACAAATTCAGCATGTTTATCCACGAACTTTCTGATCAGCCATGGACAAGCCACGCGATCCACTTTTACTCTTTCTCGGGTAATCCATTTCATAATCGTAGTGCTCCCCAGGTCAACGGATCTCTCGCCTGCCGGAGAGCCTGAAATTCTTAGACTAAATCGATAGACGCGCTTACAGATCAGGAGGGGGAGCCAAGAACCGGGTGTTTTACTTGACATTGATGTTTCTATATGTAACACGTATTACATAGATTGCTAGAGATATCCGCATGAAGTGTCAAATTTTTCCTCTGATCCCATGGGTTACAGGTAATGCTCCGTGGAGCGCATCAATATCGCTTACGGCGGCCCCCTATTTGATCGTGGGATAGACCAAGAGGTTTAAGCCAGCATTTTCCATATGGCTCCAATAATTGATGTGGATTGTCGCGCATCTTACATTCGCTGCAGCCTGCAAGAGCGACCCGCGGGCGGGTCCTCGAAGGATCGACGCCGTCAAGGCTAAAGCGACATGGTCGTAATATAACGAGGAGGGGAAATTCATGATGAAGCTTCTTGCGATGAAGAAGCGTTTGTTTGTGGCCGCAGTCGCGAACAATACGTTGGAGGTTGTGGACCTGGGTGACGGGAAGGTGATCAAAAGTATCGGCGGAATAAAGGACACTCAGGACGCGCTGTTCCTGGGCGGTGACTTCAACAAACTGTATGTATCCAGCCTCGATGGTGATCAAGATGCCGCCATACTAGTATTCGAGGCCGTGCAATGAGAATTGTTTCGTAGTGTCCGGCACCAAGTTTCATAACTCCGAGAACGCGGAGAAGGCTAGCGCACTGTAGTGAATGGCTGTCCCGGAGGGACTCAGTTTCCGGGCATCTTGATTTTTCCATAACAGGCAGCGGAACCTACTATTTGCTGTCTTGCCCCAGGGACAACGGTTCTCTCGCCTGCCGGAGAGTCTCGAATTCTGAACAATTCTTAAGGAAATCTTCAGTAACGTTCCCGCGCTTCAAGCCTTATGCTGGCCTGTCATGCTGGCGATGACAGACAAGAATCCGAGGTGCTTCGCTTGACACGTTTATTTCTCCATGTAACACGTGTAACATCAACCTTTACTAGGAGAACCTCCATGAAGTGTCAGTCTTTTCCGTTTGCGATGATATTCGCTACCGTCAGCCTCTGCACTGTCCTGCTCTTTTTGCCCGCTTCGATTGGTTCCGCCGCCGAAAGCGGCTTGGACACAGCAAAGATCGAATCCATCACTGGTCTTAAAGGCGTCCTAAACGAAAAGGAGAATAGCTTTAAGGTCAGCAAACCCAGGAGTGATGTTGCTATTAACGTTGATCAGGCGCGGCTTGCCCCCTTTATGGGGTTCACTTCATGGGCGGCCTTTACCCCAGGATCGAAGGATAGTGTGATGGTGATGGGCGACATGGTTCTCTTCGAGGATGAGGTGAACCCAGTCATGAGTGTGGCACTGGACAAGGGTCTGGAAGTAACCGCACTGCATAATCACTTCTTTTTCGACGAGCCGAAGGTTTACTTCATGCACATCGGCGGTGAAGGCGCCGTGGATAAGTTGGCTGAAGGCGTGCGGGCAATCTTTGATAAAGTAAAGGAAATCCGCACGGCGAATGCTCAGCCGGCAAAATCTTTCGGTTTGGGTCAATTACCAGAGAAGAGTTCGATTGAGGGCGAAGCCATTAGCCAAGTTTTTGGTCAAAAGGGCGATGCGAAGGATGGCATGTTTAAGGTGACGATCGGGCGTGAGACAAAAATGGCGTGCGGGTGCACTGTGGGAAATACCATGGGAATCAACACCTGGGCCGCATTCGCTGGTACATCGGACGACGCGCTCGTTGTCGGCGATTTTGTTATGCTTGAAAACGAGCTTCAGACAGTTCTCAAAACGCTGCGCGGCAATGGGATTAATATCGTTGCCATCCACCAGCATATGATTGGAGAGAACCCGCGGATGATGTTTCTTCACTACTACGGCCGAGGAAAAGCGTTGGCTTTAGCTCAAGCGGTCAAGGCCGCTATTAACACTCAGCCGTTGGCTGCCAACAACTGAAAAACCGGCTCGACCGGATGAGAGAAAACCGACATCCCCCTTGAACAAAGGGTGTGCTTGGATAATGGCCGCGTCCGTTGAGTCACTAAATTTTCCTTTGCTCAAAGTTGAAAACCTGAGCAAGCGCTTCGGTAGCTCGGCTGCCGTAACAATCATCTCATTCTCGGTTCCTGAAAACGAGATCGTCGGTGTCATAGGGGCAAATCGCTCTGGGGAAACGATATTGTCGATAACCCATTTTCCACAGCGCCAGCAAATTCCAACGGTTCTGTTTCGACTTTCTCCTGGGACAGATCAATCGTCACCGCGAAGAACAATTAGAAAGTGCTGCACGATCTTCCAAGTCCTGTTTCTGGTAAGATCGGAGTTTGGTCCAAAGCAGATAGCGTTGTCTATTACGATGATTCGGGTCGTGAAGAATGCCCCGTAATTGCAGAAGGGGGAGGGGATAACGTGGCCGGATTTGGCAAGGGGCGAAACGATGATTCGAGCAAGTGTCTCGAAGACAAATGAGAACCTCCAGTGAATGCTTCCAGCCGGGCAAGAATTCTGTTGATCGAGGATGAGGCAAAAACCGCTCGCGCCGTAGTAAACAGCTTGAAAGCGGAAGGCTTTGCTCCCGTCTGGGTGGAAACCGGCGAAGATGGTTTTTTCGTGTTAAGCAGTCAACACTTTGACGCCGTTGTACTTGACTGGATGTTACCAGGCCGAAGCGGTCTGGAAGTTTTGAAGACTGTGCGCGCAAAGGACTCCAAAACGCCCGTTCTCTTGCTGACGGCCCGCGACGCTCTGGAAGATCGAGTCGCCGGACTTGATAGCGGCGCGGACGATTATCTGGTCAAGCCCTTCGCCCTAGCAGAATTGGCGGCAAGGCTCCGAGCACTCTTACGCCGAGCAACCGCCGATTCATCTGCCGAAGAAAAACCCACTCACTGGCACGTAGCCGACCTGGATATTGACCTAACTGTGCGCAGGGTAATCCGAGCCGGAAGGGTTATTGATCTAACACCGCGAGAGTTTGATCTGCTGGTTCAATTGTTCCGAAATGCGGGGAAAATTGTCAGTCGCGAGACCCTCGCGAGGGAGGTTTGGCAAGAGGTTCGTAGAGCTACGCCACTCGATAATGTAATCGATGTTCATATTGCCCGGTTGCGGCGGAAGATCGATGACGGATTTGCGTGTCGTCTAATCCATACCGTTCGAGGCGTGGGCTTCGTGCTGCGAGAGGAGGTCGACGCATGAGACGATGGTGGCAGCGACGTTCACTGCGCCTTAGATTAACAGTTTGGTACGCCCTAACCTCGACGATCGTTCTCTTGGCCCTCGGTGGATTGATGTTTCTCGTTGTGCGAGGACGGCTGTTATCTCAATTGGATCGCCAATTGCGCGGCGACTTCGAGATGATCGAATCAAAGGTCGTTCGCGATCAAGCAGGTAACCTTCGTTGGCCTGGCTCCGGTCAGGACAAAGATGAGGTTGAATGGGAAAAAGAAGCGGGCCCTTGGTTCGAGATCTTGTCGCCCAGCGGTTCAATCTTATTGCGTGAAGGGCTATCGAGTGACTGGAAACCCCTTTTCTCATTAATGCCTCACGTAGGCGGGGTCACATCATTTTCGGCTGAACTGCAGGGACATCTCCACGTGCGTGCTCTAGCCAACGAAACGATGATTGCGGGTGAGCCAGTGCTGTTGCGCGTCTTTCGGTCCGAGGCAGAACTTCGGCGAGCCATGGCGGAGTTTGGAGCCGTTCTTGGCTTCGGGCTGCCATTGGGCGTGGCGCTCTCCGCAGTTGGGGGCTACCTCATCGCTCATCGTTCTCTTTCACCGGTGAGTCAGATAGCAGCCCGTGCGCGCCAGATAACGGCTGAGTCGTTGGAAGGACGGCTCCCGGTGCCTAATCCGCACGATGAACTTGGTCAGTTGGCGACCGTGTTTAACGCCACTCTTGCCCGACTGGAAAATTCCTTTGGGGAACTTCGCCGTTTCACCGCTGATGCCTCGCATGAGCTGCGCACCCCGTTAACAGCTCTCCGGGCCGTCGGCGAAGCGGCGCTGCGATCAGAGGCTGAAGATACCAAGAGTCTGAGAGAAGCACTTTCAAGTATGCTCGAAGAAGCACGTCGACTGAGCGATCTTGTCGATGCGCTGCTTCTGCTCGCCCGGGCAGACACCGGCGGAGTCTCTCCGTCTCTGCACCAGGTCGATTTGGCCGGTCTTCTAAGTGAAGTTCGAGAGACGCTCGTAGTCCTGGCGGAGGAAAAGAACCAACGAATCGACATTATAGGTGAGCAACTGACGATCCACGCGGACCGCGAGCTACTACGCTTAGCGTTATTGAATCTCGTGCACAACGCGATTCGCTACAGCGCAGCAGGGCTCATGATCAATTTGCGAGTTCGGCAGAGGGATGCGAGCGCCTTGGTAGAAGTTGTCGATCAAGGTCCGGGAATCGCTCCAGAACACCAGCAGAAAATCTTTGAGCGGTTTTACCGCGTCGACAAGGCGCGATCGCGTGCTAGCGGAGGTGCGGGCCTCGGCTTAGCCATAGCGCGCTGGGCTATTGAACGGCAACGGGGGCATATCGAACTGGAAAGTGAACCAGGCTACGGAAGTCTCTTCCGCATTGTGATGCCCAAATAATCAGACCCCCTCTATTCGGTTTCCGCATGCGGGAAAGAAACTGTAGAGTCCAACCTCGCAGAATACCGACAGCAGACTCTGTCTTACAATTTTCCGATCCCGCAAGGACTCCTTAAAGAATGGATCAACAAAGAAAACTAATTTCCTGTACCGCTCGCCCAAAAAGGATGGAACCCTCTTGCAAAGAACCAATACTAACATTTGCGTTCTCCTTGAACGTGGAAATCCGATTGGTCTTTGGGGAACATAGTGTCCCTACACGTGCTTCTGAGCGTTAACGACTATCTTAAACGTACTGCCGGAGAGGGAACACTCTGGCAAGCATCGCTTATCACGAATGCACCGGTTGTTGCCTGGCTAGAGCATCGGTATTGCGGCTCAGCGCCATAACGAAGCGGAGGGTTTGCCATGACCGTAGACAAAGCTGACAAGGTGGCGCTGCTCTGGCGCGAAGATCGTCAGACACGAGGCGAAGCGACGGCACAGTACATCAATCGCGTTTTCGAAGCACTGACCACACTCGGCATTTGCGCCGAGCCAGCGATCTATGCCGACGACACGGCAGACGATGTGCGCGAGCAGCTTCTGAAACTCGATGGTGTGCTCGTCTGGGTCGATCCGATTTACGACGGCCAGAACCGGACCCAACTGGATGCTATGTTGCGGGACGTCGCCTCAAAAGGTGTGTGGGTCAGTGCTCATCCCGACGTGATCCTCAAAATGGGCGTCAAGGAAGTCCTTTATCGGACCAAGCACCTGGGCTGGGGGACGGATACCCATCTCTATCGCAGCGCCCGGGCGTTCAATGACCAGTTTCCCCAGCGGCTTGAGTCTGCAGGTCCGCGGGTCCTCAAACAAAACCGTGGCAATGGCGGTCAGGGCGTATGGAAGGCGGAACTCGTTTCGTCGTCTGCGCACAACGCTGCCATTGTTCACGTGTTGCATGCACGCCGCGGCAGCGTACCCGAAGAGATGCGGCTCGGCGACTTCATGAGAAGCTGCGAGGCATATTTTGCCAATGAAGGATGCATCGTCGATCAACCATTCCAGCCGAGGCTGCGCGAGGGCATGATCCGCTGCTACATGTGTGCAGATAAGGTCATCGGTTTCGGCCACCAGCTCATCAAGGCGTTGATCCCGCCGCCGCCGGAAGGTCCGGACTCGCCGGCCGCACAACCAGGTCCACGCATCATGCACCCTGTGTCGGCGCCGGCGTTTCAAGCGCTGAGAACAAAGATGGAATCGGAGTGGATCCCGCAGCTGCTGGAGCTGCTGGACATCGATAGCGAGTCTCTGCCCATCATCTGGGACGCCGACTTCCTGTATGGACCACGCGACCGTTCCGGTGAGGACACCTATGTGCTTTGCGAGATAAATGTCAGCTCCGTGCTTCCATTTCCAGAGCAAGCGCCAGCAGAGATCGCGCGAGTTGTACTGGCCCGGTTGCTGTCGGCTAAGAAGCCGCACGCCATGACTTTAACTCCATATACTGAAACCAATTATCAAGAGGAATAAAAACACCGCTGTATAGCCACCCGCGTTCTGTGAATTCTGAAGAATTCTTAAGGAAATTTTCAGTGACGTTCTAACCAGGGAGATCTTAAGCTGACGGTGATAAAACTCGAACTCAGGAGGTGGATGGTGCTGGCTGCTTGGTTGTTCGCGCAGGCACGAAGGTCGACAAGCGGGCGACCATGGCATGAATCCAGAATCAACCATTCATTTTGTGCATCAGAAAAGGATTGAACTTAGACGAGAAACAAACATGAAATCAAAAACGTTCATGGGAACTAGGGTGGTACGTGCGACCGCTGGCGCGGCGATTATCGCGGTTATCTAGTGCTTTGCGCTCCTCGTAGGAACCTCGAGAATGGAGGCGCAGACGAAATCTGCGGCTCAACAGTCACTGGACAAAATCATCCAATCCCTAACAGCGGTGGATACTGCTTACGCTTCCGGAAATACGGCAGAAGCACAGAGTGATTTCGATACCGCGAATAACGAGTGGAAATCTGTGTCCTCAAAGATTTCTGCACGGGAGAGTCGCGAGGTGCAGCTCCTCTTCGACTCAATTCAGACAAAGCTAAAGAGCAAGGCCGCCCCAAAGGAGATCAGCAAAGTCGTGCGTGGCACTGTCGAGGAGCTACGGGAAGATATCGGGCGCGAACTACGTGAAAAGAAGGGTTAGCGTTAGGCGGACAAATAAGGCTTGCCGGCTGTGTTCTCTGGCATTCTCCGGTTGGTTCTTGCCGATCTGCGTTCTAGCTGGTTCCAGGTGGTCGCTGCGCTGGTTCTGATCGGAGCCTGCATTGTCGGCGTAGCGTTTTTCACAACTCAGGCCCAGCAGACGCAATCGCTGGTCCGAGCGGCGTACCAGGAGGAGGGGGCGTCGGCCTTTGTAGTGGAAGTTTCGGGTATTTCCGACGAGGAACTCGATCGTATTGTGGCGGGCCGTTCGGCAGCTACAAGACGTCGGTTCAGCCGATGCTCCGTATAACGGGCTCGAACTGGGCGTACAGGCCGACGTATCGTTCCTGGTGTTTGAGAATGCAAAGCAGATCGAGTACTTGGGAGCACATACCAGCGTGCTTGGGGTGGGCCCTTTCTTTAAACCGAAAACCGAATATTATGTCGATTTCCGCTGGCTCAATCCAGGCGCGCCACGGGCAGCCTTAGGCATTCCGCTGCTTCCGGCCACCGGGGAGTTTCGGTACCCTCAAGCCAATGAGATCTTGCTCCCCACCACGGTGACCGACTACGTTGGTGTACAACCTGGGGCGCAAGCTACCGTCGAGTTGGTTTATGCCAACTCAAATCCCCCGATTGTGCGTCGCTTGGATGATCTTCGGCTCATCGGCACATTCGACATCGCAGGGCCAGACAGGGGCCGGATTGATCCATTTTGGCGATTGTCATACGTTGGAGAACCTCTCCTCACGGCACGTGGGACGGGCGGCACAGAAGCGACAACCGTTCCAGTGATCTTGAACATGGCTGTGGTCCAGGAATTCTTGCGGAGCGTAGAATCACAGCGCCTTTACTCATCCACTTCGCTTCCAGCCCGCAGCCAGCTCGTAGTTTCATCAACATCGGTTTCCAATGTGCCAGCCGTTCAAAAGGAAGTTGTATCTTTGTTGGAAACCAAAGGTTTAAAACCGAGTGACGAAGCAAGCCAATCGGGTGCTCGTGCTTACCGCATTCTGGTTCCGGAACGTAACAATTTTATCAACGCCCAATTGGAGCAGCGCAAAATCGGAACCGGAGGCACATACTTTGCAGGATTGCTCCTCATTCTTCTGGCATTCGGAACTGGTGGACTGCAGGTACTCGCGACTCTGACGCGCTGGCGAGACTACGGCGTACTCCAAGCGGTCGGTTTCTCGCCCGGTCAAATCTTGATCGTCTATGGTGGCCAATTGCTTTTGGTTCTGACGAGTGCAGTCTTGTTGGCAGGACTCGCAGTCTTACTCAACCCAGGTTTGGCCCACTCGCGAGAAGCTTTTTCGACGGCCACAGTCCTGGCGGTCTTGGCAACCATTGCGGGCAGCGTTCCGGCACTCTTATGGCCGATGCGTACACCACCAGTGGCCATGCTGAAGGAACTCCAATGATCGTACCACGACTTCTTCTCGCTGGTTTTGGACGGCGGGCCATCGAACTAATCCTCGCCGCGCTAGTAATCGCTGCGCTTAGCGCAGTCATTGCTAGTTCGACTGCAGTCATCGAGGGTGCCCGCGCCGCGCTCCACCGATTTGAACGAAAAGAACGTCCGGATGTTATACATGTGATCGGTCGTTTCAATCGTGCTCTGTTCGAATTACCCAGAAGAGGCAATTTGCCTCCCGCTACCCTGCCGGTATATGAACCGCGGATTGAACCGGAAGAGCTTACGGCTGCTGTAGCGAACGCGACTGTTGTCAACCGGCAGTCTCTACTACGAAATGTTGTTACAGAGAATGACGCTTTGAATATTTACATTTTCGGTATCGATCCAGAACTAGAGGAGCGGGTCGGTGCCTTCCATGTCACTAAAGGGCGTTTCCTAGCAACCAACGACCAAAACGTAGCTGTCCTGGATGAGGCTTCGGCACGTTCGCTTGGTGTCCGCATTGGCGATTCTTTTCCGGTGCGCACAGCGGCTGATACTGACCTACGCCTCACGGTGATCGGTATACTCGATTCTCTGCAATTCCGCGCTCCACCGCTCGCGACCGTACCGGCGCCGGCCCTGCAGCCGAATGCACCGGTTGTGACCAGCGGCGTCTTCGTTCCTTTGCGGACAAGCGAGGAAATTTTTGCACGTCCTACTCTTACCGATGCGCTCGTAATAGCTAAATCTCCGAATGACGTACCCACACTCACCGACCAGATTCGCCAGCAATTCCGGCTGAACACGGGGGTTTTCATCGAAGAGAGTTATACGCGATACCTCCGCGATGTACGTGATTTTCAGCTCACGCTAACACTCTTTCGCACTGTCGCTCTGTTGGCCGCGGTTCTTGCGAGCATCGTGGTCGCTGCGCTCCTGCATGACGTCTATAAGGATCGGCTCTACCAATACGGAGTTCTCGCCGCAGTAGGCTTCCGTCCATTTCATCTTTTAGCGCTGATTCTCGGCACTGCACTCATAATCGCGATTGCTGGCATTGCCAGCGGCTTCTTCTTAGCAGCAGCTTTTTCGCCTAGGCACTTTGAAATGCCATCTCTGCTGGCGAACATCGGAGCTGTCACGCCTCGTTTCAACGGAGTTGTTGTTGGCATGGTGATATTGGCGGCGTTCGCGGCGATCTTTGCGGGCACAGTTAGGACAGTCTGGGTCTTGGTGCGCGGTCCGCTTGCTCGTGCACTTAGGAAAGACGGACTATGAACAATCGTTCTCTTATTGAGGTCAAGGCGGTATCGAAAGCGTATCGGCGCGGACAGCTGTCAGTTCCGGCCCTTTTGAATATTTCTTTCGAGATCGACCCGGGCGAGTTCGTCATCCTTGCCGGTTCCTCCGGAGCGGGGAAGACCACGCTCCTCAATCTCTTGGCCGCACTCGACTGGCCTGACCAGGGTGAGATCATTGTCGATGGCAAGAATATAGCTCATCTCTCACTATGGTCTGCAGCCTCATACCGCAGGTTCCAAGTGGGAATCATTTTCCAGGCCTACAACCTCCTTCCTCAACTCACCGCTATCCAAAATGTTGCGTTACCAATGATTGCCGCAGGCCGTTTGGACCTGCGCAGGGCTGACGAGCTGCTATGTTTAGTTGGCCTGGGCGACCGAACTCTGCACCGTGCTACCGAACTCAGTGGTGGAGAACAACAGCGTGTAGCGATCGCTCGCGCTCTGGCTAATTATCCAAAGCTTGTGCTCGCAGACGAGCCAACTGGAAATCTCGACGAAGAGAACGCCCGGGAAGTGATACGCTTGCTGGTGCAATCTTGTAAAGAGCGGCAGGCGACGTTGATGCTTGCCACCCACGACATCCGGAGTTTTGAAGGCGCCGATCGCGTATTCGCGCTGCAGTCTGGGCTACTTCGAGAGGAGCGCTTTCGGTCCGCGTGAATTTGCGTCCCCATAAAGACAAGTAGGGTAACCTTCTTGGCCGATCCTACGTTCTCCCGAATCGGACGCGTTTATGTTAACACCTTTTTTCTTGGTACGAAAGTTCACGAAAATCTGAAGAAATGCTTAAGGATATCTTCAATAACGTTCCTACAGATTCCTCATTTACTCTGTTCTTGAGTTCCCCCGGAGGCGGACATGTGGGACGCAAGCTCGCGGACATCCAACGGATACAATCGATTCTCGTAACGGTCTATCTTCTTGAGCTAGTCGGCGCAACCGCGGTCACGTCTCTCGGCTGGGCGGCATGCCGAATTCTGCAAATTAGCTCGTTTTCTTCTCTCCCTCTTTGGTTTGCTGGCTACTTACTCGTATACAATCTGGATCGCTTGCATCCTGATCCAGCGGATCTAGTGAATATCCCGGTTCGCGGCAGTAAAGCCCAGCAGCTTCGAGGTGCTCGCATCGGCCTGGCTTTCCTATCTGCGGCCGTGCTACTCATTTGGCCGTTATTAACTGGTCGATGGAGGTTAGTATTGGCACTGGTTTTCGCTACTACCTTTCTCCAGGCTTACTCTTGGCCGGTCCTTCCGACTGAGATTTCGACTTAAGGATCTTCCCTATATTAAATCCTTCTTACCAACTGGGGTCATTGCAGGAATTTTGGTAATCTGGCCCTGCGTAGAAAGCGGTAGAAGCTTCGGATGAAAGGAGTGCCTGGTTCTCGTCTGGTGTCTCCTCGTATTGATTATCAACGGCTTGGTGTTCGACTATCGCGAAATAGAAGGGGATTCGGCTGCCGGAACGCTAACAGTTCCGGTGTGGTTAGGACGAAAGAATACGATCTATTTATTGATAGGGTCGGTGCTGGCCTTGGTTGGAGTAAGTTCTTGGCTGGCAGCGAGAGGGTTTGTGAGTCCGTTAATGCCACTGGCCTTAGCCGGCGCCAGTGCTGGATTATTTCTTGCGCTAGTTCGCCGACCTTGCCCGACGACGATCAGTGTTTTGGCCGACCTGTTATTGGTGGTCCCTGCTGCCGTGGAAAGCTTGGCTTGAGTACCGCCGCGTGTGCAGCTTTAAAACTGCTGGCGCCACAGCGACTGAATTTCCAAGCGCGCGAGTGCTTCAGGCGCGGTTGACACAGCGGCTTTTAGAGGATGCCCCTTGCGGTCTGAAAAGCCGCTAAGATTCTTAACAATTCTTCAGGATATCTTCAGTAACGGCCAGCGAAATGTAGGCGTATCCTGGCACACTTCACAAAAACTGGACGCGAAAAACATCGCAGCCGGAAGAAAAGGAGAAGCATTCGAATGAACAGAAGAGTTATTGCGACGATCGCCGCCATCATTGGACTCGGGACAATTGGCGCCCTGGTCTATGCGGGTATGGATAAAGACGAAAACAAGCAAAAGGTAGCGATGACTGACGTGCCAACTGCGGTGCAGAAGACGATTCAAGACAATCTTGCAGGAGGAACAGTCACCGAAACCGCGAAGGTAACGAAAGACGGCAAGACTTATTACGAGGCTGAAGTCCAAAAGTCTGGAGGCGAGAAGGTCGAGATCAAAGTCGCTGAAGATGGAAAGCTCATCAATGTCGGGAAGGAAGAGGACGATGATGACTAGAGTAAGCACCTTCAATGAACCCAAAACCGGACTTAGTCGACACCACTTAAAAGAGCAATCATGAAGGCTTACATAATGAGAAAGGACTTCGTCGTTGCCCTTGCCGTGACAGGCATTCTCGCTGCTGTCGCTCTGCCCTCCAGGGCAGAGGACAACTCGGGTGCACTCGCGAAGGCGCTTCCGGAGGCGAGCGTCTCCCTTGATCAGGGGCTCAAGGCGAGTGAGCGCGAAGGGAAACCGATCTCAGGCAAGTTCGAACTCGAAGACGGTGCTCTCCAACTATCCGTCTACACCATGAGAGCCGGCGATTTTAGCGAAGTCATCGTCGATCATAAAACGGGCGCCATCAAAAAGGCGGAGAAGATAACGGACGCCGAAGACCTGAAAAACGCCAAAGAACAGAGCGAAGCAATGGCCAAGGCCAAGGTGGATCTCGATAAAGCCGTAGAGGCCGCCACGAAGGCGAACAGCGGCTATCGCGCGGTGAGCGCGATGCCTACGCTGGATGCGGGAAAACCGATGGGCGATATCACACTTATGAAAGGCGAGCAGGTCAAGAAGGTTACCGAGAAACTAGACTGAGGCAGCGAAAAGTGAGCTCAGTTTCGGCGCAATGAGATTCCGGTGAGAATTTCAGACCAATGAAGAGCTCGATGGCCAATCTGTGCATCAGTGGGGCAGGTATTGCTGCGGTTCTCGCAATCTCACTCGCGCCGGCGGTGGAAGAGGATGATGTGATCCTGCTCAAACGCGCGCAGGAACTCTTCCAGCCGCTTCCCAAGGATATGGCAACGCGGGAATCTCCCATTACTAAAGAACGCGTGACACTCGGGCAACAGTTGTTTTTTGATCCGCGGCTGACAGTGGATAGTAACATGAGTTGTGCGAGCTGCCATCAGCCCGCCTTATATGGGACGGATGCTCTTCCGACATCGATTGGCGTGAAACAGCGCCTGCACCCGCGCAACGCCCCGACGAACCTCAACTCTGCGTTGAACATTATTCACTGGCGAGGTGATCGCGAGAGCGTCGAGGACCAGGCATGTACCAAAAATTCGGCGTGGTCGAAGACTATTGGTTAGCAACGGGCAGCACAAACATTGACAAGGGGCGCTTCGACGTGACCAAAGACCCTAACGACCTGTACGTCTTCCGGGTTCCAAGCCTGCGCAACGTCGCTAAGACGGCGCCCTACTTCCACGACGGGTCGGTGACCACGCTTCCGGAGGCAGTGAAAGTGATGGCGCGGTTGCAGTTGGGTGTGACCCTCAGCGACACGGATACCGGCGATATCGTCGCATTCCTCGAGAGCCTGACGGGCGATCTGCCGGCCAACTTTGCTACCGTTCCAAGTCTTCCTTCTGGATCGTTTGTCTCGAAACAAAAATAGTGCTTTGCCGCTCTGTGACGGCGAAATGGATGCGGGCGGAGTCGGTCGTTCAGCCTACTGCTGGTTATTCAGGAGTCTGTCCGAACGACTCACTAGCAACCCAGAAAAGAAGGAGGCTAATTAGATGGTAAAGACTGTTAGTTCAATTGCCCTTGCCGTGACCTACTTCATGGCGTTCCCAGTGTGTGCCGATGAATTCCAGGTGAAAGAGCTGAATCGCGGCCCCACGGGCTTTTTCGTTTTCGACCCCGAGCTGGTGCGCGTCAAGCCCGGCGACACGGTCGACTTCATCGCATCCGATAGAGGGCATGACGTCCACTCAGTCAACGGCATGATCCCGGACGGTGCGCGGCCCATTGATGGTAAGACGAACCAGGACACGAAGGTGACGTTCAACCA
>WNFQ01005249.1_pt1 | contig 15973 bp, 20 predicted proteins | sample 5400171 | NCBI WGS metagenome assembly WNFQ01 (sample SAMN13153356, study PRJNA577476) | soil metagenome | isolation source: 20 cm soil under Madrone tree | place: USA:California | collected 2016-06-14 | reverse complement strand
CCCAGGTCGAGACGACGGGCATGATTCGGCCGTTGACAGGTGTCTTCGCTCTGAGATTGGCCAAAGCATTTGGAGCAACCCGAAATCGTACCCTTGGCCGGTTTGTGACGAGGGAAAATGTCATCGTAGTTGTAATTTGCTCGATCTTGCTATGTCAACCCAAACAAACACAACCGCGATGTGAGATGTCAGACTGACAGTGCCGACTGGCATTCAAGTTCTCGTGGGTTATGTTGTAGATTGACGGATAAGGTCACTAACGAAAATGCAAAAAAAGACCCTCAAAAATGGAGATTGGGCTGAATATAATTCAAATTGAGACTCGAGGTGTGTATTACCTTGCGTCGTGCGGACGGACAGTAAGCGGAAAACGGCCGAGCGTTCCAAACCGAAGACGTCGAACGAGCGCGTTTTTTTTGAAATACAAGAAGACAGTCCGCAGAATAGGGATTTCTGAAAACTTAGATCGCTCCATCTGAGCCTTTTCATAAGTTGTGAGCATGGAAGCAGTTGAAGCTGTCGGCAGTACCAGGGCTCTACGCCATCGAGTTAGAAGCGGAAACCGGGCCGCTCTTCCGCGGAATTTTGCAATAGACGCCCTGGAAGGCAGACTCGACACGGACGTTGCTCAAGATAAGGCTCGGGCCAAGTGCAGCGACCACGGAAGGGCCTACAAGAGATAATTTTATGGCGCTGTTGAAGTGACTTATCAAACTTTCGATATGCCCTCAAGCCTCGCCGTCCAATTAGCACAAACCGCGTCTCTTAATTCCGCCCTCCTCGTGGACAGGGCACGACGCAAGCCGACTCAATCGTACCTCTTTACTGGACGAGAAGCCGAAAAACACGACCTCGACTCGATCCACGCGTTTGCTTCGAACGCATTTATCCAACTTTGTCAATGGAACCCCGCGATCCAGAGATATGAAAGCGCCTTGTTTTCCGACGCAGCAAAGGGAATAGACAGAACGCTTTTACCTGCGGACGAGGCAAAAGAACTCAATGGAAATATTTCTGCATTCCTACCTTTGCTTGGAAAGGATCTGACGGAGATGCCCACTGGGCGAGTGCTGGAATGGTTTGTCCGTCGCTTCCGGTGAGTTTTCTCTGTTTCTCTCTCTAGCTCAGAAAGACCAACGGAAGGCAGGATCAATGAGTTCAATGTCGAAGACATCTTTTACCTTTTTCTCCCTTACCACGACACACCCCACTTTGCGAAGATGGTCACTATACTCCACATAAAGTGAGCTGGTATTTCAATCCGTCCGCGCGTTCATGTTCCTTATGTCCGTGGACAGACCCGATACGTCTTGGGGCTTTCTAAATGCATACAAGTCAGCCGCTCAAAGTATACCAAGAACTGCCTTGGTCACGGAAATGCTGCGCAACGTCGTTGTTGCGCGTTTCGTCGCATCTGCCCTTCCAAAAGCTGTCAAAGGGAAGACAGCGCACCACACGCTGATCGCCTTTCACACTGCGGTTCTATTTGAATATATCACCAGAGCAAAGGCGTTAGATGATGCTACCCTTGTAGTTTTACTGCCGGCCATGCTGGAACCCTTGCAGGATAGCGCTATGCGAGCAGATGCTCTCACCAAAGACGTAACTGTGAGCGTGTCGCTTTGTCTTGTGCCTTCCCTTCCTGACTAATTTTGATGTCTATCAGCTGTCTAGCTACGTACTCCTCTCTGCACTATCACAAAAATGCATTTTGCAAAATTCTGCCATCAATGTAATTCTTGATGCAATGGCATCCTGTTCATCAAGGGTGGCACCGCAGCAGTTTGTGAACGCTGCTTTGACTGTACTCAGCCCGCAAGATCAACTTGACGACCTCCCTGGTCTATTCGTTCAAACGGTGTTCGGATTGCCGTGAGTTCCTACGTATCAAGCAAGGATTTTCAATGAACCTGCAGATTCCAGGGATGTCAGTGACATCATTTTGCGCACCATGCAGTGGTCCGGGTCCGAAAAGTTGATTCACCCGATAATCCCATCGCTTATTGACAGGTAGCGAATTGGCTTCCTTACCGTTACTTGTCAGCGGCTCATTGGTTAGTACAGAATAGAGCAATCAGCCGCCTTTTCAATATTGGACGTTCTTGTCTCATCTATTAACCTACCTAATGACGTATTGAAGAGCATAACCACTTGTTCGATCGGCGCGGCGCTTAAACACAACTCCCAGCCAACGACAAACTTACGTCGTCTGCTGGTATCACTTCAACAGAGACACCCGGACATTGTCGAGGGTCTGTCGCGCCAAAGAATGAATGAAAATGAAGGTCAGGAGGAATCTGTCGAGCATCTACTTCTTTCTCTGTCTGTGGTAGGAAGAATTATCTCCCTGGAGGCGTACTTTCTTGACACAGCTATTGCAGAAAGCCCCGCATCCAGGAGAGACCTCGCGGTTGGATATGGTGGTTGCGTCAATGGACGTGAACGGTGAGACACGGGCTGCAGCAGTCCAGAGTATGCTTCGCATTGTCCGCGAATCGCCTGGGCTCGATTCCGAGACTTTGGTTGGTACACTCAGTTGTGTCCTTCGTAGGCACTGACCTCGATCTCTTCTCCTTTACAGGAATCCGTGCGTTCCGCGTTCCTTGCACGTGTACATGACTCTTCGGTCGCAGTTCTTAAGGCATTGTATTCTGAACCATCTGTCCTTGTTCCCGTCCTGCTTTCCGATACGCCTGCCTTCATAAAGGCAGTTTCCGAGGTGGTAACCGCAAAACCATCCCAAACTTCACGCGCTATTCTACGCGCGCATATTTCCTTCCTCGCATTGCACTTTCTCCCTTTGGTTTCACAAAATTTCGTCGAGGACGCCTTCTCACAGGTGATCTTCCCCTTCTTGTTGTTCTCAAAACCGAAGTTTCGCACAGCGCAAGCTGTGTGGGAGATCGTGGAAGCTGCGCAGAAAAATGCACCGGAATCCGGGCTTTCGCGGTGCGAGAGCCTGGAGGGCTGCGTCGAAATTATAAGGGAGGAAGAGAGGCGGTTTTTAAGTGAGGCCAAGGCGCGGAAGGACAAGTCTGTATCTTCTGCATTCGAGAACGCGGACTCAATGCGCAGAATCAACCTAGCGGTTGCCTCCCGGATGGCAGGTGAGTTCAGTTTGATTTTGAGGGCGAAATTGTCTACTGACTGTGTGCGATAGAAATTATACTTGTCTCGAACGATCACGCCAAACTATTGGAATCTTTGCTGTTAAAACTATCAGACCCAGATCCTCATGCGCGTAATCTCGCCTACCTAGTTGCTCGTGCTCTGCTTGGGATACTTTCTGGAGAGAACAACATCGATGTGGCTCAGCGCGTCCTCGATGCTATGGCAATCACGACACTCGAAGACATGGGTGGATTCATGAAGGGTGCAGACACGTTACAGGAGGTCGGTCATTGTTGGATATGATGACCATAAGGGCAGCTTATCAACTGATTGTCCAGTTCTTGACCGATACAAATTTGGGTAGCATCGTGGTCTTGAAGCCTCAGAGCCGCAACACGCTGCACTGGTTGCAGACATCAATACTTTGTATGATTCCGACATTTCCTCGACCATCCGGTGACGTTCTCAGCTTCACCGACTCTCTGCGTCAGGTGATGATCATCTTTCTCAGTTGATATCTCCGCCGCCTCACAGGTATCACAGGGAAATGCAGCCACACGAAATGCTAAATTTGTTCGATTGATGCGGTCGTTGTACAAGTTGACGAGTTCTTCGTCGTCGCTGTCTGTGATACCTGCATCGCTTCTGCGAGCGCAATTCATCCATCTCGCGAATGACGCCCTTGCTTTTTTGGTCGGCGTCTGGTTATCCGAAGAAGACCCGCGACTGCGCAGAATTGCATTGTCGCATGCTTTCGCGTTTATTGCGGCATACGAGGCCACAGAGACCATCATCGACTTCCAAACAGTGCTTCCCGCGCTCCTAGTCGCCCTCGGGGATCCCGATCGAGGAGTCAGGCACCAGGCGTCCGAGTGTGTTCAGCTAATCGCGCGGTTTTCCAAGGCGAAGCAAGCATCGGGCGTATATGCTTTCGATGCCATCTATGAGAAAAGCAATAGTAAGATTCGGATTGTTGTTATAATCTCAGGTGTCCTGAAAGGTCATGTATAATAGGTCAGCTCGCATACCTCAGCTGGGAAGACTACCAGAAATACACCGAGGCGATCGTGACATATCGAGAGCACTGCGTTCACGATCCTAAGTATATCCGAGTCGTCCACCACCAATACTTGGCCCGCGTTTCTTCAGATAAAAAGAAAAATATCTTGTGAGCGCCATTGTTATCGTGGGTCTGTCACCCCTCCTAAGACCTTATTTTCCCTTAGGCATAAGCGACGGATTGCAGAATATCTGCTATCCCACGTTATGAGTTGTGGCCTACCGGCAGTCAAGCTATTTCTCGTCGCGTTATTGGAACAGGTGTCGGATCAGGCCAAAGCTGAGGCTCTGTTGCCGACGATCCAAGACCTCACGGATAGGGATCGGGCCTCTGATTGGGAGAAGCTATTTGGGTCACAGTTCGAGGAGTTCGCTACCATCATCATTTCTGCTTTGGACTCATCCGTGTCTGCACACCTCAATGACACCTCAGGCGCCTTCTGGCCTGTCTTCTTGCATACTATAAGGTTCTATTTCCGGCCAGGCAAGTATCGGTCATCCGACCGCGTAGAGTCTCCTCTTACTCCTTTTAGGATCGTTTACTCTACCGAGAGAGGCGCTCTCCAAAAATTTGCAAAGTGGCCTGTTCTCTCGCCTATCCCCCGATCGCCAAACAGAGATTTGCGAGTCGATCATCGCCATCGGTGCTGGGTCAACGGATGCTGTAAGATCCCACTTTCTGTCAATGACCGTGATGTGCTGACCCACTTCAGAAACCATATTGTGTCTCGCTGCTTGCAAAGCTCCTCAGCGGGTCACAACTACTCATTCAGCTTGTGACTAGGCTTCAGCCAAAACCCAAAGATACGCCCAGCCATGCGGCCAAGAGAGCTAAAGTAGCTGAGTGAGCCGCCTCGCGCCTTCTTTACCTTTCAGTGATAAACCATTCGGGCAGGGGGGATGTCTCAAGTTCCGAGTCGTTGGAATCCTTGGCATTCCTTGCAGAGGTCATCAACAGTATCACCCTTCCCGGGGATAAGGACCTCATTTCTTGTCTTCTCGAGACTTTAAGTAACGTCTCACACTCGGAAGGACGACCTACAGCAGGCGTCGCATACATCGAACAACTACTGATGTCATGCATACAAAATGCGTCGGCGGCCGCCCAGGTAAAGTTTCTGTCGTTCCAGGACTGCAAATTAGACTATTAATCTTATTGGAATTAGGCTACAGGTGAGACATCTTTCACTGGAATTCGCCTGGACATATTGGTGGACATTATCCGAGGTTTGTTCACAGTCTAGAAGTTGGCTGCTTTGCCCGCTGACTATCTCTGCCTAGCGTCTGAGAGCCCACAAACCCTCCATCAAGCGCTCTTACTCATCGCCAGCCTCGCCCGTGTTGCTCCGAAGTCTGTTCTGCATAACATCATGCCTGTGTTCACATTCATGGGTTCCAATGTATTCCATCGCGATGACAATTACAGCTTCCGTGTCGTCCAGAAGGTTAGCGTTCCGTGAATTTTTCGTACGAGTATTTATTGATGTCGTCATAGACCATAGATAGTATCATTCCCATTATGGTCTCCTCGCTAAAAGAAGAGAACGATTCCCGCGAAGGCCTGCTTATGGCCTCTAAGGATTTCCTGCGCCTTTTTACTGATGCGACTAACCATGTTCCGCGTCACCGCCGCACGCAGTCCGTTTTTGCTTTTTCTTGCCTCTTTCCATATTGACTAATTGATTAGATTTTTCATACATCTTGTGGACGTACTCGGCCCAGAGGAGTTTTTAAGCGTCGTTTGTATGCTCATTGTTGCAAAAGCGGACAAGCGACTTGTTAGACTTCAAGGTCGAGATCTTCGCGCAGCTCTTGCGCTTCCACTTTCTCTATTGCAACATTATCCTTCAAACATCCAGTTGCCTGTGAGGGCGACCTCATTACTGCCATACCTTGTCTGACATCTCGTCCTTCCAGGTCCTGATCGAAATCTTAAATGAAGCGCAGCGACTGGTAATCGGCGTTATCTCTCCTGATTATTGGAAAACCGGATCGATCCTTCTCGGCGATTCTCAGTAAGGTCACGCGTCAACTGCACCCCATATGTTTGCTGATCCCTTCTATCAGGGATGACGAACAGGCATCTCAGTTAATCCCGCATGTTAAACGCCGAGCTCATGCGTTGGTAATCTTCACCGGAGCGGCTTTCGAAGGGTCTTCGTTATCCTCTCCGGATACAGACATTGCAGGCTTCAACAAGCTTGTTTCTGCGCTATTGGAGATTTCAAGTTCCCAGAATATTCCAGATATCGCAGAGGCGCATGGGAACTTTTTTGATATAGTGCAAGCCGCCCGCGTCGCGCTTTCAGAATGCATCAGATCTATGCATGCTACGCACTTCGTTGCGTCTATAGCTAATATACTAAAGGAAGGAAGACCCGACGAACGTGTATCACGGGGTGTCATGGCCGAGACACTTGACGTATTCGTGGACAGGCTACCTTCAGTATCCAAGTCCATCCGAGAGGACGCAAGCTCGACCATCGTGACGACTATCGCCGAAATTAAGCGGCTCCTTCCGCTTGGGGATGAAAGCCTTGTTGCTGCGGCTCTCCGCGGACTTAAAGCCATTGGCTTATCGATCGTCCCCGGAGAAGAAGGTTCCCTTGTGGATTGCCTGCCGCTGATCCTCACGGCTTCGAATCACGATCAACTTACGGCTGCCGCAGTTGCTGCGTTGCCTCCCCTGTGGTATGCCTCGGTCCGACGTCCCTATCGGAATATCCTAATAGGCTATTTTAGTACCGGATTAGGCTCTAGGATTATCCCATTCTCTCGGGATGTCATCCAACTTGGCGTTCGCGTCCTCCGAGATTCCCTCCCAGTTAAGCAAGGTGGGCGAGCATTGAACAGGTTGAACTATGAACAACATTAAAATGCTTTCAGGAGTGACGCATCCCCTCGTTGGGAATGCCTTAGCTGTCCTTCATGCGGTTTTCGATTCAATTCCAACCTTTTGGGGAACTTCGGAACTGGCGAGTGTTTTTCGCCTTTACCTTGATAGCCTAGCTCTGGGGTCCATCGACGAAATCGGCTCCTTGGCGAGACGCGTTGCATCAAAAGCACCCACAAATGTCCTTCTTTCAACATATTTCGAGATCTGGTCTTTGATATCATGCCAAGCCAGGGTGAGCTACACTTTGAGTTATCTAGTTTCCCCTGTTTCGCTCAATATTATCTCGTGTAGGAGCACATAATTGGCTATTTCGAACTGCTCAGACGAAGCTTCCGTGCCGCGCCAAGGCCGCCTGTGCTCGAGCACATTCGTCCCGCGTTCAAAATTTTCCTCGAAGGACTCGACCTACGCAATAAACGCCGTGATATAGATATTCTTGATGTATGTGTCTCTTTCTCTCCTCCTTTCCATTACCATGGGTGAAATTGCGATACAGGTGGAAAGTGCCGTGGTCGCTGCGTTTGTTGAACTCGTCGCAAAGTTGAATGACACAGCGTTCCGGCCATTATTTCGCAAGTTGTTCGACTGGGCGTTTACAGGTAAGCCTTGACATGTGACGCGTTGTAGCACGTCCCATAAATCGCCCTCAGTATCGGAATCAAGTGCAGAGAGGAAGATCGCGTTCTGTAATGCCTATGTGGGCCTTTTGGACTATTTCAAGGTAATTCACACTGTTCCAAGTCCTATAAGTAATTGCTTACGCGTGTTCCTGGTGACGTGACGCAGTCGTTGATGACGCCATACCTTTCATTCCTCTTATCCCCCTTCGTCGAGCAATTAAGAGGTTCCGATGACCAGGAGGAGGGCTCTATCGGGCCGACTGAGTTTTGCGTGGTCCAAACACTGACCAAGAGCATGGAAGTGGACGAAGGAGGTCCGTACAATTCCTAGTAGCACATCTGCGTCGCGCCATAGATGTCTGACATTCATTTTGTTCCTTTCAAATCAACAGGGTTCTGGCGCGATGATCGCCTGCGGCAGGTAATGCCCGTCTTGGTCGCGCTCGTCGCGCCCGCAGCGGGCGCGAGCCAAGATGCTCCGTCGAGTGGCAGGGAAATCGTCTCTGCTGGTCTTGTGGCGTTTGGTGACACCGCGACGGACGACGCGCTGCTCAAACGGCTCAATCTAGACGTGTTGATGCACACCCGATCGGATGACGCACTCGTGCGTATCTTTGCGCTGCAGTGCGCCCGAGCGCTCTGGACGGCACAGGGAAGCAAGCTTGTCGGTACGTAGGCGTAGTGTGAAAAAGATCTAGAAGACCTGCTGACCATGAGCACCTTTGGCTTTCTTTTGCTATTAACTAATTAGGGTTCGTGTCGGAGACGGCGACGTTTATCGCTGAGTGCGCAGAAGACGAGCACGATGGTGTGGTCTCAGAGACGCACGCGCTCAAGGCGGCGGTTGAAGGCGTGACAGGTGAGAAGATTGACGGCGTGTAGGACCGGACGCATATACACACAAAAATACTCGGAGGATGCTCTTCCTTACTATGGTTTTGTGGTTGTAGCTGGGTAGTAAAACAAAAAAGTAGGACAGCAGAAATAATAGATGGTAGCATGACGTGACAGGCAGTTGAGAAAAGATGACCTTGGTGACCCACATAAGAGAAAACAAAAGGAATAAGAGATTATGTTAGTCAGGTATATCCTACTAAGAAATTGGGGATGGGGGATGAAGGGATGGAGGACTTAATGAGAGTGAGTGGATGAAAGATGATTGGAGAAAAGGAAGCGTCTGTCCATGGGATAGATAAAATCAGAGATCGTTACTCTGCCGACGTATCTGCTGCTCATCAATTGCCCTGCACTGTCCCAGCAGCCGGACAACCTCTGAGCGCGGACAAGCGATCCGTACAAACTCAGCCTGTGGTGTAAAGAAAAAAAGTCAAAAGTCAATTATCAACATTGTCATGTCATCTTCCATAAGGAAAAGAAACGCACATCGAGCAGTTCGTCCGGATCTGGTCGCGAAGCAGCGGGCTGAGAACATAAATGCAAAAAATCGTGAAAGGATCGTGAGAAGGCGTCGGGCTCCCGCACAGGCGGGAACTGTCCGCCGACAATGTCGCGCGTATCCTTCACGTCCTCGAACGGTGGGACCCCATGCACAAGTTCCCATACCGTCGCGCCAAGCGACCATACGTCGACCTTGAGCGGATCGTACAAGCCGCTGTGGGGAAAAGCCAAAAAAAGATCGCTTAGCCTCCCAGATCTAGATAGAAAGGAGATAGGTGGGCTTACGTCCGCATTTCTGGTGCCTATGGAGAATTTAATTATGAAACGAGAATTTAATTATGAAACAGGGTTTTTAGGTGGGACGACAGATGGAGAATAACTACAAGACGTACCTGCCAGTAAATTACTCCCACGGAATCGGAGCGCTTTGATGTCCCAGGCGGCGAGCAAACCGCATTAGAAAAGTCCGCTAGAAAGTAAAAGAGAAAGGACACGTCAATGGCTGGAATGGGCAACTACGGAGGGAAAGTGGTAATTGGTTTACGCACATAGCTTAAGTACTCCAGATCTACTCAAAAGCAAGTTGTCCGAGCGTACGTCGCGATGCGCAATATGATGTTTGCGGATGTACGACAAAGCCAGGAGGATCTACAGCCCCCACCACCATGCCAAGTCAGCAAAACCCCAAATAAAGCCATCCGATGAAAAGTACCACTCACATCCCACACGAGCCGTGCGACCATCTTTTCCGATAACTCCACCACCTCAGCGCCTTCTAGACCACTGCCACCCTTGCCACCATCCTCCTGAGCCTCCAGGGCCTCCGGGGCCGACTCAACCTCCTCACCAACGACAGCCAAAATGTCCGCCAAACTTCGATCCATGAGCTCCATACCGATCCATAAACTCTCCTCGACAACATCAACATATAGCCGCTCCATATGGAGCACGTTCGAATGGCGCAGCGCGCGCGCGAGCTCTAGCTCTCGTCGTAGATCCGCCAGCTTTTCCGTACGGCCTCGCAGAAGCGGCACGCACTTGATGGCAACGAGTCCCTGCTTTGATTGTGTGGTGCCCTCATCCGCCTCGTCCACTTCGAAGGATATCCCAGACGCTGGTGAGGAGGGCCTTTGTGGCCGGAACTGGGATGCGACGGAGGGCGCTGCACTGGCCGAGTACACCGAGCCGCTCTCCCCCTGAGCGATCTCCTGTAGGTCCGTGAAGAGCGTGCGGGGATCTGACGAGTCGTCGATAAACTCAGCAAGCGGGAGCACACTAGCTGCGAGCCAAGAAGGATATCTCGGACTGGCCGCAAGCACAGAGCCTGTCTCAAATTCCTTTGCAGTTTCCATCGGTGTCGATGATAATGATGACGCGGAAATACCAATCAGGTTCTCCAAATCGGTGGTGATGGCGATTGGCGGCCGCTGAACAGTCACAAGAGGAACAGATGGGGGCGTCGTGACACATGGATCTTGCGTCGACACTTTCTCGTCCTGCGCCTCCTCGTCCTGCTCATGCTGCGGTTCTTGACTCCCTGACTCAGGGAATGATGCGCGTAGGGGTGACGGTGAAGGCGACGGAAGGGGCGAACCATATCCACGCTCATGCACTCGCCGTGGACTCTTGTTTCCAGCGTCCTCCTGGCTGTTTGGCCCCGAAGTATGAGTAAGCGTATCCACAGGACTAACCGACTCGCGATCCTCGTCGGTGCCGGCCGCATCAGAGCTTGAATCCCCTTCGTCTTCATCAACGCCGCCATCCTCTTCCACGACCTGTACAGATGCTTGTTCACGTGCGCGTTCCTTGCCTTTGAACATTACCATCGTCCGCGGGGTGGTAACGACGTCTGCTCGCGCGCGTCGAGCAATACTCGCACCACGCACAATCGTCGCGTGAGTGAGCGTACTGATAGATGCGCTGCTATCACGGTTGCTGTCCCCAGAGTCGAAACGAATTGTGAGCTGTGAGTCGCGCGAAGATGTACCGTGAGATGATAAGGACGCCGCATCGAGTTGGAAGCCCGGCGACCCAGGTGAACCAGGGCCAGGCGAGCCAACGTCGTTGGAAACGGTCGCACGCTCCTGCATCATACCCATGAGTTCCTGATAGAGCGGCGAGGCACTATGCGAGTAATCATTCCCAGTCCCTTCTTCCCCATCCTCTCCCTCTCCATCATCCTCTTGCTCATCTTCGTCTTCCTCCCGCACCTCTGAGTGTAACACAATTGTGGGGAGCGTCACACTCGGCTTGGTTCTGTGCTTGGTGTTTTCCTTCTGAGGAGAGGCGCTCGTGGGTGCGGTCGAGACGGATGACACCGGACTGTCATGCAGTGCAGATGGGAGAGAGGAGAAAAGGGAGGCCGACCACGATGACAGGTCTTCCAATGTATCCTTACGGAGCGATACTCGCGGTGGGAGAATCGAAAGATCTGACGGGCGCGGCCGATAACGCTCGCTACTACTGTGAACTGAACCATCCTCTTGCTCTGCCTGTGCCACATAATGCAGAGTTCCGTTGGCCGGTGGTGAATCCCGGGGTGGCGTCTTAATCCGACCGGTAGGGGCAGGGCTAGGAACTCCCGATGTGGGCAAACGGCTTTTCTCCTCGGGCCGCGGCTGCAAGGCATCCTCTAGTGTAATGGAAGGTGGTGATCCATTGGGCACCGAATCATCGGAGTAGACAGGTGGCGGCGACGTTTCATTGACGACGCGAAACTGTCTCCGCGGGGCAGGTTTCCTCGAACGCTGCTCCCGGTTGCTGTTGACGGTGCCAACGGGAGATGGAGGATTAAGCGCGGAAGAGGTAGAGTTGCTACGATTGAGCTGTTGCTGTCGCACCGGCGCCGGCTGAATGACCGGCACCTTTCCCAAGGGATGCACAGCCACCGGGACGTTCCGTGTGTGCCAAGGGTGATTAACGTAGACATATTGTGCTTCCGAGGAACCTGCATCATCGCCGGACTTGACTGAGGTGCCAACGCCAGATGCAGGGGTGGGAGGGGGAGCGGCGGGATGTACGATGTCAAGACTGGGCATTTGAGACGCTTGGGGTGGGGGAGGCAGCGGCAGTGGTGGAGGCGGTAGTGGCGGACCGCTGCGCAAGGATCGCTCCGACCGGGCAATTGAGCCATCCGATCTTTGGCGGCGGAGGGACGTTGACCGGTTGACAGGTATTGTGGTCGACGGAGACCGAGATCGAGAGGTATTTATCGATAATGGGTCATCTTGTACAGAGGTGAGGTCAGGGACACGGTTGCGACGGCCTCTGAGAATAAGAGCAATCTCGACCTCCGAGTAACCAAGTCCGGCCAGAGTTGCTGTCCACGCGGGGGGGATTCCTTGGAAACTGCAAAATAGAAGAGCCACGGGGAAAAGACCGTTAAACGCACCGAACATGAGGAAAAAGATCGGAATTAGAAATTGAGGGTACGTACGTTTCATCGACGTGGATATGGTGCTGTGTTAGCGTAAGAGCGTGTGTGAACGGACATTGCGCGGGCGTGAAAAAAGAAGATTTAAAAAAAAAGAAACTTCAGTCAAGACCGAGTAGAAGTTACGAGAGAAGAGGGCTGACCTGAACATTCCAAGGGCGAGAAATGGACTCGCCATCTGCAGCATCGTCGGCCGTGGTAACGCGTGGACTCTTGGGCGCGGAACGTTTGCCAAGGGTGGACATCTTGCGAAAAAAGTTCCCCATGCCACTACCCGAGCTGGAATCCGGCATTAGAGTACTGGACGTGGACACGGAGGGGGGTGGTTGCCGTTGCTGTGGATAGTGCTGGGGCGAGGATTGCAATATGCGGCTGGGCGTGGGAGATGCACTGCGGATGGACAGAGCGCCATTTGCATTTGGGTTGTTATTTGGGGACCGAGAGGGAGCGCTGGAGGATGATGACGAGGGAAGGAGTGGTTGAGAGTAGAGAGACTGGTTTGAGATGGAGGCGAGGGATGGGTTGTTCGATGCAGAGTAAAGATAGTTTGGGTCCTTTGGAGGGGGACGTGGTGGCTTTGAACTTGTGAACCTGAATACCTTGAACGACGAGAAACGGGAAGACTGCTGTTTTGTGGAGGAGGAGGAGGAGGCCATTGTGCTCCTTCTCAATTCCTCGTCGCTGCCCCCGCTCGACCCATTCTCACGGAACAACCCGCTGAACTTTCACTCGGAGCTTAAATTCAGGTCCTGTCCTGGCGGATATCATATCTGCCAAGCTTACACACGCTACACCAGGAAACAAGTAACACACCCACGAGGTTGCAGACGCCCGACCATATTCCCGCGCATGTCCATCTTTTTGTGTACTGTATTTCGAATACTGTACCGCCAAGACTCGAAAGGAAGATAATAAACAATCCACCCAGCTTCCACAGCCAATGCGTACGCCAATACCAGGTCCTTCTTGTCCTCTTTAACGTCCCCACCTTCCTTTGGGAAAGCGTTCAGGCTTTGAAACAGTCCGGATCAATACACCCGACCATGCGCAGTTTCGGCACGCGCATTCGAGTCCTACACGCTTGGCTGCATTCTTGATTATTATCGTGTCTTCCTCGCCCCTGCCCTCGTCAAGCTTTCGTGCGAGAGAAATTGCTTCATCGTCACAGGGATGAAGTACCACACCTGAACAAAAAGTTTGACGACGACGGATGAGCTTGTTATTGCAGCATGGTCTGTGCTGTACGCTAGAGACGATTCCGCACGTATTGTATAGGATACGCTGTGTTCGAGCAGGAATTTGCATGAGAAATCTGATGGTATACGATGGTCCAGACGTCCATGGATAGAGCTTAAATCTTAAATACGTTCCCCTGCTCCTTCCGTCTCTTCTGTCAACTTTGGCTGCCCCCGGATGCCGTATTGATAGTTGGAACGGGAATGGCTGAGGAGGCCTGCTCAGATATCCTCCTCCAAAAAAAAATCACAACACGTCAAGATCATGTCATTCTTCAAGTTATTGTCGCCATCTACAGCAATCTAGCTCGTTTCCATACTCGTGTACCTTACCACACCCGCAATGCAGATCTAGGGCGTCGAGTCAAGCAGATTGCTACCTGGACCATATTCAAGTTCCATCTGACTCCGAGTCGGATCATGTGACAGAAGGCCAGCCTGAGCGTCCAACATCACAGCCGAACACGTATCGTCGTGATTAACTTTCCCATCCCACGTCAGGACTCAGGAAGCGCTTCTGTGTTCAAACGTGTCTGGATCGGAATAGGCATCAGGATCATGCAAAGCTCCCCCAAAGTAGGCAGCAAAGCATGGCTCGGACCCGATGGCCGTCCTTCCTTCCTGCGATTTATGCCAACTCACCATGTGTTGGGTATCGCCACCGTCCCTTTAGGGATAAAGTACCCCCCTTATGCACGTCGCTCTGACGTATGGTATATTTGGTCGATCATTGGACGTGTGGAGGCGCGTGCGCCCAACTATGCGATCAATCTTAGGATGTGCACGCTTCTGCAGGTTAGCTAGAGCAACAGGGAGACAAAGAAGAGCAACGGCATCGCTATAGCCTATGTCGTATGCCATCGGGGTCAAGACAAGCGCAAAAGATACCACTAGAGAGAGGACAGTGTCGGCACCTGTGGCGTACCATGTACAACTACTAGTAGCTAGCTGCTACGTTCTTCAGTGCTATCTGTTCCTCTCCCTCGGGGGTATGCGGACTGTTTAAAATATGGCCATATTCAGGGGTGTGTGTAAAGTTGCCAGGGCCATCACTTTTGGGTCTCGCCGTAATGTTGATCCAGGCGGCCGACGGAGTGGTACAGTATCTCTTTGCCGTATCTCACCGAATCGGAGATACCCGGAAGAAACAACAAACGAGCGACAGATTGCGTATTGACACTGACAATTTGTCGGTCAGTGCTGAACGCGAGAAGGCATTACAGTATTCGGGTATCGTTTTCTCGGGCTGACCTGATACAGTAACCGAAGAAACGTGTATGTCTACATCTGATGGAACATCACCGCGACTGCGGGATGTGGACGCACCAATTAGCCGTGATATGGCGTGATGGCCGGGTTGAATTAGATACCGCTGGTCCCTTCGGCACATGTGTGTGGTGATATATGCTCAGAGGATCAATACGAGAAGGACCAGAGAAATTTCTTCGAACAAGACGTATCCCAGGGTGTACTGTAATACACTTGAGGTGACTGACAAGCGTCTTGTTCAAGACTGTCACCAGAGGACGGGGTGGGGGCTTCTCGTCCGCCTTTGATGTACTGTGCATATTATACCTAGCATTATTAGGGGCTTTATTTGATGACTTTGATACGGACTTACTGTATCTGAGAACAAGATAGCCCGGCACCCACGCAAAAGGATGTGTGATACATGGAAGCCATCAATCTGTCAGGTGTCACGTAGTCGTGCCAGTCGTGGGGTTGATTGGATCACTGGCATGCAAACAATGATCATCATCGAAATCCCAGTGTTACTGCCTGCAGCATGCTGAATCGTTAGGGAGGATGGAGATCGCTCAAGGGAGATACTGATGGGCGTCGGGAGTCAAGAAGATGCGGATCCTAGTATTGATCCCAGACCTCCCATCATACAGGCTGCACGTGTCCCGATAGTGGTCCATAGATCATTCGCTTGAACGTTCCCCCTCCTTACCAATCTCCGGGAAAGGGTCGCGCTTCAACCTTTCGAGCGGTTCAGATGAGTCACAGGACACAACCTGAAGCACCAAGATGATGAAAGTGGCGTGGTGGGAAGTTGTGACATCTCTCTTGGCATTTCTTCTGGGATTTTACGCCCTTCAGAATTTGACAGACGACACTAGTAGTAGCACTACAGTAGTAGGAATCTGCCGGCTAGACACCAGGGCTCGAAATCCGAAAAAGGACTCGCGTATCATGTGCCGAAGTCTCGGTGTCATCG
>WNFQ01004127.1_pt1 | contig 15974 bp, 22 predicted proteins | sample 5400171 | NCBI WGS metagenome assembly WNFQ01 (sample SAMN13153356, study PRJNA577476) | soil metagenome | isolation source: 20 cm soil under Madrone tree | place: USA:California | collected 2016-06-14 | reverse complement strand
GGGACGACGGAGAAGGGAAGTTGAAACGTTGAACCTCGGCATCTCCTTTTCGCCTCTCGTACCCGCGTACATGGTGTGGACCGCGGTCGCGGTTGCGTTCGCACTCTCGCTCCTGTTGGTCTTCGCCCGCACCCGGGCGGCGTTGGTCCGCGCCATCGCGCTGGCGCTGTTCGTGCTCGCGCTCGCCAATCCGTCCATTACCCGCGAAGACCGCGAGCCGCTCAGCTCGGTCGCCGCGGTCGTCATCGACAAGAGCCCGAGCCAGGAGTTCGGCGATCGCCTGCAACAGACGCAGGCGGCGCGCGCCGCGCTTGCCGAGCGGCTCGGCCACATACCCGGCTTGGAAGTGCGCTTCGTCGAGGCCGGACAAGCGGATGGGGAGACCGACGGCACGCGATTGTTCACGGCGCTCTCCTCGGCGCTGTCCGACGTGCCGCAGGAGCGCGTGGCCGGCGCGATCTTGATTACCGACGGGCGCGTGCACGACGTGCCGGGCGAGGTCGCGGCGCTCGGCTTTACCGCGCCCGTGCACGGCCTGATCACCGGCCACAAGAACGAGCGCGACCGGCGCGTCGTGCTGGTGACCGCCCCGCGCTTCGGCATTGTCGGGCAGACGCAGACCATCACGTTCCGGGTCGAGGATCAGGGCGCGCCGAGAGGCCCGGCGCAGGTGGCGGTGCGGCGCGACGGCGAGCTCATCGAGAGCCGCAACGTGCGCGTGGGCGCCGCCGTCAACGTCGCCGTGCCGATCCCGCACGCCGGGCCGAATATCGTGGAGATCGAAGCCTCGCCGCTCGAAGGAGAGCTCACCGCCGTCAACAATCGCGCGGTCGTCTCCATCGACGGCGTGCGCGACAAGCTGCGCGTCCTGCTCGTGTCCGGCGAGCCGCATGCCGGCGAGCGCACGTGGCGCAATCTGCTCAAGTCCGACGCCAGCGTCGATCTCGTGCATTTCACCATTCTGCGCCCACCGGAGAAGCAGGACGGCACCCCGATCAACGAATTGTCGCTCATCGCCTTCCCCACGCGCGAGCTGTTCCAGCAGAAGATCAACGAGTTTCAGCTCATCATCTTCGATCGCTACGCGCGGCAGGGCGTGCTGCCGGTCATCTATTTCGACAACATCGCGCGCTATGTGCGCCAGGGCGGCGCGGTGCTGGTCGCCGCCGGGCCCGATTACGCGAGCCCCACCAGCATCTGGCGCACGCCGCTCGACGTGATCCTGCCCGCCGAGCCCAACGGCCGCACGACTGACGGCGCGTTTCATGCCCGGCTCACCGAGCTCGGCAAGCGCCATCCGGTGACGCGCGGGCTCGAAGGCGCCGAGCAAGACCCGCCGCACTGGAGCCGCTGGTTCCGCCTCGTCGACAGCCGTGCCGCCAAAGGCACCACCGTGATGCAAGGCCCGGAGAACAAGCCGTTGCTGCTCTTGTCGCGCGAAGGCGAAGGCCGCGTCGCGCTGCTCCTGTCCGACCACATCTGGTTGTGGGCGCGCGGCTACGAGGGCGGCGGCCCCCACCTCGACCTGCTGCGGCGCCTCTCGCATTGGCTCATGAAGCAACCGGATCTCGAGGAGGAAGCGTTGCGGTTGCTCGTGCGCGGGCGCGATCTCACGGTGCAGCGGCAGACCATGTCGGACGGCGTGAGCGACGTCACGCTGACGAGCCCGTCGGGCAAGACGCGCACGGTGACGCTCTCGGCGGCCGAGCCGGGGGTGTGGCGCGCGACCATCGAGGCCAACGAGCTCGGGCTGTGGCGCGCCAGCGACGGCACGCTCACTGCGCTCGCCAATGTGGGTCCTGCCAATCCGCGCGAATTCACCGAGGTCACGTCGACCACCGAGGTGCTCGCGCCGCTTGCGAACGCAACCGGCGGCGGCGTGGTGCGCCTCGAGGCCGCAAGCGGCGTTCATCTGCCGCGCATCGTCGGCGTGCGCTCGAGCGACACCTACCACGGCGAGGATTGGCTGGGATTGCGCACGCGTGAGGCGAGCGTGGTGCGTGGCATCGGCGTGTTGCCGGTCTTCGCCGGATTGATCGGGCTCCTCCTCCTCGTCGGCGCGCTCGCCGCGACCTGGATGCGCGAAGGCCGTTGAGGCCCGCGCCCTGAAGCGCGCGAGATCGTAGCCCGCGTTGAACGAAGCGAAACGGGGGAACGGTCTGCCCGCATGCCTGTCATTCCGGGGCGCGCCGAAGGCGCGAGCCCGGAATCCATACCCACCGTCCGTGGTTATGGATTCCGGCCCTCGCCGCTGTCGCGGCTCGGCCGGAATGACGAACTGAAAGAGCTCTCATCGAACAACACCTTTCCGTTCCCGCGGCGCGTTTTTTGCGCCCGGGGTTTGCCTTTTGCCTCGCTCACCCGGAATGAGGGGTGGGCGGAGCACCGAGAGACGTACGGGTGCTGTGCTGAGCACCCGTGGGGCGTGCCTTGACGCGGCACGCCAGGCGCTTGTGAGGCGCCTTGCGTCCCATAACGCGGGACGCTCGCCTCTCGGCGCTCCACCGTAGCAATGCTATGGTGGAAATAATGCAATTATATCAATGGATAGCGGGACAAGTGTCCCAATGGTGTCCCAGCGAGCATTTTCAGCGCGCGCTGCCGTCGCTTCCCAGGGGCGCGGCGAACCGTCAGCATCCCCGACCATGGGCCGCCGACCATCCCGACGCCTTCCCAAGCCCGACCGCCGCCGCGCGCTCGAACATTCTGCCCCGATGGCTGCACCGAGGCGCTGCTCATCGCGCACGGCTTCACGGTCCCGCAGATGGTCGAGCTTGTGCGCGCCGGGCTGGCGACCGTGACCGCTGAGCGCGTCGTCGCCGGATCGCGGAAGATGGAAGTCGCGACGGTGCGGATCACGGATGCGGGCGGCGAGCGCTCAAAGGCATGAAGCAATGAGCGGCCATCCTGTACCGGCAAATCATCCTCTGACAATCTCGAAGGCTGAGGGTGCGAGCCGACAAGTCGAAGAAGCGATTAAGGCGCTGGAACGAGGAGACTTCGATATTGCGATAACACTCGCTGGCGCAGCAGAGGGGATGCTGGAGCGCTCCGGTCATCACATGTGGTCATTCATGATGAAGTCGCCGCAGGCCGGAGCGTTCGACGAGAAGAAAGAATTGGTTCCGTTCCTAAACGCCGAGCGGGACTGGTTGAAACACCCGAGCGGAGACGACACGAAGACGTTAACCAGGGCTCACGCCGCGCTCATGATCGTGCGCGCCATGTCCAAACTTGAGACGTGGTCGCCCCGAATGCAGAGGGTCAAGCGCTGGTATGAGCGCAACTTGGACGAAGTGCTGCGAGAGTTGGACCTATGACGCCGCTGATCCTCAAGCGCGCGTCCGCCTCGCGCCCATCCGGCGAGTGGCGCGAGGACGATTACGACGTGTTTGCCGATGGCGTCGAGTTGATCTACGGCCACCACGGAGGACAGCTCGCCGACGCACGGCTAAATGCGCCGAGCCGCCGTCGAAACAGCCTCCAACAACCGCCCGCAACGTCCATCGCCACCATCAAACCGAGCTACTATTGCCCACCAGTCACGTCATTGCTTGCGACCAGACGCATTGCGCTCCTTCCCATGCACCCTCCGCGTTAGCAAAATCCCCATAGCCGGGCGCGCCGCCCCTCCGCGCACCATCGCCCGCGGGTTCGTTCTTTGCCGGCTTTCGGACGCCGGGCACCGTGCACTTGGCTTCTCCTGCATCGCCGGCATCCGAAACCCTGCACACAAGCCGACATTAGCCGCGGGCTGAAGTACTCACCACGGACACACAACCGCTTTACTCGATCTTCCCACCGAGCCTGGGCGCCCGGAGATGCTAGCGCCAAAAAAACGGCAGGCGAAAGCGTGGACGCTGGTACCACACTTCGCCCGCCGGACGGTATCGTCGGCCAGCGATGCCTCCTTGCGGCTCACCGCTCAGGAGGACGACGAAATCCGTGCCCTTGCCGGTCTCCGGGCTCAGCTCCTCGTCAGAGATGATCAAAGAAGACCGCGGCGACGCCATCTCGGCGATACGAAGGACCTCCGGCGGAATCACAATGCGGTCGAGTGCGGTTTTCGCGTCGCTCGGCTCCTTCGCTGTCGGCTCGCCCTCAGGGCCTCGGCTCGCCCCCGCACGTCCGTCCACCACGCCGTGAGAACGCCCGCCTTCCAAGGAGATGACGCTCCATCGCATCCCGGTCTCGCCATTGGTCCGCTCCGTGGCCGTAAAGACATGCGTGCCGATCGGACGTTCGGGCTCCTGGATCGCGACCGGGATCTCCAGGATCGGCTCAAACGCGCGGCGGACATAAAGGTGCTGAGTCTTGCGGCTGATAAACACCGATACCGGTTGGAGCGCGCGCGCAAGCTCGCGCGCGGCCTGTACTGCCGCGATCCGAGCGGCTTCGGCGGTGTCGGCAAACTCGCGCGCAGCCGCGAGGGCATTGAGCTTTGGTTGCAGCTCGGCATTGGCGGCGGCCAATTTCGCCTGCAATTCTTCGACTCTGGCGGCCGCCTTTGCCCTCGCTTCCGTAGCGCGCTCTTTTTGCTTGTCCGAGACTGCGGAAGCGAGCGCTTTTTCGGCGACGGCCAGCTGCTCCCCCATCCTGCGCTTGAGATTTTCCGAGACCCGTATCGCCATCCTCGCCTGCGCCGCGTCGCGGGAGGCTGTCACGGCGGCGTGTCTCGCTGTAGCAGCCTTACTGGCCACGTCCTCCGCTTCCGCGGAACGCACGGCGGCCAGGGCATTGGCTCCCGGCTTCGGCATGAACAGAGCGGGGTGGGCGATCTCAATGGGCGTCACATCGGTAGGTGCCACGATCACCCGCATTCCCAGCCGGGTCAGGTCGAACAAGCGTGCAGCGAAGTCGTACGGCAGCCGAATGCAGCCATGGGACGCCGGATATCCCGGCAGCGGGCCGCCGTGGAGCGCGATGCCCGACCAGGTGATGCGCTGCATGTGGGGCATGTACGCATCGTCATAAAGGTTCGAGTAGTGCTCTGCCTCCTTCTGAATGACGCTGAATATGCCGGCCGGCGTCTCGCGTCCTTTCTGGCCGCTCGACACCGGGGCCCGCAGGATCCAGCCAGTAGCGTCATAGATGGTGACCCGCTGGTCGCGCAACGAAACGATAGCCATGATCGGTTCGCCAGCGATGCGCGACTGAACAAACTCGACCGAGCTTTCCGTCCGAGCGCTTCTGGCGGCCGCATGATCTCCCGCTACGGCCAGCGCCGCCAAACCCGCAGCAAAAGCAACACCCGCAAGCGATAGATCATCATTCATGAAAGCTGCCAGTTGTTTGCTGCCTTGTGCAGGCTATCCCAAACTGCGGGGCGCAGTGTTACTGCTAAGTGGCGGTAAAAAATCAACCATCAGCGGCAATAATGGGGCGCTAGGCAAGTCGAGGGAAATGCTTTGAATGAACGCTTGGGGTTAGAGTCGGACCTTAAGGCGGCCTTCGTTGCAGGTCCGCTTTGGCCTTGAAAGCAGACCTGAACACTTCACCCCACACCCGCCCTGCCAGAGGAAATACCTGCTCGTGCTGACCAAAAAAGAATTGAATAGGATCATAAAGCTGACGAACGCAGATCCTAGATTGACCTTCTCCAGGGTGCGCGAGTAGATCGAGGGCAGCAGGCGCCTGGTCTGCTTTTCGCGACCGGTGCTCTTTCGGGCTGGTGGCGACGGCCCCTGCGGACAGCTTGAGCAAGGTAAGAGAGCTGCTCTCAGTGTGGTGAGAACGTTCGAAGAAACAGCAATCGGCCTTCATTACTCGATAGACCGAACAGAAAGTGAAACCTACTGGAAAGTTGAGGTAAGTTTCCACAGAGCCCTAATGCCATCTTTCTAAAGGAGAAATCACGCAGCGGCGATTCGGTTATCCACACCTCTACAGCCGTCAGTAGTTGTCCAAAAAATGCACACGCGGATTGTCCGCCTTCTGGATAGCTCGGCGGTTCTCAGCGCGCTTCGCGATCTCAGCGCCCGAATAATCTCCCGTTGGATGCGGCCATTTACCTTTCATGTGAACAAACTGCCTATGTCGGCTGTTTTTGAAGGCCGCGTCGCTCCAGACATGGTAGCGTTGCTACGGTGCCCGATGGTGCATCGAACCCTTATGTCGGCGAAAGGGGAGGTGGACATGTTGAATATGAAGAGCAGCGCACCCGAGAAGGATAAGAGCGCGGACGAAGCCATACTGAGGGTGGTGCAGCCGCATGACAGGACGACGACAAAATCGGGAGCGGCCTCCTGCGTCGGCTCTGACATGTCGATTGTCGGCAACGTCGAATGCAAGGGTACCGCGCAGATCTTTGGCCGAATCGAAGGTGAATTGCGCGCTTCGGATCTCCTGATTAGCGATGGCGCGCAGGTCGAGGGCAGCGTCGTTGCGCAGGACGTGACAGTCTGCGGCCGCGTCAAGGGCACTATCCGTGCCGACCGCGTCAAGCTGCAGAATGGGGGTGCGGTCGAGGGTGACATTTTTCATCGGTCATTGTCCATCGACGAGAACTCTTTGTTTGAAGGATCGTCGCGACGGGTTGAGAATCCAACGGACCCATCGTCGAGTGTTGACGCCAAGGGGGGCCCGCAGAAGAAAGACAGGGCTGCTCCGGCTCCGTTACCGTCCATCGACGCCGAGTTGACGGCTGGGCCGAAGCACTAGGGCGTGTTTCAGGAGGGGCCGCGCTCTTGAGGCTCATGGCCGCCCCTCGGCTCGCCGCAGAAACTCGGGAATGTCATCGAGGGCGGCTAGTACATTCAAAATTGGCACCCGTAGAACAGTGCCAAATCGACGTATTGCTGAATGCCCTGGTCGCGGCAGACGAGCCGACACATTTTCCGCTCACGCGGGAACCCCGCCCTGCAGGGCTCCACTTAGGATACCAGCCCTGTGGAAAACTCGAACAGCGGGCATAGGAGAGGCACAGGCGTTGTGGTCCTTCACGCATTGCTTATTGCTTGTGATGTCTGCAGCGATGGCTTGTCCATCACGTCGGGTCGGCGAGCAGCTCGAGCGGCACGCCGATTAGCACAGGTTCCCGATGCGGATACGGCCGGGAGATAGGCCCCCGGTGCAGCGGTTCGCAATCGCCCCTTCAATGTGGAGCTGCTGCAGGCACTAGAGGGTCGCTCGGGCAACTGGGCGGCCCTCCGGGCTTTCTGGAGAACCTGTCATGCGCGGTCTTTGGCGCGCCGCTCCGACTGCGGATCTGTTGCATAAGCGTTCAGGTGCAGATTCGTCCTAATCCGCACGAGGAGAAACTATGTCCAAGGAGCAGAAGTCGGGGTCAAGCAGCTTAGCCTCATCAATTGAGATAGCTTATTTGGTACGTGCCCATGGCATCACGCGCGATCAAGCAAGGCGGCTTATTAACAGAATTGGAAACAACAGGGCGAAGCTCAGCGAAGCTGCACGGATATTGAAAGCTCGCTTACCGTTGCGGTCTATCTCGGTGGCGGAGCAGGGCCGAGCGGGACTGTCGAATGTTAATCGGACGCAATGAAACTGGGGCGGTGCCCTAGACGCTCTGATGTTATCCCAAAGCACACGTCACGCAAGACGCGGATCGCGTCAAGCGCCAGACCCCCACCGGTTTGGAAGGGCGCGGCTTCAGAGGCGGGCTTGAGGATCAGGCTCACTTAGACATCTTTGCGAGCGCTCGCCGGCCCGCCTCGGTGATCCGCACGCGGGTCACATTGGTCCCTCGACCGCCAGCGACCGTGCGCTCGGTGCTCGCCGCCGCGAGTCCGGCCTTGACCAGCTCGACCAGCATAGCGTTGCGCTTGGGACCACCAGTTGTGATGCCAATTCCAAGCGTTTGGGGATGAGTTGAGCGGCTAGAAAGCTCACTCCCGTGACGTTGCCGCCGGGACGATTGAGGTTGGGAACGAAGCCAAGTCTGACGGGATCGCTACCGGTAGTGAACACAATGGGAATGCTCGTCGTTGCGGCCTTCGCCGAAATCGTCGCCCAGATGCTTCCACCGGTCAGCAATACGGCAACCTGACGGTTGACCAGTTCAACCGCCATCGCAGGCAAACGTTCGTCACGACCTTCCGCCCAACGATACTCGATCAAGACATTTTGCCCTTCGACGAAGCCCGTTTCCTTGAGGCCCAGATGAAGAGCAGCCGTGAGATGCGAATAGCTATCAGCGGATTGCCCATTCAAGATGCCGACCACCGGCATCGCCGGCTGCTGCGCGACGAGTCATTCGATCACCTCGTCGGCGGTGGCGATTAGCGACGGCGGAATTTGAATCCCGAGCGTCTTGGCCGTTTGCAGATTGATGACGAACTCAAACTTGGTCCCCTGCTGCACCGGCAGGTCGGCTTTAACCGTCTGTCAACCATGTTCGCGCCATCCTCGTCTCGCCCGTTTGGTTTTAGTCGTGCAGGACACGACCGCAAGCGCGCCCATTGCTACGGTGGCGCCCGAGTGGTGGCACGACAAGGGGGGGACTGATGCGCGGCGGAATCAGCAGACCAACCATTGCCGTGGTGGCGTTGCTTGCAGCACTCTGCCTAGCCCCACGGGACCAGGCCGCATCGGCCCCGGAGATCGACGCGAGCGTGAGCGCGACGCTCGAAGACTTCTTCCGGGAGGTCTGGTCGGGGCGGAACCTTGCCAACCAGGCGGTGGCAATCCTAGTCTTCCCGACAATCGTGAAGGCGGGCTTCGGGATCGGCGGCGAATATGGCGAAGGCGCGCTGCACATTCGCGGCCGCACCGCCGGCTATTACAACATCATTTCGGCATCGATCGGGTTTCAGTTCGGTGCGCAGGCGCGATCCGTAATCATCATGTTCATGACCGAGGCAGCACTCGCCAATTTCCAGCGCACCGACGGCTGGAAGGTCGGCGTCGACGGATCGATCGCCATCATCACGGTTGGGGCCGGCGGGCAGATCGACACCAACAGCATCCGTAGTCCGGTGATCGGGTTCATCTTCGATCAGAAGGGGCTGATGTACAATCTGACGCTCGAAGGCTCCAAGATCAGTCGCATCCAACGGTAGCTTGGTGCGCCATCGTGTATATCGAGAGTCAGATTCGGCAATATTGGCGTTTCATCAACTTTTGGCGGTCGAAGAAAGAGGCGGCTGCGCCGAAATCGCGCCGGTGCATATGCTCCCCTCAGTCTGGGGATCACACCCTACCACATCGTTTTAGGACTGCCGTGTTGTGCATCACAGCAAAATTGCCGGTCAATGTCTCAGATGGGTCATGTGGTGGTGCTTGAACTGATGTCGCTACCGAGCTTGGCTTCGGCAAATATGACGAGAACTCTATTCCGGAGGATGATATCAATCTCCGATTCCCCCTCGACCGGCCGGGGGTCGTCACTCCGCTTCACCCAGACTTTGTTGTTTGATCGTTGCATCCGAGCCCGACTCGCGGTTTCGTACCTAGGCGGAGACGGCACACATTCCCAGAGCTTTACCTCCGGTGTTTCCTCCCAGCCCGATGGTAAAATGAGCCGCGAATTCTGGACCCTCGCAAGCTTGACGAGATCAGACCACCACGTCTTGGGAGCATATCTCTTCAGGAGCGCAAATACCGTCCAGGTGACCCAATCCTCGCTGGTCTTGTAGTACAGCATCCGCTTCAGGTCTCGCGGCTTGCGAAATTTCGAGTGGCGCTGAAATTCATCTTGATCAATAATCGCAAATGCTTCGCGCCGCTCGCCTGCGATCGGGTCATCCTTACAACGCGAACCTTTCATGGAGCATTGCCTCCCCACCGCCTCTCGCCGTTTGGAAATTGCAATATCGTTGCGCTGGTTTGTCGAGCTGTGAATTTTCGGCGTGCCGTCTCGTACGAGCGCGCGAGCCCGCTACCGGCATAATCGTGATTGACATTTCCTCCGTCCTTGATTGTGCCGGTGCAATCAATAATCTCTCCGGCCTGATCGAATTCAAAAGATAACTCGGTCAAGCGGTCGAGATTGCAGTTTGGATGCGCGCACATCACGAGCGCAATTTGTGGTTCGGTGAACCTGATTTTAGTCGTCGGTTTCATCGGACATGCTCATTTGCGTCATTCAGCGGTACTTCGCTGATCCAGGGTCTCGCGCTCCTTCCTCGCTTGGCTTTCCCTGCGGGACTTGTTCCTGTTTGCCAAACATTTGTTCGTCGCTGCCAGAGTTTGTGTGGCATCGGCTGCAGTCATCACGCGGCGAGCGCAACCGGCTCGGCTTGTCCGGCGGTTTTCGCGAAAAATTGCCCGGCAGCAACTGCGACGGCAGCGCGACGATGGACACCAAGCTTGCCGAATAGCGCAGCGACGTGAATCTTGACCGTGCCAGGGGCGATATTGAGAGTACGCGCGATCTCCTTGTTAGAGAGACCTTGCACGATCAACCGCAAAACATCGGGCGTCTTCGAGATTGTCCCTGTAGTAGGCCGTGTTCTCGTTTCCATCGCGGAAATTCACGCGATAATGGCCAGAGCGCACTTTGCGCAACGTGAGTCCGAGATGGCGCGCGATTGATTTGGCTTCCTGGAGCGTCACGGCGCGTCAATGCCCTCTCGATACCGGTCATTGGAGGTTCTGCTTCTTAGTCGCTTTGCCCCGGTCCGGGGACTTGTTACTCTTCGCCAAACATTTGTTCGTCGCTGCCAGAACGATGTGGCATAGGCTGCAAGTCAGCCCACAAAGGTCCAAATACTCGCGCGGCGGGCGGCATAGGCCATCAAGCCGAATGGTTTGTGTGGTCGGCTTATGCGACGTTCACGATTGCTACTGTGAGCATCTCCCGACCTCGCAGCAGTAGCAGCACCGCAGCGGTCAGGGTGCCTTAGCGGCGCGTGCCCTGGCCGTGCGTGCGCACAATGGGCCGATGTTCCAGAAACTTTTTCTGTTGTGCGGCGCGGTCGGAACCCGCCGTGTCGCGAGAGTTCGGGCGATCGATTCGACGAAGACGGCGACAATGAAGCCTAAGACGGGTGTGGACCTCACGCGCAAAGACTTCGGGAAGTTGCCGCTAGGCACGCGGCAAGGAGTTGACGAAGCGTCCGGCCGGGACGGACGGCCTGACACCGGTAAGTGCGATCGCCTCTTGGAGAGGCTAGTCAAGGTACATGGTGAAACGCGCAATGAGCTGTTCAAGAAGGAGAAGTAAGTGCATGTACCGGTTGAACGCCATTGGCAGCGAAAAACAAATCAAATCCGCTTACTGGCGGGAGTAGATAGGCACGAGGAGCCTCCGCTATTAGCCCCACACGCGGGGCTTTGTTTTTCTGGAAATCTGAAATCGACCATTTCGTGATGGCCATCACAGCAGCCGAAGCGATAGTCCGGCATTCTGCTTCCCATGCTTGTTACCGCATGATGCGGTAGAGCTGAGTGGGGAGAACTCAGATGCGCAAGATCAGCTTGCTTGCCGTTGCCACCACTTTGGCCGCTGGTTTTGGAATATGGGTGGTCTCGACCACCAACGCGCGTGCCCCTTCGTTAAGTCAGCGGATTAATCCGCACCACTTAATGATGAACGCCAGGGCACTGCCTGCCATAGAGTTTGCCGACTACACCTTCGTGTTCCATTGAGCAGTGCGTGAGCTAAAAATCAAAAGGCCGCTCGGCTTTGGGGGCGGCCTTTGTGCGTCAATGATCGATCGTACTGTTGAGCCCCCGCCGCGCCTTGACATGCCGACCACGCGTCATCTCCTCAAACCTGAGGGCCGCCGCGCGCTCGAATTGCTCGCCCCGTGCCGGAACGGCTCCACTGAGACGATGATGCTCGCTCACGGCTTTTCCATCGATATGATGGTTGAACTGATCAACTCGGGGCTTGCGACAGTGCAGACCGAGCGGTTCGTTGCCGCCGACTACCAAGGCGAAAGAGCGCGGATGCGCATCACTCAGGCCGGCCGTCGGGCTCTCGTGTGGGGCAATTTGGAAGCACCAGCGCGGGTACCTGAATCGACCAATTTGTGATGGCGGTCACATCGGAGGGTGTGGGCGACGAGTAAGTTGGGCGGCGTGCGGAGGTTCGCGGTAACGACAAGCCCCGGCGGGGGATCTGACACAACCGCCGGGGTTTTCCATCACACAAGCCGCCCGTACCTATCTTAGCTCTTTTTCTGACACCGCAGCAAAAAGCGCGCGACCACTACCACCGAGGGCGGTGGGAGGATTTCCGCTCGCGGTTCGCGGGTCCACTTGGCGCTATCACCAAACAAAGCGCATTTTTGTGATCGGCATCACATCGCGAATGCAACTTCGGGCCTAGCCTGCAATCCTGACAGATGAGGGGAGAAGTGTCATGGCAAGATTGATTCGCGCGACCTGGCGGTTTTTTCGTCGCGATAAGACGCGCTGTTCCGGGACGGAATTCTGCGCCTACGGCCTCTAATTCCGAGCAAGCCTCTATTGGTGCTGGCGAGTTGAACCGCAAGCGCAACGCCGCCGACAAAGCTCCAGAGCAACCGTGGAGCACGGCCATGCTGGCGGAAATCTTTATGCTGCGGTTGGAAGCGGCAGCGCGGGCGGCCACGTTTGAAGCGGCCACTCCCTCGCGGTTCGTCCCGATCACGTTGCGGCTTCAGCGGCTTAACCTTGTGAACCTTAGGGCAGCGTTTAGAGACGAACCGGTAGGCTCGCGGTGAAGGATGTTGGGGCTTCACCGCCGAGACGAGCCGTGCTGTGCCAGTAAACAGCCTAGCCAAAGTTTATGAAGCCCGCGCAGAGGATTACACCCGCGCGGCTGAACAGACTGACGATCCGGTGTTTCGCAGGATGCTGCTTACGCTTGCGTTACAGTTCACGCTCGCGGCGCAGGAAGAAGGAGCTAAGAGCAAGGACAGCACGCCCCCACGCTACTGAGATGTCTCTTCTAATGTCTAATGTGGGCGGCCTGCGGAGGTTGGCGGTAACGACTGGATTTTCCATCACGCAAGCCGCCCCGGGGCGGAACGAGGGGCCTTCCGCAACCAAGGTAATTCGGGCCCAGGAATTTAGTTCCGAAAAATCTGCGCGTATCCGACGATGCCCTGGCACGCCGCCGGGCTGGGCTGGCTGGCCTGGCTGGGCTCCCGGCTCCCATTTGGTTGAACCTGACTTGAAGGCTCAGCGACGTACCGGTGGGCGGCGTACGGACACCTTTCCCCGAAACCGTCCGGGTCCCCGGCGAACAAGCCGCACCCCGCCGGGGACCACAATCGCGCAACACCCATTGATCTGTGGTCCCATTGCTGGAGCCAAGGCATTGTCTCGAAGAAAAAGGATTCTCCCTACCGTTCCGGCCGCTCGCCCGATTGGCTTAAAATGAAAAACTCGAATGCGCCGGCTGTGAAGCGCGAGGCGGAAGAGGATTGGTCAAAGGGACAAAAGTTGCGGCGGCAAGCGAGGTAATGGACAAGGATTATCTCATCCTCAAACGCGCATCGGCTTCAAGCGGCGCTCGCGTGCCCCGGATTTCATTCCAGAAATTTCAGCCTCGGCAGACTGACTTTCATTGTCCGCGCGCCTTCGCCATCGAAATCGCGCCCTGCCCACAAACCTAGACGGCGTTGGCGTTGTATGACGGACTGTCGATGCCTGCGGAGCGCTGCCGCGATTTCCTTGGGACCGAAGCCTGCAATGGTCATCGTCTTGATACACTCGTCCTCCTCGGTGTTGAAGGGACGGCGCTCCATGGCGATCAATCTCTCGGCAGCGTGACGGTGTAGCAGAGCATCGGTTCGAGCCTATCGCGTATCGCCCGTGTTGTTGTGCCCGCACGGCGGACGGCGTGGCCGAGGGCGGCGCGCGCTTACGGGGAAGCGCGTTCGCCATGAATGGGTAAAGCGGCGCGGACCATCAAGTTGCGCTCGTCACGCTCCAAAAGCTTTGCCACGGTGCGGAACTCGTATGCAAATTCAAGCAAGTCAGCTCTTGTGTCGAGTTTCTTAGTCTTGTGAGCAAGTGCTAGGCACACCTCAGCGCTTTGCAGACATTCCTCTGCCGTTAGCATGGCGGCACATCACTGCGTTCCGTCAGCATGCCTCCGGCGGCTGCAACGGCGGCGCGGCGATGCACACCAAGCTTGCGAAGCAGCGCTGCTACGTGAATCTTAACGGTGCCCTCGGCTAGGTCGAGGGTGCGTGCGATCTCTTTGTTCGATTGCCCGCGCACAATCAGCTTCATTACATCGTGCTGACGAGCGCTTAGATTTTGGGCTGTATAGTCACCAGTCACGTCCATGGCCGGAATACTCCCTGCAGCCTGAGGGATTTGGAAACCCCTCTAGCTCGTCGGTAGGTTGATAAGAGGTTTGTGCGACGAGCCGCAGCGAGGAAACTAGAGCCGCCGTGGCGCTCGCACTGTGATAGCGATCACGAAAATGTCGATTTGAAGCTCAGAGAAAAGCAAACTGGAATCAGTCTTTGTGCTGGTGCAAGACAAATATTGCTGCAAATCCTAAAATGGCAACAAAGGGTGCCATAGTGGCGATGCCTGGCTGTGGACGCTCGCTTTCGGACCTCATGAGGAACCGCACGCCGACCCACGGCTATGAGGCGACGCGCGAGGCCACCGCGATGGCAGCGTTCGCGAAGAGTTGGCGGCGTGAACGCCAGAGTTGGTGCACAAAAGCTACCAACCGAAACGAGCTACTTTGATTGTGGCGACGACTTCCGTTCTTCGGCGGGTGTGGCCAACCGCTCATAGCCGGCAGCGACATCGAGCATCATTTGCTTGGAGGTCGGATCGGCAATGTCGCCAATGCTCTGGATCGTCAAGATGAGACAATGGCATGCGGCGTTTCGCGAAGAGCTGGCGGCGGGAATGACCAACTAGGCTCGCCGCGTAATCGAACATTTTGTGGACGTGGGCGGCCTGCGGTGGGACGGGTCATTCGAGGCATCGGAATCGCTTGGAAAAGTTCCATCCGGCGAAATGTTTCTGACGGGAACTCAGGAACGGCCCTCAATCCGAGGGGTTAAGAAATAGCACGGGCAAGGCTGCGGTGTGCCATGCCTCAAAAGGGAACCGAAAAAAGGCGATCCTCGGAAAAGGTGATCAGCACGGACAAGGCGGCCCTGCTGTGGATGTATTGTAAAGAGATCGCGCCGTTTGAGACTCCGACCTTTAGCAAGAACGTGGGCGAGTTGATCGCTCGCGCAACACGCGCCCCTCAGAAAGGCGCAGTCCGACGCCCCAAAGCGGGCTACGGATAAATTAAAACGCAACCCCCAGGCGGTTAAAACAGGCGCAGTACCCTCTCGCCGGGTTGCGACGCCATCATCTGAAGAGGCGAATCGAATTGAGTTGAAGCGACGGGGACTAAGAGTCCGCTAATGGCAGCGACATACGCCGACGCATTGAATTTATGGTCGATATTGGTGGTATTGCGGACGTGAATGGCCGGGTCGTCTCGGCACATCCGCGAAATGTAGAAAATACAATTCTTGAACGGCGGATCGAGCCGCGTGCGCGCAGTATGATTTAACTCTCAGCTTCGGCAATTGCCCCAAGATTTTCTACGCGCGTCGCGAGGACAAACGTTTTGGCACGACCAAGACCCCCGAAGCGGACATAGACCCGCTTCAGTCGCCCGTCGCACACACTGCGGCTATGGAATATGCTACCCTCCGCCTGCGGCGCGCGGCTTGGGGTTGGACGTGCCTATTCGGGCGATCCTCGAAACCGAATACGGGCCGGTGTTCGGACCGGAAGATGCTGCTCAGTTGACGGCGGCATTTGAGGCCGCATTGAGCAAGCTGGGGCTGGTTGATCGCACGGACCCCATGACGATGACAGTTGCGAAGCTCATCATCCAACTTGCGAAGAACGGCGAGCGCGATCCCCAGAAGCTGTGCGACGATGCACTAAAGAGTCTCGGCAAATGAGCCTATCAATTCGGGTTAGGGAGATGATTACAAATCTTGGCAATTCACGCGAACTCGCCAGATCGCGAATAGGATTCCCTTTCGGTAAAAAAGCGATCCTGCAACGGATATAGCAAAGCTAAGCTCTTTCGACCTAGACCTCGG
>WNFQ01003287.1_pt1 | contig 15979 bp, 14 predicted proteins | sample 5400171 | NCBI WGS metagenome assembly WNFQ01 (sample SAMN13153356, study PRJNA577476) | soil metagenome | isolation source: 20 cm soil under Madrone tree | place: USA:California | collected 2016-06-14 | reverse complement strand
ATTCTCTCCGTCATGGCCGGGCATAGTAGTCTGCTTTGCGCAGACTACGTAAACTTGTCTGCGTCCCGGCCATCCACGTCTTTGTCGCCAACTACCCATATTAAGACGTGGATGCCCGGCACAAGGCCGGGCATGACGACTAAGGGCTGAGACCATTTTCAATATCCAGATCGAGCAGAGCCGAGCTCAGCGATTTGCCATGCGCATCGAGCGCGAGCGACCGCGTCACCCCGCCGCCGAGCGCGCCGGCCATCACGAAATTCAGCGCGGCGATGTTGGGCAGCTCATAGCGGACAACCTCGCCTTCGACAACACCGGCGAAATGCGCTCTTACCCGCTCGCTGGTGACCTGCGTGAGCAGCAGCGGATAATGCTTCGCGTCATAGGCGATCACGGAGATGTTGGAGGTGTTGCCCTTGTCACCGGTGCGGGAATGAGCGATCTCGCGCAGTTTTGTCATTCACGCCCCACAAACTGGATGGATGGTTTCGCCAGTTCGCGCGACAGCAGCACCGACGCCACCGCGACGACATCGTGGGCGGATTTCCACGCGCCACCGCCGGCGGCGGGACCGTTGGTGTAGAGCGTTTCGACTTCGTTGCCGATTCTGATCGCCTCGCGCAGGTTTTCGGTGCGGCCGACAACGCGAACCCTCACCTCGTAAGGTTCGTTTGGCATTGCGCGAGCGGAAACTTCGGCCCCGTGCAGCGACTCGACGCCAACAAGCTCGAAGCGCAATTCGCTTGATGCAACGCCAGTCAGTTTCAACCGTTCCCGAACGATGTCCAGCGCCAGCCGCCCGCGTGCCAATGCACCGGGCCCGGCATAGGAAATCTGCCCCTCGCCAATAAAACTGTCGACATAGCCGACCGAGACCTTCAGCGTGTCGGTACGCTTGGTGCCGCGCCCGCCGCTGACGCGCACGCGATCCGGTGCGATCTCCTCGACCGTCACCTGCGAAAAATCCGCGACCACGTCCGGCTGAATATAGCGTTTGGGATCGTGCACCTCGTAGAGCAGTTGCTCCTTGCAGGTCTGCGCCGTCACCGCGCCGCCGGAACCCGCGACCTTGGTGATGACGAGGCCACCGTCTTCCCCGACTTCGCCGATGGGAAAGCCGAGCCGCGCAAGATCGGGGACATCCTTGTAGCCCGGATCGGCGAAGTAGCCGCCGGTGATCTGCCCCGCGCATTCGAGCAAATGCCCGGCGACGGTGCCCTGCCCCAGCAGATTCCAGTCGTCCATCGCCCAGCCGAAGGCATGAATCATCGGCGCCAGAAACAACGCGGGATCGGAAGCGCGCCCGGTGATCACGATATCGGCGCCGCCGCTCAGCGCCTCCGCCATCGGTTCGGCGCCGAGATAGGCGTTGGCCGATAGCAGCCGGTTGCCGAGTTGTTTGATCGTGCCGTCGAACTCCATGATCGGAAGGTCGCGCTCCTTGCAGGCGTCGAGCAGGTCATCGCCGAGGACGGCGGCGATCTTTAGCCGCGCAAGGCCAAGCGACTTGGCGACCTCAACGGTCTTCCGCGCCGCGGCGGCGGGATTGGCCGCGCCCATATTGGTGACGATCTTGATGCCTTTGGCGGCGCAAACCGGCAATACCGCGCGCATCCGTTCTTCGAGCAGCGGATCAAACCCGCCCTCGGTGTTCTTCACGCGTGCCTGCTGCGCCAGCGCCACCGTGCGCTCGCCGAGGCACTCGAACACCAGATATTGGATGTTGCCTTTTTCGGCGAGTTCGAGCGCCGGCTCGATACGATCGCCCGAATAGCCGGCGCCCGAGCCTATTCGTATCGTCCGCATCACTTCAGCCCGAAATAGGCACGCCGCAAAGCTTCGTTGTCGGTCATTTCCGCCACCGTGCCGGAGAAGCGGATGCGCCCACCCTCCAGCACGAACACCCGCGTCGCCACTTCGAGGAAGCCGATATTCTGCTCGGCGATCAGAAGCGCCAGTCCGCGCCCACGCAAATCGCTCAAAATTCGAATGACTTCCTTCACAAACAGCGGCGACAGCCCCGCCGAAGGTTCATCCATCACCAAAAGCCGTGGCTCGGCCGCGAGCGCTTTGGCGATGCCGAGCATCTTGCGCTGGCCGCCGGAGAGGCTGGAGGCCGGCGCACGCCGCTTTTCACGCAGTGCGGGAAAGACGCCATAGAGTTCGTCGACGCGGGCGCCGGGATCGGCATGGCCAAGCGCCTGCGCGCCGACGCGAATGTTTTCCTCGATCGACAGATCGGGGAAGACGGCGAGTTCTGACATGTAAGTCATGCCGAGCCGCATCCGGTCGCTAGAGCGCATCCGCGTCACATCTTCGCCGGCGAGCTTGATGCTGCCGTGCCGCGCGTCAACGAGGCCAACCAACGATTTGAGAAACGTCGTCTTCCCGGCGCCGTTGGCACCGAGCAGCAGCACGGTCTCGCCGGCACGCACGTCGAGATCGACGCCCCACAACACCTGCATGGTGCCGTAACCGGCGTCCACGCCGGCAGCTTGCAGCAGGGGTGCGGCTTCAGGCGGCATGCGCGCCTCCAAGAAACACCTCGATGACTTGCGGCACCTGGACCGCGACCGCGAGCTTGCCTTCGAAAATCTCCTTGCCGGCGTTCAAGACGATAACTCGATCGGTGACGTGTTCGATGAACCCCATCAGATGCTCGACCACGATGATCGCGATACCGGATCGCGCCAGCGCCTTGATACGTTCGGCGATCCAATCGAGCTCGGCGGGATTGAGCCCGGCGGCGAGTTCGTCGAGCAGCAAAAGTCGCGGCCGTGTGGCGAGCGCGCGCACCAGGTCGAGCATCTTTTGCTGGGCGTTGTTCAGGTCAGTGGCGGGCCGATCGGCGACATCCGCGAGCCGGTATTCGTTGAGCAGCTCCGCCATATCAGGCGGGGCCACCGCGGCGCGTCCATAGGCGAGCGCCACCTCGATATTCTGGCGCACGGTCAGCGACAGAAACGGCGTTGGAATCTGAAAGGTGCGGTTGATGCCGCGATGAACCAGTTTGTGTGATGCCACCCCGCCGATCGAGGCACCGTCCAGCACGACCTCACCTCCGTCCGGCGCGTAAAGACCCGAGATCACGTTGATCGCGGTGGTCTTGCCCGAGCCGTTCGGGCCGACCAACCCTAAGATTTCGCCCGAGGCGACATGGAAACTCAATCCGTCGAGCGCGCGAAAGCCGCCGAAGCGCTTGAGCAGGTTCGAAACGTTGAGAATGGGCGCACCGTCAGGGGACATGCCATCCCCTTCGCGTTGCGAGTGAAACGAGGCCGGCGGGGAGAAACAGCACCATCCCCATGATCAACAACCCGTAAATCAACTGGAAATATTGCGGCGTGGTGAAACCGATCAAATTGTAGATGCCATAGAGGATGACGACGCCGATGATCGGGCCGCAGATCGTGGCGACGCCCCCGAACAGCGCAAACACGATCGCAAAGATGCTGAATTCACCGCTGAAGACGTTGTCGGGATAGAACACCGAGACATACCAGGCATAGACGCCACCGGCGAGACCGGCAACCAGCGCGGAAGCAAGCCACGCGATCACGCGCATCTTCACCACGTTGACGCCGGCCATCGAAGCACTGACCGCGTCTTCGCGCACCGCCTGCAGCGCCAGCCCGAAGCGGGAATTCTTCAGGAACACGACGACAGAAAGCGTCAATGCCAGCACCAGCAGCGCCGCGGCATAGGCGAATGTGGGATTGAACGTGCCGGTAAGCGAAACGCCATAGGGCCCGCGCGTGATGTCCTCGAGCGCCGGATTGGCGACGAAATGAAGCACCGCGAGCGACGCGGCAAGATTGGCGATGGCGAAATACGCGCCGGAAAGACGCAACAGCGGCGTGAGCAATAGTCCGAGCGCGACGCCGACAAGGCCGGCCACGAGCACCGCGAGCATCGCGGGCGCCTGATAATGCATCACCAGGATCGCAAAGCCGTAGGCGCCGGCGCCGAAGAAGCCGACATAGCCGAACGGCAGATAGCCGGTGAACCCGTAGATGATGTTCACACCCTGGGCGAGGACCAGAAAGATGACGAAGTTGAACAGCAGCAAATGATTTTGGTAGACGCCCGGCAGCACCGCGAAAATCGCGATCAGCGGTGCGACGATGAACAATATGTGTCGGAGAGCGCTAGGCAACGCGCACCCGCCTTCCCAACAGACCGCTCGGGCGGAGCAGCAAAATGAAGATCAAAAGCACATAGGGCAGAAGGTCGGCCCAAGAACTCAGATACGTCTGCACCAGCATGTAGCAGACGCCATAGACGATGCCGCCAAGCGCAGTGCCCAACGGATTGCCAAGCGACCCCAGCACCACGATCGCAAATGAGGTGACGGTCGCGTCCGCGCCGAACGCCGGTGTCACCGATCCGAACATGAAGGGCGCGAAAACGCCGGCGACCGCCGCAAGCCCAAGCCCAACGCCAAAGGCCGCCGCAGAGACCCGATCGACATCGATCCCGGTGGCAAAAGCCTCGTCACGCCGCGACATCACCGCGCGCGTGAGGGTGCCCAGCCGCGTGCGGTACAAATAAACATATACAAGCGTGATCGCGATCAGGCTGGTGACGGCGGCGATCACCCAGGGCGCCGGAAATTGCTGACCGAAGATTTGGATCGGTCCGCTCCCGTTGGGTTGGCCGCCGAACAGCTTGACCTTGATGGTAGAGAAGACGGTCCCGAGCGCACGGCTCTGGATCGACCGCTCGCTGGTGCCGAGGAAGATGGTGGTCACGGCCTCGATCACCTGCGACAAGCCGAAGAACAGGATGATCGAGAGCATCTCCGGATTGACCGATCCTTGCAGCCGCGGCACCAACACCCAATAAAGCAGCACGCCGGCGGTCAAGAAAATCACGAAGGCCGCCGGTATCGCAAACAGCGGATCGATACCGATCAACGTCACGACGCCGACCGCGAGGAACGCGCCGAGCATCAGGCAATCGCCATGCGCAAGATTGACGATGCGCATGACGCCGAACACGAGATTGAGGCCGATACCGACCAAGCTGAAATACAGGCCGAACAGAACCCCGGCGACAAGCGCGTAAGTCAACATCAGCGCGCCGCCCCTCGCGTCGCTCTTTCCACCCGCAATCGTGTCATGGGCGCGGATAGACCGGCTTGCCGGTGGCGACATCGTGCGGATAGACGGTTACGAATTTGAGGTGGCCGTGATCGTCGAACGCGAGCTGACCGAGCGGCGTCAACTCGCCGATCTGACCGCCGGTTTCATCGAGCGCGAACGTCCCGTCGAGCGTCTTGAGTTCTCCGGACAGGCTGAACACCGCGCGACGAAGTTCAAGCTGATCGAGGCTGCTCGCAACCGAAAGCGTCTTCTCGATGATGAGCCCGGTGGTGTATCCGGCGACGGCGTTGAAACCGAACTCGATCTTGCCGTCGGGATATTTCTTTTCCCACGCCGTCCTATAGTCCTTCATGCCCATGCCGAAATTGACCGGATAATCGAGCACCGAGGGCGGCACATAGGTGAAGACGTGCTCAAGGCCTTTCTCGCCGACATTCTTTTCCAGAAGCTCGGTTTCGAGGCCCGGATAGATGCAGAACAGCATCTTGAACTTGATGCCGACGTCGGCGACGTTGCGCAAAAACGCAATATCGTTCGGCGCATAGCCGAAGTGAAACACCGCGTCCGGCTGGGTGTTGTTGATGTTGTTGATGATGACCGTGTAGTTGGTCGTCTCGGTGGGGATGCCCTGATCGTAGACGATCTCGATCGGCGCGCCCGAGTCCTTGACGAACTTCCGGAAAGCATTGGCCTGGGTGCCCGTGAATTCGTTGGTCGCGTAAAGAATAGCGATTTTCTTGATGCCAAGGCCCGGCCCATCCTTTGAGACGAAATCCGCAATCGGCTTCGGCCAGACGGTGGAAACCGGGTCCGCCATCAGCGCGATGTAGGGATTGTCTTTGGAGAAAAAGCTGGCGCCGGTTCCGGTTTGATCGAACAGGAACATCTTGCGGTCGCGCGCCATCGCGACCGCGGGCGCCGTCAGCACCGAGCCGGAGTCCGCGACCAGGAGGTCGACCTTGTCCTGCGTGATCAGCTGATTGTAAAGCGTGGACGCGGTCGCGGTGTTGCTCTGATCGTCATAGGCGACCAGCTTGAGGGGAATTTTCTTGTCGAACGCCTTCACGTAGACGCCGCCATCGGCGTTTTTCTGGTCGACCCAGAGCTTGAGCGCGCTATGAACCGGCATCGAAATCGAGGCGAAGCGCCCGGATGACGCATAAAGCGTGCCGATCTTGATTTCTGCCGGAGCGTCCGCGGCAAGGGCTTGGGTTGCGAAGGCTTGAGCGGCAAACGTCAAGCCCGCGGCCAGCACCGCGCCCGTCATCCTCAACATGAAATCCTCCCGCATTTCTTCGTTTCTCGAAAGAGCAATCTAGCGCGGGGAGTCGTGGCGACACAAGCGCTCCCAACTAAGCAATAATGCGAGGGTGCTAAAATGCGCCGCGTGAAGGCCGGATGGACCGTTGACGCCGGGCGGTCCAATATCGCATCAAGATGGGAAGCCAGCGGGCCGACAAGAGCCCGCCGCAGGAGGAATCGCCGATATGGCAGAGGCAACGCGCGCGCGACCGAAACCGACCCCGGAAACCCAGCATTTCTGGGACGGCACCCGAGCCGGCGAACTTCGCTTGCAACGCTGCGACGCCTGCGCCCACGTCTATTTCCCGCCGCGCCCGTTTTGTCCCGCCTGCGCCTCGCGCAAGGTCAGCGTGTTCAAGGCGAGCGGCAAGGGGACGCTTTACAGTTACGTCATTCATCACCGCCCCGTTCCCGGCTTCACGCCGCCCTACGCCATCGCGGTCGTGGAGTTGGACGAAGGTCCCCGCATGATGAGCAACATCGTGGACTGCCCGCAAACACCCGAGGCGCTCGAACTCGACATGAAACTGGAAGTCGCGTTCGAAAAGCTCGACGACGCAATCACGCTTCCCTTGTTCCGTCCGGCGAGGGGTTGAGAAGCGCCATGCGCAAGAACCAAGTCGCGATCGTCGGCGCCGCCGAAACCACCGAACTCGGCGTCATTCCGAACACCTCGCAAATTCAGTTGCACGCGGACGCAGCGCTCAACGCCATCGCCGACGCCGGATTGAAGCTTTCCGATATCGACGGCTTTGCCACCGCGGTCGAAACGCCGCAGCAGATCGCGCATTATCTCGGCATCACACCGAGTTGGGTGGACGGCACCTCGGTCGGCGGCTGTTCGTTCATGCTCCACGTCCGCCATGCCGCGGCGGCCATCGAAGCGGGTCTCTGCAAGACCGTGCTGATTACGCATGCCGAGAGCGGCAAGTCGAATATCGGCCGCACCCCGCGGATGATCGGTCCCGACAGCTTGAACGGACAGTTCGAACTGCCTTACGGCGTATCCACTCCGGCCAGCATGTTTCCGATTCCCGTGTTGCGCTACATGAAGACTCACGGCATCACGCATGAGCAACTTGCGATGGTCGCGGTGGTGCAGCGCGAATGGGCCGCGAAAAATCCGCGCGCCACCATGAAAACACCGATCACGGTTGAAGACGTGCTGAATTCGCGGATGATCGCCTATCCGTTTCGCCTGCTGCAATGCTGCCTCGTCACCGACGGCGGCGGCGCGCTGATTCTCACCAGCGCCGAGCGCGCCAAGGATTTTCCGAGAAAGCCGGTCTATATCCGCGGCACCGGCGAAAGCGTCGAGACACCGATGGTCAGCCAGATGCAGACGTTCGATAGTTCGCGCGCCTTTCGCGTCGCAGGCCCGGCCGCGTTTCGCGAGGCCGGCATCGCCCACAAGGACGTCGATCACCTTATGATTTACGATGCGTTCGCCCATTTGCCGCTTTACGGCCTCGGCGATCTCGGTTTCATGCCGCATGAGGAGACCGGCCAATTCATCGCCGAGGGCAACACGCGGCCGGGCGGCAAGCTGCCGCTCAACACCAATGGCGGGGGCTTGAGCTACATGCATTCCGGCATGTACGGCATGTACGCGCTGCAAGAGAGCGTGCGGCAAATGCGCGGCATCGCGCCGGCGCAAGTCGAGGGTGCGAAGATTTCGGTCTGTCACGGCGTCGGCGGCATGTTCGCGGCAAGCGGGACGATCGTTTTTACCAACGAGCAATGACGTCATTCCGGGATGGTCCGTAGGACCAGACCCGGAATGACGAAAAATAGCGGGAGGCAATTATGGCGCAAGACAAATCCCTCGAAGGTAAATCCATCATCGTTACCGGCGCGGGGCGCGGCATTGGGCGCGAAATCGCGCTGCTTTGCGCGGCGGAAGGCGCGAAAGTCGTGGTCAACGATCCGGGCGTCGCTGCCGACGGATCGGGATCGAATGCTGCGCCGGCCGAGGAAGTGGTCGAGGAGATCAAGAAGCGCGGTGGCACTGCGGTCGCGAATTTCGAGACCGTCGCTGAGGCGATCCCGGCGAGCAAAATCGTGAAAGCCGCGATCGACCATTTCGGCAGGCTCGACGGCGTGGTCAACAATGCCGGCATCCTGCGCGACGCGATCTTTCACCGCATGAGCATCGACGCCTTCGAATCCGTCATCAAGGTTCATCTGATGGGCTCGTTCTATGTCTCGCATGCGGCCGCAAGACTGTTCCGCGAGCAGGAAAGCGGCGCGTTCGTGCACTTTACCTCGACCTCGGGACTGGTCGGCAATTACGGCCAGGCCAATTACGCCGCGGCGAAGCTCGGCATCGTCGGCCTGTCCAAATCGATCGCGCTCGATATGGAACGCTTTCATGTCCGCTCCAATTGCGTCTCGCCCTTCGCCTGGAGCCGGCTGATCGGGACCATTCCGACCGAGACCGAGGCCGAGAAAGAACGCGTCGCGAGACTCCAGCAGATGGGGCCAGAAAAGATCGCGCCCATTTGTGCGTACCTGCTCAGCGACGCCGCCAAGGACGTCACCGGGCAAATCTTCGCCGTTCGCATGAATGAGATTTTCCTGATGAGCCAATCGCGTCCCTTGCGCTCGGTCCACCGCGGCGAAGGCTGGACGCCGCAAACCATCGCCGAACACGGAATGCCGGCGCTGAAGTCTTCGTTCTACAAGCTCGATCGCTCCGCGGACATTTTCAACTGGGATGCGATCTGACTACCCGCTATTCCTCAAGCCCGCCGAAATCCCGTTGATGGTGAGCTGAATGCCGCGCAGCACCTGCTCGTCCGGATTTTGCGCACGGTGCTCCTTCAACAATTCCACCTGCACGTGGTTGAGCGGGTCGAGATAGGGAAAGCGGTTGCGGATCGAGCGCTCGAGCAACGGGTTACCTTGCAGCAAGCGTTCCTGTCCCATGATGTCCAACAGCATTTCGATCGAGGCGTGCCACTCGCGCCGGATGCGGCCGAAAATGTTGTCGCGCAAAGCCGCGTCCGGCACCAATTCGGCGTAGCGCGAGGCGATCGCGATTGAGCTCTTCGCCAGCACCATGTCCATGTTCGAGAGCAGCGTGCGGAAGAACGGCCACTCGCGGTAAAGTTCTTTCAGGAACGGCATGCCCTTGTCGGGATGTTCCGAAATCCAGGTCTCGACCGCGCTGCCAAACCCATACCATCCGGGCAACATCAGCCGACATTGCGCCCAACTGAACACCCAGGGAATGGCGCGAAGGTCCTCGATCGCGCGCGTTTTCTTGCGCGACGCCGGCCGGCTTCCGATGTTGAGGGTCGAGATTTCGGTGATGACGGTCGAGGCCCAGAAATAATCGACGAAGCCTTCGGTCTCGTAGATGAGGCCGCGATAGGCCTTGAAAGCCAGCGCCGAGAGTTGCTCCATCGTTTCGAGATATTCATGACGGGGCGCGCTTTGCCGGGGTTGCAGCAGGCTGGCTTGAAGCGTCGCTGCGGCGAGGATTTCCAGATTGTCGCGACCGACCTCGGCGTTGGAATATTTGCTGGAGATGATCTCGCCTTGTTCGGTGATGCGAATCTGGCCGTTCACCGCGCCGCCCGGTTGCGCAATGATGGCGTCGTAACTCGGTCCGCCCCCGCGGCCGACCGAACCGCCGCGTCCATGAAACAGCCGCAACCGCACACCGTGGCGCTCGAACACGCCGACGAGGCCGATCTCGGCCTTGTAAAGCTCCCAACCCGAGGTGACGAAGCCGCCATCCTTGTTGCTGTCGGAATAGCCGAGCATCACCTCCTGCACCGCGCCGCGGCTATCGACGAGCCGGCGATATTCGGGCAGCGATAGCAGCCGCTCCATGATGGCGGCGCAGGCCTGCAAATCCTCGATCGTCTCAAACAACGGCACGATGTTGATCGCGCTGCGGCCATAAGGATCGATCAGACCCACCTCCTTGAGCAACAACGCCACTTCCAGAAGATCGGAGACGCCCTGGCACATGGAAATGATGCATTGGGGGATCACGTCCGTGCCAAATCTGGCGTGCGCCTCGGCGGCCGCGCGGAACACGGCGAGTTCGCTTAAAGTCTCCTCGCTGTAATTCACAAAGGCCGAGGTCAACGGCCGCGCATTGCGCAATTCGCCGGCGAGCAGCGCGATCCGCGCGTCTTCATTCAAGGTGAGATAGGACGTGCCCGGCGCCGCCGCTTCCAGCAACTCGGCTATGGTACGTTCGTGCACGGCGGAATTTTGCCGCATGTCGAGGCTCGCCAGATGAAAGCCGAAACAATCCGCGGCCCGACGCAAAAGCCGCAAGCGCCCGCGCGCGATCACGCCCGAATGGTTCGCCACCAGCGAGCGGTCGAGGATGTCGAGATCGGCCTTGAACTCGCCCGGATTGGCGTAAGGAGACGCTTCCCCGACCGGTTGTCGCGTCGTTTCCACATCGAGCCGTAGCGCGGTCGCGCTCAGCCGCGCGTAGATGCCGGAAACCGCCAACCGATATGGCTCACCTTGCCGATGCGGCGAGGTATCGGGCGAGCGCGCGGCAAGCGCACGCAACTCCTCGGAGACGTCGGCGAGGTGCGCGGCAAGGGATAACTCCGCGCCGAGCGCGTGCAATTCCTCGAGGTAAAACCGCAGAACGCGGCTACTCTGCATCCGCAGCGTGCCACGCATGACGTCGGCGGTCACGAACGGATTGCCGTCGCGATCGCCGCCGATCCAGCTTCCCATTTTCAAAAACGACGCCAACTCCCCGCGCGCGTTGCCCTCGCCCTCGTTCAACCGATCCTCCAGCACGCAATGCAGCCGCGGCAATTCGTGCAGGAAGGTGTAATCGTAGAACGAGAGCCCGTTGGCGACTTCGTCGAGCACGGTCAGCTTGGTCCGGCGCAACAGGTTGGTCTGCCATAGCGTCAGCACCTCGCGGCGGAGCTGCTCGTCGCTCGCCTCGATTTCTTCTTTGGTGAGCTGAACGCGCTCGCGCCGGTCGAGCAATGCCGCGATCTCCATTTCACGGTCGATCGTGCTCTTGCGGCGAACTTCCGTGGGATGCGCGGTCAGAACCGGGCTGATCAGCGCGCTCGCGAAAAACTGACGCAGATTATCGGCGCTAAAGCCGGCCCCGCGCGCATGCGACAATGTCGAGGCGAGCGTTCCCGGATTCGGCGATCCCCCGGCACCGCTGCGCATTCGCATTTGCCGGATGTTGTTCTGGTCTTCGGCAATGTTGGCGAGTGGTCGCGCACCGTGTCGCCGAGGATGCGCCCGAGCAGCCTTATGTCGTTACGCAGCCGGGCATCTTCCTCGAGCGTCGGGACCTCATCGGAGCGATGGCCGCGCGGCGCGCCGGCCAAAGGCATGCTCTGGGACGACATGATCTCGGAAGACATGGCTAGCGCTCCAGAATTTGCCCGGCTGCTTTCAGTCGCAAGTTTTCAAGTCCGGCGCAAGGCCAAGAAATTATCACGCCGATCCACCTTCCGCAGCTTCTCGTTTGGTACCTTGACGGACGCCTGATACATTCCGCGCGACTGAAGAAAAATCCGGGAGGCAACATGGACCTGAAGTTTTCCAAACTCACGCGCAAGGGCGCTATTACGATCGTGACGCTGTCCCGCCCGGAAGTATACAACGCGCTGCATACGGATGCGCATTTCGAACTCAATAAAGTGTTCGACGATTTCGCCGCCGACCCCGAACAATGGGTCGCGATCGTCACGGGTGCGGGCGACAAGGCGTTCTGCGCCGGCAACGATTTGAAATGGCAGGCGGCCGGCGGAAAGCGCGGCTGGGACAAGGGCGGATTTGCCGGGCTCACCTCGCGCTTCGATTGCGACAAGCCGATCATCGCCGCCGTCAACGGCGTCGCGATGGGTGGCGGTTTTGAGATTGCACTGGCCTGCGATCTCATCATCGCTTCGGAGAATGCGACCTTCGCTTTGCCCGAGCCACGCGTCGGGCTGGCGGCGCTTGCCGGCGGCTTGCACCGGCTGCCGCGCCAGATCGGGCTCAAGCGCGCGATGGGCATGATCCTCACCGCGCGCCATGTCACCGCCCGCGAAGGGTTCGAACTCGGCTTTGTCAACGAGGTGGTGCCGCAAGGCGAAGCCCTTGCCGCAGCCGAGCGTTGGGCCGAGACGATCTGCAAGAACAGCCCGATGTCGATCCGCGCCTCCAAGCAAACGATTCAAAAGGGGCTTGCGGTGTCGCTCGAGCAGGCGATCGCCGAGCAGCGCGAATACCCCGCGGTGAAAGCCATGGTGGCATCGCAGGATTATATCGAAGGCCCGAAGGCATTTGCCGAAAAACGCCCGCCGAAATGGATGGGGAAGTAACGCTCTCTCGTGTCCCGGACGCGGTGCAGCGCTATTTGCGCTGCTCCGCAGAGCCGGGACCCATGATGCGGAGGCACGAGTGGACCCCGGATCAGCAGCGCAGCACACCGCAATTGCGGCGTGCCGCGCAGCATCCGGGGAACGCATGCTGCGCCGCACAGCCCACATCACTTCCCCTTGAACTTCACTTCCCGCTAAACTTCGCCGGCCGCTTTTCCAGAAATGCCGTGACCCCCTCCTTGAAATCTTCCGTCGCGCCGGCCGCCCGTTGGGATTCGAATTCGAGGTTGAGCTGATCTTCGTAGGAATTTTCCGGGCTCTCCCAATACAATCTTCGCATCAGCGACAGCGCCGCGGTCGGACCGTTTGCGAGCTCATGCGCGAGCTTCATGGTTTCTTCCATCAAGGCCGCATCGTCATAGACGCGGTTGACGAGGCCCCATTCGAGCGCCTTCTCGGCGCCAAGCCGCTCGCCGAGCAACGACAACTCGACCGCGCGCGCTCGTCCGATCAGGCGCGGCAACAGCCAGGTCGATCCGCAATCCGGGACCAGGCCGATCCGACGAAAGGCTTGCAGGAAATACGCAGAGCGCGCGCACAGGATCAGGTCGCCCATCAGCGCGAAGCTCATGCCGGCGCCCGCGGCCGGGCCATTGACGGAAGTCACGATCGGACAGTGCAAGTTGCGCAGACGCCGCAGGAACGGATGAAACGCGGTTTCGAGCGCCGCGCCGGCGCCGCTCTTGCGCGTGATCTGGTTGTTGCGGCCTTGTAGGTTGGCCCCGGTGCAAAAGGCGCGGCCCGCGCCGGTCATGACGAGGCACCGAACCTCGACTTTCCGCTCGTCGATCGCATCCAGCGCCTCGCCGATCCCGGCCAGCATGTCGAGCGACACCGCGTTCATCACTTCTTGATGATCGAGCGTGATGACGGCGACTGCCCCGTCGAACTCGAGCGTGACGTGTTTGAACTGCATGTGTTTCCTCTTTTGTATTTGGATTTTGGCGGAGCCGTCGCCCATCAGAATAGCAAGACGTCATCTTATCACATTGCTGACTGCTTTGTGAGCGAGGGCTGCGTGCGGGTCGCTACAATTCAATGTCGTCCCTGCGAACGCAGGGACGACGTTTCCGTCACTTCCCCGGCCAGACGGGTTTACGCTTTTCGCCGAACGCCTTGAGGCCCTCTTTCGCGTCCTCGGTCATCGCCAACAATGCGATCTGGCTTTCGGTGTAGGCGATGGCCTCATCGAACGACATCGAGGCGATCGCGCGCATGGCGTATTTGCCGCGCCGGATCGCGGTGGGTGATTTGTCCACGATGCGGCCGATCAGCCAGTCGACTTTGGCGTCGAGTTCATTTGACGGCACCGCATAATTGAGAAGCCCGGCGGCTTGCGCGGTCGCCGCGTCGAACGGCTCGCCCGTGATCGCCCATTCGGCGATGAGGCGGCGCGGCGCGATCGATTGCAACAGGCTCAGCACCTGCATCGGGAACACGCCGACCTTCACCTCGGGCAGACCGAACATCACGTGATCGGCCGCCACCGCCAGGTCGGTCATGCACAACAGGCCCATTCCGCCGGCCATGCAGACGCCGCCGACCCGCGCGATCGATGGCTTGGTCGCGTTCTGCGAAAGCCGTAACAAATCCGCGTAATCGACGTTCGGCTTGGCGAAATCCGTCGCGAAGGCCGCACCGGTCGCTTGCAAATCGGCGCCGGCGCAAAACGCCTTGTCGCCCGCGCCGGTCAGGACGATGACGCGCACGTCGTTATCGTCATGCGCTGTGCGGTAGCCTCGCGCGATGCCGGCCACCACCTCGCCATTGATGGCGTTGCGCTTCTCCGGCCGGTTGATGGTGATCCAGAACGCGTTGTTGCGCTTTTCAAGCAGCACACTATTTCCGTCGGTCATTTCCTGCTCATTTTATCTGTTGTCGGCGAATATTAACGGCAGGAAGACCGATGACTGCAAGGACGATTTACGCGGCCGGAGCAGCGGTCGCCTTCTTCACCCAGACCTTGTTGTCGTGAAAGGCCGCTCCCCCGTAAGGCGCGACCGCCTCGGCGCCGGTGAGCATGTTGATGCCGCGACCGCCGATATGGGACTTGTTCGGGTGAACCGATTCCGCGATCAGCACGCCGCGGCGCACGCCTTCGAACAATCTCGCGGTCAAAATCGTCTCGCCGCGTGGATTGCCCAAGGTCACCGCGTCCCCATCGGCGACGCCCAGCGATGCCGCATCCATTGGGTGCATCATCACGCTCGGAGCGCCTTCCCGCGCCAGCGAGGACGGCGTCTCGTTGAAGCTCGAATTGAGGAAGCTGCGCGACGGGCTGGTGGCGAGACGAAACGGATGCGCTTCATCGGCTTCCTCGATGATGGTCCAGTGATCGGGGAGCCGCGGAATTTGATCCCACGCCCCCATCAAGCCGGCATTGTTCATGGGAACACACGACCAATCGGCTTTGAAGTGAAATTTGCCGTCCGCATGCGCGAAACCGTCGAGATAATGCGAGGTGCGGAAATCCGGCTGGATGTCGCGCCACAGATCGGCCTCCAAGCTCGCGATATCGCCATGGCCACTTTTCTTGAGCGTGGCGTCGATCAACTCGCGCGGCGACATTTCGAATCCCGGATGCACGGCGTTGAGCCTGCGGCTCAAGCCCTGGATCACGTCATGGTTGGAGCGGCATTCGCCCGGCGGTTCGATCAGCTTGGCGCCGACCGAAATGTGTTGATGGCCGCCGCCGTAATAGAGGTCATCGTGCTCCATGAACATCGTCGCCGGGAGCACGATGTCGGCCATGTAAGCGGTCTCGGTCATGAATTGTTCGTGCACCGCGACGAACAAATCCTCGCGCGCAAATCCGCGGGCCACTAGCGCCTGCTCCGGCGCCACCGACATCGGATTGGTGTTCTGGATCAGCATCGCCTTGACCGGCGGCCCGCCTTGCAGCGCCTCGGCGTCGCCGGTCAGGATGCGTCCGACCTTGGACTGATCGAGCAACCGCGTGGTGCGATCGATCGCGTCGTGACCTTCGATCACGGATTCGTTGAACTTCCAGATCGAATAATTGTTGAAGAACGCGCCCCCGCCCTCATATTGCCAGGCGCCGGTCACGGTCGGGATGCAAAGCGCGGCGTGCATCTGCGCCGCGCCGTTGCGGCTGCGGGTGAAGCCGTAACCGAGGCGGAAGAACGCGCGCTTGGTTTGGCCGACGAGGCGCGCGAACGCCTCGATCTCCTC